>Ga0068859_100008254_pt1 | contig 10558 bp, 11 predicted proteins | sample KBSSwiS22_FD_66585 | JGI IMG/M metagenome (GOLD analysis project Ga0068859, IMG submission 66585) | Switchgrass rhizosphere microbial communities from Kellogg Biological Station, Michigan, USA - KBS Switchgrass S2-2 | ecosystem: Host-associated > Plants > Roots > Rhizosphere > Soil ... | reverse complement strand
CTACGATGGGCTGCCGGCCTGGCTCTGCAGCCAGTTCTGCACGCCTTCCTGGTCGATGAGGCCGAGCTCGGTTTCGAGCCAGTCGATGTGCTCTTCCTCGCTCTGCAGGATCTCCTCGAGTATCTCGCGCGAAACGTAGTCGCGGACTGATTCGGCGTACGCGATCGCCTCCTGCAGCGCCGGGCGCGCCACCTGCTCGAGCTTCAAGTCGCAACGCAGCGCTTCCTGCGCGGATTCGCCGATCAGCAGCTTGCCGAGATCCTGCAAGTTCGGCAGCCCTTCGAGGAACAGGATGCGCTCGATCAGCCGGTCGGCGTGCTTCATCTCGTCGACCGATTCTTTTTTTTCGTACTCCTCGAGCTTGCGCAGGCCCCAGTTGCCGAACATGCGCGCGTGCAGGAAGTACTGGTTGATGGCCGTGAGCTCGTTGAACAGCACCTTGTTCAGGTGCTGGATCACCTTCTTGTCGCCTTTCATATGGAAGTGACCTCGCGCAAGCGGGCGGCCAGTGTAGCACCGCGGAATTACGCGGATCGCGCGACGTCGCGGCCCTTCAGCGACGCAAACAGCAGCCAGGCGAGCGGGACGGCGATCAAGCCGTAGGAGAGCCAATGACCATAGACGCCCTCCGGTCCGTAGGGCTCCGTAGCGAGGTGCCAGTACTCGTTGTCGAGCGGCAGCACCGCGGCCTCGGTCAGCTCGTGGAACGCGTAGATCGCGAGCTGCACGACGAAGAGCAGCAGGAAGATCGCAGTCACTTGCAAAAAGCGGGCGAGCGGCACGCGGTGGCCGAACCGGCCCCACAACGCGGCGACTGCCGCGGCGCAGGCGAGACCGAGCACCGCGCCAACGAAGAAATCCTGCATCGTGCTTTGCATTGCGGTGCTGACGAGCAGCAGCGCCGCTTCCATTCCTTCGCGCGTGATCATCAGCACGGTGAACGCGAACACGCTCCACCATGCAGCCGGACTTGCGGCGGCCCGCTCGAGCCGGCCCTCGATCTGCCGCTTGAGGAACTTCGCGGCACGCAGCACGTGCAACGTGAACGTGACGACGAGTGCCGAGGTCACGAGCGCGAGAATGCCTTCCCAGAGTGGCTTGTTCTCCGCCTGCGCAAATGCGAGCGACGCGATCCAGCTCGTCAGCAGCGCGACGGCAACGCCCGCATAGACGGCGCTGGCGAGCGAGCCCCGGCCGGTCTTCTTCAGATAGGCCAGCGTGATCGCGACGATCAGGAATGCTTCGATTCCCTCGCGCAGCGTGATCATCAAGGCCGTAAACATCGCAATCTCAGGCGGTCAGGAAGCGGTGCGTCAGGCGGTTCGGCATCCAACGGAAAGCTTTCTCAGGACGACCGCAACGCGGTGTCGCGGAGCTGCGCTCGCTGCAGGCCCTGGGCTTCGGCCAGCATCGTCTTCGCCATCTCCCTGCAGCGCCCGCAGCCGGTCCCGACGCCTGCGCAGCCCGCGAGATCCTCGAGGCAGCACGCGCCTTCCGAGACGTGGCGCCGGATGTCGCTTTCGGTAACGCCGTTGCAGAGGCAGACGTACATGGCTAGCGCCACCCCGCGCGGTCGTACATCTTTTGCGCCGCAGGTTGGTTCTGACCGAGCGCGCTGACATTGAGCGTATCGGGCTTGAAGCTGCCGAGCGCAGCGAGCGCCGGATTGTCGATCTTCGCGGTCTTGACGACCGGAAACTCGTTGTTGCCGTCGGCGAAGTAGCGTTGCGCGTCGTTGCCCGCGAGATATTCAAGGAACTTGACCGCCTCCTCGCGATGCGGCGCGTTCTTCAGCACCCCGGCGCCGGAGATGTTCACGTGCGCGCCGCGTCCGTCCTGGTTTGGCCACAGAACGCCGGTCTTGGCCACGACCTCGCGCTCGTCGGGCTTGGTCGACTTCGCCAGGCGCGCGTAGTAGTACGTGTTCGACAGGGTCAGCGCGCATTCGCCGGCCGCGACCGACTTGATCTGGTCGGTGTCGCCGCCCTTCGGTGCGCGCGCGAAATTCGCGACGACGCCGCGTGCCCATTCTTCGGCCTTCTGCTCGCCCATGTGCGAGATGAGCGCGGCAGCGAGCGACAGGTTGTAGACGCTCGAGCTCGACCGCATGCAGACCTTGCCCTTCCACTTCGGGTCGGCGAGGTCCTCGTAGCTGCGGATCTGCCCGGGCTTGACCTCGTCCTTGTTGTAGACGATCACGCGCGCGCGTGTCGAGAAACCGAACCACAGCCCGTCGGGATGCCTCAGGTGCGCGGGCACGCTCGAGTCGAGCAGCGCCGACTTCACGGGCTGCAACAGGCCCATCTGCTCGGCGCGCCACAGCCGTCCCGCATCCACGGTGACCAGCACGTCCGCGGGGCTCGACGCGCCTTCGTTGCGCAGGCGCTCGATCAGCGCGTCCTCCGGCGCTTCAATCCGGTTGATCCGGATGCCGGTCTGCTTGGTGAAGTTCGAGTAGAGCGCCTCGTCGGTCTGGTAGTGCCGCGAGGAGTAGAGGTTCAGGACCTTTTCCTGGGCGGCGACGCCGAAGACCGCGGTCCAGAGCAAGACGGCCGAAACGATTTGTTTAATGGCTGCGGGCATTTAGGCTTGTTTTGGGCGATTCCAATGTGGATGATAATTATTCTCATCGAAATGGTCAATAGTAATGCGAACTATTCTCATCGGATTTGCTGCAGGTCAAACCAGAACTGCTAGAGGCGGACTTCCACCCGGCGTGCGCCGTTGAACCGCTTGGTCCAGTAGGTGCTTTGCGCGTTCTCCACCCGAACCGTCGAGCCCGTCTTCGGCGCGTGCACGAACTTTCCGTCGCCAAGGTAAATGCCCACATGGGAAAACGGGCGCCCCAAGGTGTCGTAGAAGAGCAAATCCCCCGGCTCGATCTGGTGCGCGCTGACCGCAACGCCCGTTTCGCTTTGCCCGAGCACGGTGCGCGGGAGGCGGACGCCGTAGGCTTCCTCGTAAACGTGAGCGACCAGCCCGCTGCAGTCGAATCCGGTCGCGCTCGAGCGGCCGCCAATGCGGTAGTCGACGCCGAGCGCCATCAACGCCATCAGCAGCGCTTCCGATCGATCGGCCCCGGATGGGATTCGGCGAGCGTCCGTGCCGGCCGATCGCGCATCGGCGGGCGTGCGGCCAGGCGACGCACAGCCTGCCACCAGGGCGCAAAAAATCAGCAGAACCAGAATCTTGTAGGCCATACTGAAGGCCGAATGTGCCATGAAATGACGGAGGCTGCTTGAAAGGGCCGCAACCGAGCGCGCGCATCCTGCAAAAGCTGGAGCGCACGTTCGGCGAGAACGGTGCGCTTGCCGCTGCAATTCCCGGATACAGCGCCCGGCCGCAACAGTTGGAGATGGCGCACGCGATCCTCGACGCAATCGAGCGCAACGGCACCCTTTGCGCCGAAGCGGGAACCGGAACCGGAAAGACCGTCGCGTACCTGGTGCCCGCGCTCCTCGCGGGCGGGAAAGTCATCGTCTCTACCGGCACCAAGACGCTGCAGGACCAGCTCTACGATCGCGATCTTCCGGCGGTCCGTGACGCGCTCGCCTCCGGGGCAACGATCGCGCTGTTGAAAGGCCGCTCCAACTACGTGTGCCTGTATCGCCTGCGACGCGCCGAGACCGAAGCGCGCCTTGCCTCGGCAACGGAGGCCGCACAGCTCCGCAGCATCGCGTACTTTGCGGGCACGAGCGCTACCGGTGATCGCGCCGACCTCGCGGTCGTGCCCGAGGACGCGCCCGTATGGCAGCACGCGACGTCGACCCGCGAAAACTGCCTCGGCCAGGAATGCCCCGACTACGGCAACTGCTTCGTGATGCGCGCGCGGCGCGACGCGCTCGCCGCCGACGTGGTCGTGGTGAACCATCACCTCTTCTTCGCCGACGTCGTGCTGCGCGACGGAGGAGTGGCGGAGCTGCTGCCTGCGTGCAACACGATCGTGTTCGACGAGGCGCACCAGCTGCCCGAGACGGCGCGCAATTTTTTTGGCGAGACGATTTCGACCGCGCAGATGGTCGAGCTCGCGCGCGACACGCGCTTGGAGCTGCGCGCGGCGGGAGGGGCGCTGCCCGAGCTCGAGGACCTCGCGCACAAGCTGGATCGCGCAGCGCGCGACCTGCGCCTCGTGTTCGCGGGCGAGCCTGCGCGGATGGCGTGGGAGCAGGCGGTGCGGCGCGCAGGATTCATGACTGCGCTGGAAACGTTCGCGAGTGCGCTCGCTGCGCTCGAAGACCCGCTGCAGGAGCAGGCGGCGCGCTCCGAAGGCCTCGCGTCGTGCGCGCGGCGCGCGCAGGAGGCGCGCGCGACGCTGGAGCGCCTGCGCGAGTCGACCGAGGCTGACCAGGTGCGCTGGGTCGAAGTGTTCAGCCACGCAGCGCAGTTGCGCATCACGCCGCTCTCGTCCGCGGAGCTCTTCAAGCGCCAGTTCGCCGACCATCCGCGCGCCTGGATCTTCACCTCGGCGACCCTCGCGGTCGGCGGCGACTTTTCGCATTTCCAGCGCGAGCTCGGGCTCGAGGAGAGCGACGCGCGCGCGTGGCCGAGCCCGTTCGACTACGAGACGCAGGCGCTGCTGTACCTGCCGCGCCGCCTGCCGGGCGACCCGAACGATCCTTCGTTCACCGAAGCCGTTGTCGATGCGGCGCTTCCGGTGCTGAAAGCGAGCGGCGGCCGTGCGTTTCTGCTCTTTACGACGCTGCGCGCGTTGCGCCGCGCGCACGCGCTTCTCGCCGACCGGCTCGCGACGGCGGGGCTGGACCTGCCATTGCTCGTGCAGGGAACCGGTTCGCGCAGCGAGCTGCTGGAGCGCTTCCGGCGCCTTGGCAACGCGGTGCTGCTCGGCGCGGCATCGTTCTGGGAAGGCGTCGACGTGCGAGGCGAAGCGCTCTCGGTGGTGCTCATCGACAAGCTGCCGTTCGCGCCGCCGGACGATCCGATCGTCGCCGCGCGAATCGAGGCGCTGCGTGCGAAGGGCGCGAACCCGTTCCTCGAAGCGCAGCTGCCGCAGGCGATCCTCGCGCTCAAGCAGGGTACCGGGCGCCTGATTCGCGACTCGGGCGATCGCGGCGTTCTCGTACTGTGCGATCCGCGCCTGATAACGAAACCCTACGGCAGGACCGTCCTCGCCAGCCTGCCGCCGATGCGCCGCACGCGCGACGCGACCGACGTGGAGGCCTTCTTCGCTAGAATGACTGCATGAGAGTCGTCATCACCGGAGGCGGCGGATTCCTCGGCTCGAAGCTCGCGACCGCGCTGCTTGCGCGCGGCAAGCTGGCGGGTCCGGACGGCAACCCGCATGAAATCTCGAAGCTCGTGCTGCTGGATACCGCGTTTCCGACGCCGCGACCCGCGGATCCGCGCATCGAGAAGGTAACCGGCGACCTTTCGGACGGCGCGTTGCTCGAGCGCGTAATCACGCCAAACACCGCGTCGCTGTTTCACCTCGCCGCGGTGGTCAGCGGCGCCGCGGAAGCCGACTTCGACCTCGGCATGCGCGTCAATCTCGATGGCACGCGCCGGGTGCTCGAGCGGCTGCGGCTGTGCGAGCGGCCGCCTCGCGTGGTGTTCTCGAGCTCAGTCGCGGCCTTCGGCGGCGATCTGCCGCCCGAGCTCGACGATTCGACGACGCCGAACCCGCAGACCTCGTACGGCGCGCAGAAGGTCGCCAGCGAATACCTGATCACCGACTATTCGCGCAAGGGCTTCATCGACGGGCGCTCGTTGCGCCTGCCGACGATCGTCGTGCGCGCCGGAAAACCGAATGCGGCTGCATCCTCCTTCGCGAGCAGCATCCTGCGCGAGCCGCTGAACGGCGAAGCCTGCGATTGCCCGGTCGACGCCCAGACCGGTGTATGGCTGCTGTCGCCGCGCCGCGTGACCGAGGCGTTCGTTCATGCGCACGAGCTTTCCTCGTCAGCATGGGGCGCAAACCGCGTCGTGAATCTGCCCGGCATCACCGCGAGCGTGGCGCAGATGATCGACGCGCTCGCACGAGTGGCGGGGAAAGAAGTTGCGGAGCGAGTGCGCTACGTGCCCGACCAGCGCATTCGTGCGATCGTCAAGACGTGGCCGGTGCGATTCAGGACCCCGCGCGCGCTCGCGCTGGGCTTCAAGCCGGATGAAGACGTCGAATCCGTGATCCGCAGCCACGCCGCGGACGAGGGGATCAAGCTCTAGGGCGTCACCAGTCGGGGTCCCACAGCTTCCACCACGGGACGTCGCGCTTATAGCCCTTCGGACTCAAGTACTTGCTCTGGGGGAAATTCTTTTTCATCACGCGGTCGGCCGCGTCGCGCAGGTCATCCATGCCGAGCGCGTCGTACGCCTTGACCATGATGAAGACCGCTTCCTCGATTGCCGGGGTATTCGGGTAGTTCTGCACGGCGAACTGGGCGCGATTGGCGGCCGCGACATAGGCGCCGCGCTTCATGTAGTAGCGCGCCACGTGCACTTCGTTCCATGCGAGCGAGTTCACCAGGAACCGCATCCGCGCCGCTGCATCCTCGGCGTACTTCGATTCCGGGAACCGCGTCACGACTTCCTTGAACGATTCGAACGCGGCGAAGGATCCCTTCGGGTCGCGCTCGGTCATGTCGGGGTTATCGAATACCGCGAGCAGTCCCTGGTTCTCGTTGAAGTTCACCAGGCCCTTCAAATACCAGGCGTAGTCGACGTTCGGGTGGTTCGGATAGAGCTTGATGAAGCGGTCGGCGGCGGCGACCGAAGAGGCGCGCTCGCCGGTCTTGTAATACGCGTAGGCGACGTCCAGCTGCGCCTGCTGCGCGTAGCGCCCGTAGGGATAGCGGGCTTCCAGCTTCTCGAGGTACTTGATCGCCTTTTCCCAGTTGCGCGAGTACATCTCGTCTTTCGCCTCGCCATACAGCTTCTGGGCGGACCAGCCCTGGGTCTCGTCCTTGTCGCCGAGCGACGAGCAGCCTGCAGCGGCGAGCGCAACGAGCAGAGCAAGTACACTTGCTTTCATGGCGGGCGATTATAGCGCCGCGACCGGCGCCAACTGGGAGGACGCGTTCGCCGCGCCGATGTCGGCGAAGGTGCCGCCGGCGCTCGGCGGCCTGCGGCTCGACCAGGCGCTGGCGAAGATGTTTCCGCAGTACTCGCGCAATCGCCTTCAGGCGTGGGTGCGCTCGGGGCACATCCGGATCGACGGCGCGCGCGGCGAGTCGAGCCGGCCTGTCGCGGGCGGCGAAGCGATCGACATCGCACCGCCACCGGCACCGCAGAGCGGTGCGCCGGCGGCCCAGCGCATGCCGCTCAAGATCGTCTTCGAGGATCGCGACCTGGTCGTGATCGATAAGCCCGCCGGCCTCGTCGTGCATCCCGGCGCCGGCGTGCCGGATCGCACGCTGCTGAATGCGCTGCTCGCGCATGCGCCGGAAGTGGCGGCGGTGCCGCGCGCCGGAATCGTGCACCGTCTCGACAAGGATACGAGCGGGCTCCTGGTCGTGGCGAAAAATGTCGTCGCGCAGGCGAAGCTCGCCGAGCAGCTGGCGACGCGAGCGGTGCGCCGCATCTATCTCGCGCTCGTGCATGGCGATCCGCCCGCCAGTGGTGTGATCGACGCCCCGGTGGGGCGCGATGTTCGCGCGCGAACGCGCATGGCGGTAACGCGCCGCGGCAAAGATGCGCGCACTCGCTATCGCGTACTCGAGCGCTACGGCCGCGCGGCACTCGTCGAATGCCGGCTCGAGACCGGCCGCACCCACCAGATTCGCGTTCATTTCCAGTTCATCCGCCACCCGCTGATCGGCGACCCGGTCTACCGGCGCGGCACGCGCCATGCGGTCTCCTTTGCGCGCCAGGCGCTGCATGCCGCGGAGCTCGAGCTCGTTCACCCACGATCCGGCAAGAGGATGCAATGGCGCTCGTCGCTTCCCGCCGACATGGCTGCGCTGCTGGAGCATTTGCGTCATGGCGGGTGAAGTGATCGTTCCCGAATGGCCCGCACCGCCGCGCGTGCGGGCGTTCGTGACGACGCGCGCGCTGGGCGACATGCGCAAGGGCTCGCTCGGCCGAGGGCGGTTGCGCGCACTGCTTCCCGTAGAGCCGCTCTGGCTGCACCAGGTGCACGGGACACGTGTGCACGACGCGCACGCTGCGCAATGCGCTGGCGGCGGCGCGCTCGAGGGGGACGCCTTCGTGATACGCGGCCCGGGCCCGGTGTGCGCGATCCAGGCGGCGGATTGCATGCCCGTGCTGCTCGCAAGCGAGCACGCCGACGCGCTTGGCGTCGCGCACGCGGGCTGGCGCGGCCTTGCCTCCGGAGTCATCGAGGCGACGCTGCAGGCGATGCAGACGCAGCCGAGCCGGGTACTGGCATGGCTTGGGCCTGCGATCGGGCCAGCGGTGTACGAGGTCGGGGAAGACGTGCATGAAGCATTCATCCGGCGCGACCCCGCGGCGCGAAGCGCGTTCGCTCCGGTGCGGCCGCAGCACTGGCTGCTCGACCTGTACGCGATTGCACGGCAGCGCCTGATGCGCGCCGGCGTCGGGCGCGTATTCGGCGGCACGCTGTGTACCTACAGCGACGCGGCGCGGTTCTTCTCCTTTCGCCGCGACCGCACGAGCGAGCGAATGGCTGCGCTCGCCTGGCTCGAATGAGCGCCGCGTAGAATGCCGCGGTGACCCTGGGATGGATCGTCGCGGCAAGCATTGCCGGCGGAATGCTTTCCGCGGGCGCCGCTGCGTTCGCGCTGCTGTTGCGTGCGTCCTGGGTGCCGATGCTCGTATCGTTTGCGATCGGCGCGCTGCTCGGCGCCGCGTTCCTGGAAGTCATCCCGCACGCCTTCGAGTACGGCCGCCCGCAGGCCGCCGCGGGCTCGATCCTGGGCGGCATCTTCGCGTTTTTCCTGCTCGAGAAGCTGCTGCTGTGGCGCCACTGTCACACGGAGCACTGCGAGGTCCACGACACGCATGCCCAGCCGCACGATCATGGGCGCAGCGGTGCACTGATCGTCGTCGGCGACACGGTGCACAACTTTGTCGATGGGATCCTGATCGCGGCTGCGTTCCTGCAGAGCACGCAACTCGGCGTGATCACCGCGGTCGCGATCGTCGCGCACGAAATTCCGCAGGAGGTGGGCGACTTCCTGATCCTGCTGCATTCGGGTTACTCGAAGACGCGCGCGCTCGTCGTCAACGTCCTGTCCTCGCTCGCGACGCTCGTGGGAGGCGTGCTCGGTTATTTTGCGTTGCAGACGCTGCAGCACTGGGAACCGGTGCTGCTCGGCGTCGTCGCGGCGAGCATGATTTACGTCGCGGTCGCCGACCTGATCCCAGGCCTGCACAAGCGCCCCGAGCTACGCCACACCGTCGCACAGTCGCTGCTGATCGGCCTCGGCATCGCTGCAATAGCGTCGGTGCGCGCGCTGGTTGGCGCGGCGACGTAAAAACAACAAGAAATCAGAAATTTACCGTATAGGCAGGCCGGCCCACGCCGGCTGCATTGACGGCTCGAATGGTGCGTCGCAAAATCCCGCCCGATGCAACCCGAGCTCGCGCAGACCGAGGCCCTGATCCAGGGGATTGCGGCCGCCCGAAATCATGTGATCGAAGGGTGGATGCCGCTCGCCCAGGGCTTTCAGCAGCCCGGGACGCCGCAGCTTTTCCCGCAGCTCGCGCCGAACGCGGCGAAATTTGCTGCGCAGCAAGCCGCGTATCTCGAGCAGCAGGCACGCTTGTGGAGCGCGCTGCTCGAAGGCAAGCCGGAGGCGCTCGCGAAGCCCGATGCCGGCGACCGCCGCTTCTCGGGTCGCGAGTGGAGCGAGAACCGCTACTACAACTACCTGCGCCAGTCGTATCTCCTCGCAGCGCGCTTCCTGAACGACCTGGTGGAAAGCACCGAGCTCGAGCCTGTGGCGAAGGACCGGCTGCGCTTTGCCGCGCGCCAGTGGATCGACGCGATGTCGCCGGCGAATTTTGCGGCTACCAATCCCCAGGCCATCCGCAAGGCGCTCGAAAGTCGCGGCGAAAGCCTCGCTCGCGGCATGGCGAACCTGCTGACAGACGCGCGCAAGGGCCGGATCAGCCAGTCCGACGAATCCGCGTTCGAGGTCGGGCGCAATCTGGCGACGACCCCGGGCGCAGTGGTGTACGAGAACGACCTGATGCAGCTGATCCAGTACGCGCCGAGCACGCCGCAGGTCGGCGTGCAGCCGCTCGTGATGGTGCCGCCGTGCATCAACAAGTACTACATCCTCGACCTGCAGCCGGAAAACTCGTTCGTGCGGTACGCGGTGAGCGAGGGACACACCGTATTCATGGTGTCCTGGCGCAACGTCGGGGAGGAGCAGGGCGGTTACGGCTGGGACGACTACCTGCGACTCGGCATCTTTGAGCCGTTACAGGTTGCGCGAGCGATCACCGGCGCCGATCGGGTGAACGCCCTCGGATTCTGCGTCGGCGGGACGCTGCTCGCAGCCGCGCTTGCGGTGCTTGCCGAACGCGGCGATGCCAAGGTCGCAAGCGCCACCTACCTCACGACCATGCTCGATTTCGCCGAGTCGGGGCAGATCGGCGTCTTCATCGACCCGCAGAG
>Ga0068859_100008253_pt1 | contig 10560 bp, 10 predicted proteins | sample KBSSwiS22_FD_66585 | JGI IMG/M metagenome (GOLD analysis project Ga0068859, IMG submission 66585) | Switchgrass rhizosphere microbial communities from Kellogg Biological Station, Michigan, USA - KBS Switchgrass S2-2 | ecosystem: Host-associated > Plants > Roots > Rhizosphere > Soil ... | reverse complement strand
GGTCGCGGAAGCGTTCGGCGGCGTAACCAAAGCCGCCGTGCTTTCGATCGGTCCCGAAGACGCGATCGTCCGCCAGGTCGAATTGCCGGCGATGCCTTCGGGCGAGCTGCGGCAGCTCCTGCGACTGAATTCGAAGAACATCCTGCAGCAGGAACTCTCCAACTACGTTTTCGATTGTCACATCTTCCCGCCCAAAGCTCCTACGGCCAAACCGGAAGCCAAACCGGCCGGCGGCATGCTCAAGGTCAAAGTGCTCGCCACGGGCGCGCGCCAGCAGCTGGTAAACGATTACACGACCGCGATCAAGAACGCCGGGTTGACGGCGGAATCCATCGTCCCCGGATTGATCGGCCCCCTGAACGCGTTCGAGATGGCGCTGCCTGAACAATTCGCCAGCGAGGCCGTCGCCCTGGTGGACATCGGCTTCAAACATTCCAACATCTGCCTGCTCGACCAGGGGGAATTGATCCTCAGCCGCGGCGTCAGCATCGGCGGCGACAAATTGACGACCGGCCTGGCCGAAGCGATGAACATCAGCTACGCCGAAGCCGAAGGCATCAAGGTCGGCCTCGCCCCCGAAGCCGAGTCGCTGCTCGAAGCCCAGGTCGCCCCGCTCGGCCGCGAACTGCGCGCGTCCCTCGACTTTTTCGAACATCAACAGGACCGCCCCGTCTCCAGCGTCTACGTCTGCGGCGCCGCGGCACGTTCCGACATGTTCCTCCAGATGTTGCGCAACGAGATGATCGTCGAGTGCAAGACGTGGAACCCCACGACCTTTTTACAGATGGCGTTGCCGGGCCAGCAGGCGGTCGAGATCGAACATATCGGACCGCAATTGACCGTGGCCATCGGCGCCGCCGTGGCCGCCCTGTGATCACCTCGCGGGCTGCCGATCAGAAATAACGTTATGCCGATACATATCAACTTGCTGGCGGAAGCGCAGGCCGCAGAAGAGATGCGCCGCCGCGACCCCGTCAAGCGCGCCATCTTCATCGGCGCCTCGATCGTCGTCGTCGCCCTGATGTTCGGAATCCTGCTCGGCGCCCGCGCGTTCCTCGAGAAAGGCCAGATCACCTCCGTCCAGACCGCCATCGATGCCAAGACCAACACCTTCCAGACGGCCAAGGACAACCTGGCCAAAGTCGCGACCGCCCGCGGCAAACTCGCCGCGCTCGACCGCTTGCAATCGGCCCGCTTCCTCCAGGGCAACCTCCTCAACGCCCTGCAACAGGCCACCCTCGACAACGTGCAGTTGAGCCACCTGCGCCTCGAACAGTCGTACACCATCATCCCGCCCGAAGCCGGCAAGCCGGGCAAAGCCTCCAGCCGCGAACACATCGTCCTGCGCCTCGATGCCCGCGACTTCACCGCCGGCGACCAGGTCAACAAGTTCAAAGATGTCATCGCCCGGCAGTCGTACCTCCAGTCGCTGTTGAAACAGACCAACGCCGTCCAGCTGATCGGCACGCCGTCCGCCCCGATGGTCGACCTCGGGAAACCTTACGTTAACTTCGCGCTGGAATGCCGTTTCCCCGAACAAATCCGATGAATAAACTATCCAAAGAAAAGCGCGACCAGCTCATCCTCGTGTGCCTCGGCACCCTCGCGGCCTTCGCCGCCGTCTGGTTCCTCCTGATCGGTCCGGAAAAGCACGCCGATGAACGGATCAAACGGGATATCGACGCCCGGAAACGCCAACTGCAGGATATGGCCGAGGCCATCACCAGGGCGGAAACCGCCTCCGCTGAACTGAAAGAAGTCTCCGCCGCCCTCACCAAAGCCGAAGCCAACATGGCTTCCGGCGACCCGAATGCATGGGCCTACGAATTCGTCCGGCATTTCAAGGAGCATTACCGGATCGACGCGTCGGTCAGCGGCGCGACCATCGGCGAAGTCGACCTCATCCCGGGGTTCCCGTACAAGCAACTTCGCGCCACGCTGGTCGGCTCGGCGTTCTACCATGACCTGGGAACCTTCGTCGCCGATTTCGAGAACACCTACCCCCACATGCGCATCGTCAACCTCGCCCTCGATCCCGCTAGCAATAACGGCGCCGACGGCAATGAAAAATTGAATTTTCGCATGGATCTCGTCGCCCTGGTGAAATCATAAAGCTGAGCCATGAAACCGATCCAGACCCTGAGAAACGCCGCGACCGCCGCCCTGGCCGCCGCCAGCTTGTCATCCATCGCCGCGCCCACGCCCGCGCCGGCGCCGGCCGCTGCGAAACCCGTCGCGCCGAAATCCACGTTCGCCATGCCGGCGGCCCCGGCCGAGGGCCGTGATCCATTCTTTCCCAATTCGCCCAGGCCCTATCAGACCGGTGTCGCTCCCAAGGCCAATAACGCCGCACCCCTGGCCGAAGTCCTCTTTGTGAAAACGATCATGCCGTCATCCCGCGGTGCCTTCGCCGTCATCAACAACCATACCTTTGCTCCCGGCGAGGACGGAACGGTCAAGACCAGCGACGGCCGTTTCATCACCATCCATTGTGTCGATGTGAACATGCAGACCGGGGACGTGACCATCGAGTACAGCGGGGCCCGCACTGTATTGCATTTCATAGGCAATCGGTGAAAAAATTGGCTTGGCAATTGCTTAGTTTTCCGTCAATCTCCCCACAGCAGTGGGAACAAACAGGCAGTGATAGCAGTTATCTTTTAAAACCATGAAGACTACAAAAAAAATCGCCTCTGTGCTATTTGTCGGGTTTGCTCTCCAACAAATCGCCTTATCCCAAACCACCAATGTCTTGGATATGGGCGGCCCGCCGACCACGGGGGATAACAGCCAGCCGGTCATCCTGACCACCACCGAAGCGACCAATGCGACGCCCGCCACCTCGGCCGCCGCCGTCACGATGGCCGCCACCAACGGCAACACGATGGCCCCCGCCACCGGTGAGACCGCCGCCGCCGGCACCAACCAGGTCACCATGACCAACGAGGTGGCCGCCGCCAGCAGCGACACCAATCCGCCGCCGACGCCGCCGATCGTCTTCCAGGATGTGCCCATCACCACGGCCATCGAAGCGCTCGCCCGCCAGGCGAACATCAATTACCTGATGGACCCCAAGATCGGTTACGGACAGCCCGATGAACGCGGCCAGCTCCGCGCCGAGCCGAGCATCTCGGTCCGCTGGGAAAACGTCACCTATCAACAGGCGCTCGTCGCCCTCCTCGACAACTACGGCCTCCAGATGGTGGAAAATCCCAAGACCAAGATCGTCAAGATCACCGTCAAAGATCCCGCCGCCCCGCCGTCGCTCGTCACCCGCGTGATCCAGCTCAAGTACGCCAGCACCACCAATATCACCGCCGCCATCACCAGCAGCCTGTCCGATAAACGCAGCCGCGTGCTTCCGGACACCCGCACCAGCCAGTTGATCGTCGTCGCCACCGACAACGAACAATCTTCGATCGACATCCTGATCGCCCAGTTGGACAAGCCGACCAAACAGGTCTTGATCGAAACCAAGATCGTCGAACTGTCCAGCAATCCGACCACCAAGAAAGGCATCGATTGGTCCGGCACCCTGGATGCACAGAACTTCGCGATCGGGAACAATGTCAGCCAGGCCGGGCGTTATTCACGCACCGTTGCAATCACCGATACGAACCTGTTGGCCTTCGGCGTATCACCGTTGTTGACGTCTTATGGTCCGCCCCTTCCGCTCACCAGCCCCCGGCTGCTCCTCGATACCGACCGCGGCCTCAATCCGAGCAAGGGCTTTTTGGATGCCGACGGCGTCAAAGCGGTGCTCTCGTTCCTGAACGCTTCATCTGAAGCGCAGGTCGTCTCGACGCCTCGCGTCGTGACCCTGGATAACGAGACCGCCACCATCGAAGTCACCCGCGCGTTCCCGGTGTTCAATACCACCGCCGGCACGCAGGGCTCGCCCGGCGGCTCGCAGGTCACCTACTCCAACCTGGGCACCATCCTCGAAGTCACCCCGCGCATCTCGGCCAACGATTATATCTGGCTGAAAGTGCAGCCGACCGTTTCCAGCTTCTTCGGCACCGTCACCAAGACCGTCGGCGGCCTCGTCAATCAGGCCGATGAATTCGACATCCGCAAGATCGACACCCAGGTGTTGATCCCGAATTCTCACACGCTGGTCATGGGCGGCCTCGTCAAAGACAACCCGAACGCCCAGTTCACGAAGGTCCCAATCCTCGGCGATATCCCGGTCATCGGCCTGGCGTTCCGCCATGAAAGCAAGAGCCTGGAAAAGGACAACCTCCTGCTCTTCATCACCCCGACCATCGTGAAGGAATCCGATTTCAAAGCCACAACGTCGACCTTCCTCGACAGCGAGCCCAGGACGATGAAAGACCCGATGAATCCGAAGTCCTGGTATGACGGCGCCGCGCCGCGCGGCGATTGGAGCAATCCGCTCCCGAGCACCGTCAAGTAAGCCTGTTTTAAACCAGAATGGCGCGTTCCCTGAACGCGCCATTTTTATTTTCCGGAAGCGCTTTCCGCGATGCGCTGAAGATAGTCGAAGGAATAGATCCCCGTCGCGTGCCCGTCCGCCCAGACCGGCTGGATCGCATAGCCGCCGACCGGGATCAGTTTTGTGAGTTCGAAAGCCGTTGCCGAAAGCGGTGTCTCGGGATTTTTATAGACGTTCCCCAGGATATCGGTCTCTCCTTTGCAGCCCGCACAGGGACAGCCCCGACGCAAGGTCTCCCAGGCGATGAAACTCTCACTGCCATCCTCCCAGCGGATCGCCAGTTCCCGGCCCACGATCTGGATCAGGGGCGGCCGCATCAGTCCCTTTTCAACAGCCGACGGAACGCCGCCAGCGTCTCCGGGCTGACGTGATGTTCGATGCCTTCTGCATCCATCTCCGCCGTCTTGGGCGGCACTCCAAGCGACCGGAGGAACGTTACGACCGTCTCATGCCGTTCCCGGCATTCGTCCGCCAGCTTCCGCCCCGCCTGCGTCAAAAAGATCGCCCGATACGGCTCCACCATCACCAGCCCCGCCTGCCGCAACCGCGCCAGCGTCCGGTTCACCGTCACGTGCGTCACCCCCAGCCGACGCGCCAGGTCCACCACCCGCGCCTCGCCGGCCGACGCCGACAGCGCGGCGATGGTCTCGACATAGTCCTGGGCGATCTCCGACGCGCGATCGCGTCGCGACCGCCGAAAAGCCTCCGGCCCGGGCGACGACGGCCGCCCGGCCGGTTGACGAAGACGACGCGGCATGACCGGCGCAACCTAACCGGACGCCCCGGCGCCGTCCAGTTTAAATGTAACCAACGCTACAATTAAAGTTGACAGGCCTGCCGGAATATTGTAACCAAGGCTACATCTGAACGAACCATCGAATCCATCTGACCCCGGCTGGCGGAACCCCTCCGCGCAGGTTTCCCTGCCGGAGGTGCATCGTAGCATCGTGGTCCCGGCCACCGCACCGTTCTGGCGGAAACTGCTCGCGTTTTCCGGCCCCGGCTTCCTCGTCGCCGTCGGTTACATGGACCCCGGCAACTGGGCCACCGACCTCGCCGGCGGCGCACAGTTCGGCTACACCCTGCTCTGCGTCATCCTGATCTCCAACCTGATGGCGATCCTCCTCCAGCACCTCTGCGTCAAGCTCGGCATCGCCACCGGCCGCGACCTCGCCCAGGCCTGCCGCGACCATTATTCCCGCCCGGTCACCTGGTTCCTCTGGGTGCTCTGCGAATGCGCCATCGCCGCCTGCGACCTCGCCGAGGTCGTCGGCTCCGCCATCGCCCTCCAGTTGCTGTTCGGTATCCCGCTCGTCTGGGGATGCGTCATCACGGCGGCCGACGTCATCGCCGTGTTGCTTCTCCAGAACAAAGGGTTCCGCTACATCGAAGCGCTCGTCATCACCCTCATCGCCACCGTCGGCACCTGTTTCGTGGCGGAATTGATCTGGTCCAAACCCAGCTTCGCCGGCGTGGCCATGGGCTTCGTTCCCAGCGCCGATATCCTCAAGCACCAGGAGATGCTCTATGTCAGTATCGGCATCCTCGGCGCCACCGTCATGCCCCACAACCTTTACCTGCATTCCTCCATCGTCCAGACCCGCAAGTACGAACAAAGTTCTTCGGGTAAACGGGAAGCGATCAAGTTCGCCACCATCGATTCCACCGTCGCGCTCATGTTCGCCCTGTTCATCAACGCGGCCATCCTCATCCTCGCCGCCGCGGCGTTCCATTGGTCGGAACACCGGGACGTCGCTGCCATCCAGGATGCCTATAAACTGCTCGGGCCCGTGCTCGGCTACAGCGCCGCCGGCGTCGTCTTCGCCCTCGCCCTGCTCGCGTCCGGACAGAATTCCACCCTCACCGGCACGCTCGCCGGCCAAGTGGTCATGGAAGGATTCCTCAACATCCGGCTCCGCCCCTGGCTTCGCCGGATGATCACCCGCGCCATCGCCATCGTCCCCGCCATCTGCGTCATCGGCTATTTCGGCGAAAGCAAGACCACCGCCCTGCTCATCGCCAGCCAGGTCGTCCTCTCCATGCAACTCGGCTTCGCCGTCTGGCCGCTCATGCGCTTCACCGGCGACAAACAAAAGATGGGCCCGTTCGTCAACCCGGTCTGGATCAAACTCCTCGGCTGGACCATCGCCGCGATTATCATTGTCCTCAACCTCAAATTGCTTTTTGATACGTTCATGCCCGCAAGCCTGTTGAGAATTGTATACGGCGCACTGGGGCTACCCGCTCCCGGGGAATAGCTACGCAATGACTAATGACTAAGCGCTAATGACTAAAGAATTTTCAAATGTTCAAATGACGAAGGCAGCCATGGCACGCGGTATTAGTGCTTGGGCATTAATTAGTCATTATGATTTAGGAATTAGTCATTGACCGACATGTATCGCAAGATCCTTATCGCCCTTGAGAACAGTCCCGCCGACGAGGCGATCCTGGCGCATATCACCGGATTGGCCGGCCATTTCCGGTCCGAGCTGGTGCTCCTCCACGTGGCCGACGGCTGGGTCGCCCGGAATTTCAACCAGCTCAACCTCGCGGAATCCGATGAGATGAAAGAAGACCGCGCCTACCTGGAAAAGATCGCCGGCTCGTTGCGCACCCATGGGCTCACGGTCTCGACGCTGCTGGCGCTCGGCAGTCCGCCGGCGGAGATCCTGAAAGCGGCGGAGACAGGCGGGTTCGACCTCATCGCCATGACCAGCCACGGCCATCGCCTCTTCGGCGACATCTTCCACGGCAGCACCATCAATGAAGTGCGCCACTCGACCGGCATCCCCATCCTCGTCGTCCGCGCGAAAAAGAAGTGATCAGGGCTTCCAATCCTTCGGCCGCTCCACGAAGTGCAACAGATTCCCCTCCGGATCCGCAAAGAACAGGATCCGTCCGCCGCCCGCCGCCGGACGTTCGGCTTCGGTGAATTTCACCCCCCGCTTTTCCAATTCCGCCTTCGCCGCATCCAACGAATCCACCCGCAACGCCAGGTGGCGGAAACCCGCCAGTTTGTTGTTGGCGGTCTCGGGGATCGACTTTTCCGCGGCGTAGATCTCGAACCAGAGGTTGCCCAGGGCGATCAGGCAGGTCGGCGGATTCTGGCCGTTGTCCCAGATGGGCTTGGCGCCCAAAACGCGTTCATACCAGCTTTTCAGGGCCGCCGCGTCCCTGGCCACGATGGCGAGATGATCGACAAAGATATTCATGCCTGCATTAAAAATTAAAAATTCAAAATTAAAAACTAAAATCGTAAGATGACGGGACTATTTTATGAACGCCGATTCCTTCCTCAAACAACGACTCGTCTGCGTCGCCGTCATCGACAAGACCGAAGACGCCGCGCCCCTCGCCGAAGCCCTGCTCGCCGGCGGACTCAACTGCATCGAAGTCACCTTCCGCACCGCCGGCGCGGCCGAGTCCATCATGGCCATCCGCAAAAAAGTCCCGCAGATCACCGTCGGCGCCGGCACCCTGCTCACCGCCGACACCGTCAAACAGGCGATCGACGTCGGCGCCCAGTTCGGCGTCTCGCCCGGCCTGAGCGAATCCGTCATGGAGATCGCCAACGAACGTGATTTCCCGCTGTTCCCCGGCGTCATCACGCCCACCGAAGTCATGCGCGCCCTCGACCTGGGTGCCAAACACCTGAAGTTTTTCCCGGCGGAAACCTTCGGCGGCGTCAACGCCCTGAAAGCCCTCGCCGGCCCCTTCGGCCATACCGGCGTCAAATTCATCCCCACCGGCGGCATCAACGCCGCCTCCCTGCCCAATTACCTCGCCGTCCCGCAGGTCGCTGCCATCGGCGGTTCCTGGATGGCCGAACGTAAACTGGTCGCCGACAAGGCCTGGGACAAGATCACGGCGTTGACGGCGGAAGCGATGAAAGTGATCGCGCAATCCCCAAAAACGTAGCCGCCGACGTCAGTCGGCGCAAATATCATTCAGCGCGGACTGACGTCCGCGGCTACATAATTGACGGATAATCCTTAGTTCCCGACCGTCACCTGCAACGGCTGGTCGCGGCGTTCCGCGAAGCGCTGGATGTAGCGGTTCCAGGCCGCCGGATTCGGAAAATCACCGCTCTGGTCCCAGCCCGCGCCGATGTAATACACGAACGGCTTGCCGATCTCGGCCGGCACGATGGCAAGGATGCTGCGGATCGCCGGCTGCCCTTCCGTCACAGTCTTCGTCGGCGGCGCCATTTTTTCCGGCGGCACATTGGTGAGGTCATAGGTGAAAGCCTGGACGCTGCCTTTCGGCAGGACGACCGCCACCGCCGTCGCGCCTTTATGGAAATCCTGCGGTTGCCAGTAGGTCATCCAGGCGTTGCTCTGGTCCTGGACGATCAAGCCTCGCTCGGTGTTGATCGGCCATTCGTCGATGAAACCCCAGGGATAGACCAACCGTTCCGTCCCGATCGGCACGACCGCATTCTTGCCCGGCCGTTCCGCCAGCCCGATCCCGAGCTGCAACGGTGATCTGTCATCGCTGCTCAACGTGCTCTCCACCCGGCTCATGTTGGAACCGGCGTCGATGCTGAACCGCTTCGTCTCGGTCACCTTCCGTCCGCCGGCGTCCCAGGCATCATACATCAATTCGAACTCCGACCGGATCGGTCCGGTCGTGATCAGCTTATAATCATGCCAGTTGGCGGAGACGTAGAGCTTGCCGTCCTTCCACACGCCCAATCCGCCGCAACCGCGCGTTTTGCCGGCGCGATAGTCGTCCTGCGCCGGGCCGTTGGTGTCGAACAATTTCATCGTCTTGTACATGTCCTGGATGACCAGGTTGCGTGTGCGCTTGATCCAGACGTCGTAACCGCTGCTCGTCAACGGCTCTTCCTGCCACGTCTCCAGCGCCTTGCCGAAGATGCGATGGGCGATGCGATCGCTCTCCCACGCGAAGTCGTCATGCCGCTCGGGCACGTAACGGGCGAAGGTCTTCTGGATCGGTTGCGGCACGGCGGCCAGGACGCCGGCGTCGAGGAGGTAGAACGACCGTGTCTCACCGGGAGCCAGGTCGACCTGGAAAAGCAATTTGTCCGGGAGCGAATTCGTCTTTTGTGAATAGGCCTGCGAGGCAAGAATCCTGGAGGACACGCCGTCCATGACCGCCCACGCCGGTTGCTGCTCCAGCATCGCGGTCGGCAAAGAACTTTGACCCAGCTCCACCGTCTCGGACTCGCGCCGGAAATTCGCCGGGTTGGTGACCTTGACCACTTTCGCGCCTTTCGCAGCGGCGAGCACTTTCATCCGATAGATCTCGCTGCCCGCCAGCAAAAATGCCCCGGTGCCGTAGGCTTCATTCGTCGTCACATCAAAACTCTTCGGATCGGCGCCGATCGGCTGGACGTGCGTCACCTTGCCGTCGGGATCCACGCAACTCACCAGCGAGGCCCAGCCTTTCAGCACGGCCGGTTCAAATTTTGCGCGGTCGAGCAGGCCCTGGTTGACGCCCCACGTGAGCGCGTAGGTGTAAAAACCGGTGCCGCTGGTCTCCTGTTCCGGGAAACTCGCCGGATCCAGCAGGCTCGCGTGCCAGAACCCATCGGGTTGCTGGCAGGTCAGCAGCTTTTCCGACATGTCCTTGAACAGTTGTTCGAACCGCGGACGGTCGGGATGGTTCATCGGCAGGTATTGCAGCATCCGCACCAGGCCACCCATCACCCAGCCGTTGCCGCGACCCCAGAACACTTTCTTCCCGTTCGCCTCTTTCTTCGCGAAGTAGCTGCTGTCCCGGAAATACAGGTGTTCCTCTTTGTCATACAGATAATCCGTCGTCCACCACCAGTTCGTCACCGCGAAATTCAGGTAACGCTCGTCGCCGGTCGCCGCGTACATCCGGATCCACGTCGGCGGCGCCATGAACAGCGAATCGCACCACGACCATTGCTCCTGGCTGTGCCCCGGCGCGGAAAAATCAAGGGTCGCGGTCGTCGACGGCTGCGCCAGGATCGAATCCAGGTGTTCCTTCGTCGGCCCGATCATCTTGGGGTCGCGATACAGGAAATAGAGCTCGAGGTTCAGCTGCCCGACGCATTGGTCGTCGGCGTGGAATTTCCGCGGCCCGATCTTCCACTGGCTCGCTTCCGCGAT
>Ga0068859_100008251_pt1 | contig 10561 bp, 9 predicted proteins | sample KBSSwiS22_FD_66585 | JGI IMG/M metagenome (GOLD analysis project Ga0068859, IMG submission 66585) | Switchgrass rhizosphere microbial communities from Kellogg Biological Station, Michigan, USA - KBS Switchgrass S2-2 | ecosystem: Host-associated > Plants > Roots > Rhizosphere > Soil ... | reverse complement strand
AGCGATGCGAAGGGTCAGAACTTTTTAGAAACCTACGATCTTCTCTCGCGCCCCCAGGTAAGAACCGAGCCGGATCTCACCACAACCTGGACGTACGGAAGCTCGGCCGCAGCCCACAATATCGGACGGCTCCAGAGCGTCTCGGCCGGCAGCTACTCCGAGAGTTATACGTACGACGGCCTCGGTCGGCCTGCGAATCATTCCATCTCGATCCCGGCTGACGGCACGTACAGCTATGACTTTGCCTACAATTCCACAACAGGCCGCCTGGATACGCTGACTTACCCCACGACGACCTCCTCGTATCGGCTGAAGCTGGCGTACGCCTACCAGAACGGCATGCTTCAGAAAGTCTCCGACTTCAACGCCGGCACAGTGTATTGGCAGGTAAACACAGCCAACGTGCGAGGCCAGATCACCCAGGAGACTTTGGGTAACGGTGTAATCACTAACCGCAGTTTCGATGATGTGACGGGCTGGATGTCTTCTGTGACATCGGGTCTCAACGGAACAGCTGCATTGCAGAATGAGTCCTATCTCTTTGACGAAAATGGAAATGTAACCCAGCGTCAAAATAACAATGCAGGTTTGACAGAGAATTTCTACTACGACGATCTATACAGACTCGATCACTCGACCCTGAATGGCACAACGAACCTTCAGATGGCCTACAGCGCAGACGGCAACATCACCTCTCGCAGTGATCTCGCGAGTGGGGCCACTTGGTCCTACGACGCCACCCACAAGCATGCAGTGACACAGGCCGGCAGCAGCGCGAATACGTACACATACGATTCCAATGGCAACGCCACTTCCCGCAACGGTGTTGGCATTACGTGGACCAGCTATAACCATCCAGTCCTAATCAACAACACCGGATCTGGTGAGTCCGTTCAATTTGCATATAACCAGAATCACGAACGCTGGAGTGCCGCGTATAACGGCACCGCCGGTATGGAGACGACGTACTTCATTGGAGAGTTGCTGGAAAAGGTGATCCAAGCCGGCGGTGTGGCGGACTATCGTCACTATATTTTCGCGGGTGGCGCCAAAGTCGCTGTGTACAGCCGTACGACCGGTGCTGTTAATACGCTTCGTTACATTCGAGAGGATCATCTCGGAAGCGCCGCCGCTATTCTGGCGAGCGATGGCACCACGTATATAAAGGAGAGCTTCAGCGCATTTGGTGCGCGCCGGAGCGCGTGCACCTGGACGGGTTCGCCAACCAATGGCGCTCTTGTAAAGATGAACGCCGTTACTCGTCACGGCTACACCTGGCAGACCGCATTAGGAAACATGGGTCTGAATGACATGAACGGCCGTGTTGAAGACGCAATCGCTGGACGCTTTCTTTCGGCAGACCCCACCATCCAAAATCCAGGGAGCACGCAGAATTACAATCGCTACAGTTACGTCAACAACAATCCTCTGTCGCTGTCAGATCCCACGGGATTTCAATACGAGCATTGCATCAACGGTTGCGGAGGGGGCGCCGGAAAGCATTTCTACAAATATGGGGACGGATCTCAAGAACAGAATCAGACGATACTGTACGGCGGAGGCGGGAGCATCGGTGAGGGACTGCAAGGCACCGATGCGACGTTTGACAGTTTGGGAATCTTTAACAGCTCGTGGGGGGGGCTGTCGCCCGGGTCATTGGAACAGTACGCGGGCGCGGCTGCGTCGCAGGTGACCGGAGCTTTGGGAGCCTCCTCTTCCTATGACCGAGGTGCAGGTATCAGCACGAGCAGTGCTTCAGCGAATACTGGAATCAGCAGCGGTGTAGGCAATCCAGATCTACCGACCGTGTATGTCACCGGCAGAGGAATTGGACGATGGACGGCGTGGTTTCCCAGCAGCTTGCTCAATCCAAATCCAGTAAGTTGGTGGAATAGGCCGAATACGCAATCCTTCTGTGGCCTCGTCTGCGCACGAACCACAGGAATTCCGACGACGAATACTGCGACCAACGGTCAGCGCGTAATGGGTGTGGTCAACGTTTTGAGCTTTCCACTCTTGGGAGTATCATCCGCGGCAGACGGCGCAGTAGTTGCAGCTCGCGCACTGACGGAAGTAGATCTCGGGCTTGAAGCGGGGGCGATTCAGACGTTGCGGGGTACCTACTCCGTGGCAGACGGAACGGCTACCGCTCAGATCGACATGATCCAGGGAACGATCTCGAATCCTTTCGCAGTGATAAGAAGTCTCTCTGCAACTGCGAAGGCGGATGGGGCTGAGTCGTTGGTCATCCGGGGAACTTTAGCAAACGAGCGGCTGTTCAATATAATGTCGGAACGCTACGGGATGACATCGCAGGGCGCAATCGACACTCTAACCATATCACTTCGTGGGCAATAACATGATTGACGTTCGTTCTCGCGTGCATCGGATTCTTAGCCCGTTGGCGGACTTCATTGATCTGCAAGAGAATCCCGAGTGGCCCGCTGCGCTCGATCCTAAGCCGGTGCTCGCAACCTCAGAAACGGTGCTAGGGATTTATACTGACGCGTCAGAGACTTTCTCAGATGCAATCGTCTTCACGACTGAGGGTTTGCACGTCCGTTGCGAGAAATCTTGGCTGCAGGTCCTGTACTCGGACATCGAGAGAGCGGTTCCCCCGGCGTCCAAGACTGGGGTAACGGGTTTCACAATTTTGAGACGCGACGGCAGTGAAGTTTGGCTTCCAGTAAGAGGCTCTAAAGACGGGCGCTTCTATGACGCTTTCGAGGTGTTGCGCTTTGTGGATAGAGTCAAGGGCGACATGGCTTCCGCCCCGTGAGGGTGGCGGGGGGGGGCGCGTCGTGCGGTTGCCATTGAGCCGCCGCGCATCGGGATCAAACAGTATTGGCACCCCGAGGTTCACCAGGACGTGCGCAACAAGTGGCTGCGGACGTTGGTGTGTCGGTTGTTGCAGAAGCGCGGTTTCTCGTCCCTCGCCCGGCGGATACCGCCGGTCCTGGTAGAGCCAATCCAACGCTTCGTGGTCGTCCTTCATGGGGCTCAGTCTGCTACGCGCCGACCCCGATGTCATGCCTTATTAATTGGCCAGAATTGAGATCTGGGGCGGCGATTCCGGCAACACCGCCATCGGCGCGAGCAGCATGCTGTCCAATAAGGACGGCAGCAGGAATACCGCCGCCGGGCAGAACTCCCTCAACTCGAACACGACCGGCAACAACAATACGGCGATCGGGTTCGGGGCGCTCACTGCGAACATCGATGGCAACAGCAACACGGCCGCGGGAATTGATGCACTCAACCATAACGGGACGGGGTATCACAACGCCGCCCTCGGAGCACAGAGCCTGTATGCCAATAGCGCGGGAACCAGCAACAGCGCACTGGGCTTCCAGGCGCTGTATTCGAACACCACGGGTTCCAACAACATTGCCGTGGGCCTGCAGGCCGGCTACCACGTGACTACCGGTAGCAACAACATTCACGTCGGGGCCGCCGGGGCCGCCGCGGACAGCGGCAAGATCCGCATCGGAACTGCCGGCCAGCAGACTGAGACGTTCATTGCTGGCATCGTCGGCAGTAAGGTAACGGGAGCGCCGGTCTATATCACGGCAAACGGACAGCTGGGCGTACTGGCCTCATCGGAGCGCTACAAGACCGCCATAGCGCCCATCGCCGCAGGATCCGGCAGGCTGCAGCAGCTGCGGCCTGTGACCTTCCACCTCAAGAGCGATCCGCAGGGCCCGCTGCAATACGGGCTGATTGCGGAGCAGGTGGCCAAGGTCTATCCGGAGCTCGTCATTCGCGGCGAGGCTGGGGCTATCGAGGGGCTCCGTTACGACGAGCTCGCGCCGATACTCCTGAAGCAGGTGCAAGTACAACAAAAGCAGATCGGAGCGCAGCAGCGGGAGCTCCGCGACATGAAGCGTCAGCTTGCGCAACTGCAGGGCTTGATGGCGAGCTTCGGGCCACAGATGCGGGCCCGAGGTGCCACCGAGTTAGAATAACCAGGATGATGGTAGCGGCCGACTGACTGTGTTGAAGCGCACGTCGGGTCGCAACATCACAGACATGATGATTGGGTACAGTCGCGCCAGTCACCGCTGGGCGACATTACTTTGAGGCCTTCTCAGATCGGCAAGTCCCGTTGCGAGGATGGCATCCGCCCCGAGGGCTTCGAGGCGCCGCGCGCGCTCAATTCAGCGCCGGAGCATTCGCTATTTTTCAGGCGTTGCCACCTACCGAAAAAACTTCGGTTTGCCGCAAGGCCTGCGAGTGGGCGCACCTAGACGTGCTGCTTCCAAGGATTGTTGTTGACACCCTGGTAGCGAAAGTAATTGTGCCCACTCGTGAAACGGTAGTTCGCTCACAGAGCGATATCCAACACGTACTTGGCAAGTGCCTGTGCTTTGCCTGAGGATCTTCTTGGCCAGCGCACATTGGATCTGATCGAATCTACACTTGCGCAGATCCGTCGCTCCCGGCGCCGTGACCGGGACGACCTCGTCTCATTATCTCTGGAAGCCTGGGTGCTCTTCCTAGCCGTGTCAGACTGGCAGTTCCGCCGGCTGACATCCGTGCCGCCTCCAGCAGATCATGGCCGGCGGGTTGCTGGAGCTCGACATGGGGCCCGCGCCATCGAAATGGGCATCCGCGTGGCGCGGCACTCCGCTGGCTCCCTGATCAATCGTCGTCGCACTCTCTGTCGTGATCATGCGAAGGCTGATGCGAGTCCTCGGAGTGTCGATGGCTGCAGGCCGGAAGCGGAGTGCCGTTCACATCGGCGTAGCCGATCCGGTGTAGCGCTTGGGGTCCCAGGCGCTGCTTGAGTTGCGCGAGATACAGGCTCCCGGGTGTCACAGCGGTTCCGAGCGAGTCGAAAATGCCGTTTGGCAGGATCGTGCCGTCGCCGCCCGGGGCGGCTTCCGAGAGCACGGTGCCGATGCAGCCGATGCACCAGTTATCGACGCCCGGCGGGGCCTGAATGAGGAAGTAGGTCGTTGTCACATTCCAGGCGACCGACCAGCCCGCATCCCAGCCGTGGCCGGAGCCGAAGTAACCGCGATTGGAGTAGCTCACACCCGCTTTGTCTGCGGTGTGGGAGTTGGGGAAGTTGCACAGGTCGCACAACAGGCCGGTGGCCCAGCGCTGATGCGGATCGAAGCCGCGATCATCGGCGGTGCTGTTGAGAACGACGATTGGGCCGGCGAGTCGCGACTGAGGCGCGAATGGCCAGGTGTTGCCGTGACCCGTGACGGAGCACCTGTCGACCAGCACCTGGGTGCCGGACAGTGAGAAATCAAATGGCGCGGCGGCGTTGCTCTGTGCGTAGGAGTGGATCACGTTGACCCCCTCGAGGGTCATCGCCTTGGTGCGCGCGTTCAGGACGATCGAGTTCTGGGTATCGTGGATGTTCAGGTCGCGCAGCCAGGCGTTCTGGATGTTGTTGACCTCGACTGCCTCGTACTGCGTGCCGCTGACTTCCTGGGCGGGCGCGACGATGCTCAAGTGTTCAATACCAACCTGAGAAATGCGGCCCGGGAATGTGTAGGTGGCGATCGAGCCGCCGGGCGGGTTCAGGTACTGGGAATCGAACGAGTCGGTCACGGGCGCATCGAGGGTGATCTCATTGCCCACCACACGCCTGATCGTGCGGTCGGTCAGAATCACACTCCCGGTTGCAATCCAGGTTTCGGGCGCACCGTTGCGCACCAGCTTGTCCATTCCCATGAAGGCGATCCAGGGCGCGGTGACGGGCCGGCGGACCACGACCGCGTCGCCGGGTTTGAATCCCGATGCGTCGCTGACGTGGAAGAACTCGGCGCCCGAAGGGATGTATGGATCAGTGATCGCAACGGGGCTGCCCTGCGTGAGCGAGCCTGAGCCGCTGACGCTGATCAGCGTGAACGGGCTTCCCGTCATGGTGATGATGGTGCCGTTCGCATCGGACCCGCTGCCGGCGAGCACCACGCCGCTGCTCGTGATGTTCAAAGTGGCTGAGACGTTGAAGTTTCCGGAGGCAAGCAGGACGGCGCCCCGGAAGCCGCATGGATCAGGAGACAGCGCGGACACGGTATCGATTGCGGCTTGAATCGCCGCAGTATCGTCACCGCCGCTCGGCTTCACCGTGGCGCGAGCGGGAACGTGAGGGAGCGCGACGCCACCCCCTTCATAACCGGCCGTGGAGTAATCCATGATCCGGTTGCCCTGGGGATCGGTGGCGTATTGCAGCCGGCCGTGCTTGTCGTAATGAACCCAGGTTGAAGTGGCCTGGCCAAAACTCGACTCCGGAACCGCTGCGTTCAGAATGGCGGCGGCGAATACGAGGCTGGCCGAACCCGTGGCGAATGACAGAATTTTGCGACTGAATGACTCCAGCCTGCCGTGGACGCTTCCCGAGGCCATAATCCCCTCCCTTTATGGCACTGCGAACGAACGTGCCAGCAGCTCCACGGGGCAGCCGTGATCGCATAGTGGCCTGTCCACATTGCCACCTGATCGGCCAAACCTCAAGTCGGATTGGACTGACCAGCCTGGCAGCGCGGTAGGGGAGGTGCGCCCGTGGCGGTCAGATACTCATGACCCGACTGATGTCAAGGTGTGAACGCAGACGGTTACGCTGAAGGTGCACTAAGCACGGCTCCGGCCGCGCGATTCATGACGGTATGTGCCACTTCACCGGACATTGTTCGCGAGCTCCTTGAACGGGCACCGCCGCCAACTTCGCGCACTGCGGTTTGGCAAGTCCGCTTGCACTGCGGGGTGTTTGACTATGTAGAGCAAAATCAGGTATGCGCTGAAGGCGGGCACTCAATAGGCTTAGCACGGCCGCCAGTGTCACCAAACGAGCTGTTTGTCGCGTATGAGTGCGGTAAGTACAACGATCAGAAAAAATAGCCCCGTCATACTACCAACATGGTCTTTTGCATCCGGATGAGCAATGACCTCTATCAACATTTGGATAGAGATCACACAGTATGAGGCGATGAGCAGGGAACGATTCTCCAATGCGATCATTTGGTTCCTTCTCGCGTCAACTTTGGTTTTTTTTACTTTCACGAGGCCGCGAGATCGAGGGCGCGGGCGACAGCGGCCAAGCGCTTGTCGACAGTCCAGAGGGGCAAGGATCCCAGGCGGGCAGAGGCGAGCAAGTGCACATCAATCCAACCTAGACCACGCCCGCTCAATCCGTGCACTTCGATAAATTCGCGCACTTCGTCGTGATCCACGAGTGGCGCTTGCGGGAGCGCGTCGAGATACGACAACACGTCGCGTCGCCGCGCAAGCGTGCCGCACGCGAGTTCACCGATCACAAACGGGTGCGACCAGACGTGATTCCCCTCTAGCAATTCCGTGAGTCGCGCGCTCTTGTGGCGAAAGTGATCGATCCAAACGGACGTATCGACTAACACGGGTCCTAGCGGTCGGTCATTCGGAAAAGAGGGGACCCCTATCGCCGGGGGCGTGGCCGGCGGCGCGGGGCGACGGCAGCCGTGCGATCGCTGCCGCCGAGGGCGGCCAGGCGGCGGGCGCTTTCGCGCGCAATCAACGCTTCGAGCCCCGCGTGCAGCACGGCCGTTTTTCCAGTCAAACCGCTCAATTGACGCGCCTTCTCCAGCAGCGCCTCATCCAGAATCAAGGTCGTTCTCATCTGCATGAATATGGCCTTTCGATGCAGATCGGTCAAGGGCGCGCGGGCGACGGGCGCCGTCGCGGGGCAGGCCTCGGCGGCTGGCTCGGGAGCGCGAATAGCAGATCGTTGAGAGCGCGGCGGCGTGCGCAGGACCGCAAGGACAGGCTGAACGGCCGCGTCCGTGGTCACACCCGCCCAAAACAATGCGTCGGCGTCCTCTTCGTACTCGGAAAGTCGATCGCGAAAAGGTTCGAGGACAGCGCGCAGGTGGACCAAGGCCCCATGAAAGGCAGACAGTCTGTGGGTCGCACGCGCGGCGGTGTGGAGGGCCGTATGGGCCTGCTCCCACTCCTGTTCTGCGCGCGCGAGCAGGGCCTGCAGTTCCGGGACACCGCGCGCATCGGCGAGCGGGTTCGAGTCCCGTCCGCGCTTTTCTATCGGCTTTCTAACGTCCCGCTGATCTTCGCTTCGGGGCGTGCGTCGTCCGCCGTCGATCACGCGCAGCTTGGGACCCCGGTGCTGCAGGCCGCGGAGCCACTAGTCGTCCACGAATTGGGGGACGTTCACTTCCGTGCAGGGGCACGATGGCAAGCACGTTTAGTGGCTCCCGCACCCTGAAAACAGACCTGCCGGTATTCGTCTATGCAAGGGGCGTCCAGAAATGGCGGATTTCGGCCGCGCGGTCGATGTGCGCGTGCGCCTGCCGAAAGGGGAAATCACCGAATGGTATCCGCAGGCGACGCGGATCGGATCGTCATACCAGCCGAACGGTTTGAGCCCACCGCTCGAAGACTCGCTCATCGAGTGGAAGGGCGTGACGGTCCTGTCGCGTGACACGACAGAGGTGTCGGCCGACAAGCTGATTCGCACCTGCGAGGCTCCAATAGCGGACCACTATTACTCAGCCCGTACCACCGACGCGAACCTGTTGAGCGTGAGCTCCGTCAATGCGCGTGCCCGAGTCGAGTATGAGCGCGATCTGTTCTGCGCAATCCGCTCGGCTACATCGATTCTCTGGGGTGGCAGGAAAGCCGTTTCCCGACCTGGATGGACACGCGGTCCATGTACGAGCGTCAGCACATCGTTCCATACTCGCTGCGCAACCATGACTTCTTCCTGCGCACCGGCATGGAGATCACCGGTGCCTCGAACATGATGTATATGCCCATGTGGGCGGGGTCGACCCCAATCCGCTGCTCGGCTTACACCGCGGTTGGACGGCGGAGCAGGCGGCTTACAATGCAGCCATGGAACTGGAGCTCGATGCGCTCGAGATTCTGGCGGAACAACACAACTGGGATTACCGTCGATGCCAGCAGGAGCTCATAGCCCTGCAACACGAAAGACGCCGCGGTACCCGGACTGGCGTTTATACCTGCGCGAGCTGGAAAGGATGACTCCGTGAAGCTGTATCGACTCGAAACCCCGGTGCAGGCAGGCGGCGATCTCATCACGCTGCCCGATCCCAAGCACCGGATCATGGGTTTGTTCATCCGTGACCAGTGCGATGACCAGTGGCTTCAGTTCACCAGGCCCAACGCACGAGCTCAACCTCAAATTCAACTTCCAGACGTGAAAAAGGCGGACTACCTGAAGGCCACCATCGGCGTCCCTCTCTTCTCCGCAAAAGCCCGCGCAGTCCTCACCACAGCCATCCCGGGTGAGCTGCGTTTCCATGAATGCACCGTCGAATGCCAAGGAGCCGAGCTGCCTTTTTATCTGGCCAGGACGCTCCTCTATCTTCCACTGGTCGACAGGGAAAAATCACAGTTCCGGACGTTGAGCGGCGGAGAGAGGCTGTTGATGCGCGCTGTCTATCGTAGTGACTTCGACCGCGACTTTGCCATTGCCCGCGACACCGAATTTCGCGAGCGCTTGATCGTCAGTCAACACTTCGTCGATTTGAGCCAGCACGAGTCGCTGAACATTCAGTTCTCAGACCCCCTCTAGCAGACTCTCGAGCATCGCCCATGCGGTCGCCGTCCCGACTCACATCTCACTCGTCCCGCTCTCGCGGGCTGAACGTGCGCGTGAAGAAAATGGGTCTTCGACGATGTGGTCAGACGAAACAGTTGTGCCAGACAAGTGCGTCCCTCCTTCATGCGAGGTACTTCTGGTACCGGAGCTCGAAGTCTTGCCGTGGAGGCAGACTAACTGTTGGCTGTATAGAATGAGACCTGGGCCGCTTGCTACGCAATGCGCCAGAACCGCTGGACCCCATCCGACAGCGCTTTGGTAGCGACCAAACACAACCACATTGACCGCACCCCGATCTATCGAGACTTTCATCTCGACTCAGGATCGGGCGTGAGGCGGTGATCAAACCCGCGAGACTCAATCTGCGCAAAGTGTCTTGCGACAGTCAAATTCATCCGCTATGTTCGAGCTGAGTCGTGCCCACGTAACACATGTTACTGGGCGCGCGAGATCGAATTGCGCGGTTGACACAACTAAGGAACAGGAAAAGCCGGGCGAGATCGACAGGGCGTTCGCGGCCGGCGCCTGCGCAAGGGTGATTTTTGAACGGATCCGAGTCCACGTCAGGGACGGACGAAGTTGTATTGGAACCGGCAGAGGCTCTGTGGCTGCTTTCATCCTTTGGCACGCTGTACCAGAAGCCGATCGATGTCGTCGCGCTGACGCGAGAGTGTGCACAAGCGATCACTGTGCCACGGCTGGCGCAATTGGCATCCGGAGTCGGGCTCGACGTCAGCGAACTGGCACTGGCCGATCGCAATCTGAGCTCGTCGCAGGCGCCGTTGGCAGTCGCGGCGGTCGCCACCCAACAGGGGGCTGGAAGTGAGCCGGGTGCTGGCAGGGAACAGGATTCCGACCAAAGTCTGCATGTTGAATGGCTTCTGGTTCTGCAAATGGACGCAGACCGTGCGCTCATCGCTCGCCGGGGCGAGCATACGCCGCGCATCGTACCTGCGATGGAGCTACGGGCCCGGCTGACGGGGCGCGCGATTC
>Ga0068859_100008248_pt1 | contig 10565 bp, 6 predicted proteins | sample KBSSwiS22_FD_66585 | JGI IMG/M metagenome (GOLD analysis project Ga0068859, IMG submission 66585) | Switchgrass rhizosphere microbial communities from Kellogg Biological Station, Michigan, USA - KBS Switchgrass S2-2 | ecosystem: Host-associated > Plants > Roots > Rhizosphere > Soil ... | reverse complement strand
CGCTGATGGCCGAAGTCGCCGGCATCGGCGACAAGCTGAAGTCGAACGAGCATGCGCTGGCCGAGATCCAGGCCAAGCTCGCCGATGTCGCGCTCGGCGTCCCGAATCTTCCGGACGAATCGGTTCCGCGTGGCGCGGATGAAACGCACAACGTCGAACAGCATCGTTGGGGCACGCCGCGTGCGTTCGATTTCGCGGTCAAGGATCACGTTGAGCTCGGCGCGCACAAAGGTTGGCTCGACGGCGAAACCGGATCGAAACTTTCCGGAGCGCGATTCACCGTGTTGCGTGGCGAGCTCGCGCGGCTGCATCGCGCGCTCGCGCAATTCATGCTCGATCTCCACGCGGGCGAGCACGGCTATCTCGAATGCAACGTCCCGCTGCTGGTCAATGCGGAAACGATGCAGGGCACCGGCCAGCTGCCGAAGTTCGAGGAAGATCTTTTCTCGACCGCGGTCGGCGACACCAAGCGCTATCTGATTCCGACCGCCGAAGTCTCGCTGACCAACATGATCCGCGAGAGCATCGTCGACGCCGACACATTGCCGCAGCGCCTCACCGCGCACACGCCGTGCTTTCGCGCGGAAGCCGGATCGCACGGCCGCGACACGCGCGGCATGATCCGCCAGCATCAGTTCGAGAAAGTCGAGCTGGTCAGCATCACGAAACCGTCGGACAGCCGCGAAGAACACGAGCGCATGACGCGCTGCGCCGAAGTCGTGCTGGAAAAACTGGGGTTGCCGTATCGCCGCGTGCTGCTCTGCACCGGCGACATGGGTTTCGCCGCCACCAAGACCTACGATCTCGAAGTCTGGCTGCCGTCGCAGAACGCGTACCGTGAAATCTCCTCGTGCTCGAACTGCACGGATTTCCAGGCGCGACGCATGCAGGCGCGCTGGCGCAATCCGGAGACCAATAAGCCGGAGCTCGTGCATACGCTCAACGGCTCGGGTGTCGCCGTCGGCCGCGCGTTGATCGCGGTCATGGAGAATTATCAGAACGCGGACGGGTCGATCGGCGTGCCTGACGTGCTGCGGCGTTATATGGGCGGAGCTGTTGCCGTCGCCTGACTTCGAGGGTGACGCAGGTCCCGTTCCTGGCGTTAGCTGCGGTGATTGCTATTCGATATAGTCGAGCCTGACTTGCCTTTCGGCCCTTCGGCAGCTATGGAATTCACCGCGATTTTTGAAAAAGTATCCGATGGCTACATCGGATTCGTCGAAGAGCTTCCGGGCGCCAATACGCAAGGCGCGACGCTCGAAGAGGCTCGTGCGAACCTGAAAGAAGCGATCCAGCTCGTGCTGGAAGCGAATCGCACGCTCGCCGAAGAATCCATCAAGGGTCACTCGGTCATCAGAGAGCGCCTACCGGCAGCCTGGTGAAACGTCGGGATCTGCTGCGCCATCTCGAGGCGCACGGTTGTGAATTCCTGCGTGAAGGCGGCGCGCATACCGTCTATGTAAATCGCGCAGCCGGCAAAGTGGCGACCATTCCGCGGCACAACGAGATCGACGAATACCTCGCGAAGCGTATCTGCAAGGATCTCGAAGTGCCGCAGCGTTGAGCGCCGATGGAAGATCGGCGCCGACTTATGGCGTCCCGTCGAACCCATCCGCAAAAATCACGTCCGACGGCGGCTGGCTGTAGAAGTACGCCGCACCTTGATACGTATTGCCGTCGATGTTCGCGAGCGATTGTCCGATCACGATCTGTCCGTTCGAGACCGCGCCGGCATAGCCGAACGCGGCGCCTTCGCCGGCGACCGCATCGCTGGCGACGAATTTCTGCTGCTGCACCCAGCCGCTGCCGTCGGAGTTCGAGAAGAGATACGCGGTGCCCTGGCTTCCGTTGAAAAACGGCGCGGTGATGACGGCGTCGGTGCCGTCGATCGAGAGCGAGACGCCGAACACGTCGAAGGCGAGGCCGTCGTCGGCGACGATCTTCTGGCTTTGAGTCCATTCGGTGCCGTCGTTGGTGAACGCGTAGACGGCGCCTTGGAACATGTTGTCGCCGACCGTCGCGAACGGCGCGCTCGAAAGGAGCGTGGTGCCGTCGAACGCGAGCGAGAACGCGAAGTTCTGGTTCGCGGTGCCGTCGTCGTTCGAGAGTTTCTGCGTCTGCGTCCAGCCACCGCCGCTGCCGTCGAACACGTAGACGGCGCCTTGCGCGACATTGGCGCCGACGGTGGCGTTTGGCGCCGCGATCATCGCGGTGCTGCCGCGGATCGCGACAGCGTAGCCGAGCTGATCGTTGCCGACGCCGTCGTCGGCCGTGAGCTTGGCGCTCTGGCTCCAGCTGCCGCCGTCGAGCGTGAATACGTAGGCCGCGCCTTGCGCCGCGTTGTTGCCGTTGGCGCCGACGACGGCGGTCGTGCCGTCGAGCGCAACGGTCCAGCCGAATTGGTCGCCGGCGGCGCCGTCGTCCGCGACGAGCTTCTGCGTCTGCGTCCAGGTGCCGCCGGCCTGATTGAAGATGTAAGCAGCGCCCTGGTGGTCGTTGCCGTCGACGGTGGCCGTGGCCGCGCTGATGATGGCCGTGTCGCCCTTGAGCGAAACTGCGGTGCCGAACTGATCGTTGTCGACGGCGTCGTCGGCGTTCAACTCCTGGGTTTCGGTCCAGGTTCCACCCTGGTTGACGAACACATAGACTGCGCCCGGGCTGCCGTTGTCGGATCCGCCGGGTGCCGCGGCGCCCTTGACCGCACCGATCAGCGCGGTGTTGCCGTCGATCGCGACGGAAAAGCCGAGGAGGTCGCCGGCGGCGCCGTCGCTTGCGGTCACTTTCTGTTCGGTCCAGTCGGTGGGCACGGTCACGACCGCGTGTTTGGCGAGCGCGTCGTGCAGGGCGGGGCGGAGTGGTGCCGGCACCGAATCCAGCGTCGCCGCTTGGATGGCGCCGGGCAGAGCGAACAGGATGACGAAGGCTTTGAGCGATTTGAAAGTCACGATGAACGTCCTCGCGGTCGGTTGGCGACGGGGGGCGCTAGGAATAGCGGCAAACAGCACGCAGAGCCTGTGCAAGCGACGCCGATCGCGGTGTAATTCGCGTGTGATTTATGTGTGTGACCCCGCCCGCGCTTGACGATGACCCCGAAGCCACCGCTCGAGAACCCGCGCATCTACGCGTTCGGGCCGTTCCGCATGGAAGTGGCCGAGCGCCGCCTGTCACGCGACGGCGCCGATATCGCGTTGACGCGCAAGGCTTTCGATCTGCTCGTCGAGCTGGTGATGAGCGCGGGACACCTCAAGACGCGCGAGGAGCTGATCGGCGCGCTGTGGCCGAACACGATCGTCGAGGAGCACAGCCTGACCTGGAACCTGAGCGCGCTGCGCCGTGCGCTCGGCGATACCGGTGACGCGCCGCAGTACATCGAGACCGTGCGCGGGCACGGCTACCGCTTCATAGCGGAAGTGCATGACGACGAGGAGCTGATCGGCGCGCCGTGGAAGCTGTCGGTCGCGCCGGAGCACTCGGTCGTCGCCGCGATCGCCGTCGCGGACTTTGCGCCGACGGAGCATGTCGGTGCGGTCGACGCGGCGCCGACGCGCCGCTCGAAGAAACTCGTGGCTATCGCCGGCGCGCTGCTGCTCGCCGTCGTCGCTGGCACAGCCGCATGGATGGCCGCGCATCGTGCGCCCGCCGGCGCCGACGAAAGTGTCGCGCCGCGCTCGGTCGCCGTGCTGCCGTTCGAGAATCTCAGTCCCGATCCCGCCAACGCGTATTTCGCGAGCGGCATCCAGGACACGATCCTGACCAAGCTCGCCGGCATCCACGATCTGCGAGTCGTTTCGCGGTCGTCGACCGAAGGGTTCAACAGTCATCCCGAGCATCTCGACGACGTGATCCGCCAACTCAACGTCGGCAACGTGCTCGAAGGCAGCGTGCAGAAAGCCGGCGATCAGGTTTTGATCAACGTGCAGCTGATCGACGGCGCGAGCGGCGGGCATCTGTGGGCGCAGACGTACACGCGCACGCTCGACAAGGTGTTCGAGGTGCAGAGCGACGTCGCCGAGCAGGTCGCGTTGGCATTGCGCGCCCAATTGCTGCCGGGCGAGGCGAGCCGGGTTGCGAGCCTGCCGACCGAAGATGCCGAAGCCTACGATTTGTTTCTGAAAGCCGAATATGCCGCGTTGCAGATCGAGTCCGGCCGCGCGATGAGCCCGGCGGCGGCGACTTCGCAGGCGCGCGAGATGTATCAAAAAGCGCTCGTGCGAGATCCGCGTTTCGCGCTCGCGTGGGCGCGCTTGTCGTATCTCGAAAGCCACGCGTACTGGCTCGACATCGATCACACGCCCGCGCGCGCCGCGGCGGGCCAGAAGGCCGCAGAGCAAGCGCTCGCGCTCGATCCCGAGCTCGCGCAGGCGCATCTCGCGATGGGTTATGCGTATTACTACGGCCATCGCGACTATTCGGCGGCGCTGACCGAATTCGAGCGTGCGCGGCGCGATCTGCCGAACAACGCCGACATCAGCGCGTCGATCGCGAACATCGATCGCCGCCTCGGCCGCTGGGACCCGGCGCTCACCGGTTACGAGCGCGCGGCGGTGCTCGATCCGCGCAATCCGCAATGGTCGATCCTGCTCGGCGACAGCCTGACGACGTTGCGTCGCTACGATGAAGCCGAAGCGGCGTACGAGCGCGCGCGAGCGGTCGATCCGGACAACACCTCGGCGGCGTTGTACGAAAGCCTCACGCTGTTGATGGCAGGCGACGCGAATCGCGCCGATGCGATCCTTGCGCAGCTGCCGCGCGACGCCGATCCCGAAGGCCTCGGCACGGCGATTCGTTTCGTTTCCGCGTGGCTCGCGGACGACGCCGACCGGGCGTTGGCGGTTCTCGCCGCGGCACCGCCGTCGATCGAAGCACCGTGGACGCCGGGTTTCGCGCCGACCGATCTGTTGCGCGCGCAGGCGTTGGAGCTGAAGGGTGATCGAGAGGCTGCGCTCGCAGCCTACGCGCGAGCGCGCGACGTACTGTCGGTTCAACGCCAAACGCAGCCCGATAATCCGGCCGTGTTGAGCCTGCTCGGACTTGCGCTGGTCGGCCTCGGCGAAAAAGAAGCCGCGATCGAAGTCGGCCAGCGCGCCGTCGCGCTGCTTCCGCTTGCACAGGATGCGGTCGATGGTCCGTATTACCCGGCGACTTTGGTTGAAATCCAAGCCCGCGCGGGCGATTCCGAAGCCGCCGCGAAGGGGCTCCGCGAGCTTCTCGCGATTCCGGCCGGGCGCGTCGTATCGGCGCCACAGCTGATGCGTGATCCGCGGTTCGCCGCACTGCGCGCCCGGCTGGCGATGCAGCCCTGATCGGGCTCATCCGTAGCGCATTGCAACATGCATCGCGACGTGACGCGGATCGCGTCCACTATGCGCATTTTTCACGTTTTCTTCAGGAGGTCGCGCCGAGGATCGGCCGGTCGCTGAACGCCTGCGCGGTCGCGCCGGCGGCGAATACGCCATGCACCTGTCGGACACAGGAGTGCTGCGCGATGCGCACGAGCAAACAGGCTTCGCCCGTCGTCGATTTCGAATCCGAGCGCCGGCGTCGCCTGCGCGCCGCGGACGCCGAGCTTCTGCACGACATCATCGATGCCCACGGCGAAATCGTGCAGGCGGGACTCGATCCGCACAAGGTCGTCGACGTCGTCACGCGGCGCGCGCAAGAGCTCACGCGATCAGACGGCGCGGTCGTCGAGATCCTCGACGGCGAAGATCTCGTCTACTGGTCGGCGAGCGGCAGCGTCGCGCCGCACGTTGGGTTGCACGTCAAGGCGAACGCCAGCCTTTCGGGCTTGTGCGTGCGCACCGGACGCGTGCTCCAGTGCGATGACAGCGAGAACGATGCGCGCGTCGACACCGAAACCTGCCGGCGCGTCGGCGTGCGCTCGATGCTTGTCGCGCCGCTGCCGTACGGCGACACGATCGTCGGCGTGCTCAAGGTCGTCTCGTCCTCGATGCATGCGTACAACGCGGACGACGTGCGCACGCTGGAACTTCTGAACACGCTGATCGGCGCCACTTTGAGCCACGCCGTGCATCACAGCACGGTGGAAGCGGCGCTCAACAGCAAGCTCGAAGCCGACCGGCTCGTCAACGACGAGGCCTCGGCATCGCGCGAGCGCATCGATCGCGTCATCGAGGAACAGGCTTTCACGATCGCGTTCCAGCCTATTTCGGAGCTCGAGAGCGGGTACATCGCCGGCTACGAAGCGCTGGCGCGATTTCGCGGACCGCCGAAAATGTCGCCGGATCTTTGGTTCGACGAGGCGCGCGCCGCGGGCCTCGATCTCGAGCTCGAGCTTGCCGTCGTGCGCAAGGCGTTGCTCGCGTTGCCGCGCCTTCCCGTCGATGCGTTCCTCGCGATCAACGTGTCGCCGGGAGCAGCCGCGTCGGCGGAAATCGAGAGTTTGTGCGTGCAGTCCGCGCCGGAACGCATCGTGCTCGAGATCACCGAGCACTCATCCGTCGACGACTATCTGACGCTGACCGAGCGCGCGCGTGGATTGCGCAGCCTCGGCGTGCGCCTGGCGATCGACGATGCGGGCGCGGGATTCGCCAGCCTTCGCCATGTGCTCAGGCTGGAACCTGACTTGATCAAGCTCGACAAGTCGATTACGCACGCGATCGACACGCAGAAGCGGCATCAGAGTCTCGCCGCGGCGCTTTTGATGTTCGCGAACGGAACATCGGCGTCGATCATCGCCGAAGGCATCGAGACGCGCGAAGAGCTCGAAACGCTCAAACGCCTCGGCGTACCGCTGGGGCAGGGCCATTATCTCGGCCACCCCGGCGAGCTTCCGTCGACGCGACGTCCGCAGTGATGCTTAAGGTCCGTCGAATCCGTTCTCGAAAATGACGTCGCTGACGCACGCGCCGGGTCCGCCGTAGTTGAAGCCGGTCGCCGTGAAATTGGCGGCCGAGTAATACGCTTCGTTGGTGATCTTGCCCGGCAATGCATCCGCGGCGCCGTTTCCGATCGTCTCGCCCGTGATCGACGCCGCGCCCGGTTGATCGGCGAAAACGCCAGCTCCCATTTGGGTGCAAGGCGCGAGGCTACCCGCTGCGATTTCGCCGAACCATTGAGCGAGACCGATCTCGGTGTAAGTGCCGCTCCAGAGCGTTCCGGGGAAATAGCCGATCCATTCGCCCTGGTAGCCGACGTACCAGTTTCCTCCCGAATACTGGATGGCGTAGGTCTGCGGCACGTCGGTCACGCTGACGTACATGCCGGGGACGCGCGTCGCCGACACCTGCACGTAGCCGCAGCCGTTGTAGCAGGTCGGATTGCCGTCGATCCAGTGATAGACGAAAAGCTGCGGGTCGGGATCGCCGACATTGACGATCCAACCGATCTCGACGATCTGCAGCGCGTCGGCGGATTGCGCGGCGATTTCGGCGAGCGAGTGGAAATCGTTGCTGTCGACGATCGGTGCGTGCTGCGTGTAGTCGCCGGAGATCGATGTCGTGGTCGCGTACTGATACGCGTCGGCATAGAAATAATCGGCGCCTTGCACCGCTGCGGGCGCAGGATTTCTCGCGCCGGCCGCCGGCATGCCTTTCGGCGCGAAGCGAGCCGCCGGCTGCGGAACGAGACCCGCCGGGCACATCGCGGCCGGCGTGTCGTTCGGATCGGCGCGTCCCGGCGCGGGCACGCTCGGCAAGCGCACGTTCGGCGCAGGGACACAGGTGAAATTCATCTCGGCCAGTGCGACGTGAGAATACGCAACCAACACGACAGCCGGCAGAGCCGCCAGCGCAAGCTTGTGTTCGCGGAAGATGAGCATGGCAATCCCTTTGCGGTCCAGTCGCTGCCACGGCTCGAGCGAGATCCCGGTCGCTCATCGGGCGAAAGAACACGGCCATCGGCAGCGGATTTCGCGACGCCGCCGGCGTCACGCAGGGCGCCGGCTGCCGCCGATGGTACGCCCGTTGCGCGTCGCCGGCGTCAACGTCAGCCGCCGTCGAATCCGTCGAGGAAGACGCCGATCTTGTCGATGTCCGTCGCGCTGTTATTGGCGGGATTGCCGTCGCCGAGCCCGCTCGACGGCGTCACCGTCGCGGTGTTCTCGATCGGCTGGCGATCGCCGACCTGCGCCGTCGCGACCAATTCGTAGACGATCGTCGCGCCGTTCGGGAGATCAACCGTGTCGTCGATGTCGCCGTTGCCGCTCGGGCTGCAGCTCGCGCCGCCGAGCGGCGTGCAGGTCCACTCCGCGCCGATCAACGTCGCCGGAAGCGTGTCCCGCACGCGCGCGCCGAGCGCATTTTCGGGTCCCGCGTTGTGCACCGTGATCGCATAGTCGAGCACGCCACCGTCTTCGACGAAGCGCACGCCGTCGTCGATCGCGATCGAGAGATCGGCACCGGACACGAGCGCCGGCAGCGCGGCGATCAGGGCGCGCGGCTGGCCGCCGACTTCGCTGAAAGTGCCGCCGATGTACGCGGCGCCGCGGCCGTCGAGCACGAGCGATGCGAGTTGTCCGTTCTGCGTCGGCTGCCAGGCGTCGTCGAGAACACCGGTTCCCGACAGCGAAATCTTGGCAAGTCCGGTGCGTGGTTCGCCGCCGACGGCGGACAGGAACGGGCCGCCGATATAAAGCCCGTCCGCGCCGTCCCATGCGATGTTGCCGACGCTGCCGTCGGGTGCCGGATTCCAGTCAGGATCGACGACGCCAGTACCCATCGTCGATACCTTCGCGATGTGCGAGCGCGCGACGCCACCGATCATCGTCCACCCTCCGCCGACGATCAGATGGCCTTGGCCGTCGAGCACCATTGCTCCGCCGGCGCCGTTGGTCTGCGCATCCCACTGCGCGTCCGCGACGCCCGCGCCGCTGGCCGAAAGTTTCGCAAGACAGACACGATCGAGCCCGCCGATGCGGGTGTACGCGCCTTGCGCGAACAGCGAGTTCGTGTCGTGGTCGAGCACCATGCCGTAGACGACGCCGGTCGCCGCAGGATTCCATTCGGGATCGACGGCGCCGCTTCCGCCTGCCGCGATCTTCGCGACGCTGTGACGATCCTGGTTGCTCATCGTATTGAAGGAACCGCCGACATAAATCGAGCCGGCGCCGTCGAACGCATACGCATAGACGGTGCCGTCGGTCGACGGATTCCAGCTCGGGTCGGCCGCGCCGGTGCCGCTTCCCGAGAGCTTCACCAAGTGCTGATGCGCGCCGCCGCCGACGTACGTGAAAGCACCGCTGGCGTACACCGCGCCGTCGGCATCGCTCGCGACCGTGATCACTTCATCGTTCGGCGCGGGATTCCAGCCCGTGTCGAGCGTGCCGTCGATATTGAGGCGCAACAGGTTCGGTCTGCGCACGAGCCCGACCTTATGAAACGCACCACCGACGATGATGCCGCCGTCGGGCTGGCTCGCGATCGCGTCGACGCGGCCGATCTTGTATTCCGTGTCGACCGTCGTCGTCAGCGGCGTGCCGGCGGCGGACACCATGCCGTAGCCGAGGCTGAGCTCAGTCCCGATCCACGAAAATTCGCCGCCGACATAGGCATTGCCGGTCGCATCGACGGCGAGCGCGCGGACGATTGCATTGGGCGAAGGATCCCAGTTCACGTCGGCCGCGCCGCCGGAGAGCTTGGCGAGGTTGCGTCGCGCGCGTCCGCCGATATTGTTGAACTGCCCGCCGACATAGAGCGCGCCCGCGAACACGAGCGAGGACACGTAGCCATCCGGCGCTGGATTGAAATTCGGATCGGCGTCGCCTTGTCCCGACGTCGAGAGCCGCGCGAGATGAGTGATGCTCTGTCCGCCGATGTAAAAGAAGGCTCCGGCCGCGTAGATCGTCGATCCGTCGCTGGCGAGGCGTTCGACGTCGTTGTTCGCGTATGGATTCCACTCCGGATCGGCAGCGCCGCTTCCGCCGGTCGCGAGGCGCGCGATACGACCACGCGGCTCGCCGCCGATCGAATCGAAATGACCGCCCGCGTACAAGCGTCCCTGGCCGTCGAGCACCAGTGCGTATACCGGCGCGTCCGCCGACGGATCCCAGGCGGCGTCGGCGTTGCCCTCACCGAAGCTCGACAATTTCGCGATGTTGAGTCGCGCCTGTCCGCCGATGCCTTCGAAATCGCCGCCGGCGTACAGCGATCCCGCACCGTCGGGAAGGAGGACGCTGACGCCGCCGAAACCCGCGGGTGACGGATTCCACTCTGGATCCGCGTCGCCGGCGCCATCGCTATGCAGCTTGGCGATGCCGCGCCGCGACTGGCCGCCGATTTGCGTGAAATACCCGGCGACGAAAATCGAGTTGGACGACGTATCCCAGACGATCGTCATCACGCGCCCGTCGGGATCGGGATTCCAGTCCGGATCGAGCGTGCCGTCCGCGCGGATCAGCGCCAGTCCCGCGCGCGGCGTGTTGTTGATCGAAGTGAACTCCCCCGACAGCACGACACTGCCGTCCGGCAGGCGCGCGATGCTTTCGACGGTGGCGCCCGTGTAGAACGTCAGGTCGGGATTCGGCAGCGGCGGCGGCGAGCCCGCCAGCGCAGGCAGCATCGCGAACGCGCCGAGAAACCCGAGCAGAACCCGCGCGCATCGGCCGG
>Ga0068859_100008245_pt1 | contig 10566 bp, 8 predicted proteins | sample KBSSwiS22_FD_66585 | JGI IMG/M metagenome (GOLD analysis project Ga0068859, IMG submission 66585) | Switchgrass rhizosphere microbial communities from Kellogg Biological Station, Michigan, USA - KBS Switchgrass S2-2 | ecosystem: Host-associated > Plants > Roots > Rhizosphere > Soil ... | reverse complement strand
CAATCAAGCCGCGAGCGATCAGAACTCCGCGACCGCACAGGCGAGTCCGGTTCCGGCGCCCGACAATTCCGAGATAACGACGTCAACTGACGCCAACGGAACAAAAACCGAGACCAGAACATTCAAGAACAATCCGCACGTATCCAAAGTTGTGGTCACGACTCGCGACGGTAAGAGAACGGTAAAGGTTTATTCTCCCGCCGGTGAAGAGCGTGAAGTGAAGACGGACGAGAACGTGCTGGAACAGACTGGTGACGTCATCGCCAAGTCGGCCGGCTTCGTTGCCGATAAGGCCGAGGACGTACCGGGCGAGGCGAAGACCGCAGCCACTGAAGTCGCTGACAAGGCTGAAGATGTCGGCGATAAAGCCAAGAAGGTCGGCGAGAAGACGGTTGACGTTAGTAAGGATGTCGGCACAAAGGCTGTTGACGTGAGCAAGAAGGCTGGTGAAAAGACAGTCGAAGGTGCTAAGAAAGTCGGCGACAAGACCGTCGAAGGCGCCAAGAAGGCTGGCAGCGCGGTGAAGAAGGTCATTCCGTAACCGCAATGAGTCGCGGAAACCGCGAAATCAAGATGATCAGAAGGGCAGTCGGTAGCGGCTGCCCTTTTGTTATACTACAGACCTCGCAAGGAGGTGGTTCGATGGCAGACATGTCGCGGTTTACGATCATTTGTCCCTGCTGCGAAGCGACGTTAACGGTCGACGCCGAAACGGGCGTCATCCTTTCGCACGACGAGAAGGCCAAGCCGCTCGCGTCGTTCGACGAGATGGTCAAAGGGCTGGACAAGCAGAAGCAGATGCGCGAACAGATATTCGCGCAAGAGCTCAGTTCCATGAAGAACCGCGATCGCATTCTGGAAGAGAAGTTTCAGGAAGCGATGAAGCGCGCCGAGAAGGACAAAGACAAGCCGTATCGCAATCCCATGGACATCGATTAACGGCGAGATTCTCCCTATTAAAACTGGAGCATAACTTAATGGTTCGTAAGTCAATGCGTTTCCTGGCCATGATTTGTGTGCTTGTGGCCTCGCAGTTTGGCGGTGTGGCCCAAACGCGGATGCCGCAGATGAAGTTCAGCGATCGCACACTCGCGAATGGTATGCGCGTGTTGAGTGTCGCCGATTCTTCCAGCCCAACTGTCGCGATTCAGGTTTGGTATCACGTCGGTTCGAAGGACGATCCGGATAAGCGCAGCGGTTTCGCGCACCTGTTCGAGCACATCATGTTCAAGAGCACGAAGAACATGAAGTCGGAAATGATGGACCGGTTGACCGAAGACGTCGGTGGGTTCAACAACGCGTTCACCGCGGATGATATGACGGTGTATTTCGAAGTCGTGCCGTCGAATTATCTGGAGACGCTGCTTTGGGCCGAAGCCGATCGACTGTCGGGTCTGAATGTTGACGATGCGAACTTCAAATCAGAACGCGACGTGGTGAAGGAAGAGTACCGCCAGGCCGTGTTGGCGCCGCCGTACGGGCTATTCCAGTATTACCTCCAACAGAGATCATTTACCGCGCATCCGTATATGCGTCCGGGCATCGGCAGTATCGAAGATCTCGACGCCGCCTTATTAAAAGACGTGCAGGAGTTTCACACTACTTATTACCGGCCGGACAACGCGACTTTGGTTGTCGTTGGAGATTTCGATCAGAAGCAACTCGACGGCTGGGTCGATAAGTATTTTGCACCGATCGCGAAGCCGAACCGTCCGCTGCCGCGAGTTTCAGTGAAAGAGCCTGGGCGTAAAGCCGAGGCGCGCTTTACGGAATACGGGCGCAATGATCTTCCCGCAGTGGGTGTGACGTACCTCGCTCCGCGCAAGGCTGATCCTGATGCGCCGGCGGTGTACGTCGCCGATGCGATTCTTTCGGCGGGTGAGTCTTCGCGACTCTACAACGCGCTGGTCTATCAGCAGCAGTTGGCGGCTGAGGTCAACTCTAATTTCGAAACGCGTGAAGATGTGAGTCTGTTTGTTTTGACTGCTGTGTTGTCGGAAGGGAAGAAAGCGGAAGACGCAGAGAAGTCGCTGCTTGAGGAGATCAAGAAGTTGCAGGATGCGCCGGTGTCGGCGGCCGAGTTGGAAAAAGCGAAGAACCAGATGATCACGGACCAACTGCGGCAACGTGAAACCAGCAACGGCAAGGCGCTCGCGCTGGGCGAAGCGGCGTTACTGCTGGGAGATCCGGGGAGCGTTAATACGGACCTCCCACGTCTGCAAGCGGTCACGGCTGCCGACGTGCAGCGGGTGATGAAGAAGTATTTCACCGACGCGAATCGAGTGGTTTTGTATTACCTTCCTGAAGCTTCGAAGGCTAAGAAGGAGGGCAATTAAGTGAACACAATGAAACGCGTATCACTGTTGTTTGTCCTGCTTTCGTTGCCGGTTATTGCTTTGGCGCAGACTCCGCAAGCGACGCCACCCGCGCCTGCCGCGCCACGTTCCGGAACGTTTCCAAAACCGGTCGAGGAAACACTGCCGAATGGTTTGCGGGTGATCGTAATTCAACGCAGCGAGTCGCCGCTCGTCGCGGTCCAACTGCTGATCAAGAACGGCGGCGAGGTTGATCCACCGGAATTAGCGGGACTGGCAGATATGACGGCGGCGCTGTTGACGAAGGGTACGCAGAGTCGCGACGCCACGCTTATCGCGCAGGAGATCGAAAGCCTTGGCGGGTCGCTCGACTCGTTCGCGCGTTGGGACTCTTCGTTTACGAACCTCAACGTAATGTCGTCGAAGATCGGTCCGGCGATGGAGATACTCGCCGACGTCGTGCGGCGTCCGACGTTCAAGAGTGAAGAAGTCGAACGGCTGCGGCAACAGTACCTCGACAACGTCACGCTCGCGCTTGGCGATCCGGGGAGCATTGCGCGGTTTGTCTCAGCCCGGGTGGTGTTTGGCGATAGTCCATACGGTCATCCCATCGCCGGCACCGCCGATTCGCTCACGCGCATCACCGCGGCGGACATCGTGAAACTTCACTCTCGTTTCTATCGTCCTGACAACGCGGTCCTGGTGATTGGCGGTGACATCAGTGCGAAGGATGGGATCGAGCTGGCCAAGCGCTACTTCGGCGACTGGCAGAAACCGGGCGCGCTAATAGAGACGCTCAGCGCGGGGATAGAGAAACCGCAAGGCAGCCCTGGCCGTGTCGTGGTGGTTGACAAACCCGACGCCGGACAAGCCGCGGTTTATCTTGTGCGCAAGGGCATCAATCGCAAGGACGCCGACTTTTATCGCGGTATCGTCGCAAACTCCGTGTTGAGCGGATATTCCGGCCGTCTCAACCAGGAGATTCGCATCAAGCGTGGCTTAAGTTACGGCGCGGGATCGTCGTTGGATGCGCGACGTGACGTTGGGCCATTCACGGCATCGGCGCAAACGAAGAACGAATCAGGAGCGGTGGTCGCAGATCTGTTGCTGGGTGAAATCGGCCGTTTGTCGAGTGCGCCACCAGTGGATGCTGAGTTGACGCCGCGTAAGGCGGTCTTGATTGGTAACTTCTCGCGTAATCTGGAGACCGCGAGCGGGTTTGTGATGCAGGCGGGTCTGTTGGCAGTTCAAGGCGTAGGACTTGACGAGATCAATCGTTACATCAACACCGTGCAGGCAATCACGACGTCTGACGTGCAGAAGTTTGCGGGCACGCGACTCGATGCGAAAACGAGTAATATCATCATCGTTGGCAACGCTAAGGCGTTTCTCCCTGAACTGCAGAAGAAGTATCCAAACGTGGAGGTGATTCCGGTGACGGAGCTGGATTTGAATACGGCGCTGTTACGGAAGAAACAAGCAACGGGGGAGTGATATGCGAAGTGCTTTTCTGATCTGTGTCTTGTTGTTGTGTGGTGGTGCGTCTTACGCGCAGCAACAGCAGCCAATCGACGGAGTGGACGCGCGATCCGATTCCGCGGAGTTTGCTAAACAACTTGGCAGCACGGATGCGATGGTCCGTCAGCGTAGCGCGGAGGCGCTCGCGCGTCTCGCCGCGACTGATCATCGAAAGCTCGTCGAGGGTTATCAGCTTCAGGAGAAGAACAAGGAAGTTCGGCTAGCGCTCGATTGGGCGTTGTATCGCATGGGCCGTTCGGAAGCGCTGTATCGCGTGGTCCGCGATCTCGATTCCGGCCGGCAGGACCAGGCGATTGGTTACCTGTCGGAGCTGGAAAGCCCGGACGTGCTGTACCCCTTTCTGAACAAAGAAAAGAATGTGCCGCGAGTTACGGCAGGGTTATTGAAAGCGCTCGCGCGAACTGGCGACGCGCACACGCTCGAAGTGGTCAAGCCATATCGCGAGTCGCAGGAGCCTTACGTCGCCGAGGCCGCGGAGATCGCGCACGACGAGATCGAAAAGCGGCTTGCTGAAGCAGCGCAGCCAACGCGCGGACGGCCGCGGACTGTCAGCACCACCGGAGATCGGCCCTAGTTAGATCTTTGTGCTTGGTATTTTGTACTTTGATAAAAGAAACAAAGAACAAAGTACAAAGTACAAAGTACTAAGCAGACGCATGCACCAAAACCTGCGAACTTTTCTAGACGTACTCACAAGAGAAAACGAAATCATTACCATCAAGGCCGAGGTCGATCCGTACCTCGAGTTGGCGGAGATCCATCGACGTGTGATCGACGAAGGTGGACCGGCGTTGTTGTTCGCGCGCGTGAAGGGCAGTCGTTATCCGGTCGTTACAAACCTCTTCGGCACTAACCGAAGGCTTGGTCTTGCCTTTGGTCCGAAACCCGAGGCGCTGGTTCGTGATTTCGTCCACGTGGCGGAGTCGATCCTGCCGCCTCGTCCCGGCGAACTCTGGAAACATCGTTCACTCGCCTTAGACTTCCTGAAGCTCGGCACGACTAATACCGGCCGATCGCCTGTGACGCAGGTTGTCGATCGACCCGCGCGTCTCGATCAGTTGCCGGTGTTGACTACGTGGCAGGAAGACGGCGGGCCCTTCGTCACACTTCCGCTGGTCTACACCGAGAACCCGATCACGAAGAAACACAATCTCGGCGTGTATCGCATGCAAGTCTACGATGAGAACACGACAGGTCTTCACTGGCAGATTCAGAAGGGCGGAGGCTTTCATTACAGCGAAGCTGAACGACTCGGGCAGCCCCTGCCGGTCACGGTATTTCTCGGTGGTCCGCCGGCGCTGATCCTTGCCGCGATTGCACCGTTGCCGGAAGACGTTCCGGAACTGGTCCTGGCGTCGCTGCTCGCGGGCGAAAAGTTGAAGATGGCGAAGACGTCGTCCGGTAACGGCCATCGATTAGCAGCGGAAGCGGAGTTCGCGCTTGTCGGTCATGCGTCGCCGCATGAACGTCGACCGGAAGGTCCGTTTGGCGATCACTACGGTTACTACTCGCTGCTTCACGACTATCCGGTGTTCCACGTTGATGCCGTCTTTCATCGACGCGATGCAATTTATCCGGCGACTGTCGTCGGGAAACCGCGGCAGGAAGACTTTTTCATTGGCGACTATCTGCAGAGTCTGCTCTCGCCGCTGTTCCCGCTCGTGATGCCTTCAGTGCGTGATCTGTGGACGTATGGGGAAACGGGTTTTCATTCGCTGTGCGCTGCCGTGGTCCAGGAGCGGTACGGGCGCGAGGCGCTGGTCTCCGGGTTCCGCATTCTCGGCGAAGGTCAACTCTCGTTAACGAAGTTTCTGATACTCATTGACACGCCCCAGGAGTTGAAAGACTTTCCGCGTCTGCTTGAACATGTGCTGGCGCGCTTTCGTCCCGAGACAGACTTGTTCGTTTTCTCAAATGTGTCGATGGATACGTTGGACTACACGAGCGGGAAGGTAAACGAAGGCAGCAAGGCAATCATGTTGGGTTTGGGCGAGCAAGTGCGTGATCTACCGCGCGAGTTTCGCGGTCCGTTGCCGGGATTCGTTTCGCGGGCGGAGGTGTTTTGCGCGGGATGTTTGGTGTTGCAAGGAGCGTCCGTTACTGAAGACGAGACGCTGCCGTCGCGAGTCGCGAGTGATCCGGCGTTTGCAGAGTGGCCCTTGATAGTGCTGCACGACGACGCGAGTGTGGCGCGATCGTCACCAGACTTCCTCTGGTCCACGTGGACGAGGTTCGAACCGGCAGCCGACATTTACAGCTCGCACATAAGTGTTCAGCGGCATCACCTGGTCTATAAAGCGCCGATCGTTATCGACGCCCGCACCAAGCCGGGATTCCCGGATGAACTGATCGTGCGTGATGATATTCGTGAGCTCGTCGATCGACGCTGGCAGGAGTATTTCCCAAGAGGTCTTAACCCCGCTACCTGAATTGCCCGGCGTACCAACCCACGATCTGCCCGCCAAACAACATCGCCCCAATCGCGCCAATCCCGAGAAAGATCCCAAACGGCAGCAGCATCTGCATGTTGCGCTCTCGCTGACGCGCCATCAACAACACGCCGATAATCGATCCGGTCAGCACGCCGACGAAGATCGTGAAGATCGTGAGGCGCCAACCCAGATACGCGCCCACCATAAACATCATCTTCACGTCGCCGAGTCCCATTGCTTCGACACCACGAAGCCGCTCCCAGACCCAGCCCATCAACCAAAGCGAACCGCCGCCGAGGATCGCGCCGATTACCGCGCCGCCGAGTGACGCAGCCCAAATCGGCCAGCCTTCAAACGCACCGTTGAGAAGCGAAGGCAAGTCTTCGAAGTGCGGCGTCCGCGTCAGAAATGGAATCGCCAGCCGCGCCACGACCGCAAAGACGATCCCCGGATAGGTGATCACGTTCGGCAGAATCATGTGCTCTGCGTCGATAAAGATCAGCGCCAACAAAGCGGAGACGAAGACAAGATCGAACGGCAGCGCCGCGCTCATGCCGTCGTGCCAGGCAAACGCGACAAACACCGCCGCTGTGAGCAGTTCAACCGCCGGATAGCGAAACGAGATGTGTTCCTTGCAGCGACGGCACTTCGCCCCGAGCAAGAGATAACTAAGGACCGGAATGTTGTCGTAGAACGCGATCACCGCACCGCAGGAAGGACAGCGGGAGTTGGGAAAGACGATCGATTCCTCATTCGGAACGCGATGGATGACGACGTTGAGAAAGCTGCCGATGATAGCTCCGAAGATTCCGGCCAGGATATAACCGACTGCTGGGGGGACTAAATTCAAGTCAGGCATTTTATTCGTGTGATTTGTTGTTCTGTTGTAACTCCCAAAGCATCAGGTGTTTCAAGAATGCATGGTGCCCCGCAAAGCTGGCGATCGTAAATCCCGCGAAGCCATCGCGAAACCCGCCTTTCAAAAACCAGCTGCGAATGAAAGCAGCCGGCCCTGCCGTCGCCACACCAAACACGGACGTTCTGCGACCCTGCTCAAACATCTGCTGCGCTGCGAGTGGCGCATAACGATCGCCGATCATCTTGTGATGATGCGCCGCATTCGGTGAAGTGTAATGGAGTAGATCGCCACCGAGTTCTCCAACGCGTGCTCCGGAATCCATGGCTACTGATTCGTGAACCTGCCGCAGCTTCCAGTGGCCTTTGGTCCGATTGAACAAGCGCAACTGGTAATCGGGATACCAGCCACCACCGCGAATCCACCGTCCCTGATAGTACGTGCGTCGCGGGATGACGAAGCCGTCGGCAACCTCGGCGTGTCGCTGATTCTTGAGTATTTCAATTGAAGTGCGGAGTTGATCCGAGACACGTTCGTCGGCGTCGAGACTGAAGATCCAATCGTGTGTCGCGCGGTTAACGGCAAACTGCTTTTGCGCGCCGAATCCGGGCCAGTCGTTGGTGATCACGCGCGCACCACACTCCTCGGCGATCTCGCAGGTCCGGTCAGTTGAGTTGGAGTCGACCACGACGATCTCATCCGCCCATGCAACCGACTCACAGGCGGCTTTGATATTCGACTCCTCATTGAAGGTGATGATCGTGACGCTGATCTGCATGCCAAAAAGGAAAATCCGTGTTCCGTAGTGTAGAACACCAGGGAACACGGATTATATATGATTTTGCGAACCGATTATGGACCGTCTGTCGTGCCGACGATTACGTTGTTAGCCCGCAGCGTCGTCGAGGTTGCACGCTGGAGGTCGGCAAGCGCCTTGTTGTAGTCCGTTTCGGCCCGCAACTCAGCCGCTCTCGCGTTCGCTAAAGTGTTCTCACGTTGGAACAGAAGGAACGTTGTCGATCGTCCCACCTGGTACAGACGCTGCTCGCCTTCGAGCTGCATCTCGGCGTTTGTTCTAGCTTCACGGGCCGAAAGCACTCGCTGACGTGATGATTCAACCGCCTGCGCGGAATTGCGAACGTCGACTTCAATCAACTGTTCCTGCGCACGCGTTGTAGCAGTCAGCTGTTCTTTCGAAATCCTTGCACCGGCGAGGTTCGCTTCTGCTGTGGTGTTCTTGAACGGCAATTGAATTCGCACACCGAGTGTGACGTTGCGCGTGTCGCCGCTAATCAGGTTTCGAAGATCGCGTCCATAACCGCCAACCAGATTTTGATTGGGTCGGGTAGTGATGTCAGGTTCCTGAACCAATGGAACCTGGGCCAACGGCAAACCCTGCGCCGTTTGAATCGCGCGGATCTGCGCCAACAGGAACGCCTGCGAACTTAATGCCGGATCGCCGAAGATTAGCGGCACCAGCGTGCCTGGCGTTGGCAACGGATCCGAAACGTCCGAACCGGCAAGACCAGTCAACGCCACCGCGCCGACGAGGTCGATGCGCGGCTTGGTCTGGTTCTTGAAGTACTGGAGATCGATATCGCTGATTTCGTTCTGCAGACGCAACCGCCGCAATTCGGGCCGGTTGTCGTGCGCTGCTTTCAGAGCTTCGGGAAGGTTCACCGGGCTGGTATCAAACTTCGGCTGTTCAGTCGGCGTGAGTTGGGCGGACCACTCAGGACTCCTCGGATCCTTGAAGATCAGGATCTTGAGATTGTTTTCGGCAACGGCCACTTGTTGCACTGCGGTGAGCAGCGCCGTTTCGCGGCTTGCCAACTCCGTCAGTACCTCAGCTCTCTCGAGTGGCGCCTTCGCACCGGCAGCGATCTGCGCTTCGACATTTCGCAAACTCTCGCGCGAGAGATTCAGGTTTGCCAACTGGTTCTGCTGATCGCGCAATGCAAACACGAGTTCCCAGTAAGCCTGTTGCACCCGCGTAATCACGTCGATAGTGCGTTGCCGGAAGTCGGCGTCAGATTGATCGATTCGCTTTCGGGCGATGCGAATCTGACGACGGTTGTTGTCGATTGAACGGTCGCGTAGCAACGGTTGCGTAAAGCTCAACGAGAGATTCGAAGAGTAGAACGGGTTCAGCAAGCTGAAACTGTTGCTGGTGTTCGTGTGCGAATTCGAGAACTGAAGGAAATAATTTCCGCCGCCGCGTCCGAATTGCTTCGTAACAGACGGGCTCCAGGTGTAGGTCGTCGTGCTCGTCGTGCCGGTGCTGCCGCCGCCGCTTAATTCGCTCTGGACCGGCGCGATGCGCTTGTCGTATTGCGGCGTGATTTCAAACACCGGATCGAAGATGCCTTCGAGCGCCCGCATCTGTGTCTCGGCAAGGCGGACGTCGTCGCGAGCGACTTCGATGTCGTTGTTGTTCTCGAGCGCGCGCTTGATCGCATCGTTCAGCGTGAGTGGAACTGTATCAGTGCCGACACCCAAACGCTGAAGACTGGGAATTGGCGGTAACGGACGCGCCTGGAACGCAGGAATCACTGGTTCGCGAACTGGTCCGAGCACTTCGCCTGACGGCGCCGGCGTCTGAGTCGAGGCCGGCGGTTGCGTTTGGCCTGGAGTGGTTCCCGGCGGCGTGGTCGGATTCGTTTGCGTTGTTCCCGGAGGCGCCGTTGGATTGGTAGTCGTCGGGACACCGGGAATCGGTTCCTGACCTGGCGGCCGCGTTGGATCGCCCGGCGGCGGACTTGGTCGTGGCGTCGCCTGCGGTGTTTGCGCGAGTGCCGCACTTGTTCCCGCGAACAAGACACTCGACAGAATCACTGCCCTAACTAAGGTACGAGACATGAAAGTAGACATCAGACGAAGAGCTCCTTAAAGGTGATTCCTTCCAGTTCCCAATGAAAGTTGAAGGGAATGGTCGAGACATTCTGGCAAACCGCAGTCCGCCGCATCAAGCGTGTACTACGTTAGCAGCAAAAGTGCAGTTTCATAAAATGCTCCCAGTTTTCAGGCTAATCTAAGTGTTCTGTGCGTGATCGGAAGCCTCGCTTGACACTACGAACAGCGAAAGGCGAGACTCTGTCCCACAATTGCAACAGTTCTAATCCCAAAAACGGCACAACCGTCGCGTTTATTAGCAGCGGTGAGGAGGATTTTGAGAAATGGCAGTTAAGGTTGGCATCAATGGTTTCGGACGGATTGGACGAAATATTTATCGCACCGCCATCGGCGATCCGGACATCGACTTCGTAGCAGTTAACGATCTCACGGACACGAAAACACTCGCGCACCTGCTGAAGTACGATTCGGTACTCGGTAATCTGGACCACGAAGTCACCGCCACTGAAAACGGAATCAAGGTCGAGAACGATGAGTTTCGCGTGTTCTCGCAACGCGATCCGGCTGCGAT
>Ga0068859_100008242_pt1 | contig 10570 bp, 9 predicted proteins | sample KBSSwiS22_FD_66585 | JGI IMG/M metagenome (GOLD analysis project Ga0068859, IMG submission 66585) | Switchgrass rhizosphere microbial communities from Kellogg Biological Station, Michigan, USA - KBS Switchgrass S2-2 | ecosystem: Host-associated > Plants > Roots > Rhizosphere > Soil ... | reverse complement strand
GGTCTGGAGTGGGACATCCAGGTGGCTGGCTCGAGCGGCAGCTTTCCGTACTACGGCTTCGTGTACGAGACCCAGCTGTGCTCGCCGGTGCGAGGCAACATCAAGGGTGGTCTGCCGGTGACGCTGTTCGGCGTGCCGGGGCACAAGCTGCAGGACATCACCGTGACGATGGGCTCGGGCGGGCCGGCGTGTCAGGTCGTCTCGGTCGTCGACAAACAGATCAACATCATCACGCCGCCGGTGCCCGAGGCCACCGGCATCAAGACGGACATCGTGATCCTCGATGCCGTGACCGGGACCGAGTCGCTGTCGCAGATGTTCCTGTACACGCCGTGGTTCGAAACGACCTTCGACGGCAACGGCTTCCACGGCGGCACGCTGAACCTGCGCTGGATCACCGACCCGGCCGTGACCGGCACGCAGCTGCTCACGGTCTGGCTGGGCAGCCCGTTCGGGCCGACCGTCTCCAAGGCCCTGCCCGGCTACGCCGGTCTGCTGCACGAGCTGCCTTGGGCGTTCATTTTCCTCGGGCTGCCCGAGCCCGCCCAGCCTCAGCTGCTGCACCTGCACGTGCCGCCGCTCGATGCCTCGCTCTCCGGCCTGCACCTGCACTTCCAGTCGCTGGTGAGCGGCGAGGGCGGGCCCAAGGGCAGCTTCACGAACTCCGACGAGATCGTCCTGCCATGAGGACGGGCTCCAGCCGCGCCGGGCGCGGACGGTCGGCCTGCCTCGCCCTGCTGCTCGGCGCCACGGCGCTGCACGCCCAGTACTCGATCAGCACGCTGCCGTCTCCCGACAGCGACGCCAACGACCTGTTCGGCATGGACGTCGACGTGCGCGGCGGCCGGGTGATCGTCGGCGCGTCGGGCGCGTCGTACGACCAGAGCTTCCCGTTCGGGGACATCCCGGCGGCCGGAACCGTCTACATCTACAGCAAGGTCGGAGGCGCATGGTCTCTCGAGAGCCAGCTCTGGCCCAGCGATCTCGAAGCGCTCGCGGGCTACGGACACGGGGTGGGCATCGACGGCGACCGGGCCGTGGCAGGCGCGCCCTTCAAGGATGAGTCGCCGTTCCCCGGGACAGGCATTCTCTACGTCCTTCAGTTGACGCGGGGCGTGTGGATGCAGGAAGCGAAGCTGAAGGTCGCGCCGGTGCCCGAGGGTGCGCAATTCGGCTACAGCGCGGCCATCGAAGGCACGACCGTGGTCGGAGGCGCGCCTTTCTTCAACGAGCCCCCGGGCGTCATGGGCGCGCTGTGGGTGTTCCGCCTGGTACCAGGCCAGGGCTGGAAGCAGCTGGCGCACCTGGTGAATGCGTCCAAGACGCACGCACAGCGGCTGGGCATGAGCGTGGCGCTGAGCGGTGACACCATCCTCGGCGGCGCTCCTGGCTGGGGCTGCGTCGGTCCGCCCAACACGTGCACGGGCGCCGCCTTCGTCTTCCGCGAGGTGGGCGGCACGTGGCAGGAGGAGGCCACGCTGGCGCCCGCCGACGGCGAGTACCAGGACCAGTTCGGCTTCGGCGTCGACATCGAGGGCGACGTGGCCGTGGTCGGCTCCCAGCTGGATGACGACCTCGGATCCGACTCGGGCTCCACGTACGTGTTCCGGCGCACGGGCACCACGTGGGCGCAGGAAGCCAAGTTGCTGCCCTGCGACGGTGCGCCCGGCGCGAACTTCGGCCGCTCGGTGGCCGTGAGCGGGGACACGATCATCGTGGGCGCGGCGCTCGACCCCGAGGGCGCGGGCGGCGGCGCGGCCTATGTCTTCCGGCGCGAGGACGGGGCGTGGGAGGAAGTGGGCAAGATCGTGCTGCCCGGCACGGCTGGAGCGCAGGCCGGGGCCGCGGCGGGCATCGACGGCGCCGTCGCCGCGATCGGCGCGCCGTCCGACGATGCCGCGGCCCATGATGCGGGCCGAGGCTGGGTGGCCGAGGATGTGTCCGTGCACCCGACGTGGAGCAGCCTGTCCGGCGGCCTCGCCGGTCAGGCCGGCGTGGCCACGCTCTCGGGAACTGGCACGCTCGCAGGCGCTACGCCTGTGACGCTGTCGCTGGCTGGCGCCGCGCCGCTGGCGCTGTCCACCCTGGTGGTGGGCCTCGACATGCTGTGCGTGCCGTTCAAGGGTGGCCTGCTCGTGCCCGCGCCGGACGTGCTGATCGGCGGCCTCGTCACCGACGCCGGCGGCGCCTGGTCGCTCGGCGGCACGTGGCCGCCGGGCGTGCCGTCGGGCTTCGACGTCCTGTTGCAGGCCTGGACCTCCGACGCGGCGGGCCCGCACGGCCTCGCGGCGAGCGGCGCGCTGGAGGCCCACGCACCATGACGACGTCCGCCGTCGCCTCGGTGCTGGCCTGGGCCGCGCTCGTGGCGGGCGCGCGCGCGCAGTGCGTCGGGCCCGCGAAGATGGGGCCACCGCTGCCCCTCCTCGACCGCGAGTCCGGCGCGTCGCTGGACATCGATGGCGACGTCCTCGTGGTGGGCGCTCCCGGCTCGCAGCTGGTGGATGACCTCCACGACGAAGGCTCGGCCTCCGTCTACCGACTCGTCGGCGGCGACTGGCAATTCGAGATCCGGCTCATCGCCTCCGATCCGGAGGACGATGACGACTTCGGCCGCTCCGTGGCCGTGTCGGGCGATACCGTGCTCGTGGGCGCGCCGCACAAGGACAACCTGGGCGCCGAGACGGGCGCCGCCTACACCTATCGCTACGTCGGCGGCCAGTGGATCTTCGAGCAGAAGCTGTTCGTGCCGGATCCGACGTACTGGGTGCAGTTCGGGACGCGGGTGGCGCTGCAGGGCGATCTGGCCGTCATCTCGGCGCCGGGCTACCAGCAGGGCGAGGTCTATGTCTACAAGCGCCAGGGCGGCACCTGGACCGAGGTGCAGGAATTCCAGTGGAGCGGCCTGCAGGGCGATTCGGCTTTCGGCTCTTCGCTCGACCTGCAGGGCGACCAGCTGGCCGTGGGAGCGAAGTACGACGGACTCGCGCCGATCTACGCCGGCCACGTGCTCATCTACGGCTGGACGGGCTCGGCATTCCAGCTCAGCGCGGTGCTGCTGCCGGCGGACATCCAGGCGGGCGACAACTTTGGCAGCTCGATCGCGAGCAGCGGCGATTGGCTCGTCGTCGGAGCGTCGGGCCGCAACATCCCCGGCGCCGAGGACAGCGGCACGGCGTATGTCTACCACCGCACGGAGGCGGGGTGGGTCCTGGACGCCATGCTCGACAGCGGCGACCCGAACGTCATCGGCAACTTCGGTGATTCCGCGGCCTTCGAAGGCGATGTCATCGCGCTGGGCGAGCCCCGCGACCGCTTCGACCCCGACGTCATGGACAGTGGCGCCGTCTGGCGCTTCGACCATGTGGGCGCGGCGTGGGTGCGGCAGCCCAAGCTGGTGGAGCTCGACGTCTCAGAGCTGGAGCGCTTCGGCACCGCAGTGGCCCTGCGTGGCGACGACGTGCTCGCCGGCGCTCCCTTCGACGGCACGCCCTCGCTGAGGCCCGGCGCGGTGTTCACATTCCACGGCCCGCCGGCGTGGTCCAGCCTCGGGTACGCGCTCGGCGGGACGCTGGGATTGCCCAAGCTGTCGGCCGACGTCGCGCAGGATGCCGTCACGACCGTGAGCCTGCTCCTGCAGCAGGGCACGCCCGACGCGAGCGCGACCCTCGTGCTCGGGCTGCACGACATCGACCACCCCTTCAAGGGCGGCGTCCTGGTGCCGAGTCCCGACGTGCTCGTCGGCGGCCTCGTCGTCGGGCCCGACGGCACGCTCTGTCTGCAGTCCATGCTCGTGGACGGGCTGCCGCTCGCGCTCCCGCTCTACGTGCAGGTCTGGATGGTGGACGCGCTCGGGGCCAAGGGCTTCGCCGCGTCGAACGCCATCCGGCTGGCTGCGCCATGATCCGACGCTGCCTCTCTCCGCGGAGTTGCTCCATGTCCGCTTCCTGCCCGCGCGCCGTCGCGATCCTCGCGCTGACGCTGCTCCTCGGCGCGACGCCCCACACGGCCGCGCAGGCCCAGCCCGCCTCTGTCGTCAGCACCGACGCCGCCGGCCATCTGGGCAACGGCGACTCGTTCCTCCCGGCCATCACGCCCGACGGGCGCTACGTGGTCTTCGAGACCCTGGCCAAGAACCTCGCCGTGCCGGACGTCGGCAACTTCCGCGACATCGTGCTGAAGGACCTGCAGACCGGCGCCGTCGAGTGCATCTCGGTCGACTCGAACGAGGTCCAGGCCACCGCGCACTGCTTCGACCCGGCCATCTCCGCCGACGCCCGCTACGTGGTCTTCGACTCGTACGCGGCCGCGCTGGTCCCGAACGACTTCAATGGCTTCGATGACGTGTTCCTGCGCGACCGCGTCGCCGGCACGACCACGCGCATCAGCCTCACGGACACCGGGACGGAGTCCGGGGGCGACTCGAGCAATGCCTGGATCACGCCCGACGGCCGGTACGTCGCCTTCCAGAGCATGGGCGATCTCGTGCCGCCCTGGCACCCCGGCTCCTACAACATCTACGTGCGTGACCTGCAGACGGGCACCATCACGCTCGAGACCCACGACGCGGATCTTCAATCGGGCTGGGGCGACAGCCGCGAACCGGTCCTGACTCCCGACGCGCGCTACCTGGCCTTCAGCAGCGGCTCGAACGAGCTGGTGCCGGACGACAACAACACATCGAGCGACGTGTTCGTGCGCGATCGCCTGCTGGACACGGTCGAGCGTGTCAGCGTGGACTCGCTGGGCGTCGAGCACGTGAAGGACAGCATCGAACCGTGCATCTCCGATGACGGGCGCTACGTGGCGTTCGTCTCTTACGCCTTCCTCGACCCGGCCGACGACAATTCGGACCGCGACATCTATGTGCGCGACCGGCAGCTCGGGATCACCAAGCTGATCACGCCGTACTCGAAGGGCGGGATCTTCGACTCCCCGGCCTCGTGGGAGCCCGTCATCTCCGCCGACGGACGCTGGGTCGTGTTCCAGAGCGACTCGTTCATGCTCGTGCCCGGCGACACGAACGGCTTCCGCGACCTGTTCGTGCACGACCTGATGCACGGCATCACGCAACGCGTTACGTACGACTTCGCGGGCGGCCAGACCAACGAGATCAGCCTCACGCCGGCCATCACGCCCGACGCGCACACGATCGCCTTCGCCTCCAAGGCCAGCGACCTGGTGGCCACCGATGGCAACGGCAAGCAGGACGTGTTCCTGATGGCGCTCGGACCCTGGGAGGACGTCGGCTCGGCGCTCGCTGGGCTCTCGGGCGCGCCGGCGCTGGCCGGCCACGGCACGCTCGAGGCGGGCGCGAGCTGCGACCTGACGCTCACGGCCGCGGCGCCGACCGCGCCGAGCCTGCTGTTCGTGGCTCTCACCTCCGCGCCGGTTCCGTTCAAGGGCGGCCAGCTGGTGGCCTTCCCGTTCGTCGCGCAGGCCGTCCTGGTCACGGGCGGCACGGGCGACCTCGTCCTGCCCTTCGTCTGGCCGGCGGGAGTCCCCGCGAGCACGCACCTGGACTTCCAGTGTGCCGTCAAGGACGCCGGCGCGGTGGCCGGCGTGGCGCTGAGCAATGCGCTGGACGCGCTGACGCCCTGATCCCACCGGCTGCGGCCGGCCAGACGCGGCCGACGCGATCTCGCATCGGCTTCCGCCGACTTCGTAGCATGCTATGTCCGTGACGGGCCGCACCGTCGCGGCCCACGGAGTCGCAGCCAGCCATGAACCAGCTCAAGTCCATCCTCCTGCTCGGCCTCCTGACGGCGCTGCTCGTCGGCGTCGGCGGGCTGCTGGCGCCCAACTCGCTGCCCATCTTCCTGGGTCTGGCCCTGCTGATGAACCTGGGGGCCTGGTTCTTCAGCGACAAGATGGTGCTGGCCATGAGCCACGCGCAGCCGGTGCCGGACGGCCAGCTGCCGCAGGTGCGGCGCATGGTGGAGCAGATCGCGGCCAACGCGAACATCCCCGTGCCGCGGCTGTACGTGATGCCGGGCGCGCAGCCCAACGCCTTCGCCACCGGCCGCAACCCCGAGCACGGCGTGGTGTGCGTCACGGAGGGCATCCTGCGCCTGCTGGACGAGCGCGAGCTCAAGGGCGTGCTGGCGCACGAGATGTCGCACATCCGGAACCGCGACGTGCTGGTGGCCAGCATCGCGGCGGCCATCGCCTCGGCCATCACCTACATGGCGCACATCGGTCTGTTCTTCGGCGGCGGCAGCCGCGATCGCGAGGGCAGCGGCGCGGGCGCGCTGTTCATGGCCATCCTGGCGCCCATCGGCGCCACGCTGGTGCAGCTCGGCATCTCGCGCCAGCGCGAGTTCCTGGCCGACGCCACCGGCGCGAAGCTGTGCAATGACCCGCTGGCCCTGGCCTCGGCGCTGCAGAAGCTGCAGGCGGCCAGCCAGAGGGTGCCGCTGGCGGCGGCGCCGGCCACGGCCAGCCTGTTCATCGTGAACCCCTTCGGCGGCATGAAGAACTTCTTCAACCTCTTCAGCACGCACCCGCCGCTCGAGGAGCGCATCCGCCGCCTGCAGCAGATGGCCTCCGAGCTGCGCGGCGTGGTGCCGCAGCACTGAGCGGCATGGACGTCGACATCCGCGCGCGTCACCTCGAGCTGCGGCCCGCGCAGCGGGCACTGGCCGGCAAGCGCGTCGTCGCCGCGCTGGACCGCTTCGAGCACCGGCTGCGGCGCGTGTCGGTCATGATCGAGGACGTCAACGGCCCGAAGGGTGGCGCGGACAAGCGCTGCGTCATCCGGGCCACCGGCGAACGCGGTTTCGCGGTGCAGGCCCAGGCCACCGACACGAGCGTCGAGGCCGCCGTGGACCGGGCCGCCGGCGCCATCGGCCGCAACGTCAGCCGCGCCGTCGGGCGCCGGCGCGACTTCGCCGCGCGCGACCGCACCTCGATGGCCGGCGAAGGTCTCCGCAAGCGCCGCTGACCGGCGGCGCCGCGCTCAGGCCCGGCCGGCCTGCGCCAGCGCCGCGCGTCGCGCGGGCTCGAGGTCCTCGGCGCGCGCGAGGGTCAGGCCGAGGTCACGCAGCCGGCCGTCGTGGATGTCGTAGATCCAGCCGTGCACGGACAGCTCCTGCCCGTGCTTCCACGCCTGCCGCACCGCGTCGGCCGTGGCGACGTGCGTCACCTGCTCGAGCACGTTCAGCTCGCACAGCCGGGCCACGACCTGATCGCGGTCGAGCAGCGCGCCCAGCAGCGCGGCATGCCGCGTGCGCACCTCGCGGATGTGCTGGATCCAGCCGTCCACCAGGCCCAGGCTGCGCTGCTCCAGCGCGGCCAGCACGCCGCCGCAGCCGTAGTGGCCGCAGACGATGACGTGCCGCACCTTGAGCACGTCGACCGCGAATTGCAGCACGGACTGGCCGTTGAGATCGCCGCGCGCGACGACGTTGCCCACATTGCGGTGCACGAAGACCTCGCCCGGCGCCAGCCCCACGATCTGGTTGGCGGGCACGCGGCTGTCGCTGCAGCCGATCCACAGCAGCTCCGGCGTCTGCTGCGCCGCCAGCCGCTCGAAGAACTGCGGGTCCTTCGCCCGCACGCTCTCGGACCACTGGCGGTTCGCTTCGAGCAGGTGGGCCAGCGAGTGGGTGGGCAGGGACACGGGTGGCCGGGATGGTAGCGCCTGGGCGCCGGATCCGGGCGTATCATCCCCCCGCCCGACAGGCCCCCACGGCAGCCCGCATGGATCCCCTGCGCGTCGACCCCGACCCGGCCCGCGCCCGCACGCTGCCGGCCGCCTTCTATCGGGACACGGTGCTTTTCGACCGCCTGCGGGACACGCTGTTCGCCCGCACCTGGCACGGCGTGGCGGACGAGTCGCAGATCCCGCCGCCCGGCGGCGCATGGCCGGTCACGCTGCTGCCGGGGCTGCTGGACGAGCCCTTGCTGCTCAGCCGGCCGGACGACGCCGCGCCGCGCGTGCTCTCCAACGTGTGCACGCACCGCGGTGCGCTGCTGTGCGAGGAGCCGTGCGCGCCGGCAGGCGGGCAGCTGCGCTGCCGCTATCACGGCCGGCGCTTCGGGCTCGACGGGCGCTTCGTCGCGGCGCCGGGGTTCGAGGGGGCACAGGACTTTCCCTCGCGCACGGACGATCTCGCCGCGGTGCCGTCGGGCCGCTGGGGACCGCTGCTGTTCGCGTCGCTGCAACCTGCGCACGAGCTGCGTGAACTGACCGCGCCGCTGGACGAGCTGCTCGGCTGGCTTCCGTTCGACCGGGCGCAGCCCGACGCAGCGCGCGCCGGCGACTACTACGTGCCGGCGCACTGGGCGCTCTACTGCGACAACTACCTCGAAGGCTTCCACGTGCCGTTCGTGCACCCGACGCTCTCGGCCGTGCTCGACTGGGGCCGCTACGAGACGCGGCTGCTGCCGCGCGGCACGGTGCAGGTGGGGTTCGCGGATGACGACGCGCCGGATGATGCCGTGCTCGCGCCGCCGGCCGGGCATCCCGATCACGGGCGGCGCGTGGCGGGGTACTACGCGTGGCTCTGGCCAGCCACGATGATCAACGTGTATCCCTGGGGACTCTCGGTGAACCTCGTGCAGCCGCTGGCGATGGATCGGACGCGGGTGCGGTTCCTGAGCTTCGTGTGGGATGCGGCGAAGCTGGAGCGCGGCGCGGGCGCGGGGCTGCAGCGCGTGGAGGGCGAGGACGAGAGCGTGGTGGGCGCGGTGCAGCGCGGAGTGAGCTCGCGGATGTATCGCGGGGGCAGGTTTGCGCCGCGGCACGAGAGCGGCGTGCACCACTTCCATCGGATGCTGGCGGAGACGGCTCGTGGCGACTGAGCCCGGCCCCGGCCCCGACCTCTCCCGCCGCCTCACCACCCTCGACACCGCACTCATCACCATCGGCGCCGTGGTCGGCACGGGCATCTTCCTCACGCCGGGCGACGTGGTGGCCGACGTGCCGCACGCAGGGCTCGTGCTGCTGGTGTGGCTGGCGGGCGGCGCGCTCACGCTGGCGGGCGCGCTGACGCTGGCCGAGCCGGCGGCCGCGATGCCGGAGGCGGGCGGCCTCTATCACGTGCTGCGCGCGGCCTTCGGGCAGCTGCCGGCGTTCCTCTATGGCTGGACGTGCTTCCTCGTCATCCTGAGCGGCGGCATCGCGGCCATCGCGATGGGCTTCGGCGAATGGCTGGGCGCGTTCGTGCCGGGCGCGTCGGCAAACAATGTGCTGCTGCACGTCGGCGCGTTCACCCTCAACGGCCAGCAGGCCGCGGCGTCGGGCGCGATCCTGCTGCTCACGGTGATCAACCACGTCGGGCTCGGCCCGGGCGCGGGCGTGCAGAACCTGCTCACGTGGCTGAAGATCCTGGCGGTGGCGGGCTTTGCGCTGTGGGGTTTCACGGTGACGGCGCGCGCGCCGCTGGAGCTGGCCGCGGCGGCGCCGCACGTGGACAAGGGCCTGCTGGCGGGCTTCGGCGCGGCGATGATCGCGGTGCTGTGGACCTACGACGGCTGGTACGGCGCCATCTTCGAGGCCGGCGAGATGCGCGACCCGGCGCGCTCGCTGCCGCGCGGGCTGGTCGGCGGCGTGCTCACGGTGGTCGTGCTGTACGTCGCGCTGAACCTCTTCTACCTGCGCGCGCTGCCCATCGCGGAGCTGGCCGGCAACCCGCGCGCGGGCGAGGCGGCGGCGGGCGCGCTGCTGGGCGCGGGCGCGGCGCGGCTGTTCGCGGCGGCGGTGGTCGTGTCCAGCTTCGGCTGCCTCGCGGCCACCATCCTGTATTCCGCGCGGCTCTACCTGCCCATGGCACGCGACGGCGTGTTCTTCTCGGCGGCGAGCCAGGTGCACCCGCGATACCGCACGCCGCACGTCGCGCTGTGGCTGCAGTGCGGCTGGGCCGTACTGCTGACCCTCAGCGGCACCTACAGCCAGCTCTACACCTACGTCACGTTCGCGTCGGTGCTGTTCCTCGGCACCTGCGGCGCGGCGGCGCTGGTGCTGCGGCGCACGCGACCGGACATGCCGCGGCCGTACCGCACCTGGGGCTGGCCGGTGGTGCCGCTGCTGTACCTCGGCGGCTGCGCGCTGCTCACGGTGAGCACGCTGCGCGACAGCCCGGGCGAGAGCCTCGCGGGCCTCGGGCTGGTGGCGCTCGGGTTGCCGGCGTACGCGTGGTGGCGATCTCGCGCGCGACGGGCCTGAGCGCGCCGCCCGTAGCGCGTCCTTCGTGCCAGCCTCGACGGCCTCACGCAGCCCGGAAGGCAGGGCATACGTGTCACACCATCCGCGCTCGCCATGGCGCTGCTCGCCGCCACGGCGCGCGCCCAATACGACTCCCCGCAGTTCCCCGGCCTCGTCTCGTCAGTCGGCACGCTGGGTGCGGTACCTGACGACAGCGGCCCACGAGGCTGGACCGGCTCCGGCGCGATCCAGATCACGGCGCCCTGAGCGCGCGTGACGAACGACGCTCCAGCATCCGCCGCTCTCCCGAATCAGTGCAGGCCGGGGCAAGTGCCCTAAACTGCCCCGACGCGACGTCACTCGCGGCCCGAACCTGCCTGCGACGAGTGTGAGTCTCGAAGGGAACTCCAGACGACGCCTCGATGC
>Ga0068859_100008241_pt1 | contig 10570 bp, 9 predicted proteins | sample KBSSwiS22_FD_66585 | JGI IMG/M metagenome (GOLD analysis project Ga0068859, IMG submission 66585) | Switchgrass rhizosphere microbial communities from Kellogg Biological Station, Michigan, USA - KBS Switchgrass S2-2 | ecosystem: Host-associated > Plants > Roots > Rhizosphere > Soil ... | reverse complement strand
ATGCGAGGATGAGGCTGATGCCGGCGAGATGCTTCGGCGTGCTGACGTGGCCATGTATGCGGCAAAGCGCGCGGGAAAGATGCGCGTCTGCCAGTTTGACGCGATGCTGGATCATCGCCAGGCCCGCACTCATATTATCGAGACGGAAATGCGCGAAGCGCTGGCGAATGACCAGTTTCGCCTTGTCTACCAACCCGTGTTCGACGCTACCGATGGTTCGGTGAACTGCGTAGAGGCGTTGCTACGCTGGAGCAGCCCCACACTCGGAGAGATCGACCCGACCGATTTCATCCCGGTTGCGGAGGAGAGTGGCCTGATCGATCCGCTCGGGCTTTATATTTTGAAGAAGGCGTGCACCGACACCTGCGGATGGGACGGGGTGCGCGTGGCAGTAAATGTTTCGGCTGCTCAGCTGCGCAATCCCGATTTCCCGCGCAATGTGAAGGCCATATTGGAGCAGACCGGTTTCCCTCCGGCTCGGCTGGAGCTTGAAGTCACAGAGACCTACCTCGTCTCCGATCCCGAAACTGCAGGCTTCGTTCTGCAAGGGCTGCGCGAGCTCGGCATCAGCATTGCCCTGGATGATTTCGGGACGGGCTATGCATCGATCGGTTTCCTCCGCCAGTTTTCCTTCGACAAGCTCAAGCTCGATCGTTCGCTGGTTATCGACGCCGAGAACAGCGATGCGGCGCGCGCATTGCTGCAGGCGAGCGTCGCCATGGCGCGCGCGCTCAAAATGCAGGTGGCGGCCGAGGGTGTCGAAACCAACGGCCAGGCAGATCTGATGCGGGTGGCCGGCTGCGATCAGCTTCAGGGATGGTTGTTTGACCGCGCCATGCCGGCCGAAAGGATTGCCACCCTGATCGATATGCAGAACAGGCAGCTGCGACGCTCGGTGGCGCGAGCCTAGCGTCCTGACAGCCTCGCTTCGATGGCATCCCAGATCAATGCGGGCGTATCGGTGCCGTTGAAGCGGTCGATGGCAACAATACCGGTCGGCGAGGTAACGTTGATCTCCGTAAGATAGCCGGCGATGACATCGATGCCGACGAACAGAAGCCCTCGTCGTGCGAGTTCCGGGCCGAGCGCTACGCAAATCTCCGCCTCCCGATCGGAAAGCGCGGTGGCTTCGGCGCGCCCGCCCGCGGCTAGGTTGGAGCGGATCTCTCCCTGTTTCGGCAAGCGATTGATCGCACCCGCGACCTTGCCGTCCACCAGCACGATCCGCTTGTCACCCTTGGCGACATCCGGAAGAAAGGCCTGCACCATGAAGGGCTCGCGCCATACCTGCCCGAACAATTCGGTGAGCGCGGCAAGGTTCGCGTCGTTGCGGCCGACATGGAATACCGCCGAGCCCGCATTTCCGTAGAGCGGCTTCACCACCACCTCGCCATGCTTCGCATGAAAAGCGCGCGCCTCCTCAAGCCTGCGGGTGATCATCGTGGGCGGCATGAATCGGGCATAGTCGAGCACGAACAGCTTCTCGGGCGCGTTGCGCACCGATGCCGGATCGTTCACGACCAGCGTGCGGCCAGCAACGCGTTCAAGCAAATGGGTGGCGGTGATATAGGCAAGATCAAAAGGCGGGTCCTGGCGCATCAGGATGACGTCAACATCTTCGGCAAGGTCGAGCGTTCTTGCCTCGCCGAAGCCGTAATGGTCCTTCTCGACACGCTGAACGGTGATCTCGCGCGCGGGAGCGGATACGCGCCCGTCGCAATAGCTGAGATCGCCAGCCCCATAATGCCACAGGCGGTAACCACGCGCCTGTGCTCCCAGCATGATCGCAAAGGTTGAATCACCTGCAACGTTGATGGTTTCGATCGGGTCCATCTGAACGGCGACATTGAGGGGCATAGGCGATCTCCTGATCACGCACCTAAGATGCCGCTCACCGATTGTCACCCGTGCCAGACGTTTTTCAGATGCCGCGGAAGCCGGCGCGGCGCCATCAACATCACGTCGATCCGTACATCCTCGCCATTTTGCGCGTAGCGCGGCGCCAGTAGTTCGACAGCGCGGGCGACGCGCCGCAGCCGGTGGTGATCGATCGCAACCGCCAGGTCATCCTGGCTTGCACGCGCCTTGACTTCGATGAACGCGATCACGCGACCGCGCCTAGCCACCAGATCGACCTCGCCGACTGCGGTGCGTGCTCTGTTAGCCAGGATTTGCCAGCCATGCAGCCGCAGCCACCATGCCGCGAGACGTTCGGCGCGGCGGCCACGACGTTCGGCTTCAACCTTTCTCACGGGAATTCTTCATCTGCACCGCGCGATCGTAAAGCATGGCGCGTGGCAGTCCGGTCGCCCTGGAGACCTCAGCCGCGGCTTTCGCGGCCGGCAAGCGAATGAGCGCTTCCGCGAGCATTGCGTCGGCAGCGCTTGCCGGGGCCAACGGCGCCTCCGAGGGAGGTGCCACGATGATCACGATCTCGCCTTTGGGCGCCGTATCGGCGTAGCGGCCGGCCAGGTTTTCCAGCCTCCCCATCACCGTTTCCTCATAGGCCTTGCTGATCTCGCGCGCGACAGCGGCTTCCCGGTTACCAAGCGTTTGAAGAAGCGCGGAAAGCGTGGCAGCCAGGCGGGGGCCGGATTCGTAAAAGATCAGCGAAGCCTTCACGGGGGCGAACTCCGCAATCATCTCCTTCCGTGCCTTGTCCTTTGTCGGCAGAAATCCGGCGAAGAGGAAGCGGTCGGTAGGAAGTCCGGCAAGCGTCAGTCCGGCGATGGCGGCGCACGGGCCGGGAATGGTGGTCACATTATACCCGGCGGCACGTGCTTCGCGCACCAGCTTATATCCTGGATCGGAAATCAGCGGGGTCCCGGCGTCGGATACCAGTGCGATGGCTTTGTGGGGCAGCTCGGCCATCAGCCGCGGCCGCACCTGCTCTGCGTTGTGGTCATGATAGGGGAGCATCGGGCGTTTGACGCCGATGTGGCGCAGCAATTTGGCCGTCACCCGGCTGTCCTCGACTGCGATTAGATCGGCGTTTGCGAGCACCGACGCGGCACGCGGCGACAGATCGGACAAGTTGCCGATCGGCGTTGCGACGATGTAGAGGCCGGGAACAAGACTTGAGTCGATTGTTTCTCTCATAAGGTGGATGTCATGGCAGAGGCGTGGGTTGTGTCGCAACCGAGGCGTAGGTGGCTGCGTGCCACAGGATTGATGACGGCGCTCACGCTGGCCGGGTGCCAGACAATGATTCCCAAAGGACGCGCGCCGGCGCCGCCGCCCAAGGCGCCGTCAGCGCCGATCACATCTGCTCTTCCGACCGATCAGACGCGTAATCGAGTTGCGCTGCTCGTCCCGCTTACAGGGCCCAATGCGGCTGTCGGCCAATCCATCGCCAACGCAGCCAATCTGGCGCTCATCGACAGCGGCGGCAGGAATATTCGGATGACAATTTACGATACTGGCGCCGGGGCGATACCGGCCGCCGAACGTGCAGTTGCCGAAGGCAACCGCCTGTTTCTGGGACCGCTGCTGGCAACCGATGTGCGAGCAATTGCCCCGATCGCCGCTCGTGCGGGCACGCCAATCGTGAGCTTTTCCAACGACTCTAGCATTGCCGGCAGTGGCGTGTTCGTCATGGGCTTTTCACCTGACCAAGCCGTCCATCGCGTGGTGGATTATGCTGCTTCGCGGGGCATCACGAAGTTCGCCGGGCTGATGCCCACCGGTCTTTACGGCCGCAACGCCTCCAACATATTCCTGCGCAGCGTGGAAGCAGCCGGCGGCAAAGTGGTTTCAATGAAAAGCTATGATCGCGATGCAGCTTCCGTGACGACGGCGGCCAAGGCGGTTGGCATCGGGCAGAATTACGAGGCGATTCTGATCGCCGATGGCGGAAGGATTGCGATCACTGCCGGTCCGATCATCCGCAAGGGCAGTTCGTCGCAGGCGCGAATCCTCGGCACCGAATTGTGGAACGCCGACAATCTGATCGCGCGCTCGCCCTCGCTGCGGGGCGCCTGGTATGCAAGCGTCGCCGATGATCTTTATCGCCAGCTGGCGGTCAAATATCAGGCACGCTACGGCCGTCCGCCGTTCCGGCTGGCGAGCCTGGGCTATGACGCCGTCCTGTTGACCGTCCGTGTCGCAGCCAATTGGAGGACGGGCACACCCTTTCCGGTCGGCGAGCTCGAAGATCGTGGGGGGTTTGCCGGTGTCGACGGCGCATTCCGGTTCGGCGCGAGCCATGTGGCGGAGCGTGCTCTTGAGGTGCACGAAGTCGGCGGGGGCATAGTCTCGCCCGCGCCGCGCGGTTTCTAGGCCACGATCTCCCGGAGAATTGCGTCCAGAAGCAACATCCCCTCCGATGTTGCGGCGATGCGTCCATTGTTCCGTTTTAGCAAACCCTGTTCGGACAGCTTGGCGATGGCATCCCAGTTGAGGAACGGCTCCAGCCCGCGCCCTGGCAAATCAATCCCTTCGGCGAGCCGCAAACCCATGACGAGCGCCTCGGTCGCCCTTTCTCCACCCGTGAGCGCTTCTTCCAATTCCACGCCGGAATTGTTGCGGTTGATCGCGGCCAACCAGTTTTCCGGCTTGCGGTGACGCAGCGTAGCCGTTCCATCACGCCGCCCGTGCGCGCCCGGCCCTATGCCGGCGTAATCGCCATAGCGCCAGTAAGTGAGATTGTGCCTGCTCTCGGCGCCCGGCCTGGCATGGTTGGAAATTTCATATGCCGGAATGCCGGCAGCGGCCGTTCGGGCCTGCGTAAGTTCGAACAGGCCGCCCGCATCATCGGCATCAAGCGGCGTAAGCGCTCCCTTGGCGGCCATGGCGGCGAAGCGCGTGCCGGGCTCGATAGTGAGTTGGTACAAGGAGAGATGTTCGGTGCCGAAGCCAATCGCGCGATCCAGATCTCCGGACCATTGCTGCTCGGTGTCTCCAGGCAAGGCGTAGATAAGGTCAAAGCTGACGCGCGCGAAATTCCGCTGCGCCGTCTCGATTGCGTCCAACCCTTCGCGAGCGCTATGCGCGCGGCCGAGAAAAGCGAGACGGTCATCATCGAAGGCCTGGATGCCGAGCGAGACGCGATTGACCCCCGCCGCGGCAAGATCGGCAAATCTGCCAGCTTCGACCGACGAGGGATTGGCCTCCAAGGTGATTTCAACATTGTCCGCCAGAGGCCAATATGTGCTTGCGGTTTCGATCAGCGCCGCGACCGTGGCCGGCGGCATCAGCGACGGCGTGCCGCCGCCGAAGAATATCGAGCCGAGCGTGCGGCCCGGCAGCAAGCTCGCTTCATAAGCGAGATCGATCAGCAAGGCTTTCCGCCAGCCATCCTGATCGATGGTTTCGCGAACATGGCTGTTAAAGTCGCAATATGGGCATTTGGACAGGCAGAAGGGCCAATGCACGTAGAGGGCGAACGGCTCGCGCACTTTAGAAGACCGCTGCGACAAGCTTTCGGAAGGCATCGGCACGATGGCTCATCGCATGCTTGGCGTCGGGCTCCATCTCGCCGAAGGTGATATCATGGTCGATGGGTTGGAAGATCGGGTCGTATCCGAAACCCTTATCCCCTCGCGGCGGCCAAGCGATCAGTCCGTCCACCCGTCCTTCGAAAGTTTCGATGTGCCCATCAGGCCAGCAAAGCGATAGCGCGCAGACGAAGTGGGCATCATGTCCTACTTCCGGCCCCGCTGCGATCAGACGATCGTGAACCAAGCGCATGGCGAGTGCGAAGTCCTTGTGCTCTCCAGCCCAGCGCGCGGAATGGATGCCCGGCTCTCCGTTCAGGGCTTCCACGGCAAGGCCGCTATCGTCGGCCAGCGCCGGCAATCCCGAAAGATCGGCCGCGCTGCGCGCCTTGATCTCCGCGTTGGCGACGAAGGTGGTGCCCGTCTCCGGCGGCTCCGGCAGGCCCAGCGATCCGGCCGATACCGGTTCGATGCCATAGGGCTCCAGCAGGGCGCGGATCTCGCGGACCTTGCCCTCATTGTGGCTGGCGATGACGAGCCGGCCAGCAGCAAGCTTGCGATGCGGAATCTCGAATTCGCTCATCGGCCCGTTGCAACGCGCTGCGCAGCAAAAATCTCCGCGCAGCCGATTCGGGCGAGCCGCAGCAGCCGCAGCAGCGCCTCCTCGTGATAGGTCGCGCCTTCCGCCGTCGCCTGGGCTTCGGCGATGTTGCCGTTGCCGGTCAGCACGAAGTTTGCGTCTGCATGCGCGTTCGAATCTTCCAGATAATCAAGGTCAAGCACCGGTGTGCCTTCGTAAATGCCGCAGGAAATGGCGGCGACCTGGTCCATGATCGGATCTTCGGTCAAAGCACCCGCTGCGATCAGCTTGTCTACGGCTAGGCGCAACGCGACCCAGGCGCCCGAGATCGAGGCCGTTCGCGTGCCGCCGTCGGCCTGCAGCACGTCGCAATCGATCGTGATCTGACGCTCGCCGAGCTTGGCCATGTCCACAACAGATCGGAGCGAGCGGCCAATCAGCCGTTGGATTTCCTGCGTGCGGCCCGATTGCTTGCCTTTCGCGGCTTCGCGATTGCCGCGCGTGTGGGTCGCGCGGGGAAGCATGCCATATTCTGCCGTCACCCAGCCCTGGCCCTTGCCGCGGAGAAAAGGTGGCACCCTCTCTTCGATCGAGGCGGTAACGAGCACCTTCGTGTCGCCGAAGCCGATCAGGCAGCTCCCTTCGGCATGAACGGTATAGCCCGTCTCCATGCTGATAGGGCGCATTTGATCGGGGGCGCGGCCGGATGGGCGCATGCGGAAATTCCTTCGCGGTTGGGCTATTATTGTCGCCATAGTCACGTCCGTCCCGAGTTGTCACCCCCGCCCGCTCAGAAATGGAAGCTTGCCGACCCGCCGAGCTGCTGAGACGCCAACATGTTCGTGGGGATGACGAGCCTGCTTTGCCGCACTAAATGAGCAGCATGGGGACGCCGCCGATCACCGATCTTTCCAGCCGCGCGCGCGATGTGTTTCGCATGGTGGTCGAGAGCTATCTCGGATCGGGAGCGCCGGTGGGCTCGCGAACCATATCGCGGCTTGCCGGGTTGAACCTGTCGCCGGCCTCAATCCGGAATGTCATGCAGGATCTTGAAGAGATCGGGCTTCTTTCGAGCCCCCATACTTCGGCAGGCCGAATGCCGACCGAAACCGGCCTGCGCCTGTTTGTCGACGCGATGATGCAAGCGGCCGAGCCGTCGCACGAGGAGCGGTCGGCGATTGAGGGGCGCTTGTCGTCCGGCGGTTCGGTCGAGGAAGCGCTGGCCGAAGCTTCGGCGGTGCTTTCCGGCCTGTCTGCGTGCGCCGGCATTGTGATGGTCCAGCGTGGCGATCCGGTGCTCCGGCAGTTTTCCTTCGCGCCGCTATCCCAGGACCAGGCGCTCGCGATCCTGGTGGGAGAAGATGGCTCGGTCGAGAATCGGATCGTGCGGCTCGCCCCCGGCACCACGCCATCGATGCTGGTGGAGGCTGCGAATTATATCAACGAGCGCCTCGCGGGATTGACGCTTCGGGATGCCCATGCGCGTCTCGACGACGAAATCCATCGCGGCCGTGCAGCACTGGACGAGGCGGCGCAGGATCTGGTTGCACGCGGGCTTGCGGTGTGGACGCAGGACGATAGTTCGCGCTCGGTCCTCATCGTGCGCGGGCAGGCGAATCTGATTGATGCCGCCGCCGCCGCCGATCTTGAACGTGTTCGCCAGCTGCTCGACGAACTCGAAAGCAAGGAAGAGATCGCCCGGCTGCTGGAAAGCGCCCGTGCCGCCGCCGCGACCAAAATCTTCATCGGATCCGAAAACAAGCTCTTCTCCCTTTCGGGCTCTTCGGTCATAGCGGCGCCGTACAGGACAGGGGGCGGCCGGGTTGTCGGCGTGGTGGGCGTAATCGGCCCGACACGGTTGAACTATGCGCGGATCGTTCCCATGGTGGATTTCACCGCACAGACACTGACTAGGTTGATGACATGAGCGAAGACACGACGAATCCTAACGATACCCCGGGCTCAATCGAAGCCGACGACGGCATGACAACCGAGCAACTTGAACGGGAGCAGGACGCTGCCTTTGCTCAGCTTCAGGCAGAGATCGAGGATTTGCGAAACAAGGCGCTCTATGCGCAGGCGGAAACGCAGAATGTCCGCCGCCGCCTCGAAAAGGAAAAGGCCGATGCGATGGCCTATGCCGGCACGGCGCTGGCCCGCGACATGCTTTCGGTCGCAGACAATCTCTCGCGAGCGCTGTCGGCGATTCCGGCGGAGCTGCGCGACGACGAGCGGCTGAAGCCGGTTGTGACCGGGATCGAGATGACGGCGCGCGAACTGGAAAATGTCTTCCAGCGCAACGGCATCACCAAGATCGCGGCCATGGGCGAGTCTCTGGACCCCAATCGCCATCAGGCCATGATCGAGCTTGAACGGGGAGACGCCGTGCCTGGCACCATCGTCGAGGAAATGCAGTCGGGTTATATGATCAAGGATCGGCTGCTGCGGCCTGCCCTGGTGGGCGTGGCCAAAGCACCGGCGGCCAAGGTCGACGTCCAGGCCTGACTTCCTTCCGCTGAAGGTCCTGCTCATCGGCGCACGCTGGCGCTATTTTACCGCGCCCTAACTTACACTGTTGCAATTAAGTAACAGCGTCCTGAAATCTTAAGAGGAGATGAACCGCAGTGCCTTTCAGGTGTTGCATGGCGGAGGCGTTTGCATTGATGGAGCGCTATTGACATAGCTGAAAGTAACCGGTGGGGACGATCAGCCATGTCGCGTCACATATCCAGAGAAGGGACTGGAGCATGCATCATTCTTCTCCGAGGACTATAAGGGCCGGGCTCAAGGGCGGCGCCGCGCTCGCGGCGATCGGTATCGCTCTGTTTTCGCTACCGGCCCAGGCACAGGACGCTCCGCCGCCAACTGCGGCGGATGCCACTGCTGCCGCTGGTTCCTCGAACAGCGACCAATCGGAGGAAAACGTCATCATCGTCACCGGCTCGCGCATCGCGCGTCCGCAGGTCGAGTCCTCGGTTCCACTTGCCGTGGTCTCCTCTGCGGCCATTGCTAACGTTGGGCAATCCAATGTCGCCGACGCCTTGCGCGACACGCCTGTGGTGGGGCAGTCAATTGACCGTTCTTCCTCCAATTTCAACAACTTCGATAACGGCGTTGCCACCGCCAGCCTTCGAAATCTCGGCGATTCACGAACCCTGGTCCTGATTAACGGAAGGCGTAGCGTCGGTGTTCCCGGCGATACCGCTGTCGATCTCAACAATATTCCCGTCGATCTCATCGACCACATTGAGGTCGTTACTGGCGGCACCTCGGCGGTCTACGGCTCGGACGCCGTCGCGGGGGTCGTTAACATCATTCTCAAGAACAAGTTCAACGGCCTACAGCTCCACGCGCAACAGGCGATCTCAAGCCGCGGCGACAGCAGCACGCCGTTGGTTTCGTTGCTTGGAGGCACAGATTTTTCCAATGGCGCGGGCCATATCGTTGGCAATTTCACATATACGAAATCTGATGCCGTTCCTTCGCGCGCTCGTGCCTATTCCAGGCTCGATTCGCCAAGCGGGAGCGCCTACACGCCGGTTGGCACCTTCGGATACCTCGGTCTTGTCAACGGTGACCAGGGCAATGCCTGGACCTTTGACAGCGCTGGCAACCCGGTCATCAATAATTTTACGCCCGACCAGCGCTTTAATCGCGCTTCGCAACGGCTGCTAACGACGCCCGTCGAGCGATACACCGCTTCGATCCTGGGCAGTTATGACTTCAGTGACGCAGCGAAACTCTATGCAGAGTTCACCTACAACCACACCAAGGCAAGCGGGCACATCGAACCGCTGGCGGTGGACAATGGCGGTTCTCAGGGCCAGTCGGCATATAATTTCGACGGAACGGCCTTTCCCGGTATTTCTACAGACAATCCCTATGTTCCTGCGGTGATTCGGGACGATATCGGCGCCGGTAACTTTATGGATTTCTTCAAGCGCTCGACCGGGATCTTCGACCGGAGCCCACAGGTCAAACGTGATTATTTCCGCGGCGTCATCGGGCTCAAAGGCGATATTGCCGCCAACTGGTCCTATGATCTTTCCTATGAGCATAGCCAGGTCAAGGACGATACGTTCAACGAAGCGATCATGATGAACAATTATGGCGCGGCGCTGCAAGCGACCACGGTCAACGGGCAGATCGTCTGCGCCGATCCTGCCGCGCGTGCCGCAGGTTGCGTGCCGGTCAATCCGTTCGGCGCTCCGCACTACACGGCCGACCAGCTCAAGTGGCTGAGCACTTATGCCGGAGGAGTCCCTGTTCCCGGTGCGGCCATTGGCGATCAAGTTTTCGCCGACTTCCTTCGGAAGAGCTATCAGGACGTCGCTTCATTGGCGATTACCGGCTCGCTGTTCAATCTACCAGGCGGCCCGCTCGGGGTTTCGTTCGGTGGCGAGTTCCACCGCGAGAAGGTTTCGGAAATCTTCGATCCGTTTACGCAATCGGGATGGAGTTCGCAGCAGCTCAACGGCAATGAGGTCGGCAAATATAACTCAAAGGAAGGCTTCGTCGAGGTTCGCGCGCCAATCCTCAGCGATCGCCCACTCAT
>Ga0068859_100008237_pt1 | contig 10572 bp, 7 predicted proteins | sample KBSSwiS22_FD_66585 | JGI IMG/M metagenome (GOLD analysis project Ga0068859, IMG submission 66585) | Switchgrass rhizosphere microbial communities from Kellogg Biological Station, Michigan, USA - KBS Switchgrass S2-2 | ecosystem: Host-associated > Plants > Roots > Rhizosphere > Soil ... | reverse complement strand
CACCTGTACTTCTGGAAGAGCGCGAAGTGGGTGCGTGGGCTCGAGCTGCTCGAGCGCGACGCGCCAGGTTTCTGGGAGCAGCTCGGCTACCACGATCGCGGCGATCCCTGGCGCGAGCAACGATACCAGGGTGATCCCTGAACCGGTGACGAGCGGGCCGCCCCGGCTGGAGTGGCGCGTCGCCAGGGTCGTCGACGTCCGGCAGGAGACGGCGGCGGCGCGCACCCTCGTGCTCGACGTGCCGCAGTGGCCAGGACACCGCGCCGGCCAGCACGTCGACGTGCGCCTCGTCGCCGAGGATGGATATCAGGCGCAGCGGTCGTACTCGATCGCGTCGGCGCCCGAGGAGGGAACGGTCGCGCTGACCATCGAGCGACTGGACGATGGTGAAGTCTCGACGTACCTGAGCGACGTGCTCGGCGTCGGCGACGGCCTGGAGGTGCGTGGGCCGATCGGTGGATACTTCGTGTGGGAGAGCAGCGACGCAGGCCCGCTCCTGCTCGTCGGCGGGGGCTCGGGAATCGTGCCGCTGATGGCGATGCTCCGACACCACGCGCGGGCCGAGCCTTCGCTCCGCGCGTCGGCGCCGGTGCGGCTTCTCTATTCAGCGCGGACGCGTGATCAGATCATCTACCGCGAAGAGCTCGAGCAGCTCGCTCGGAGTCGGGATGTGAGCGTCACGATCACTCTGACGCGCGAAGCGCCCGTCGGCTGGGAAGGCTACAGCCGGCGCATTGACCGTGAGATGCTCGGCGCGGTCAGCTGGCCTCCATCGGAGATGCCGCGCGCATACGTCTGCGGACCGACGCCGCTCGTGGAGTCGGTCGCGTCGCTGCTGGTGGAGCTCGGGCACGATCCGGCACGCGTGCGAACCGAGCGCTTCGGACCAACTGGTTGAGTACTCACGACGGAGACGCCGATGCAGGTCGAACAGATGCGAATGGACGGAAACGCCGCCGCCGGTGCGTTGCGCGAGATCTTCTCGCAGGAGATGACCGTCGCCGCCGCGACGTGCACGGGGTGTGGCGTGGAACACGAGATCGGCGCGTTGCTCGACTACGGCCACGCCATGGGCGTCGTGCTTCGCTGCCCCGGATGCAACACGGCCATGCTGCGGTTGTCGCGCACACCAGCCTGGGTGTACCTCGACACATCTGGAATCTCCTATCTCAAAGTTCCCAGCGTCTCCTGACAGCCGCAGATCGCGATACGACCCGGGCGGCGGGCCCGCCGCCCGGCCAACGCGTCATCGCAGCGCCTTGAACGTCGCGCGCATCTCCGACGCGAAGAGCTCAGGCTCCTCCCAGGCCGCGAAGTGCCCGCCGCGGTCGACCTGGTTGAAGTAGGCGACTCCCGGATAGACGGCCTCGACCCAGCTCCGTGGAGCTGCCCAGATCTCGCCGGGGAACGTGGTGAAGCCGACGGGAACCCGGACCGGCGGAGGAGCCTTCGCGGCATCGGGTGAGGCGAGAAACCGCCCGAACTCCCAGTACCATCGGGCGGCCGATGCACCGGTGCACGTCAGCCAGTACAGCGTGATGTTGTCGAGGATGCTCTCCCGGGTGAGACCGCCGACTGCTTTGCCCTCGATGAACGCACGGGAAATCTTGTAATAGCTGTCGGTGTCATGGTCGAGCATCCAGGCCGCGAGGCCGATCGGTGAATCGAGCAGGGAGTAGCCGATCGTTTGAGGCCGCGTGGACTGCTCGAGGAAGTAGCCGAAGCCATCCGTCTTGAACGTCGCGAGCGCCTTGTGCGCTGCACGTTCCTGCTCGGAGGTCGCCGGCAGCTTGTCGGCGATGGCCAACGCGCCCGAGAGCAGGTTGACATGAATGCCGATCAACCCCTTGGGCGCCTGGCGCCCCATTGCGTCCGTGACGTTGGCGCCCACATCGCCTCCCTGGGCGACGTAGCGTGTGTAGCCGAGCCGCTCCATCAGCTTCGCCCACGCCGTGGCGATTCGTCCCGAGTCCCAGCCAAGCTCGGTCGGCTCGCTCGAGAAGCCGTAGCCGGGCAATGACGGCAGCACCAGATGAAACGCATCGGCTGCGGTGCCGCCGTACTTCGTCGGATCGGTCAGGGGACCGATGGTCGCGAGAAGCTCGATGACCGACCCGGGCCAGCCATGCGACATGATCAGCGGCAGCGCGTTCTCATGCGACGACCTGACGTGGATGAAGTGGATCTCCACCCCATCGATCGTGGTCGTGAATTGCGGCAGCGCATTCAGACGTGCCTCGGCCTTGCGCCAGTCGTGCTCGGTCGCCCAGTAGCGGGCGAGCTCCCCCAGCGTCGCGAGCTGTACGCCCTGCGACCGATCCTTCACGAGCTCCTTCGTGGGCCAGCGCGTCGCCTCGATGCGTCGCTTGAGGTCGACGAGATCGGAATCGGGGACGCTGATGCGGAAGGGACGCACCTCGTCGTCCGGGCTCGACTTGGACGACACGAATTTCGCAGCAGCTGCGGCTGGTTTCTGTCGGGTGGTACGCTGGGTCATTGGCTTCCTCGCGACGGTTGCGCGGGCTGAAGGGCCGACGTTGGTGGTCTGGACCTCTGCCGCCGATGGACCGGACGAGGAGAAAGCGAGACCGAGTGCCGAGAACCTTCCGAACGCGTGGCGACCCAGTCGATTGTCCGATGGTGCCATCGGACAGGGTCGACCGCGCGGTCGCTCGGTACGAGCTGCTCGAGCTCGACGCTGGATGGCGACAGGTCAGCCGGTCGTCGCCCGCACGCCATCGATCGGCGTGTCGGCGTCGTCGTCTTCAACGTCGTCGCCGGGTGTCTCGCTGGAGTCGGTGACTCGGGCCTCGCCATCATCCCGAGCGTGCGGCGCGAGTCGAGGGATCCGCACCGGGGCTGCCTGCAGCAGCCGCTCCACCTCGTCCCGCGCCTCGACCACGATGGCGATCTGCGTGCCGACGCGCTGGGCCGCCGCGAGCGACGCGGTCACCGACTCGATGCCCACGCTTCCCAGCTGTAGACGGAGCAGATCGAGCCGGATGCTCTCGAGCGCGCCGATCGTCTGCGCCAGCCGATCGGCGGCGAGATCACGTGCATCGCGAAGCTCGGCCTCCAGGTCGGCATCGCGCCGGCCGCTGCGCTCGAACACCGCGAGGTGCTCGTCGCAGGAGTCGATACTCGCACGCAGTGACGTTGCGTTGCGCTCGAGGCTCCGCACAGTGTCGGGAAGCGCCGCGAGCTCCTTGCGAACGGCTTTCGGGAGCGCGTCGTACAGGTGATCGGTCGCGCGGCCCAGTGCCGTCTCGGTGAGCATGCGGGAGACGAGCGCAGGACGATTGGCCGACGTGACGCCGATGCTCGCCAGCGACGCGAGCCGAGCGCCCCACGGACTCTTCCAGAATCGGATCTTGGCCTCGGCCAGCGGGCTCGTCATGCGCTGGAGAATGAACTGGCCGGCGAGGCCCATCGTCGAGATTATGGCGAACCCCGCGGAGAGCACGAGCGCGACGTTGAGGAACCGTGGAGAGAGCCCGCTCTCCGAGGCGTGCCCGGCGATCCACGACTGCGCAATCCACGAGCTCGACGACACGAGCAGGATCACGCGCAGCGCGGGGCTCAATGGCACGGACGAGAACTGCCGCTCGTAGCGCAGCTCCTCGGTGCGCACGAGCTCACGCTCGCGCAGCGCGACGTGCAGGTCGTCGGGAGTGTACCCCTGCTTCAGCACGCGACGCAGGCGGGTCAGGATCGGCAGGCAGCTGATCCCCGCCGTCGTCAGCACGCTGACGGGCACGACCCAGGGATTGTGCAAAACGACGGAGGCCAGCGAGCCCGCTACCAAACCCCACGTCACCAGCATCGCGCGCGGCCCCGTCTCCTTCTCCCCCTGGGAGATCCACACGCCGAGCGGCATCGGGATCTCCTTCGCATGCTCGAACGCCAGGTCGATCGCCTCGGCGAACGCCTCCGCGCTGCGATATCGCTGCGCGGGGTCCTTCGCCAGGCATTTGTCCACCGCCGCGGCGAGCCGTGGCGGAACGGAACGACTCACGCGCGTGATCGAGGGCGCCGGCGTGGTGAGATGCTGGGCGACGATCTCCTCCGGCGTTGCCGCGTCGAACGGCAGTCGTCCGGTGACCGCGAAGAATCCGCACACGCCCAGCGAGTAGAGATCGCTGCGCGCGTCGAGCGGCTCTCCGACGGCCTGCTCCGGGCTCACGTAGTGCGCGTTGCCCATCACGCGCCCGTCCTCCGTCAACGCGGCGGTCATCATGGCGGTCGCGATGCCGAAGTCCATCACGATCGCGCGGTCGGTGCCTCGCTCCAGCACGATGTTCTCGGCGGTGACGTCGCGGTGGACGATGCCGGCGCTGTGCGCATACGCGAGGGCCCACGCCACCTCGCGCAGCATCCGAGCAGCCTGCCCGGGTAGCAGCGGGCCGCGCGTTCGCACGCGCTCGCCGAGGGTGACCCCGTCGACGTACGCCATGACGATGTAGACGAAGCCGCGACGTTCGCCGACGGTGTAGACGGGAACGATGTTCGGATGACTCAGCCGCGCGACCGTCTGCGACTCGCGCAGGAACGCTTCGCGCAGGTCGGCGCGGGCGGCGAGCGCCGGCGGCAGCACCTTGATCGCGACGGGTCGCGCCAGCCGCGCCTCTCGCGCGAGGTAGACGATGCCCATCCCGCCGCGCCCGAGCTCACGCTCGAGGGAATACTCGCCGGCGAGTGCTTCCTGCACCGCGATGAAATCGACGTCCGCCTCGCGCATGGTGCTAGCATGGCGGCGCCGCACTGGCGGCGCAAATTACAATTCCCTAGCAGAGGCTGTCACCCGCGTGCGGGTTGTGGAGGGGCCGAAGTGAAGCCACCGTTGCGTGCGCGCGAGATCATGGCGCGTGACACGTCCCCTCCGCCGCCCGGTACCTCCCTCTCGTCTCCGCCCTGTGAACTCCCGTCGTCAGTTCCTCATCAAGGCCCCACTCGGCCTCGCCGCCACGATTGCCGCGTGCAACGGCTCGGGGCAGCAGTCGTCGCCCGCCGGTAGTGCGGCGACCACCCCCGAGACCCCCGGCGCCCCGCCCGCCTTCAACACCGCACCCCCCGTCGGCCCGGAGGTCTCGCCCGCGACGTTCGCCGAAGCCGAGAAGCTGATGCAGGTGACGATGACGCCGGCGCAGCGCGAGATGGCGACGAAGAGCTGGCGCACGTCGATGGCCGCACTGTTCGAGCGGCGCACCGGCCCGCGCAAGCTCGCGCTCGAGGACACGCTCGCGCCGGCGACGCGGTGGACGCCGGATACGACGAAGGAGCCGGCCGCCGCGAACAGCGACCGCTTCGTGCGTTCGACGAGTCCCGACGTGCCGCTTCCGACCAGCGACGCCGACATCGCGTTCGCGCCCGTCGCGCAGCTCTCGCGCTGGATCGAGACGAGGAAGCTCACGTCGGAGCGGCTCACGAACATCTACCTCGACCGCATCAAGCGCTTCGACCCGAAGCTGCGCGCGATCATCACCCTCACGCCGGATGTCGCGCTCGAGCAGGCACGCGCGGCCGATCGCGAGCTCGCGGCCGGGAAGTATCGCGGGCCGCTGCACGGCATCCCGTACGGCGTGAAGGACCTGCTGGACACCGCCGGCATCAGGACGACGTGGGGCGCCGAGCCCTATAGAGATCGCGTGCCCACTGCCGACTCGGCGGTGATCACACGGCTGAAGGCAGGCGGTGCGGTGCTCGTCGCCAAGCTCTCGCTCGGCGCACTGGCGCTGAACGACATCTGGTTCGGCGGCCAGACGCTGAACCCGTGGCTGCTCGAGGAGGGCGCCTCGGGATCGAGCGCGGGTCCGGGCGCGGCGACGGCGGCGGGGCTCGTCGGCTTCTCGATCGGCAGCGAGACGGGCGGCAGCATCATCGCGCCCGCGATGCGCTGCGGCGTGACGGGGCTGCGGCCGACGTATGGACGCGTGCCCCGCACCGGCGCGATGACGCTCTGCTGGTCGCTCGACAAGCTCGGCCCGATGACGCGCGGCGTCGAGGACACGCTGCTCGTGCTCCACGAGATCACCGGCCCCGACGCGGGCGACGTCGCGAGCGTGCCGAGCCGGCTCGACTTCGACGCGAGCGCGCCGGTGAAGGGGCTCAAGGTCGGCTACGTGAAATCGTGGATGAACGAAGCGCCGTCGACCGACGTCGACCGCGCGACGCTCGACCTCGTCGGCAAGCTGGGCATGGTGCCGACGCCGATCGAGCTCCCGAACTGGCCGTACGACTCGTTGAACGTCGTGCTGTTCGCCGAAGCCGCGGCCGCGTTCGAGGAGCTGACGCTGAGCGGCAAGGCCGATCAGCTCAAGGCACAGGTCCCCGACGCGTGGCCGAACATGTTCCGCGAGGCGAGGTTCCTCTCGGCGGTGGACTTCGTGCAGGCCGACCGGCTGCGCCGGAAGGTGGCCGGTATGATGAGCGGCGTGATGTCGAAGGTCGACCTGCTGCTCGTCCCATCGTTGCGGAACGAGATGCTGATCATCTCCAACAACACGGGACATCCGTCGCTCACGCTGCGCACGGGGTTCGTCAACGTGAAGGAGGCCCGCAGCGACTGGGCACCCGATCCCAAGAACCCCTTGCCCAAGTTCGACCCTCCGCGGCGCGTCCCGCACGGCGTCACGCTGATCGGGCGTCTGTTCGACGAAGGCACACTCGGTCGCGCCGGCATGGCGATCGAGCGCGCGGCGAACGTGATGCGCGAGCGGCCGGCAGGGTTCTAGTGCAGAGCATCAAGGGGTCAGACTTCTTTTTTGGTACAAGGAGTCTGACCCCTTGAACATCCGTACGATCTCCTCGTTCTTGATGCCCGCGCTGGCTGAGATCACGAGCGCCTTCCAGCAGTCCGCGAGTCACCGATTCAATGAGCGATCGAAGATGAAGATGCCCCGCGTCCTGCCGTTCCTCCTCGCGCTCTCTGCCTGTGCCGCGCCGTCGAGCCAGGCCCCGCGCCCGCCCGCGCAACGCTGGATCGCGACGTGGGCGGCGAGCCCGTTCGCGGCGCCGGCGCGTCCGCCGCGCGACTCCGCCGACCGCGTCATGCAGCTCTACGATCAGACGGTGCGGCTCGTCGTCCGGACGTCGGTGGGAGGCGAGCGCGTGCGCATCCGGCTCTCCAACGAGTACGGCGACCGGCCGCTCGTGATCGGGGCGGCGCACATCGCCGTCCGCGACTCGGCGGCGTCGATCGTGCCGGCGAGCGATCGCACGCTGACCTTCGGCGGCCGGCCGGCCGTGCGCATGCTGCCCGGCGCCGTGGTGCTCAGCGATCCCGTCGCCCTCGCGGTGCCTCCGCTGCAGGACCTGGCGATCAGCCTGCACCTCGCGGACTCGTCGCGCCTCTCCACGGCCCATCCGCTCGCGCTCCAGACCAGCTACGTCGGACACGGCAACGTCGCGGGGGAGCGCACCTTCGCTCCCGACACGACGCTCGTCGTGTGGCCCTACCTCGTCGGCGTCGACGTCGTCAACCCGTCGGTGGCCGGCGTGATCGTCGCGTTCGGCAACTCGATCACCGACGGCGCGCGCTCGACGCGCGACGCGAACGCCCGATGGCCCAACGTCCTGGCCGCGCGGATGCTGAGCGACGCCCAGCCACGTGCGGTCGTGAACGCGGGAATCTCGGGTGGGCGCGTGCTCACCTTCGGCACGGGCCCGAGCGCGCTGGCGCGGTTCGAGCGCGACGTGCTCGCGACGCCGGGACTCACCCACGTGATCCTGCTCGAGGGGATCAACGACATCGGCCGCAGCGCGGTCGACGGCGTCACGGCGGACGACATCATCTTCGGCTATCGCCAGCTCATCGCCCGCGCGCACGAGCGCGGCATCGTCATCATCGGCGCGACGCTCACCCCCGCCGGCCCGCGCGCGAGCTTCACTCCCGCACTCGAGGCGAAGCGCGCCGCGGTGAACGCCTTCATCCGCACGAGCCACGAGTTCGACGGCGTGATCGACTTCGATGCCGTGACCCGCGATCCAGCGCACCCGCTACAGTTTCTCCCCGCCTACGACTCGGGCGATCATCTCCATCCCGGCGACGGAGGGTACCGCGCGATGGGCGAGGCGGTGGACGTCCGATTGTTCCGGAGCCGTTGACTGACCTTACGGCACCACCGCCGTCGCCGAGCTCGATCCCTTCAGGTACTTGTCGAGAAAGACGATCACCTTCGAGTAGCCGGCGATCTCGTTCTCCTTCTTCATGAAGCCGTGCCCCTCGTCGGGAAAGACGACGTACTCCACTGGCACGCCGTTCTTTCGCGCCGCGGCGACGATCTCGTCGGACTCCACCTTGAGCACGCGGGGATCGTTCGCGCCCTGCAGCACCATCAGCGGCGCCTTGATCCGATCGGCGTGGAACAGAGGCGAGATGCGGTGCAGCCGGACGCTGTCCGTCTTCGGATCTCCCATCTCCGCGTACAGCGCGTCCTTGAACGAGCCCCACCACGCCGGAATGCTCGAGAGGGTGCGTGACCAGTTGGAGATCCCGAACAGGTCGACGCCCGCCTTGAATGCATCCGGCTGAAGCGTGAGTGCGGCGAGCGTCATGTAGCCGCCATAGCTGCCGCCGAGGATCCCGATGCGCGCCGCGTCCACGTACCCGGTCTCGATCAGCATCCGCTTGCTCGCGACGACGTCGCCAAGGTCGGCCTCGCCGTGCCGGCGATCGTCCATGGCGAAGAACTTCTTGCCGTAGCCGGAGCTGCCCCGATTGTTGATCGCGAACACCACGTAGCCGTGATTCACCAGCGCCTGTACCAGCGCCGAGTAGCCGACCGCGGACTGGCCGCCCGGTCCTCCGTGCACGAGGACCACGGCCGGCGCTTTCGCGGCCGCTGACGCCTGATGCGGCCGGTAGAGCACTCCCGGAACGATGACGCCATCGTACGACGGGAAGCGCGCGACGGTCGGCACCACGAGATCGCGGCGGCGAATCCGTTCGTCCAGGGCGTTGGTCAGTCGGCGCGGCGTGCCGGCGAAGCTCGACACGTAGAGCTCGTTCGGCACGCTGCCGTCGGAGGCGTAGAACGCGAACGCGGAATCGTTGGGGGAGATGGTGAGGCCGCGCACGAGACCCTGCGGCATCCCCTTCAGTGCGACGGGCGCGAAGCTCCTGCTGTCGAGCACACGAGCGACGCCGCGCGAGTCCTCGTTCACGAAAACGGTCAGGTAGCGGCCACTCTTCGAGTACTCGGCGCCGAGCACGTCCCATGGCTGCTCGTACACCGTCGTCGTCTGGCCGGACGCCAGGTCGTAGCGCCGCACCGACGTGAATTCGCGGCCCGCATCCGAGAGAAAGAGCAGGGCCCTGCCGTCGGGGGAAAAGTCGGTCGGTGTATTGTTGACGCTGCCCGTGTGCGCGGTGATGTTCCTCACCGAACCGGTCTTCAGCTCGACGAGGTAGATGTCGGCGTCCGACGTGGTGCGCGACTTGACCGCCGCCAGGTAACGCCGGTCGCGCGAGATCGGCCCCAGCGTGAAGCCGCTGTCGTTCCGGAAGAGCAGCGTGCGCTTCAGCGAATCCGCCGTGATGTCGTAGATGTCGAAGTAGCGCTGGTCGCGTTCGTTGGTCGAGACGAGGAAGGAGCGATCGTCTCCCGCCCACCCGAGAAAGTTCGCCTTGAGCTTCTCTCCCGGCGTCACGTCCTTGGTCGTGCCGTCGGCATTGCGCACGTAGACGTGCGTCAGCTCGTTGCCTCCCTGATCGCTCGTGAAGAGAATCCGGTCGTCGTGCGGAAAGTACGACTGCGCGAAGATGGAATTGGTCGTGGAGCGCGTGAGCGGCTGCTCGGCGCCGCCGCCCACCGGGATCGCGTAGGCGTTCCAGATGCCGGTCCGATTCGACGAGATGAGTAGCCGGCGCCGGTCGGACGACCACGAGGCGCCGGAATACGAAGTGTTGCGATAGAAGTCGGCGACTTCGTAGGTGGCGGGAGTGAAGACCAACGCGGTGTCCTTTTGCATCTGCTGAGCGGCGACGATGGCGGGGCCCAGGAGTGCCACCAGTGGACCGACGACGCGCGGAAGGAGGTGAGCTGCGTGCGGCATACCTGCGCCTCGCGAATGGGGAATCTCTAACCTGAAGGCTCGTGTGCGGGACGCCAGGGGCGGGCCCCGGTGAGTTGGTGAGTTGGGTGGTGTGGTGGTGCGGTGAACGGCGCTGGGTCACGACCCGCGCCGAGATCGCCTCGTGGGACTCACGCTGGCCGGCCGGCCGCTGCAGTTTGGTGCATCAGGCCACCGACCGATTCACCGACTCACCGACACGCCAATTCATCGGTTCATGAGGACGCACTTCGCCACGCTGACGCTCTGCCTCGCGCTGTTCGCCGTTCACGCCGCGAACCCGGGCACGAGCGCCCACGCACAAGCTCTCAGGCGCGTCCTCCTCGACACCGACGCCAACAACGAGCTCGACGACCAGCACGCCATCGCCTACATGCTGTTCAGCGGCGACGTGTTCGACGTCGAGGCCATCACCGTGAACCGCACCCGCGGGGGCGGCGACGTCGAGAAGCAGGCCGAGGAGGCGGAGCGCGTCGTCACGCTCGCCGGCCTGCGGCGCGT
>Ga0068859_100008235_pt1 | contig 10574 bp, 8 predicted proteins | sample KBSSwiS22_FD_66585 | JGI IMG/M metagenome (GOLD analysis project Ga0068859, IMG submission 66585) | Switchgrass rhizosphere microbial communities from Kellogg Biological Station, Michigan, USA - KBS Switchgrass S2-2 | ecosystem: Host-associated > Plants > Roots > Rhizosphere > Soil ... | reverse complement strand
CGCTTGGCGTGCCTGGTCGTCTAATTTCCGGGTACATTCATTAGAACGACGAATACAACCATTTAGACGCAATTTTTGTGCTGAGAATTTCGCCCGAGACAATTATTTTCGACTAATTGGGCGAATAGAGGTGGGAGCTTAGCGGACGGCGCCGATCAGACCGGCTTTGAAGAGCCGTTTGTCAAGCATTCGTCGCTTGCGTTCCATCGCAAGCGTCAATATCTGGACGTGAGACAGAGTGTTCAGGAATTCGCCGATTACAAAGAGATCCTCTTCAGTGGTCATCCAGCCAATCGGGTCAAACCGGCTGAGATTGACAGGACGTGAAAAGGCGCGAAGCGTCATCTCCCCATGGAGATTATAGTAGTGGGCAAAGTATGACATGACCAGTTCCCGGACGGTCCGGTAGACTGGTTCCCGGAAGCGCAAGCCGGAGTAATTGGACTTGGCGATTGCCCCCCAACGATCGTGTTCCTTGAAGACGGCAAGAAGATGGTCATCGTCGCGAACAGCAACGAGATCAACGATTAGCGGCGGGTATCCCAGAACTCGGAGCGCCGCGGCGGCGAAGTAGGCGCCTTCAGCGCAGTGCGCCAGACGGTCCCGCAGGACGCGTCGCGGTGAACGACAGGTCTCGCCTTCCTTCTCCTTGTTGTAGGCAACCTTGTTGTCAAGAAAGTCCTGGATTTTCTCGGGTCGAGCCAGGCGTCTGAATGCCGCCAGTTCCTGTCGGGTGAGGCCGAAATCCTTCATTGCAATTGGGGTAACGTGGCGGCCTTTCGTGCCGGGCTTCGATCTATTACGCCGGCGAATCGTCATTCTCGAGAATCTTCTTCACCGCGCTGCGCTGATGGTCTGTCAGCTCGTGAATTACGCGGTCAAGGGCTTCGCGCTCTGCCTTCGAGATTCGCGGTTCAAGGGAAAAAAGCCCCTTCGAGAGCGAGGCGAGAGCGGTGCAGTAATTAGTGAGGTTCTCCCGAATCGCCTTCCTGGAATCTTCCGGAACAGCTTGCATGATGGCATGAATCGCCATAAATTGCGCCTCCATGAATTCCGGCGAGGGCGGGTGATGAAGAAGCTCCTCAAGATGGCGTTCCGCTTCGCTTCCTTCACCGATCCCGCTCGCCCGAGCTGCTTCGAGAATAATCTTTCGCTCCCGGTCGCTAATTTTGCCATTTGCCCACGCGACGTGCACAAGAGGCATCAAGTGGAGCAGTTTGATGTTCTCGGAGTTATACCCGAGATCCTGCAGCGCCTGAAGTATCTCGTCGTTAGTAACACCAATCTTATCAGCAAGTTGGCTGCGTTCTTTTTCGAGAGCCACTCGCTCCCGCATCTTCTTGATGAGTTCTTGCTCGCGCTTGAGGAAATACCCTTCTTCCAGCCCTCTCTCCCGGTCCTTGAAAGCATCCCTGTCAGACATTGCAACCTCGCAAATGAACTAAAAGCAGTTTTGAGCAAAACGGTGTCGGGTCGCCGAGGGCAATGTAACCCGGCCACCCGAGGTAAATCAACGGAAACCACGCTGGTAGGGGCAGGGCTTGTCCCTGCCCGGCTTTGGATGGGGGACGCTGGCAGGGACAAGCCCTGTCCCTACAATCTTATCGGGCATGTCACCTGAAGCGATCGCTACCGGAAACAGGCGTTGTTTGACAAAGAATGATGCGCCCGTTAGAGTTGTTTTTTCGGGATTTTGTTGTTTCGACGACTCAGGACTGTGTGTATGACCGGAAACGATGTCAGAGGGAAGTTTCTTGAATACTTCGCGCGAAACGGCCATAAGGTCGTAAAGTCCTCGCCGCTGCTGCCTGCGAACGATCCCACGTTACTCTTTACAAACGCCGGGATGAATCAGTTCAAAGACGTCTTTCTGGGGGCGGAGGAGCGGGACTATAAGCGCGCTGTCTCTTCACAGAAGTGCGTCCGAGCAGGTGGGAAGCACAATGATCTTGACGAGGTCGGCAAGACGGCCCGGCACCACACCTTTTTTGAGATGCTCGGCAACTTCTCGTTTGGCGATTACTTCAAGGCTGATGCGATCCGTTTTGCGTGGGACCTGCTGGTCAACGAATTCAAGATGGACCCCCAGCGGCTATGGTTTACGGTCTTCTCCGGCGACGATGAGGTCGCCGCAGACGACGAAGCCGCAGCCCTTTGGGAGAAAGTCGGCGCCTTACCCGGTCGGATCTTACGATTCAGTCGGGACGACAACTTTTGGCAGATGGGCGACACCGGTCCCTGCGGTCCATGTTCCGAAATACATTACTACCTGGGCGACAACCCGCAGGACCCGGCCTTCAATCGTCGCGAATACGTCAATGGAACCGGCGACGAGACAGTTGAGATATGGAACCTTGTATTCATGCAGTACAACCGCACGGCTGTTGGTAGTGCACCCGATGTAACGTACCTGCTTGACCCTCTGCCGGCGCCCTCGGTTGATACAGGTGCCGGGCTCGAGCGGGTTACAGCGGTCCTGCAGGGAGTCAAGTCGAACTTCGAGACGGACCTGATCCGGCCGATTATCGACTTCATTGCCAACCTGGCCGGCAAGCGATACGTCTACGACGACAGCGAAGACAGCGTGTCGACGAGGGTGATTGCCGATCATGCGCGCGCGACCGCATTCCTGATTGCGGATGGGGTCTTTCCGGGGAACGACCGCCGTGGATATGTGCTGCGAAAGATAATGCGCCGCGCCATCTGGCACGGTCGCCGCCTCGGTCTGAACGATCTCTTTTTCCATCGCGTCACCGATTTTGTCGTGGATATGGTTGGAGATGTCTATCCCGAGTTGCGTGAATCGAGGGATGTAATCGGCCGGGTCGTGACGATCGAAGAGAAACTCTACGCCTCGACGGTAAGCGCCGGCCTCGCGCTGCTTGACGACGTGATGGCCAAAGCTGAAGCTGCGGGACACACCGTCGTTTCGGGCGCGGACGTCTTTAAGCTCTACGATACCTACGGACTGCGCTACGACCTCGTCGAATACGTCGCGGGCCAGCGCGGTTTCACACTCGACTTGCCGGGCTTCGAGACAGAGCTCGAACGACAGCGCCAGCGCGCACGCGAAAGCTGGAAGGGTAGCGCCGCGAAGCAGGTGAGTCCGGTATATCAACAGATCGCGACGACCGCGCGGAGCCAGTTTACCGGGTACGGGAGCACGGAACTCCGCGGAGCTCACGTGACCGCGCTGCTTCGTAATCACGAACGTGTCAATGAACTTTCATCGGGCGAGAAGGGGGAAGTTGTGCTCGACCGCACTCCATTCTACGGCGAGTCGGGTGGTCAGGTCGGGGACACCGGCATTCTTGAGACCGACGATGCCCGGCTTCTGGTTGAAGACACGTTTTCACCGGCCTCGGGTGTCATCGTTCACAAGGTCCAGGTCGAACAGGGGAGTATTCGAGTCGGAGACACCGTTTACGCTCAGGTTGACGCCGAAAAACGGGCTCGCACGATGGCAAATCACACGGCGACGCACCTTCTTCACGCCGCGCTGCGCGAGGTTCTCGGCCCGCACGTGAAACAAGCCGGATCGCTTGTGGCGCCCGATCGCCTGCGGTTTGACTTCACACATTTCGCTCCTCTGACAGAAGATGAGACATATGTGATCGAGCGACTCGTCAACGCTGAGATTCTGAGGAATCAGCCGCTCGTAAAGAAGGAGATGTTACTTGACGAGGCGCTTGAAGGCGGTGCTATGGCTCTCTTCGGCGAGAAATACACCGATCGCGTCAGGGTGGTAACCGTGCCAGGCTTCTCTACAGAATTGTGTGGCGGCACGCACGTCGAGGCAACGGGCGACATCGGGCTTCTCAAGATTATCTCAGATTCCTCGATTGCATCGGGCACGCGGCGGATCGAGGCGCTTACCGGACAGGGAGCTTTCGAGCGTTTTCGACGATCGGAGAATCTTCTGATGAGCGCGGCGTCCCGGCTCAACGCAAGTCCTGCGCGCCTGCCTGAGGAGGTAGATAGACTCCAGTCGCAACTGCGCGATCAACAGCGTGAAATTGAACGATTGAAATTGAAGATTGCCCAGGACGTTGCGTTACCCGCAAATGAAAAGATTACGGATGTCGACGGTCTAAAGGTTCTTGTGCGTCGAGCGGAGAACCTCGGTCGCGACGGGCGCCGGCAGCTTGCCGATACCCTTGCGCGCCGGATTTCTCCTGGTGTGGTCGTCCTTGGAGAAGAAGATGAAGGGGCGGCGTCAGTACTGGTCATGGTTTCTCGCGAAGCGATTGATCGGGTTCAGGCCGGCAAGGTGGTCAAGGAGTTGATGGCAGTTGGCGGAGGACGCGGTGGTGGAAAACCGGAGCTCGCAGAGGGTGGCGTGCCTGTCGGGAAGCTTGATGCGACTCTTGCTGCCGCCACGGATGTGATCAGGGGATTGCTGACCACAGCGGCTGTGAAATGACGCTGTTATGAATAGTCTCGTCGCGTCAAATCTCTCACATCATCCGGGTCGTACCATTGCGAGTGTTACAGGCGTCGCAGTCGGTGTCGTGCTTGTTGTACTGACTGTGGGACTTGTTCACGGGGCACTGCGGGAACGCGGCCAGCGCGATGCGAATATAGGCGTTGAGATAATGGTCAGCGGACAGGGGCAAGGTATATCGTTTGCGTCGGCCGATCTGGCGATCCCGGTCGCACTCGCCGCAGACTTGCGTCAGATAGAGGGCGTCGCGGTGACGACTCCGGTGGGGCAGAACCTGGAACTGAAAGGCGAGAGCGGCCTGGGAATACGCCAGATCGACGGGATCGAGTTTGAAAGTTTCACGGCCGCCAGCAAACTCCGAATCGTCGAGGGACAATCGCTGCCCGCGACCGGAGATGTAGCGATCATCGACGTGAAGTATGCTTCCGATCGCAAGCTCAAACTCGGGAACACGATCGATGGGCTTGACCGAAGGTTGGTCATCGTAGGCATATACGAGCCGGAAGTAGGCCCACGCATCAAGGTGCCACTTGCAACAATGCAGGACGCACTTGGCGCCGAGGGCAAGTGCTCGATGATATACGTAAAGTGTAAAAACTCCGCCGAACAGGAAGAAGTGGCGCGGCGCATCGTCGAGAAGTTTCCGGAGAGTCGTATCCTCTTCACACAGAATCTGCCGGAGCTCTATGCAACCGGCTACGCCGGATTCAACGTCTTCCTCAACATCATTGCAGGACTGGCGACGATTATCAGTTTGCTTGTTATTTTGCTGACGATGTATACGACCGTTACGGAACGAACCCGCCAGATTGGCGTTCTCAAGTCGCTTGGCGCATCGAAATCATTCGTCGCAAATGTATTCGTCAAGGAAGCCCTGCTTATCTCTGTGATCGGAGTGGTCGCCGGGCTGTGCATCTCTATCATCGCCCGGATTCTCCTTGGGAAGTTCCTGGGATGGAAGATTCAAATTGAATTAAGTTACGTTCTCTTTGCCTCTCTGGCGGGGATGGCCAGTGGCGTTATCGGGGCGATATACCCGGCGCTTCGGGCCGCGAGTCTGGACCCTGTCGAAGCCCTCAGCTATGAATGAAGAGAAGGTCACTCCGACTCCATCGTCACGCCGACCGCTGATCGGGATAACTACGCGACTTGATCTCGACGACAATACCTTCTACTTGCGTCGCTATTATGCGGAAGCCGTTGCGGCTGCGGGCGGCACACCGGTTTATGTTCCGTTGGTCAAGGATACTGATGCCCTGCGTTCGCTGGCTGAGCGGCTCGATGGGCTTTTGCTTTCGGGAAGCAACAGCGATCTGGACCCGGCGCTCTATGGCGAGGAGCCTCATCGCAAGCTCGGTCACGTTGTCCCTGAGCGCGATGCAGCGGATCTTCTGCTTCTCGAATATTCCGAGGAGCATCGGCTGCCGCTGCTCGGGATCTGCTTCGGTATGCAGTCGCTCAATGTTTCTCGTGGCGGCTCGCTGATACAGGATCTGCCCGCCCAGTTGCCGGGCGCGCTCAAGCACGAACAGGGCGCTCCGTACGATCGTGCATCGCACACCATCCGGATTGAGCCGGAGTCCTTACTCGCTCGACTGGCGGGAGGTAGCGAGGCACGCGTCAACAGTACGCATCATCAAGCGGTCCAAAAGGTGGGTGACAACCTTCGTGTAGTTGCGAGTGCGCGAGACGGGGTTATCGAGGCGGTCGAGGACACAAGGAGCGACCGCTTTGTTCTGGCAGTGCAGTGGCATCCTGAAGTCGGTTGGGAACAGAACGATCTCTCGAGAGCCATCTTCGTGGCTTTCGTTACCGCCGCAACAGTACCCCGAGCGGTAGCGAGGGGGTCGGAGTAGGGCGGACGCGATGTCGATGATGATAAGTCGCAGAGGAAAGCTTACCGTAGCGCTGCTCTCAGCCGGGCATTTCGTCACCGATTCGTATTCGAGCTTTCTGCTCCCGCTGCTGCCGATGTTGTCGATGCGGCTGAAACTCACGGCTGCGCAGGCTGGATTGCTTATTCCCACCATGATGGTCGCTTCATCCCTGATGCAGCCTCTTTATGGGATGATCTCAGACCGCTACCTGAAGCGCTCGATGTCCGTATTCGGACCGCTCGTGGCAGCAGTTTTCCTGTCGTTGATCGGTCTGGCAGATACGCTTCCAGCGCTTATCGCGTGCGTCGTCGTCGGTGGGATCGGAATCGGGTCTTTCCACCCGCAAAGCGCCGCTATCGTTAGCGGCTCCAGCGCCCGTTATCGTGCCACGACCATGTCCATCTTTTCGTCTGCAGGTACGGTGGGCATGGCGGTCGGTCCGGTTCTGATCACTTCAATCGTCGCCAGCTACGGCATCGAGCGAAGCTATTATGCGATGGTGTTCGGAATTGTTATGTGGGCGTTGCTCTGGCGTTACTGTCCCCCGCTGAGCGAGCGTCGAGGAGCGGACGAAGTCCCGCTCCATCGAGCGTTACGGGCGGTGTGGGGACCGCTCACGCTTCTATACCTTGCTGTTGTAGTGCGCTCTGCAGTCCATGTAAGCATCCAGACATACCTCCCTTTCCTGCTGACAAACCAGGGTATGCGGTTGACGCAGATTGGTTGGGTACTTTCCGGCTTCATTTTTTTCGGCGGAATAGGCGGATTATTTGGCGGGACGCTTGCGGATCGTTGGGGGGCGCGGAGGGTGAGCCTCTTTTCGCTCAGCCTTGCGGCGCCGCTGCTCGTTGCGGCATTGGCGGCCAATGGACGCCTAAGCTATGTGCTGCTCGCGATCGCCGGCATGTTCCTGAACGTGGGAGTTCCAGTGAACATCGTCATGGCCCAGCGGCTCGTGCCCGGGGGAGCAAGCACGGTCTCAGCGCTTATGATGGGATTCGCATGGGGCGCCGGCGCGATGCTGACACCGCTGACGGGCGCGCTTAGCGCGCATATTGGCTTTGCGCACGCTTTAACGCTAGTTGGTGTGTTGCCGCTCGTGTCGGTCGCTCTGCTTCTGCGCTTCCCGCGTGACGAGGATCGAGTTGCTGTCGTCGCAAGTGAGGTCGTGCCGCCGGTTGCTGCGATTATCGAATGATCGAGTGTTTTTCCTATGGGATTATTCTGGAAACGTAAGAGTGGCAGCGATTTTATTTCGCTTGGTCTGAACACCCCGCTTGAGGTCGAAACAAGGGCCGAAGAGGAAGAGAAGCAGGTCGAAACTCCCGTGGAGTCTCCCCCTCTTCCAGTGTCGGGATTGGGTGAACCGGCCGGCGTGACGGCGGGTGAACGGGTGGTTCCCGCCCAGGCGCCCGTAAGGACTGCCGAGCCGCCGCAACCGCTTGAGGATGAAAGCTTCCTTCGACGGTTTCGACGCGCAGTGGCGGCGACGCGCGAGAATCTGGCCTCGCGCATCGAGGATGTAGTAAAGGGCGAGAAACAGATTGACGCCTCGACACTCGATGAGCTCGAAGAGGCTCTGATTGGCGCCGACATCGGCATCCAGACGACGCTCGAAATCATCCAGGACGTCCGTCGGCAGGTAGATCGACAGACTCTTAAGAGTGTTGATGAACTAAAAGGCGCGATCAAGCGACACCTGCTTGAGATCCTCGATCGGGCAAGAAATGCGCGCGGCGTTGCCTCGGAAACAACCGTTCCGGAGACTGTGCGGCCCTATGTCATGATGATCGTTGGCGTAAACGGGACGGGCAAGACGACAACCATCGGCAAACTCGCGCAGCGTATCAAAAGCGAGGGGAATGAGGTTTTGATCTGCGCAGCCGACACGTTCCGCGCTGCGGCCTCCGACCAGCTCGCGATCTGGGCCGAACGAGCCGGCGTTCCTCTGATTCAACAGCGCCAGGGCACCGATCCGGCGGCTGTGCTCTTTGATGCGCTAAAAGCTGCGCGCGCTCGCAATACCGATGTGCTTATTGTGGACACTGCGGGGCGCCTGCACAACAAGGCGAACCTGATGGCCGAGCTGGTGAAGATGAAGCGTATAGCATCGCGCGAAGTGCCGGGCGCGCCGCACGAGACGCTTCTCGTTCTCGACGCGGTGACCGGACAGAACGGCCTTAGCCAGGCCCGCGAGTTCCTTAAGGCTACCGGCGTGACGGGCCTCGTCCTGACAAAGCTGGATGGAACCGCAAAGGGCGGCATTGCGGTCGCGATCGCAAAGGAACTCGATCTGCCCATCCGCTACTGCGGCATCGGAGAGAAGGCTGACGACCTGGTTGTCTTTGATCCGAAGACATACGTGGACGGTCTGTTTGATTGAATGACTGATTTCGACTGTCTACAACTCACATTTCAGCTTGCGTCTCAGGGCACTGCGCTGGTCAGTCCTAACCCGCTCGTCGGTTCGATTGTCGTAAGAGATGGTGTGATCGTAGGCAAAGGCTATCATCGTTATGATGATGTAAAGCATGCCGAAGTGTGGGCTCTCGAAGAAGCCGGCCCCCGTGCGCAAGGCGCGACTGTATATGTGAATCTCGAACCTTGCTGCCACGGGCCAGGGAAGCGAACACCGCCATGCGTTAATGCATTGATTGAAGCCGGGGTGACGCGAGTCGTCGCATCAATGGTCGACCCAAATCCTCACGTCGACGGGCGCGGATTCGCCGAATTGAGCAGAGCCGGTATCGAGACTTCGGTCGGCGGTTGTGAGCTCGAAGCACAGCGGCTCAATGAGAAATACATCACCTACGCTAAGACCGCGCGCCCGTTCGTGCATCTAAAGCTCGCCTGCTCGCTTGACGGGCGCATCGCGACGCGAATGGGTGACGCGAAGTGGATAACGGGTGAGGAAGCGCGTGCCGCATCCCAAACCCTGCGTCACGAATACGACGCGATTCTCGTCGGAATCAATACTGTGCTTGCGGATGATCCGCTTCTTACGGATCGCACGGGCCGACTGCGCCATCGCGAGCTTCAGCGGGTGGTCCTGGATGCCGGCCTTCGTCTTCCGCCCGATTCGGAACTCGCAAGAACTGCCAACGAGCTTCCTGTGATCGTCTTTACCGCGAGAGTTGATGCAGGAGCGGCAGATTCTCAGGATTGGCCTCTCGGTTTTGCGGCTGGCTTCAATGCGCGTCGAGGCGCGCTGGAATCGCTCGGCATAATGGTCGTAGACGTGCCCTCCAGGGGAGGTAATCTGGACCTTGGCGAGGTACTTGACGAGCTCGCTCGCAGGCGGGTGACAAGCTTGATGGTCGAGGGAGGTGGCGAGGTCGCGGGGTCGTTTATCGATGATGGCCTTGTCGACAAGCTGACGTTCTTCTACTCGGCAAAGATCATCGGCGGTAGAGAGTCGGTTCCGGCTATCGGCGGTCATGGCTTTGGAAGCCTCGCAGCGGTCTGCAACCTTGAGAAAGTGGATATTATCCGCCGCGGTCCTGACTGGGAAGTTACCGGCTATCCCGACAGGCGAAGTCGCAAGAAACCAGAGGAATGAAAGCCAAGCGCAGCCTCGGACAGAATTTTCTCGTCGATCGTCACATTCAGCAACGCATCATCGGGGCCGTCGCGCCGGCAGCGGGCGAGACAATCATTGAGATCGGTCCCGGTCACGGCGCGCTCACGCAATGGTTGGTTCGAGCGAACGCGCGCATCATTGCGGTCGAGGCCGACCTTGACCTGATTCCGGCGCTCGATGCCCGCTTTGGAGCGCAGGGGGCGATTACGCTAATTCATGCAGATGCGCTCGATGTCGACTACTGCAGATTGATTGCGCCGGCCCCGGCAGCGCGCGTAGTCGCCAACTTGCCGTATTACATTTCGACTCCAATTCTTCAGCGGCTGATCCAGGCCAGGACGTGTATAAGCGAGATGACAGTGATGCTTCAGCGTGAAGTCGTCGAACGAATCGGCGCGCTTCCCGGAGGAAAGGAGTACGGCTATCTATCGGTGCTCGTGCAGCTCTATTGTGAGGTCGTGCCGTTGTTCGATGTTCCGCCCGGCGCCTTTCGGCCTGCGCCGAAGGTGACTTCAAGCGTAGTGCGCCTTCGGACTCGAGCGACGCCGGCTGTCGCCGTCCGCGATGAGGCCTTCTTTCTGACATTGACCCAGGTGATTTTCTCGCAGCGACGAAAAACGATTCTGAACAATATTCGCGCAGGCCTGGATCGCCTCGGTGTTGCGAATGTCGA
>Ga0068859_100008231_pt1 | contig 10578 bp, 9 predicted proteins | sample KBSSwiS22_FD_66585 | JGI IMG/M metagenome (GOLD analysis project Ga0068859, IMG submission 66585) | Switchgrass rhizosphere microbial communities from Kellogg Biological Station, Michigan, USA - KBS Switchgrass S2-2 | ecosystem: Host-associated > Plants > Roots > Rhizosphere > Soil ... | reverse complement strand
GAGGCGCCCATGGTCCAGGGTGCCGGCGGTCAGCGCGGCCAGGCCAGCCGGAAGGCCATGGGCCATCTCCCACGCGGTCGCGAGCCGATCCGACTGGGCCCGTGGCGACTGCCGCAGCTCTGCCGCGAGCTCGTCGGCGGCGAACTCCGAGTACGGGCCGGCCGACGGATCGTCTCCGTCGCCGGGCGGGGGCGGGCGTAGCCGGGCCAGGTGTACCTGGAGGTGGATCATCAGGCCCTGGAGCTGTGCCGTCGCCTGGCCGGTCTCGGACACCAACGCCAACGTCTCCGCCGGACCGGAACCGGCCAGCCGGGCGAGAGCCACCTCGACCGCGCCACCCACCACCCCAAGCAGACCACCCGAAACCGCCGGCGCCGCCGAAGCCGACGACGGCCCCACCGACGTCGGCGGCTCCGGTGGCGGCGCTTGCGACGACGATGACCCAGACTGGGAAGTCTCCGATGACCTCGCCGACGGCGTCCTCAACGGCGGAGACGCCGACGCCCGTGTCTTCAGCGACGGGTCCTTCGGTGACGGCGACGGCGCTGACTCCACTGGCAACGTGACCGACGGCGTCGCCTTAACCGGGGGAACGGCCGATGACGGCGTCTCTACCGGGGGAGCGTCCGACGGCATCGCCTTTACCGACGGAGCTTCCGACGGTGGAGCCTGCGACGGCGGTGCGGTCAACAATGGCCCCGCCGACGACCGAGCCTTCGATGACGTAGTAGGGCCGCCGTCGCGCCTACGAGGGTCACCTCGCACAGGGCGGCGAGCAGGCCGTGGGAGATCGTGGAGGCCTACCTGGCCGTGAACACGCAGATCGAACATGCGTTCAGAATAGCGTTTCGGCCGTCATTGGCAAGAGGCACGAAAATGCCCCCGAGCGCCAACGGGAGGCGTCGGGTGTACAACTCGGATGCACCTCCCAATTGGACCGAGGGGGCAGCCGAACTGGCCCCCCGAACGTCGGGAGTCTCCATTGGGTCGCATTCCACTGCGGAAATAGATCGGGAAACTGTCGGCGCAGCGGCCCGGCCCGCGTTGTAGGTCCACGGCCACCAGCGGTATTTCCGGGCTTACCAACGTCACCGAATCGGCCAGGAACAGGACGACGTGGGTTCTAGCGCCAGAGCAGGGCCGGAGCCTTGAGGGCCGGCCAGCTCTTCATCACCTGTTCAGGCGAAGCCCGGATGCGGCCAGGTGATTCCGGGTGCATGGAATTAGCAGGTGGGACGAACGTGGTCCCTACTGCGCCGCACCGAAAACGCCCTGACCGCGCATTGCGGGTCTTCGAAGTTAAGCGGGGTTGAGGCATCCGCGGGCTCGGCGGGTGGTTGCGCAGCGTGTCCGTAGCCGCTGGTTGGTTGGGTTGCGGTATCCGAAAGCGTTGTGGGCGTCGAGTTTGACGACGCGGTTATGGCCCTCGCTGCCGGCGTTGGTGAGCCTGGTGAGCAGGAAGGCCTCGCCACCACGGCCACCAGGTGGAGACCGTGGTGGCGAGGCGTTCGAGTTCGGGGATCCTGGCGTCGGCGCACCAGAGGTAGAACCTGGTCAGGCGGTGGGCGATGACGGTGCGGTCGGGGTGGGTGCCGGCGAGCGCCAGCACGGCGCGTAGTTCCTCCTTCGCGATCCAGGCGGCCAGGATGGTCTGCCCGGGCGCGTTGAGGTCGACGAGGGTGTTCCACAGCTTCGCGAGTTGGCGGTCGGTGAGGTTCTCCCGGTTGCGGCCCAGCAGGTTACGGATCTTCCGCTCGGGGTCGCTGTCCCGGCCGCGTAGCAGGGTCGTGACGCGGCGGCGGGCCTCGGCGACGACGCTGGTCGCCAACTGCACGATGTGGAAGTGATCGACAATGAGTGTGGCGAGGGGCAGGCAGCGGCGGACGGCCGCCAGCTACTTCGGCGATCTCCGCTTTCCCCGCACCGACCGCGACAGCACCACCCCTGGCACCCCAGCCAGACGCTAGCGGCCGAGGAGGCCGCGTTCGATGATGTGGGTGGCGGCCTCCAGCGTTTCGGGGGAGCGACGCAGGCCGCCGAAGGCGTCGAGGAGGGCGAGGGCGACGACGGCGTCGGCGTCGACGTCGCCGAAGCCGCGCGGCGCCAGGAAGTGCACCAGCTGGCGGCGGTACCAGTCGAGGGCCGCGGCCGCGTCGGTGCCGAGTGCCGGCTCGTGCAGGGTCGCGTCGACCCAGATCCGGATGATGCCGGCTTCGGCGACCTGCACCTCGGTGTAGGTGCGCAGCCAGGCGCGCAGCGTCGCCGTCGACCACGCCCGGTCGGACTCCGGCCCCGGGGTGGGAATCCTGGCGAGCGTGCTGGACAGCGGCGTCATCGCCGTCAGCACGAGGGCCCGCGCGAAGTCGGCCTTGTTCGCGAAGTACCGGTAGAACAGTCCGTGGGACACTCCGGCGGCCTCGACGAGGTCGTCAATGCGGGTGCCGTGGTACCCGCGGGCGACGAACACCTCCCGCCCGGCGGTGAGCAGCGCGTCGTAGCTGGCCCGCGCCGCCTCCGTCAGTGCCAGGCGGGCCGCCGGCACCTCGCTGGCCGGCCGGTCGAACTCGACGACCGGCGCGGCCAGGGCGTCGGGCTTGTGGACGTTGACCTCGGGGATGAGCCCGAACAGCGCGCGGTGCATGAAATCGGCCACCGCGTCCTCGACCCGTGCGCGGGTGTATGTCTGCGGAGCCACGTTGCGCAGGATCTGGCCCGAGTAGTAGGCGCGGGCCGTCGTGGCCAGGAGCAGGCCGATGACGGCGTCGGCCTCGCGCGGGGCAAGCGTGCTCCCCGAGAGCTTCGAGCGGATCAGCGAGATGTTGACCGATGCGGCCTGCGTGTTGAGCTTGTTGAGGCTCGCGGTCTCCTTGGCCGCGCTCTCGAAGACGTGGAAGACCGCGCCGAAGTGCTCGTAGATGTCGGCGTACCGCTCGACCCACTCCCGCAGCGTCGCCCAGCCCGCCGCGTCCGGGGTCAGCAGCCGCATCGCCTCGACTGAGGCGCTGACCTGGCGCGCCACCTGCCCGGCCAGGTGGCGCAGCACGTCCTCCTTGCTGGAGAAGTACTGGTAGAAGGTGACGCGGGAGCAGCCGGCGCGCTTGGCGAGCTCGGCGATGCTGGACGTGTGGTAGCCGCCCTCGCCGAAGACCCGCAGCGCGGCGGCGAGAATCCGCTGCTGGGTGCGCTGCCCGCGCTGGCCGACGGCCGGGTTGTCGGAGAACGGGGCCCGGCGGGCGATCGACTCCGGCGCTCCCCAGGCACCGGCGGGCGGTATCCCCTGGGCGGGCAGGTCGGCGGCGCGGGTCGGGTCGCTGGTCATGGTCCCTCCAGTATCCCGGATTCGCGCCGCCGCCGGCCGGCGTCTGGGTGGGAGCTCGCATCGAGGCGGGCAGGTCAGGCTGCGGCGACCTCGGCGAGGGCCCCGTAGAAGGCGCCCGCCTCGGGGAACGGGATGAGCACGAGCTCCACGCCGTCGACGACCTTGCCCAGTGGGCGGGTGGCCTCGATCATCGGCCCGGCGACGTGCCGCGAACCGCGTGCTGGCGGCCCGGGCCGCCAGCACGCGGTTGTCCCACTCGTCGGCCGGCTGACCGGACGGGCCGTCAGGCCGGCTTGTGACCGACACCGACCGAGATCACGGTGGACTCGGGCTCGTCCGCGCGCCACTTGGTCGCGAGGACGACGCCCGGCTCCAGCAGCTCCCAGCCGTCGAAGAACCGGACGACCTGGTCGTGTGGCCGGGCATGGAAGCTGCCGGTGGACGCCTCGCGCATCAGCGCGTAGGCGGCCGCGAGCTCCTCGGCCGGGACGTCGCCGGCGGGCGCCTCGGCGGCGGGCACCGGGTGTGTCAGAACGAAATAGCTGCCGGGGGGCATCGCGTCGGACAGGGTGCGCACGATCGCGAAGGGGTCATCCTCGTCGGGCACGCAGTGCATCATCGCGATCAGCATCAGGGCGATCGGCTGGGTGAAGTCGAGGACGTCGGCGGCCTTGGTCAGGATCTCGCCCGGCCGCCGCACGTCGCCGTGCACATAGGCGGTTCGTCCCTCGGGTGTGCCGGTGAGCAGCGCCTGGGCATGGGCGAGCACGATCGGGTCGTTGTCCGCGTAGACGATGCGGGCGTCCGGGGCGGCCCGCTGGGCGACCTCGTGGGTGTTGTCGGCGGCGGGCAGGCCCGTGCCGATGTCGAGGAACTGGCGGATGCCGAGGTCGGCGGCGAGCAGCCGCACCGCGCGGCGCAGGAACGACCGGTTGGCGCGGACGCTTTCCGTCACGGCCGGCATCGCGGCCATGACGGCTTCGGCGACCTTCCGGTCGGCGGCGTAGTTCGTCTTGCCGCCGAGCCAGTAGTCGTAGACCCGAGCGATGTGGGCCACATCCGTGCGCAGGTCGACCGGATGCCCGTCGGGCCCCACGATCCCCTCACCCGCCGCGGCCGAGTCGAAGGCCCACGCCCCGGCGTCGGCGCCGCCGCTGTCATTCACTGGCTTCCGTTCCTCCTCTGCTTCTGCGCCAGTCGGAGATGCCTCGCAGACCGGCCGGCGCGATCCAGGACGGCCGCCTCGCGCGGCCTGCCACGGCTGCGACGGAAGCGTCAGAATCGTCCCAGATCGTAGCGTTCCGTCGTCCTGAGGGGAGTGCGCGGCTGATCGTCCGCGATATCCGCTGACCACGGCGACGACGAGGGCGGCGGCGGCGAAGGCCGACACGCGCAGGGTCCACGGGTCGACCGGCACGCGGGTGAACAGGGAGATGTAGAGGACGTACGCCGCGGCGGGGACGGCGAGCCATTCCGGGCGCCCGGCGAGCACGGCCAGGACGGCGAGCAGGACGCCGTACCAGGGCTGCGCGGGGGTGGCGATCAGGAACGCGGCGCCGACCAGCCACAGCGCGGCGCGCTCGACGGGCACGCGCTGCGGGGAGGTGCGCAGCACGGCCACGGTGACGCCGGCCAACAGGACGACGGCCACAGCCTTCGCGACGGCCCCGTGCAGGCCGAGCCCGGCCAGCAGCAGGAACCGGCTTCCCTGGCCGTATCCCTCGACGTTCAGGTACTGGGGGAGGAACCCGAGCACCCCGGTGCCGACGGCCAGGACATGCGGCAGGTACCCGAGCCCGACGACGGCCGCGGCCGAGCCCAGCACGGCGGCGGGCCGGCGGCGGGCGGCCGCGGGCAGCAGCAGCGCCGGGTAGAGCTTGACCGCCACCGCCGCGCCGAGCAGGGCGCCGGCGACGCACGCCCGCCGCCGGCTCGGCGGGCCGGCACCGTGCTCGTCCCGCGGGTCGGCTCGTGAGCCGTGGGCCGTGAGAACTGCCAGGGCGCCGACGGCGAACAGCGCGCCGAGGACGTCCACGTGCGCGTCGGAACCGACGTCCAGCCCGGCGAGCGGCGAGAGCGCGTAGAACGCGGCCCAGCGCGGATCCCGGCCGTGCGCCGCCAGCGTTCTCATCAGCAGAACGACGAGCGCGAGCGAGAGCAGCGAGGCGTAGAGCTGTTCCTTGTGTTCCCGCGGCGGCCCCGGCAGGAAATGCACCGCCGTGAAGTAGGCCTGCGCCACCGGCGGGTAGATCGTGTGCGCCCGCGGATAGTTCAGCCGGGTGCAGTGCCGGACGGGGTGCGCGGCGGTGCACCCGGCCGAGTTGGGGAACAGCCAGCCGTCCCGAAGGTGGGTGAGCTCGGGGGCGAGCGGGCCGTAGCGGTATGGATCGACGCCGGCGGCCTGGACGCGGCCGTCCCAGGCGTAGCGGTACAGGTCGTCGGACAGCCGCGGGCCATGGGTGAGGGCCACGGCCTGGATCGCGAGGCTCGTCCCGAGCAGCAGCGCGAGCGCCAGCCGGCGCGGCCGGGCCCGCAGCAGCAGTACCGCCATGAGTGGACCGAGCACCCACCACGAGAGGGTGAGGTACAGCAGGGCCGGCCGGCTCACCAGGAAGCCGGGCTCGCGCAGGATCGCCACCTGGACCCCGAGCAGCCCGGCTCCGCCGACCGCGGCTCCCACCAGCGCCGCCCGTGCTCCCACGCCCGTCCGACGGCCGGTGTCCGGGTCCGCGGCGGCTGGCTCTGTATCGCTCGTCCGGCCGCCGCTGGGCTGGCCGGCGCTCGGCTGACCCATGCTCGTCGGGGGTCGCGTGGTCACGGCGTCGCCTGGCATTCGTCGAGCCTGGCAGGCCGCGCGGCCAGCATCTCGCTATGGCCGGCGGATTTCCTTTTTTCGTAAGCTTCTTTGCAGATGCTGCGGGAAATTTCCCCGTTCGGTAAGAATTCGCGAGGCGCGGCGTGGTGCGTCGATAGCTACGGTCGGCGGTATGCGGCTGGCGACCAGAAGGCTTCCGGAACCGCCCGCGTTCCTGCGGCGCGGCCCACTGCGCGAGGACGCGTTCCCCAGCCGGCTGCACCATCCGCGCGTCGCCGCGCTGCTGGGCCTCTGGCTGGGCGCCGCGTTCGCGGTGTGCTTCGCGACGGGCCTGATCTCGCATTTCATGCAGCATCCGCCGTCATGGCTCGACTGGCCGTCCCGTCCGGTCAACCTCTACCGGCTGACCCAGGGCATCCATGTGATCACCGGGCTCACCTGCGTGCCGTTGCTGCTGGCGAAACTGTGGACGGTTTATCCGCGGCTGTGGGAATGGCCGCCGCTGCGTTCCGTCGCGCACGCGGCCGAGCGCCTGTCCGTTCTCCCGCTGGTCGCCGGAGCGATCTTCCAGCTCGCCACCGGGATAGCGAACATCGCGCAGTGGTACCGCTTCCGGTTCTTTTTCACCGTGACGCACTACTGGGTCGCGTGGATCACGATCGGGGCGCTGGCCGTCCACGTCGCCGCGAAGCTCGCGGTCGTGCGGGCCAACGTCGGCCCGGGCCGCGCGCGCGGGCCCGTCCCGGATGCGCCCGTGCCAGATGCGGTGACTCGGGACGTGCCCGGCCCAGGTGTGCCCGACCCCGGCGTCCCGGCCGAGCCGGCGGGCGGCGGGCTGTCCCGCCGTGGCCTGGGAATCGCCGTCGGGACGGCGGTCGGTGTCATCGCGGTGACCAACGCCGGCCAGTTCGTCCCCGGACTGGCGGCCGTCGACCTGCTCGCGCCACGCCGGCCGGACGTCGGCCCCCAGCACCTGCCCGTGAACCGGACCGCGGCCGCCGCCCGGGTGGTAACCGTGGCGCGCGACCCCGGTTTCCGGCTGGACGTCGTCGGCCCGCGTCCCTACAGCCTCACCCTCGCCGAACTGCTCGGCTGGGAGCGGCACACCGTCCGGCTGCCGATCACCTGCGTGGAGGGCTGGTCGGCCGACGCCACCTGGCACGGGCCGCGGCTGCGCGACCTGCTCGACGCCGCCGGCGTCCCACCCGACGCGACTGTGCGCGTCGAGTCGCTGGAACGCGGCGGCTATGGGAAGAGCGAGGTGCGCCCGCCGCACGCCAGGGACCCGCTGACCCTGCTGGCCACCGGCCTGAACGGCGCCGACCTCGGCCTGGACCACGGCTACCCCGCCCGGCTCATCGCCCCGGACCGGCCCGGTGTCCTGCAGACCAAGTGGGTGCACCGGGTGGTGATGCTGTGAGCACCCAGCGTTCCTCGGAGGTTCCCGTGGTTGAGGAAGGTAATGCCATCAGCGCGCGCGACGCGCCGAGAGTGCCCTGGGGGCGTGGCCTGCTGGCGGCGGCCGGCCTGGCGGCGCTCGGGTATGGAATCCACGGGCTGTTGACCGCCGCGCGGGCGACCCATCCGACGCAGGCCGCCCGCTGGCTGATCGGCGGGGTGCTCGCGCACGACCTGATAGTGGCGCCCGTCGCCGCGCTCGTCGGCCTCGCGCTGACCCGGCTGGTGCGGGCGCCGTACCGGGCCGTCGTGCAGGGGGCGCTGCTCGTCAGTTCCGCGGTGCTGCTGTCCTCGCTCCCGCTGTGGCGGGGCTACGGCGGCGCCCCCGGCAACCCCTCGGTGGACCCGCTTCCCTACGGCCGCAACCTCGCCCTGGTGCTCGGTGCCATCTGGCTGGCGGCGGGAGCGCTGATCGCCGCGCGCGCGACCCGCGCACGCGGCGACCAGGCCGGTCACGACCAGAACCGGCACGCCCAGCGGCGCGGCGACCGGATCCAGCCCGGTCAGATCCGCTACGAGCAGGGCCTGCCCCTCCCGCGGCGCGACATCCGGCATGACTGGGGCAAGCCGCTACCGGAGGGCCCGGTGGGCGTCGGACCGGCAGAGCGGGCGGAGGGCGGCGAAGTGCCGGCCGCCGCGCCGCCAGGTCTCGGCGAGGGTGAGGCCGGCGGCCGTCGCGTGGCCGAGAATCTCGGCGTGGCCGAGGAAGGACCAGAGGAAGGGTCGTGAGCGGCGGCCATCCGGCCCTTCCAGCTGGACGACCTGGACGCCGAGGGAGCGTGGCTGCGACTGGAGCTCGACGAGGACCGTGCCGTCCGGGGCGACGAGCTCGCCGGCCCGGGCGAGCAGCCGGCCGGGGTCACCACCGATGCCGATGTTCCCGTCGGCGAGCAGCAGCGTCGCCCAGCGCCCCTCGCCCGGCAGTGGGTCGAAGACGTCGCGGCACAGGGCGGCCGTGCCGGCCGCGCGGGCGAGCGCGACCGCGTACGGCGCCACGTCGATGCCCAGCACGGGCAGGCCCCGCGCGGCCAGGGCGCCGGCGAGCCGGCCCGGCCCGCAACCGATGTCGAGGACCGGGCTCGCGCAGCGGCGCAGCAGCGCGTCGTCGCCAGCGGTGATCCCGCCGCGCCACGCCGGTACCGGCAGCGGCTGACGCTTGCCGTCGGCCAGGCGGACCCACAGCCGGCCGTCGGGTGACCGCAGCGCCGCCTCGTAGAGTGCGGTCGGCGCCGCGGTGGCTACGGGCGTCACCGGCGGGCCGCGTTCTGCTGAGCCGGCGCGGCGGTCGGGCGCGGAGTCGGCGCGGCCCAGCCGGGCCGGGCGGCGCGCACGGCGGCGGCGAACCGGCCGTCGGGCGCGAGCAGCGCGACCTCCCAGGCGTCGACGGCCGAGTCGACGTCGCGCAGCACGGGTAGCGACGCGACCCGCAGGCCCGCCCGCTCCAACCGCTCCCGCTGCCGGGCGCCGGTATCGGGCCTGGAGGTCGCCACGCCACGCAGCAGCCCGCCGTCGGGCCGGCGCAGGCCGAGCGCCCACCAACCGCCGTCGGCGGCCAGACCCAGGACGGCGTCCGCGTCGGCCAGCGCCGCGCAGGCGTCGGCGAGCAGCCGCGGGGTGACCTGCGGGGTGTCCATCCCGATCAGCAGCGCCGGGCCGCGGACCAGGTCGAAGGCCGCGGCCAGCCGCGCGTCGAAGGGCCCGGTGGCTTGCGGGACCGTGTCGATCCGCGTCGGCAGCCACGGGCCGGCGGAGCCGTCCAGCACGAGCAGCGGGCGCACCGCAGCGCCGGCCGGCGAGCGCCGCAGGGCCTCCACCGCCTGGAGGGTGTCGGCGATCGCCGCGGTGGCGAGGTCCGCGGCCTGCGCGGGCGTGTAGGGCGGGGTGAGGCGGGTCTTGACCCGGCCGGCGACCGGCTCCTTGGCGATCACGAGCAGCGTCACGGCCTGCCCGCCGACGGCGGTCACCGCACGCTCGCGAGGGTGGCGGTCATGTCCCGCACGGTGCGGGCGGTGCCGAGCGGTGAGCCGGTAACCTTCGAACGGCCGACCCGGGGGTGGTAGTCGACGTCGGTCTCGACGATCCGCCAGCCGGCCCGCGCGGCGCGCAGCAGCAGCTCCAGCGGGTAGCCGAACCGCAGGTCGGTGATCTGCAGCTTCAGCAGGTCGCTGCGCCGCGCGGCCCGCAGGGCGCCCAGGTCGCGGACGGGCACCCCGCGGCGGCGCAGCCGACCTGCGACCACCGCGTTGCCGAGCCGGGCGTGCGCCGGCCAGGCCCGCCGCGAGGTCGGTTGGCGTCGTCCCAGCGCCAGCGTGGGCGGCCCGTCCGGCGCGGAATCCAGCGCGGCGACCAGCCTCGGCAGCTGCGCGGGATCGACCGACGCGTCGGCGTCGCAGAAGCAGACCACGTCGGCGTCCGCCGCCAGCAGACCCGCCTGCACCGCCGCGCCATAGCCGCGGCGCGGCACGTCGATGACGTGGGCGCCGTGCGCGCGGGCCAGCTCGGGGGAGCCGTCCCGCGACCCGTTGTCGGCCACCACGGCCCGGTAGCCGCGCGGCATCCGGTCCAGGACCCAGGGCAGCGCCCCCGCCTCGTCCAGACAGGGCAGGATCACGTCGACCCGAGCTGGCGCATCGTTACGTTGCGTGAACATGATCGGGACTGTAGTGACGACCCGCCGTCAGGTGACCGGTCGCGACCCTTACCAAACAAAGAAAACCGGCCCCCGCGACGTGCCTCGGGGGGAGGTTCTTACGAGCCCGTGACGCCGCGGGCGCCCGGTCCCGCGGCGGCGTTCGCGCGCCTTATTGTGGCGGCGTGCCCCGTGTCCTCGTCGTCGACGACGACGCCACCGTCTCCGAGGTTGTCGACCGCTATCTGCGCAACGCCGGCTTCGACGTGGACCGGGTGGCCGACGGGCCGGCGGCGCTGCGTGCGGACGAGGCGGCCCGCTACGACCTGGTGGTGCTCGACCTGATGCTGCCCGGCC
>Ga0068859_100008225_pt1 | contig 10583 bp, 8 predicted proteins | sample KBSSwiS22_FD_66585 | JGI IMG/M metagenome (GOLD analysis project Ga0068859, IMG submission 66585) | Switchgrass rhizosphere microbial communities from Kellogg Biological Station, Michigan, USA - KBS Switchgrass S2-2 | ecosystem: Host-associated > Plants > Roots > Rhizosphere > Soil ... | reverse complement strand
GGGAACGGGCACCGGAATGGGAGCCACAAGCCGCTTTGCTTTGCGATCCGGATACGTGACGTGACGCGCGCTAAAGAGTTCGAGCAGATGAAGAGCGACATGATCTCTTTGATGTCGCATGAGTTGCGAACGCCTTTGACCAGTATCAATGGGTTTTCTGAACTGCTGGCACGCGATGAGAAGATTCCCGACGAGTCACGCGAGTTTCTGCAAATCATCTCGAACGAATCGCAACGCATGTCGCGCATGATCGACACCTTCCTGTCGGTGACTCAGCTCGAACGGGCGGATAAGAAGGAAGTGACGAAGATCGCGTTGCGCCTGGACGAAGTTGTTCGCGAAGCCATCGCCACGATGCTGCCGATCGCGAAAAAGAAACGAATACGTCTGGTTGAGCAGGCGAACGGTACGATTCCACCCGTCGCTGCCGACAAGAGTTTGATTACTCAGGCGCTGATGAGGTTTCTGGACAATGCAATCCGCTACAGCCCTGAACGTACAACCGTCGCGGTCTCGACGGTTCTCGAAGCCGAAGCGGTGCGCGTAATTGTCGAAGACCGCGGCTACGGCGTCCCCACCGAATCAATTGATCGCATCTGGGAAAAGTTCTATCGCGTCGCGCGCGACGGTCAGGAGAAAGACGAAGAGTCGACTGGCCTTGGTTTGGCTTTCGTAAAAGAAGTGGTCGAGCAGCACGGCGGCTCAGTCGCCGTCGAATCCGAAGTTGGCCGTGGCTCTAAGTTTAGTTTTGCCCTACCCAGACTTTAAGAGAATCCAACACCTTTGGGTCCCAGAAATCCCCCCAGAAAGGATAATGATCATGACGAAAACTCAAGTTCAATGTGCCAGTTGCGGACTCAACAACAAGGCATCACAACTAAATTGTATTCGTTGTTATGCGGCACTCCAAGGATTGCCGGTTTCGAGCGTTAGCGCCGAAAGCCCCAGCGGTTTCATAATCCCGCTTTGGGTTAAGTTGAGCGCAGGGGCCGGAGTTCTGGTTGTTCTCCTGGTGGCCGCCGCCGCTTTCACTCTGGTTCTGAGTGCGCGCAAAGCTGCTTCGGGCCGCTATGCTCACCTGGAGAATGCGGTTCGGATCTCGCCGAGTTTCAATGAGCCCGTCACTGTGGACGCCGGCCGCTATGCGTATTGGGATATGGAGAGCGCGAAGAGCGAGCAGGAAGCAACCCCGGCGGCATACACCTTGGCCCACCTGGGTCTGATCTACATTCACACCGGTAGGTCGTTTAATGTCTCACCGAACTACAATAGCCAGGGAAAGATGGTCATAGATCCAAACACCGGGATCGTTCCCCAGGAGACTCGACATGTGAGTCTCGAGTTAATTGGCAACGGACCCGCCCAATCAGCTGACTGGGAGCCTTACGAAATCAAAAAGGACGGTAAAGTTGGCTGGAAGGTTCCCATCGGTGAGAGGGAGTTTTTGCGGGTCGTTCAGGTGATGTCGCTACCTGAAGGAGTGGTTTCCTCATCCTCTGACAGCCTCATGGTCTCGTTCACGTGGAAGTGGAAACCAACTGAGCTAGGCAAGTCGTTCGATAAAGGTAGCCCGTCGTATGTTACTCCAGCCACGCCCAAAAATTTTCCGCGCAGCTCGTTCGATGTTGAGATCAACGACAGCCGAGCTACGTATTGGGGGACCGCTGAGCTTCATCGAACCGGTGACACTTGGGAAGCCGGCCGCGTGTCCTGGCACGGCACCGGCGGGATCAAACTGTCTTCCAACGACGCGGCTGAAATCGACAGAATTATAAAAGAAGTGCAGAACCCGAGGTGACCTTTTCTGTTAGCCCCGAACGAAAGTCGGTGTTGTCTCTAACTCGCTTGAGGGAGAATGTGCAAGTGATCGTCGAAGGTCGCGGCTTGGACCGAAAATCAGGTTCTCGTTGCCGAGGTTGAAAAAAAGAAAATGAGCAGCGAACGCGGCGCCTCGATTCAGATCGATTTCTCTATTGACGCTCGGGAGCTGTTTCGCGCCGCCATTGACCTCGCGAAGCTACGTTTACTTCTGGGTCTCGGATTCAGCCTCATGCTAGTGTCGGGTCTGGTCATCTTTTTCTTGATGATAGATGAGAAGAAGATTCTCCTTCAGACATCACCATTATTCGTAGGGTTGCCGCTGGTTGCCGTCGGTGGTCAAGTCCTGCGAATGCACGCCACTTGCAGACGCTACGTTTCCAGCATGCCGATGTCACAGCGGCGAATGCAGTACGGGTTCTCTGACGCCGCCGATGGCTACGACCTGATATCGGGTGACAGCAGTGCCCGCATTTCATGGAACGACGTGCTTAAGGTGGTTGAAAAGAAAAGGTACTTTCTGATTTTTCTGAATAAGTTCGATGTTCGTCTGATCCCAAAGGCCGCCATTCAACCAGCGCAAAATGCTGTATTGCGACAAATCCTCATCGGGAAGCTTGGTGCGCGCGCCGACTTGAGACATTAACCGCCCTTTTGAGAGCGCCGTGTCACCGTTTCACGATGACTACCCGAAGTGCGCTCAACTTGTCACATCCCCACTCTCATCGCATACTTGAATCCGCTTTTGTAATTATTCAGCAGGCAAGCAAGAGACGCTGGCGTTTTTGGTTAGAGCGTTTGGAGTTCCGCCTTCAGGCGGCCGCCTAAAGGCGGAACTCCAAACCGATCACTCCGCCATTCGCTGAAAGCGCGGAATCTCGCTTGCCTTTATGCAGACTTAGTGACCGATAACGAAACAGAAAAGCCGAAGAGGTCGGACTACGAGTTGGCCCAGGCCGCCGCCGAAGGCGACATGGCTTCTTTCGAGGAGCTTTACCAGCGGCACAACCGGCGAGTATATTCGCTCTGCTTGCGAATGACCGGGAATGTGGTCGAGGCCGAAGACCTGGCGCAGGAAGTTTTCATCCAGCTGTTTCGTAAAATTGGTAGTTTCCGGGGAGAATCAGCATTCACAACCTGGTTGCACCGTTTGACTGTGAACCAGGTTCTGATGCATTTTCGCAAGCGCGGCGTGCGTCTCGAGCAGACGACCGAAGACGGCGAGGCGCCGATTCAAATCGTCAAGGGTACCGAGAATCCCAATTCAATGCCGGTGGTCGACCGGATTGCGCTGGATAAAGCGATTGCCCAGCTGCCGCCGGGTTATCGGACAGTTTTCACTTTGCACGACATCGAAGGCCACGAGCACGAAGAGATTGCCCGGATGCTGGGGTGCTCGGTTGGGACGTCAAAGTCGCAATTACACAAGGCCAGAATGAAATTACGCGGTTTGCTCAGGCAACAGAATAAGCCGAAGGAGCAACCAAGAAGCGGCCCTTAAAAAGGGCTGGCTTCCGTGCTCCCAGAGCGGGCCAGTTTGACATTCTAGCGAGCCAAATAGCCGCTACTTTCGAACAAGACGACGCAGTCTCCCCTTTATTGCTTGAGACCGCGACAGTTGCGCGTCAAAGCTTTTGAAGTTGCGCGACCGCAGAGGTTGGAAGAAATGAACTGCGAGAAGTATCAAGAGTTGCTCAGCGATCTGGTTGACGGGCTTGCCTCATCCGAGGACCGCGCCAGTGTCGAAGCACACATCAACGGATGTGTGGCTTGCGCTGAGATCCGCGACGATTTCGTCGCCATTGTCGCCTTTTGTCAGGATCATCGCGGCGAATATGACGCGGTCCCGAACGAGCGCGCCCTTTGGCTGCGAATCAGTAACACGATTGAGGCCGAAGACTCAGGTGCGCGAACGAAAGTTGACATGCCGAGCGGGGCCGGTTGGTGGTTCCGCCTGATGAACAGCAGTTGGCAGTTTTCGTTTCCGAAGGTCGCCGCGGCCGCTGTCATGATTGCTGTGTTCGCTTCGTTGGGAACGATGTTCATCGGAAAAATATCGCCGGGTGGAGCAGGTGTTACAACACAGGGCATTACGGGACTTACGAATGTTCTATCCATCGACGATCGTTATCGCCAACAGCAGCAGGCGGTTGCCTATTGGAACCAGCGCGTTGAATTGAATAAGGCTCGTTGGAACCAACAAATGCGCGAAACATTCGATCGGAACATGAGTGTTATCGATGCTGCGGTTAACGACTCAATGACCCAGCTGCGTCAGAATCCGCACGATCCGGTTTCGGAAGACATTCTGAATGACGCCTTGAGTGATAAAGTGGCTTTACTAAAAGAATTTTCTGAGCTGTAAACCGACCAAGATGAAATTGTATTCGCCAGCCTCCGGAAAAGGATTAAGAAAGTTTTTATTGTTTTCGATCATCCTCATTTCTATCGGTAGTAGTGTCTTTGCTCAATCCCAACAGCGCCTGCAGCGCAATTATCCCGCCGGCAAGAACGTTCGTCTGGAACTTCGGAATATTTCAGGCACAATCACCGTCGAGACATGGGCTAAAGATGAGATCCGTATTACCGCGGAGATGGATACCCGGAAAGCTACTTTCAATCCCCGGCAAACGGAGTCGGGACTCGTCATCGATATTGTCGGAGACAATCGCGGCAAAGACGTCGGCGACATGAATTTCAAGATTCAGCTGCCGGCTCGATCTTCGGTCGATCTCGAAACGCGCAGTGGGCAAATCAGCGTCACCAATATTCAGGGTGAACTGGTGCGCGCCCACATCTGGACCTCGGGTGATATCACCCTGGCGAATATCAACGCCGCGCGCGTGTTTGCCACCAACACGATTGGCGATATTTATTTCGACGGCGAGTTTGCTTCCGGCGGAACTTACGAATTCAAGTCAGGCAAGGGAAACATCACCCTGCGCCTGCCGGCGAATTGCGGTTTTCGTCTGGTAGCAACCGCTCCTACGAAAGAAATCAAGATGGGTCCGTTCTGGCATCCCGGCATGAAATTGATGGGCGAAGGCCGCCGCATCATCGGAGACGTGGGCGATGGCCGGGCCTCAGTAACCGTCACTGACTACCAGGGCAATATTAATTTTCTCCGCCGTTAGGCTAGACAAGCCTTTTAATCTCACGCACAATCAGCCCAGGGTGAAACGGATCAAAAATAGGTACGCATGCCTCTGGCATGCAGGTGTTGGAACGCCGGGCACGCGCGAATAATTTTAGACAGCACGCCGGAGGCATGCGTACCAAATGAAAAGTTCAGTCCTGATTGCGCTCTTCAGCCTGGTTCTGATTACTCTTTTTTCTGCACCAGTTGCCGCGCAAAAAGACAAAGACAAAAAGGAAGTCGTTACAGGCCCGCTGCTGAAGCGCACCATTACGCGTCACGAAAACGTCAAACTGTTGTTTGGCGGGACGCTGACTGTTTCGGGTGCTCCGGCCGGTTCAATCACGATCGAAGGCTGGAATCGAAGCGAGCTGGAGGTTGAAGCCTCTATTGAATTGCAGGCGCCGACCGCTGCCGACCTCGATCTGCTGGCGAGCGTCAATACCTTCATCATTGATGCGGATGTCGATCATATGCGGATCCTTACCGGTGGGACGCATGATCGCGCCTTCATGAAGAAAACCTTCAAGAATTTTCCGAAGGCGCTGATCGGCCTGCCCTGGAAAATCGACTTTCACATCAAAGTTCCGGCCCTGACTGATTTGGACATTGATGCCGGTAACGGCCCGATTAGTCTTTCCGGGGTGGAAGGCGCGCTGCACCTGAACGCCGTGAACAGCGATGCAAATCTTTCGCTCACCGGCGGTCTGGTGTCAGTTTTAGTTCAGAGGGGTACGGTAAATCTTAGAATTCCGGCGCGTAGCTGGCACGGTCTCGGCGCCGAATTCAAAATTGCTGCCGGCAAACTCAACGTGGAATTGATGCCCGGCTTCAGTGCGGATCTTAACGCCGTTGTGCTGGGCTTGGGGGCCATCGCGGTAACTGCTCCGGACGTGAAGCCACGGGAGCGCGACGGCATTACCGCGCGTTCGATGCGAGCGCGGGCCGGTGCTGGCGGCGCCACGCTCGCATTCACAGTTGCTGATGGCACGATTGAGATAAAACAAATTACCGAAGGCGGCAAGCCTTAAAGCCCGACCATCGTTTCAATGTCCGATAAAGTTCAACTCGATGTGCTGGCTATCTTCTCGCATCCTGATGATGCGGAGTTAACGATGGCCGGCACCTTGCTCAAGTTGAAGTCGCTGGGTTATCGCACCGGGATTGCTGACATGACCAGGGGCGAGATGGGGACGCGCGGAACCCCCGAGATTCGCGCGAAGGAAGCGCTTGATGCAGCGCGGGTAATGAGACTTGATGCGCGCGTAAATCTCGGTCTGCCCGATGGACACCTCGCTCTGAACGAAGAGCACCGGCTCACGGTGGTCCGAGTGCTGAGGACCTATCAGCCGAAAGTTGTCTTCACGGCCCATGCAGACGATCCGCATCCCGACCACGCCGCCACGGCCCACATCGTGCGCGAAGCCGCGCGGCTGGCCACCATGAAGCGTTACGACAAAGACTCCGGGTTGAATGCGATCAAGATGCCGGCCATCGCGCACGCGGTTTACTCGCGTCTGGTCGTCCCTTCATTTATTGTCGATGTTTCCGAGTTTGCCGAAAAGAAGATGGAAGCAATTCGTGCCTACGCCTCGCAGTTTTACCTGGCAGACTCAAAGGAGCCCGAAACGCGGATCGCGCAAAAAGGTTTCTTACGGCAGATCGAAGACCGCGCGCGATACTATGGTTCGCTGATCGGAGTTGAGGACGGCGAGCCGTTCTATGTGCGTGAGGCCCTGAACGTCGATGATCCAGTGGCGCTGCTCACGCGGCCGATGAATATCTATTCCTAAGATCGTCAGTCGTCATTTGGGAACCACTGACAAATCCTGCCTTTTCTTTTCTTCCATCACGGTTCGGGCGATCGCGATCACTGCGTTGGCGCGTGGTGCCTGGTTTTGAAAAGCGCGCGCAAGCTCCACAGCCTTTTCGTAATTTTCGTTCGCCAGTTTTGTAAAAATGCCGGCGATGTCGAAATCAGAAAACCCGTGCTGGTGACCTGAACTAAATCCTTTGATATTCAGGCGAAATACGATTTTCCCGTCCTCCCCCGTGAATTGCTCGGCCGAATTAGCGGCTTTGATTGCGTCATTCATTACTTCCCAAATGCCCGGCCGGTTGAAATTAAACACCAGGTTGGCAATCGCGAAGAATGCTCGCGGGCGGTCCGGATCGGAAGTTTGGATCAGGCGGGCCTCAGTGGCCGCATCGTCAACGAGCCTTATGATCATTTCCCGATCGCGACCACCCGCAATCCTCGCGGTACCAGCCAGCAACCACGCTTTCTGAAAATGAGTCAGCTCTCCGGTCCTGACCAGTTCAAGCGCGCGGTCAACATCTTTCTTGTTTATTAATTTCCATGCGATCGAGGCGTCGACATAGGCCCGGGTGCTGTCACGGACTTCCACGTCATCGATCTTATCCACGTAATCGCGCGCGTGCCGATCATCCTTGTCTACCATCTGAATCGCCAGATCGAAGTTGATTCGATCTCGCTCGGCGGGAGTCGTGGCACGATCGCGTTGATCCATCAGTGATTGCTCGCGATCAGGAACGGGTTTATCGGGCAGAATCCCCTTACGCATAAATTGGTCGTCGCGATTGCGAGCGTTGGGGCTCGCGACCGCACTGAGCCCTTCGAATTGAGCCTTCAAAGCGGCGGTAAACTCAGGGGGCGCGTATTGCTCAAACACGGGCATCATTCTTTTGATCGCCAGGTATTGAGCGTCGGATGCCCCGCTTGATTGATCTGCCAATGGGCGCAAAAGAATCGCAGTGGCGGTTCGAAAGAAGGCCGCACTTAAGTCTGGGCTGACGTTTACCGGCGTGGCGGTCGCTCCTCCGACGCTGGTCGAAGAGCCGTTGGCCCTAAATACCACAAAAGCTTGCGGTGTGAAAATATAGGAGGCCAGCAACGAAACGGTGTTAGCGTCCGACTGGGGATTGTTGGGGGCATTGGCCAACATCGCGGCATAGCGCCGGTCGGCGGCCTCAGCGTTCTTTTCCCGCAGCCGCACCAGGAAAGGTATCGATTGAATATCTATCGAACTCAAACCCGGATCGGCAAGTTGAAGTGCGCGCTCGATTTCGCCGCCGTTTACCAATTCAGCTGCTATGGTGAATCGTTGTCCCCTGGCTTCATCCCTGGTGGAGTTCCGGCTCTTTTCTGCGGCGGTCTCACCAGCTTTCTGTTCCCCGTACCTGCTCAGAAACTCTTCCCCTAAAGCGCTGTCGCGTTTGGCGGCGAGAGCCAGCACTTCGCGGCGCAAGCTCGCTGGCGGTGAGACACCGTAACCACCGCGCGGGTTTCGGGCTTGTTGCTGCCGGATATCCTCTTCAATTCGCTGCCGGTTCTTCTCATCGGCGGTCTCAGCCGCGTCCCATGCCGAGCGAAATATTGAACGGCTTCGCTGTCGATCATTCTCCCAGAGCATATCGGCGATGCGCGCTTGCGCGCGGGCGCGCACCGTGTCGTCCGTAAAGTGTCGGGCGTCCTGAGCAAGATTAATCAGCAGCGCTTCAGCGTTGGCGCGGCGCTCATTCAGGATTCGTTCGGCTTCGAGATCTCTGGCGGCCTTTTCAGTAGCAGCACTCTTCGCGGCTGAGTTTGTGTCCTTTGGTTGGGCGGCGAGACTCGAGAAAAGGAGGAGGAGCGCCAGGACGGCAAAGCCATAAAACCTCATACAAAACCTCCGGGAGCCTACTTCGTCCGTTGTATGTGGACGGAACTGCGCAAAAAGGATAGGCGGTCAGTAGTCAGTAGTTAGTTGTTAGAGCTTAGGTTTTAGAAAAAAAAGTATCTAGCCCTAAGCCCCAATTACTGGTCTAACCTAATCGCTGACTACCAACTACTGACAATTCTACTTCTTCTTCTCTTCCAAAACCGTTTTGGCAATCGCGACGCTCGCGCTCGCCCTGGGCGCTTCGCGTTCGAAACTTCGAAGCATCTCGAGCGCGCGTTCGAAGTCGTCCTTCGCGAGCTCGGTGAAGATTCCCGAGACGTTAAAGTCCGCCGCCGAGCTGCTGCGGATTGAAGACCCTCTTTTTGAAATGAGGCTGGTTCTGATCACGCCGTCTTCTCCGGTGAAGCCTTCTGATGAATTTGCCGCCTTGATTGCTTCAAAGACCGCATCCCAGGCCCTGGCGCGGTCAGCCAACAACCAGGCATTGGCCACAGCCATCAACGCGCGCGGACGATCAGCGTCAGAGGTTTCAATTCTCTTTGCTTCAAGGGTGGCCTCATCGATAACCGGAAGGGCCCTGTCGCGATCAGTTTTTATAAGCAGTTTAGCCGCTTGCAGCAGCGCCCAGGACTTGTGCAAGTGGGTTAGCTCACCGGTCCGTACCAGCTCCAGAATTTGATCCGGCTCTTTCTTGTCCACGGCGCGCAGGATCAAGCTTGCGTCCGTGTAAGCGCGCGCCTGTTTGCGCAGTTCAGTGTCCTCAACCTTATCGACAAACTCGCGGGCTTTAATGTCACCATTCTCGGTGTACAACCTCGCCAACTGAAGATAGAGACCGTCACGTTCCTCAGATGTTTTCGCGCGATCGATCCGGTCGCGGATGAATTTCTCCCGATCTTCGCCGCTTTGCGGCGGGCGAATGCCCTCTCGAAGAGAGTCATCGTCTCGTGACCGCGCCTCCTCGGGCACTGCCTGGGCAAGCGCCTGCATTTGTCCATTCAGAGCTTCGGCCATTTCCTTGCCCGCGTACTGTTCGAACAGCGGCAGCAGCCTCTTGATCATCAGGTACTTGCCCTGCACTCCGATTGAGCCTGACTGCTCCTGTCCCGGCGGTGGCAGTGGGCGCATCAGGATGTCCATGGCGGTGCGGAAAAAGGCGTTGCGCAACTCAGCGGGAACGTCCGGTGCCGGCGTGTTGCGACCGCTCGAAGAAGTGTTAGCTCCACTGCCCTGAAACTGCACAAAAGTATGAGGTGTGAAGAGGTAAGAAGTGAGCAATGAAACCGTGTTCGCGTCCGACGTCAGGTCGCCTGCGGCTCGCGCAAGTAAACCGGCATAACGTCGGTCGGCCGCCGCCGAGTCCTTATCACGCAGGTAGCTCAGAAAGTCCACGCCGTCACGAGTTATGTTGCCGAGCGCCGGATCCGCGAATTGAATCGCTCGATCGACATCATCGCCGCTCAGCAATTGGCGGGCGAGACTGAGACGCTGAGTGATTCCTTCGGGGGTGTCGAAACCACTTGTTCTGGCCTTATCATTCAGGCCGGCGGCCACCTGTTCCTTTTCCAACTTTAGCTTAACCAGAAATTCTTCGCCGAGCGCACGATCGCGCCGCGCGGCCAGCCGCAGCACCTCACCGCGTATGTTCGGCGGGCCGGTTACCGAGACATTGCCGCCGGTCTTTGCACTTTGTTGGGCAATCTCTTCCTGGAGTTTTCGCTGGCCTTCCAGATCAACAACCTCTGCCGACTCCCAGGCCTTCCTAAACAAGGCGCGGGCCCGATCAGGATCAGCGGCCCAGAGCACATCCGCAATGCGCGCCTGGGTCCGGGCTCGCAACGTTTGATCGTTGAATCGTCCGGCGTCTGAAGCCAGCGTCATTAACATCGATTGCGCGTTCGCCCGGCGCTCGCGCAGGATTCGCTCAGCCTCGGGATCCTTTTCAG
>Ga0068859_100008224_pt1 | contig 10583 bp, 8 predicted proteins | sample KBSSwiS22_FD_66585 | JGI IMG/M metagenome (GOLD analysis project Ga0068859, IMG submission 66585) | Switchgrass rhizosphere microbial communities from Kellogg Biological Station, Michigan, USA - KBS Switchgrass S2-2 | ecosystem: Host-associated > Plants > Roots > Rhizosphere > Soil ... | reverse complement strand
CTTTTCCACGTCGTTGTGGACGCTCGCCGTGATCGGAGGGCTTCTGGTTTTAGGCTCGTTTATGATGGATTTCGCCGGCGTCCTGCGACAGATGATGCCGCCACCGTTTCACTGGGGCGTCTTCGCCCTGGGCCTCGGCCTCTCCGTGGCCGCGTTGGTTATCGGTATCTTGCGGCTGCGGCAGCCTTCCCGGCCTGTTTGACGCAGAATGCGATAACATCAGTCCCTTATGGCCGCCATCATGGAGCGTGAGGTCAAGCTCGCCTTTCGCGATGTGGACGAAGCACGGATTGCCATTCTTGCCGCCGGCGCCGAGCCGCTGCGCGCCCGCCGTCTTCAGGAAGACTGCCTGCTCGACACCCAGGACGATCAGCTCTTCAGCCGCCGCTGCGTGCTTCGCGTACGCATGGAATGCGGCAAGACGCTGCTGACCTTCAAGGGTCCGGTGCAGGAATCGTCCATGAAGCTGCGCGAAGAGCTCGAGACGATTGTCGGCGATGGGCTGCTGTTGCTCCGCGTGCTCGAGCAGCTCGGCTTCCGTGTCTGGTTCCGTTATCAGAAGTATCGCGAAGAGTTCGCGCACGAAGACGTCATCGTCGCGCTCGACGAAACGCCGGTGGGCGTGTTCGTCGAGATCGAGGGCAGCGAAACCGGCATCCACGAGATGGCGTCGGCGCTTGCGAGGAAGCCCGAGGACTACGTGCTGGACTCCTACCGCGGACTGTTTGCCAAACATTGCCAGCGTAACGGACTGCCGGTCTCCGACATGCTGTTCGAGGAATCGTAACTGCCGTACTCAGCGCTCATTCTTACCGCGGGCCTGGGCACCAGGCTGCGGCCGCTCTCTTCCGTGCGGGCGAAAGCCGCCGTTCCCATCGCCGGGCAGCCGCTTGTGTCGCGCATTCTCCGGTACGTCTCCCGCTACGATGTCCGCGACTGCATCCTGAACCTTCATCATCTTCCCGACACGATTGCCGCGCGCGTCGGCGACGGCACCGACCTCGATGTGCGGGTGAGATATTCGTGGGAGTCGCCGGCCGTGCTCGGATCGGCGGGAGGGCCGCGCAAGGCGCTGCCGCTCGTCGGCGACGCGGATTTCTTCATCGTGAACGGCGACACGCTTTGTGATGTCGATCTCGCGGCGCTCGCGGCGCAGCATACCGAGACCAAGGCGCTCGTCACCATGGCCGTGATCGAAAATCGCTGGCCCGAGCGCTACGGCGGAGTCGTCACCGACTCGCGCGGCATCGTCTATGGCTTCGTGCCGCGCGGATCGCCCGCGGCCAAGTATCTCTTCGTCGGGGTTCAAATCGCGCACCCGTCAGTGTTTGCGCAACTGGCGGCCGATGAGCCTGCGGAAACCGTTGGGGGCCTGTATCCGAGGCTCATCGCGTCGAAACCGGGCAGCATCCGCGCGTTTCTCGCCGAAGCCGATTTCTGGGACGTGGGAACGCCCGCCGACTATCTGGAGGCCGCCTTATCGATCGGCCGGCGCGAAGGCGCCCCGTCGGCCCAGATTGGTCGCGGATCGCGCATCGATCCCACAGCCCGCATCACTGATTCAGTCGTCTGGGAAGACGTGGATATCGCCGCCAGAGCCACACTCGAACGCTGTGTCGTGGCCGACGGCGTCCAGATTCCTGCTGGCAGCGCTTTCAGGAACTGCGCCATTATTCAATCAGGGGGAGATCTCGTCGTGGCGGAGCTGAACAAATGAACAGGCGTTTACCGGCAATGCAGGATACCAGGAGCAGGATCGACGAAGTTTTGCAGCGCGCGAAGCTCGCCGGCCCACAGGTTCGTGTGGTACCGCTCACCGGTGATGCCTCGACGCGCCAGTACTTCCGCGTCATGCGGCCGGACAACCCATCGGTGGTCCTGGCGGTGTACGACGAGCCGTTCAAGTTCGACGAGCTCTCGTTTGTGAACGTCTGCAGCCTCCTGACGCACGTCCCGCTACCGATTCCCGGGATCGCCGGCCACGCCGACGATCTCGGCATTCTGATCCTCGAGGATCTCGGCGATGTGACCCTGCAGGCGCATCTCGGCAGCACGCAGCCGATTGAACACGACGCCCTCTATAAACAAGCCGTCGAGCTCATCGACCGGCTGCAGCAGCGCGGCAAGCAGCTCGAGTCGAGCGAGTTCCTGCCGTTCGGCATTGCGTTCGATCGCGACAAGCTCACGTGGGAGCTCAACTTCTTCGTCAAGCACTTCCTCGAGGCGTATCGCGGGCTCGATATTCCACCTGCCGCTCGACGCGCACTCGATGAAGAGTGGGAGTTGATTACCACTGAGCTGGCCGGAGAGCCGCGCGTGCTTTGCCACCGCGATTACCACAGCCGGAATCTGATGCTGCACGGTGGGCGGCTGTACGTCATCGATTTCCAGGACGCGCGAATGGGGCCGGATACGTACGACCTTGCGTCGCTGCTGCGCGATTCCTATGTCGACCTGTCGGAAGATCGTGTCGACGAGCTGATTCACGGGTTCCTGAAGCTGCGCGGAGAAAAAGCCGCGAGTGCCGACGGCGCGGCCGAGTTCCGCCGCCGCTTCGACCTGATGTCGATTCAGCGGAATCTGAAGGCGCTCGGCACATTCGGTCACCAAACGACGTCGAGAAACAATCCCGTTTACATCCAGTACATCCCGCGCACGCTCAGCTACGTGCGGACAAACCTGGAGCGCTACCCGCGCTTCCGGCGCCTGCGCGAGTTGCTCGGCGGAATGATTGAACAACCGAAATGATGAAGCAATTTGGCGTGTCGACTCATCTTTATCATGGCGAACGGCTGCATCGGGAACACCTGATCGAAATCGCGGCGCACGGCTTCGAGGCGGTGGAGGTCTTTGCGACGCGGAGCCACTTCGACTATCACGACACGGCGGCGATTCAGGCGCTCGCCGAATGGCTGCACGATGCCCAGCTCCAGCTTCATTCCGTGCACGCACCGATCGTTGACTCGCTGGTGAACGACAAGTGGGGCCGGGCGTATTCCACGGCGACGCGCGACAGCGCCGCGCGGCAGACGATGATGCACGAGATGGAACGGGCGCTCGAGATTGCCCGGCACATCCCCTTCACGTATTTCGTCGTCCATCTCGGCATACCGGCCGCTCAAAAGCCTGGGCCGGACGACAACAGCCGCGACGCGGCCTTGCGGACCGTCGAAGATCTGCATCGCCTTGCCGAGCCGCTCGGCGTGAAGCTGGCGCTCGAAGTGATGGACAACACTCTGTCGACCGCGCCGGTCCTCGTCCACATGCTCGAGAGCGACCTCGAAGGGCTGGATATCGGCATCTGCATGGACGTCGGTCACGCGCACATGCTCGGCGACACGGCTGAAGCCGTCGAAATTGCGTCCGAATATCTAATCACGACGCATATCCACGACAACCGGCGGCAGAAGGACGACCATCTCGTGCCGTTCGAGGGCAGCATCAACTGGGGCGCCACCATCATGGAGCTCGAGAAGATCGGGTACGATGGAGTTTTGATGTACGAGGTTCGGAACGCGGATAGCCCCCGCCAGGTCCTCGAACGGTGCGTGCGCGCCCGCAAGAAGCTCGAGGCGCTCGGTGTGAGCTGGGACCTCGAAGCCGGAAGCTTTTCATGAACGCTTACGTCGAAGACGTCGCCAAACACGAGGGTCAGCTCGTGACGATCCGCGGCTGGCTGCACAACCGCCGGTCGAGCGGAAAAATTCACTTCCTGTCGATTCGCGACGGCACCGGCTTCATTCAGGCCATTGTGTCGAAAGCCACCGTCGGCGACGAGAAATTCAAGCAGGCCGACCACCTGTCGCAGGAGACGGCGATCGTCGTCCATGGCAACGTCCGCGCCGACAGCCGGGCGCCCGGCGGCTTCGAGCTCGACGTGCAGGATTTCGAGATCGTCAGCGGCTCGATCGACTATCCCATTACACCCAAGGAACATGGCGTCGACTATCTGCTCGATCGGCGGCACCTGTGGATCCGTTCAGAGCGCCAGCACGCGATTCTGCGCGTGCGCCACGAAGTCATCACCGCGGTCCGCGATTTTTTCAACGACCGCGGCTTCATCCTCGCCGACACGCCGATTTTCACGCCAGCCGCCTGCGAGGGGACAACCACGCTCTTCCCTGTCGATTACTTCGACGACCAGAAAGCTTTTCTCACGCAGAGCGGCCAGTTGTATGCCGAAGCCAACGCGATGGCGCTCGGGCGCGTTTACAACTTCGGTCCGGTATTTCGGGCGGAAAAATCGAAGACGCGGCGCCACCTCACGGAGTTCTGGATGGTCGAGCCCGAAATGGCTTACGCCACGCTCGACGACGTGATGGATTTAGCCGAGGGGCTCGTGGTGGCGGTCGTGACGCGAGTGCTCGAAAAGCGGCGGCGCGAGCTGAAGGTGCTCGAGCGCGACGTGTCGAAGCTGGAGGCGGTGCAGGCGCCGTTTCCGCGAATCTCGTATGATGAGGCAGTCAAGATTCTGCAGGAGAAGGGCCAGCCGTTCGAATGGGGCGGCGACCTCGGCGGCACCGACGAGACAATTCTCTCCCAGCATTTCGATCGGCCGGTCGCAATCCACCGGTACCCGGCAAAGGTAAAACCGTTTTATATGGAGCCGGATCCCGAACGGCCCGAGCTCGCGTTGTGTGTCGACGTGCTGGCGCCCGAAGGCATCGGCGAGATCATCGGCGGCAGCCAGCGTCTGGCCAGCTACGATGTGCTGCTGCAGCGTATCAAGGACCACAACCTCCCGCAGGAGGCGTTCGAGTGGTATCTCGATCTGCGGCGGTTCGGCTCTGTGCCCCACGCCGGTTTCGGCATGGGCATCGAGCGCGTCGTCGGGTGGATTTGCGGCCTCGAGCACGTGCGCGAAGCCATACCGTTCCCGCGGATGATGTACAGGATGGTACCGTGAAGACATCGTCGATTGGGTGATAGGTGGTTGGGTGAGTGGGTGATTGATTGAAAATAGGATTTGTTTCCCTAGGTTGTCCGAAAAATCTCGTCGATTCGGAAGTGATGATGGGCCTCTCGCAGCAGGGCGGCCATACGCTCACCTCCGATCCCGCCGATGCCGACGTGCTGGTGGTCAACACCTGCGCGTTCATCGACAAGGCGAAGGAAGAATCGGTCAACACCATCCTCGAGCTCGCCGAGTTCAAGAAGCACGGTAACTGCAAGCGCCTTGTCGTCACCGGCTGCCTGGGCGAGCGGTATCGCGACGAGTTGAGGCAGCAAATTCCGGAGATCGATGCAGTCCTTGGGACCGGTGACGTTCCCGAAATCGTCGGCGCGATCGAAGGTTCGCGGCGCAGCATCATTCCGTTGAAGCTCGTCGCCGGCCAGGCCCAAAGCCTAAAGCCCAAAGCCCAAAGCCTGCCAACCTATCTCTACGACGCTGACTCGCCGCGTGTGTTTGCGACCCCGCGGCACTTCGCGTACGTGAAAGTCGCCGAGGGTTGCGATTACAAGTGCTCGTTCTGCATCATCCCGCAGCTTCGTGGCCATTACCGCAGCCGGCCCGTCGAGCAGATCGTGCAAGAGGCACGCGCGCTTGCGGCGCGCGGCATCCGCGAGCTCATCCTGATCTCACAGGACACGACGTTCTACGGCCGCGACCTCGGGAAAGACGCGCTGAACGCGCCCAGGGCGTCCCTTCCCGATCTCCTTCGCGAGCTGAACCAAGTCGAAGGCATCGAATGGATTCGACTGCTGTACCTCTATCCGACGACGATCAGCGACGACATGCTCGATGCAATGGCGGAATGCGAGAAGGTCTGCAAGTACATTGACCTGCCCCTCCAGCATGCGTCTGACGCCGTTCTGCGGCGGATGAAGCGACCAGGAACCGGCAAGGGTTACGAGCGCCTGCTCGAGCGAATTCGGGCACGGGTTCCCGGTGTCTCGCTCCGCACCACGTTCATCGTCGGCTTTCCCGGTGAGACGCAGGCCGAGTTCGACGAGCTGCTGGATTTTGTTCGGCAGGTCGGGTTTGACCACCTCGGGGTCTTCACTTACTCCCACGAGGAAGGGACAACGGCCTATGACCTCGCCGATGACGTGCCGGCGGCCGTCAAGACCAGGCGCCGGAACAAAGTGATGGCCGAGCAGAAACGCATCGTCGCGCGGGCGCAGAAATCGCGGCTCGGCGCAACGGTGCGGGTGATGGTGGACGGCCCGTCGCCCGAGCACGAGCTGGTATGGCGTGGGCGGCTGGCCGGTCAGGCGCCCGACATCGATCCGGTTGTTTATCTGACGGATACGGACACCGAATCGCTGCGGCCCGGCACCGTCTTGGACGCTGAAATTGTGGGGGCCCGCGAGTACGACCTCGTCGCGCGTCCCACCGCGGCGCGCCTCGTATAAAACGAGGATTTCCGCGCAGGACGGGCGTTGTCCGCTAAAATCCCGTATGGTAGACTTTTAGGTTCGTAAGAGCCTGCAAGACCTGAAAGTGGGCCTGTGCCCACTTTTTGTTTTTGAGGGTGGTTTTACGCAGCTCATCGATCAGATTCGCGCCGTCGCCGACCGGGTCGCCCGTTCATACAACCTGGAGATTTTCGACGTGCAGTTCCGCCGTGAATCTCCCGGATGGGTGCTGCGGGTTTTTCTGGACGTGCCGTGGGACTCGGGAAACGGAAATGGATCGAGTGCCGATGCGTCGGTCACGGTGCAGGACTGCGAGCGTGTCAGCCGCGATTTGAGCGCCGTGCTCGATGTGGAGGACACGATCCCTCAGAGCTATACGCTCGAGGTGTCGTCGCCGGGCCTGGACCGTCCGTTGCGGGGCGCGCTCGACTACCGGCGGTTCGCCGGGCGGATTGCCAAGATGGTGGTTTCCGAGGCGGTCGACGGCCAGAAACATTTCGAGGGGCGGTTGCAGGGGCTCGACGGTGATGCGGTGATCATCGAGACGACCCCGGGAAAACGGCAGCTGATTCCGTTGAAACTCATCACGCGCGCGCGGCTGGAAGTGGAATTCTAAAATTTATGTCAAACCCATTGATGCAGACGATCGAGGCGCTCGCCAAGGAAAAAGGCATCGAAGCCGATGTGGTCATCGGCGCCATCGAAGACGCCGTCCTCACCGCCTCACGCAAATACTACAAGACGACGGAGAACCTGAAGACCCGCTTCAACACCGAAACCGGCCAGGTCGATCTCTTTGCGGTCAAACAAATCGTGCGGGAAGTGACCAATCCGGCGACCGAGATCTCGCTCGAGGAAGCGCAGCAGCTTTACGGCGAGGAAGCCGAAGTGGACATGGAAATCGAATTTCCCAAGCCCACCGACGTGCTCGGCCGAATCGCCGCGCAGACGGCGAAGCAGGTGATTTTCCAGAAGGTGCGCGAGGCCGAGCGCGAGAACATCTTTGCCGAGTACAGCGGCCGCATCGGCGAAGTGGTGACCGCGACGGTGAAGCGCTTCGAAAACGGCGACATGGTCGTGGAGCTTGGCCGCATCGAAGCGAGCCTGCCGCGAAAAGAACAGTCGCGTGCCGAAAGCTACGCGCCGGGCGAGCGTCTTCGTGCGGTCATCAAGGGAGTCAACCGCAGCGCTAAAGGGCCGCAGATCGTTCTCTCGCGTACCGATCCCGCGCTGCTCGTGAAGCTGTTCGAACAGGAAGTGCCGGAGATTTACGACGGGACCGTACAGATTCGCGGCGCTGTCCGCGAGGCTGGAGATCGCGCCAAGGTGGCGGTGTTTTCGCGCGAGCGCGACGTCGATCCGGTGGGCGCGTGCGTCGGCATGAAGGGCACGCGTGTCCAGGCCATCATCCGCGAGCTCCGCGGAGAGAAAATCGACATCGTCGAGTGGTCCGACGACCCGGTCACGCTTGTAACCAACGCCTTGAGCCCCGCGAAAGTGCAGCGGGTCTCGATCGTCGACGACAAAGAGCGCGTCGTAGAAGTTGTCGTCGAAGACAAACAGCTGTCGCTCGCCATCGGCAAGAAGGGGCAGAACGTCAGGCTGGCCGCCAAGCTCACCGGCTGGCGCATCGATATCAAGAGCGAGGAAGAGAAGCGTCGCGAGGTCGAGGCGCAGCTCGAAGGCTTCGAGGTTCCGGCGAGCGGACCGATCGATCCGCTCGCAGCCGCCAGAGAGCTGCTGGGCCTTACTGCCCCCACCAAGGAGGCAGCAACTGCAGCGGCGCCACAAGCCGAGGCCGCTGCATCTTTCGTACTCCCGGGGATCGGCGAGAAGACCGTGAAGAAACTTATCGAGGCCGGCTTTGATTCCGCGGAAAAAGTCGCCGCGGCCTCCGCGGAAGCGTTGTCGGAAGTACCAGGCATTGGCGCCAAAACCGCGGAGCGCATTCTCGCAGCTGCGCGCGGTGAGACCCCTGCGGAATCGCCGAGCGACGGCGAGCAAGGCGCGCCCGACCGGACGTCCGCGAACGCCGGCGAAGCCGAGGCCGACACGGAAGCGATCAAGGAGTAATTATTGGCAACCGTTCGTATTTATAAAGTCGCGGAACTCCTCAACACGAGCAGCCAGGAAGTGCTCGCGTTGCTGAAGCGCGCGCACGGTATCGAGCTGAAAAGCGCGTCGAGCACGATCGAAGAGGTCGTGGCGCGCCAGTTCGTCGAGCGCCTGGCAAAAGAGCGCGGCATCACGCTGCCCGGCGGCGACATGTTCGCCGAGGGCCCGCCTGTGAAAGCCGGCGCGAAAAAGCCGGCGCCGACGCTGAAGAAGCAGGAGCCCGCGAAGCCGGCTGCGCCGACGCTCGCGCCTCCGCGCCTGGTGAAAACGGCCAGGCCGGCGACCCCAGCGCCTGTTGCTGAAGAGCCGCCGCCTGTTCCCGAGCCCGTCATCGAGGAGCCGGTAGAAGTGCCGCCTCCCGCGGCCCAGATCGTTGAACCGGAACCGGTTGCGCCAGCACCGTCACCAGAACAGCCTCCTGTTCCGGTTGCGGCCGCTCCTCCGGTTCAGCAACCAGTCGTTGTTGCGCCGCCGCGGCCTGCCGCGCCCGCGCCAGGTCGAATGGTGCCGCCGAGCATCAGGCTCCGAATTGAAGAACCCACGGCTCCCGGCACGTCGGCTGTGCCGGCGATGCCGACACGCCCTGCTCCCTCTCGGCTGCGCCCCCGAGAGCCGGAAAAACCGCGTCCGCCGGCAACCGGCAACCTTGCGAAGCCGAGCGGGCCAGGGGGAATATCGACGCGCCCAGCCCCTCAGCGCCCCTCATATCCGTCGACGATGCGGCCGCAGCAGACGCCGGGTGGTCCGCGTCCGCTGCCCACGCCGCCCGTCCGGCCTCAGCAAGCGCCTCCGGGAATGCGTCCTTCGGGCGGTGTCGGACAACAGCGCCCGGGCGCCCCGCGCTTTACGCCGCCGCCCATGCGGCCGGCGACGCGGCGGCCAGACGAACAACGCCGCGAGGTGCGGCCGGCGATGGCCGCGCCCGCCGCGCCGCCGCCGGTCACTCGGACAGTCACCTTCGTCGAAGGCATGACGGTGAAAGATCTCGCCGACAAGCTGGAACAAAGGGTTAAGGACGTATTGAAAAAATTGTTCGACAAGCGGATGGTGATGACGATCAACAGCACGGTCGACACCGAGACGGCGCAGATGATCGCGCGCGAGTTCGGCGCGGAAGTGCAGCTGCGCACGTTCGAGCAGGACATGCTCGAGGTGGAAGCGGAAGACATCAAGCCGGAGGACGTGGTTGCGCGCGCGCCGGTCGTCACGGTGATGGGCCACGTCGACCACGGAAAGACGACGCTGCTCGACGCCATCCGCACGGCGCGGGTCGCCGAGCGCGAGGCCGGCGGCATTACACAGCACATCGGGGCGTACCACGTCACGACAAGCACGGGCCGCGATATTGTGTTCCTCGACACGCCCGGCCACGAAGCATTTACGTTGATGCGCGCGCGCGGCGCGAAGGTCACCGACGTCGTGGTGCTCGTGGTTGCGGCCGACGACGGGGTGATGCCGCAAACCCGGGAGGCGATCGATCACGCGAAAGCGGCCAACGTGCCGATCATCGTGGCGATCAACAAGATCGACAAGGCGGGCACCGATCCCGAGCGCGTCAAGCGCGAACTGTCGGATCTCAATCTCGTGCCGGAAGACTGGGGAGGCCAGACGGTCATGGTGCCGGTCTCGGCGAAGAAGAAAACCGGCCTCGATACGCTGCTCGAAATGATCCTGCTCGTGAGCGATATCGGCGAGTACAAGGCCAATCCGAAACGGAACGCCTCGGGAACGGTGCTCGAGTCGAAGCTCGATCGCGGCCGCGGTCCGGTCGCGACCATCCTCGTGCAGGACGGCACGCTTCGCGTCGGCGATACGTTTATCGCGGGTCCGGTCGTCGGCCGGGTGCGCGCGCTGATTGACGACCGCGGACGGCCGATCAAGGCCGCTCCCCCGTCGACGCCGGTCGAGGTGCTCGGACTGACCGGCCTGCCGCAACCCGGCGACGCCTTCCAGGCGATGACCGACGCCGCGAAGGCGCGGCAGATCGCGACCTACCGGCAAGGCATGGCGAAGGAAAAAGCTCTCGGCGCGAAAGGCAGCCGCCTGACCCTCGAGTCGCTGCAGCAGCAAATCGCCGACGGGAACATGAAAGACCTGCCAATCATCAT
>Ga0068859_100008220_pt1 | contig 10587 bp, 8 predicted proteins | sample KBSSwiS22_FD_66585 | JGI IMG/M metagenome (GOLD analysis project Ga0068859, IMG submission 66585) | Switchgrass rhizosphere microbial communities from Kellogg Biological Station, Michigan, USA - KBS Switchgrass S2-2 | ecosystem: Host-associated > Plants > Roots > Rhizosphere > Soil ... | reverse complement strand
CTGTGCGATACGAACGGTGGCGGTCTTCCTGAGTTTATCAGCGAAGTGGTGACGCTGGTGCGGACGCGATTTCCTCAGGTTCGAATAGGCATACACGCGCACAATGACGGAGAACTAGCAGTAGCAAACACTCTCGCGGCAGTCGAATCCGGTGCTACGCATATACAGGGTACTTTCAACGGCTACGGCGAGCGGTGCGGCAACGCCAATCTCTGTTCGGTGATTCCAAATCTCGAGCTGAAGATGGGGCTTCGGTGCCTGCCTGAAGGAAAGCTCAAGCTGCTGACACACACGAGCCGGTACATAAACGAGGTGGCCAATCTCGTGCCGAATGATCGCGCCGCATTCGTTGGCCGCAGCGCGTTCGCTCACAAGGGTGGCGTACATGTTTCGGCCGTAGTGCGCGCCAAGGAGACCTACGAACACATCCGACCCGAAGATGTCGGCAACGAAACGCGCGTTCTCGTCAGCGATCAGTCAGGCGTAAGCAATGTCTATTTCAAAACGAATGACTTCGGAGAGGACTTCGAGCAGGACCCCGCGGCCGCCCGACGCCTGCTAGCTGAACTCAAGCGGCTGGAACACGAAGGCTTTCAGTTTGAGGATGCGGATGCGTCATTTCATTTACGCGCGCTGGATGCGCTCGGTAAGAGAAAGCAGTTCTTTGAGCCGATCGAATATCGTATCTGGATCGGATCAAACGGCGAACCGGAGGCGGTCGTCAGATTGAAGATTGGAGACGAGCAGGTACATACTGCGAGTCTCGGCGTGGGGCCGGCGCACGCACTCGACCTGGCGCTGCGCAAGGCGCTTCGCCCGCACTACCCATCGATCGAGCAGTTTCATTTGATCGATTTCAAAGTGCGTATTCTGGATGGCGAGCACGCGACGGCGGCGAAGACTCGCGTTCACGTCGAGACGAGCGATGGAGTGCGCTCGTGGAATACTGTCGGCGTTGGCGAAAACATCATCTCTGCGACCTGGCAGGCAATCATCGAGAGCATCGAGTACGGGCTGCATGTCAGCGGAAAGGAACCCCGAAACCAGTCGACAGAACCCGTCTGAGGACATTTAATCATCTATGGGCTTCAATCCGAAACATCTGAGTCACATCATCACCGACGGCCGCGACCGCGCGCCGGCACGTTCCATGTTGAAGGCGATCGGCTTTACGGATGAGGATCTTCGCAAGCCGATCATCGGCGTCGCTCATATGTGGATTGAGACGATGCCGTGCAACTTCAATCACCGGGACATGGCCGCGAGTGTGAAAGAGGGCATTCGAGCCGCAGGCGCCACGCCGATGGAATTCAACACGATCTCGATCAGCGATGCCGTGACGATGGGCACTGAGGGCATGAAAGCCTCGCTCGTGAGTCGTGAATTGATCGCGGATTCTATCGAGCTTGTCGGACGCGGATATATGTTCGACGCGATGATTGCGATTGTGGGCTGCGACAAGACCATCCCCGGCGCGGCGATGGGGTTGATTCGCCTCAACGTTCCCGGGATGCTGCTCTACTGCGGTTCGATCGCGCCAGGCCACTTCCGCGGGCGTGATGTGACGATTCAGGATGTATTCGAAGCCGTGGGCCAGCACGCCGCGGGCCGTATTACCACCGCCGACCTTCTCGAAATCGAGAACGTCGCATGTCCGGGCGCAGGCGCGTGCGGTGGGCAGTACACCGCAAACACCATGGCAATGGTGATGGAGTTTATCGGCCTCGCAGCGATGGGCACGGGCAGCGTCGCCGCAACCGATCCGAAGAAGGAGCAGGTTGCATTCAACGCAGGCCAGGCCGTCGTAGAACTGCTCAACCGCGGGACGCGTCCCAGCGACATACTGACGCGGAAGGCTTTTGAGAACGCGATCGCCGGGGTAGCCGCAACAAGTGGCTCGACAAACGCAGTGCTCCATTTGCTCGCTATGGCGCGCGAAGCCGGTGTACCGCTCACTATCGATGATTTCGATGCGATCAGCGAGCGGACCCCGCTGATCGCAGATCTCAAACCCAGCGGACGGTACACCGCGATCGATCTCGGACTGGCAGGCGGTATTGGGTTGGTCGCGAGACGCCTGGTCGAAGCTAAACTCGTGGATGGCTCGCAAAAAACGGTTAGTGGCCTGACGTTCGCGGAAGAAGCTGAGCTCGCCACTGAGACACCCGGACAGGATGTGGTCGTTTCAGCAACGAATCCCCTGAAGCCGACCGGAGGGCTCGTGATTCTCAAGGGAAATCTGGCGCCCGAGGGATGCGTCGTGAAGGTCTCAGGTCACGAGCGTCCTTATCATCGCGGACCCGCGCGGGTCTTCGAGCGTGAAGAGGACGCGATGCAGGCAGTAACGGGGAAGCAGGTCAAAGCAGGTGACGTCGTTGTCATCCGCTACGAGGGTCCCAGGGGCGGACCCGGTATGCGTGAGATGCTCGGGGTAACGGCTGCGATCGTGGGCGAAGGACTCGGCGAACAGGTCGCGCTGCTGACCGATGGACGATTTAGCGGGGCTACGCGCGGGCTGATGGCCGGACACATTGCTCCGGAAGCTGCCGTCGGTGGCCCGATCGCCGCGATACGCGAAGGCGACATAGTCGTCTTCGATATCGAGAAGCGAAGACTCGATGTCGAATTGAGCAGTGAAGACCTGAAGGCGCGGCTGGAATCCTGGGTGCCGCGTGAGCCACCATACAAGGCCGGCGTCTTCCACAAATACGCCGCGCTCGTCTCGTCCGCAGCGGAGGGCGCGATTACACGTGCGGCTTCCTAGCAGTCGCGAGAAGAACTCAACGCAAAGGCGCAAAGGGAAAATCAAAAGGCAAAAGGCAAAAGGCAAAAGGCAAAAATGAGGAATCGGGATTGAAGAGCGCGTTTTCTTTCTTATTTTTGCCTTTTGCCTTTTGCCTTTTGCCTTTTGATTTTCCCTTTGCGCCTTTGCGTTAGATCCTTCGGGGAGGAACCTATGGGGACGGCTCGGCTCGTCGCAATTGACTATGTAGTGCTTGCCGCCTATTTCCTCGTCATTTTCGCGATTGGATACTACTTTGCTCGCAAGGAACGCACTTCGGCGGATTACTTTCTGGCAAGTCGTGATGTCGCCTGGTGGGCCGTTGGCGCGTCGCTCTTTTCGTCAAACATAGGCAGCGAGCATTTCATCGGTCTCGCTGGGTCAGGCGCCGCATCCGGGATGGCAGTCGGCCATTTCGAATGGCTAGCCTCACTCATCGTGCTGATTCTGGGGTGGCTCTTCGTGCCGTTCTATTTGCGCTCGAACGTCTACACGATGCCGGAGTTTCTCGAGCGACGATACAACAGCGCGTGCCGGACGTACCTGGCAAGCATCTCGATCGTCGCATATATCTTCACAAAAATCGCAGTTGCCATATTTGCCGGGGCGATCGTCCTGAAGACTGTGCTCGGTTGGAGTATGTGGCAGAGCGCGCTCGCGGTGGTCATCGCGACAGGAATCTACACGGTCGCAGGCGGGCTCGCGGCAGTTATCTATACTGAAGTGATTCAGACGGTGATTCTGACAGCGGGCGCACTGGTGCTGATGTTTATCGGGCTCAATCAGGTTGGGGGCTGGGAGGGCCTGCGCGCAAGCCTTCCTCCCGATTTCTTCCACATGATGAAGGCATCGACCGATCACGATTTTCCATGGACCGGCATTTTCTTCGGCGCCCCGATCCTCGGCATCTGGTACTGGTGCACGGATCAGGTAATCGTGCAGCGCGTACTTTCGGCTAAGGACATTGGCAATGCGCGGCGTGGCACGGTGCTGGCCGGCTTCCTGAAGATCCTCCCGGTCTTCATGCTCGTCGTGCCGGGTATGATCGCACGGTCGCTATATCCGGAGGTCGCCTCCGACACAAACGCAGCTTTCCCGACGCTCGTGGCACGACTGATGCCTGCCGGACTACAAGGAGTGATGGTTGCGGCGATGCTCGCTGCGCTCATGTCGAGTCTCAGCGCGGTCTTCAATTCGAGCTCGACGATCTTCACAATGGACTTCTATAAGAAGTTCAAGCCTGAGGCTTCGGAGAAGGAGTTAGTCAACGTTGGACGAGTCGCGACAGTCATTATGGTGGTACTCGGCGTGGCTTGGATTCCGTTCATGAGCCGAGTCAGCTCGCAGCTATGGCTCTACCTGCAAAGTGTGCAGGCCTACATCTCGCCTCCGATTACCGCAGTCTTTCTACTGGGAGTGTTTTGGCGACGAATCAACGGGCACGGAGCACTTGCGGCCTTGATTGCCGGATTCCTGCTCGGTGGAATCCGTTTCGTCCTGGAAGTCGGGTTTGGCGGTGCGATACCTCCGGGGTTTCTCGGCTGGTACATCGGAATGAACTTTCTCCATTTCGCGGTCCTGATGTTTGCGATCTGCGTGGCGATCCTTGTAATAGTCAGCCTACTGACACCTGCGCCTGCAAAGCGCAAGGTGAGCGGATTGACATGGCAGACCGTTCGAGAAGAGATTGCGCAAGACCCTACGGTAGCGAGCGCGCTTGTAGTTGCTGAAGAGACCTCGGCGCAGCGGCGTCTCAATGTCATTTTCGCCGGCGTGCTTGTCGCAACGATCGTGTCGTTATGGATCTACTTCGCATGAGCGCCTCGAGCCTCTGTCTTAAGGCCAGGGTGACACGACCGCGAGCAACCGAGATGCTCTGTGGACGGCTGAGCGAACTGCGTCGTGGCAAATTGCGTGGTGTGCTCGATTTTCACATCCCATTCATTCTGTTTAAGGTTCGCGGTGCCGAAGGCAGGGAGCGGCTGCTGGCGATCGATGCAGTCAGTGGAAGACTCGACCTTTATGAGTTCGATTCGGTTCCTGGCGAAGATACAGTGGTGAGCCCTGATTCGAGCCGACTTGTCGAGGCGCGATTGGATTCCGCGGACGCGCGGGAACAGCTCACTGAGAGGGTAATGAGGCTGGCCTTTTTGAAAGGGTTCTTTAGGCTCGGTCGATTTGACCATCAGGCAGAGTTTGTTGAGAAGGTTTATCTCCCATATTGGGTCGGCATCTATGAGCGCCACGACGAAGTCCGCATCGAGGTGATCGACGCCTTGCGGGGGCGTCTCGAAGGCGCCAAGGTCCGGGAACTGGTCACGGAGTGGTTCCAGGCGCGAGCCGCGATACCGCGAGACGTACCAGCGAGATGACGAAGCGATGAGAAAAGAAGAAATCCGACGCGACGACGGACGATATCTGATTTACTACTGGTTCGACGATGAGCCTGTCGATGACGATGAGTCCGAGGCATCCGAAAATACCGCCGCACGGGCTCGTGACGAGGAATGCTCATCATCGTAAGGCTACATGTCTGAATTACGCTGGCATCCGGTACTTGAAGAATGGGTCGTAACGGCAACCGACCGGCAGGAGCGCACCTATAAGCCGCCGGATGACTACTGTCCGCTCTGCGTAACGAAACCCGGAGGGTTCCCGACTGAAGTCCCCGCCGCGAATTACGAGATCGTCGCCTTCGAAAACAAGTTTCCAAGCTTCAAACTGCCGCCACCCGAGCCGGAAGTGACTGGCGATCCCCTGTTTCGGGTCGCTCCAGCCGCGGGTTTGTGCGAGGTCGTTCTCTACTCACCCGAACACAACGGAACGCTCGCTGATGAGAGTATCGAGCAGATTGAGCGGCTGGTGCGGGTATGGCGAGACCGGTTCGAATCGCTCGGAGCACGACCCGAGATCAACTATGTCTTCATCTTCGAGAACAAGGGCGATGTCATCGGAGTCACGCTCGCGCATCCACACGGTCAGATCTATGCTTTTCCCTTCGTCCCGCCGATCGTCGACCGTGAGCTCAGGGCATCTTGCAGTCATTTTGCCCGCCACGCGCGCTGCCTTTTCTGTGACATCGTCTCTCAGGAACAAACAGACGGGCGTCGCATCGTATGCGCAAATGATTCATTTCTGGCGGTAGTTCCCTTTTATGCGCGCTATCCTTACGAAGTGCATATATTCGCGACGCGCCATCTGCAGGCGCTAACGGATCTCACGCGACTGGAGGAGCGAGCACTGGCCGAGATACTCAAGACCGTGCTCGTAAAGTATGACAACTTGTTCGGGTTTTCATTTCCTTACATAATGGTGATGCATCAACGTCCAACTGATGACAAGGACTACGGCTACTATCATTTTCATATTGAGTTCTATCCGCCGCATCGAACGGCGACGAAGATCAAATACCTGGCCGGCTGTGAGTCCGGAGCCGGGACGTATGTGAACGACACGCTTGCCGAGGAAAGGGCATCCGAATTGAGGGCCGCGAAAGGGGAGAAATGATCCTCGACGTTGACCAAGTACGAGCACGGTTCCGTGAACGGTTCCGCCGTGATGCGCGCATTTTTTCCGCGCCGGGTCGTGTGAATCTTATCGGCGAGCACACTGATTACAACGATGGGTTCGTGCTTCCGATGGCGATCGACCGGCGCACTTATGTCGCTGTCGCTCCGCGAACAGACAGGCGCGTGCGCTGTTATTCAACGAGCTTTCCCGAACAAGTCGAATTCACGATTGCAGCGGATTTGAGCCGTGCAGATGACTGGTCGAATCACATCCGCGGGTTGGCCGCCTGTCTTGAGCGCGAGCAGTTTCGGCTCGGTGGCGCTGACCTGCTGATTGAAAGCGACGTCGCTGTAGGCGCAGGGCTCGGGTCGTCGGCGGCCCTCGGAGTGGCGGTCGGATACGCACTGCTCGCGGTTTCAGGTCAGATGATAGATCTGATTGACATCGCAGAAACAACGCAGCGGGCGGAACATGAATTTGCCGGCACACGGTGCGGGATCATGGATCAGTATATCGCGTGCTTTGGCGTCGAAGGACACGCTTTGCTGATAGACTGCCGAAGTCTCGACTACAGAGCGGTGCCTGTCGGCAGCAACGCACGCGTCGTCATTTGCGACACGATGGTCAGGCACAACCTGGCGACGAGTGAGTACAATGCGCGCCGCGCCGAGTGCGAAATGGGTGTGAAGGTTCTGGCCTCCCGGCGTGAGGAGATCGTGGCGCTGCGCGACGTGACACTCGACGAGCTCAAATGGGCGAGAGATCGTTTGCCGGATACCGTCTATCGCCGATGCCGCCACGTCATCAAGGAGAACGAGCGCGCGCAAGCGGCCGCAGTTGCGCTCGATGGAAACAATCTCGCCGAGTTCGGGCGCTTAATGTATGCCTCGCAAACCAGTCTGCGCAACGATTATGAAGTCAGTTGTCGTGAATTGGATTTGATGGTCGAAATCGCGATGGAATCCAAGGGAGTTTACGGCGCGCGTATGACCGGGGGCGGTTTTGGAGGTTGTACGGTAAACCTCGTCGCGGCTGACAGGATACTCGAGTTCAGAGACTTAGTCACCAGCCGATACCAGGAAGAGTGCGGTGTGCGGCCCCATGTCTACGTCTGCCAGGGGGCTGGAGGGGTAAGAGAGGAATAGGAACTTAACGCAAAGACGCAAAGGCGCAAAGGTTTCGTTGCACCTTTGCGCCTTTGCGTCTTTGCGTTGACTTCTTCCTACACGGAGACAACTTCGATCTCGGGGTCGACTTCCTCTTTGAGCATGTGCTCGATCGCGTACATGGTTCCGGAGATTGAGCTCGGACAACTACCGCACGCACCCTGGTATCTGATCAACAGCCGCTTGTCCTCGAGGCCCAGGATTTCCAGGCCGCCGCCGTCGCCGGCGAGGCCCGGACGCACTCTCTCATCGAGCACCTCATTGATTCGATCGAGAAGGGCGTTGTCGCCCGGGACGACCGCTGCCGCTGCGGCTGCCGGCGCGGGTGCATCCTCAATGGCCGGCGCAGAACGAATGGGCTCAGCCAGCCTGCGAAGCAGGTCTTCCCAACTGACATCTTCTTCCTTGTTGATAGTGACGAAACGGTCCATATAGAAGACCGAGGTCACATTGCCGACGGCAAACAGCGATTTTGCAAGTGGATCCGCGGCGGCGGATTCGACGCTTTGGAAAGATCTCGAAGCGCCACTGGTGATCGGCTCCTTGAGGACAAACTTTATTGCGTTCGGGTTCGGCGTGTACTCGATATCGGCTATCTTTGGCATCGTTTCTTCTCCTTGTCTCTGCTAACACTCTATTATACTGGTACAGTGCAGAAGAACCTAAAGGCCTGTCGCCGAGGCCGTCTCTCGGATAAGATTGTAGGGGCAGGGCTCGTCCCTGCCCGGAGAGGCCCAAGGGTATAACCAACGTCGATGAATATCTTGATTGCCTACGATGGATCGGATTGGGCAGCAAGCGCGCTCGACAATTTGCGGCGCGCAGGTCTCCCTCCCAAGGCCCGGGCGATAGTCATTTCAGTCGCGGATGTCTGGCTGCCGCCGCCGGAAATGGACAGCAAAGAGGGTGCGTCAGCCCTCCGGCCCGCTGCAGTTGAGCGAGCGTACGTGCAGGCGGCGCAGGCGCTTGCGGCGGCGCGAGAGTTTTCTGAAAACGGAGCTGCTCGTCTGCGGCAGATGTTTCCGCACTGGGAGGTGCAGGCGGAGGCGGTTGCTGACTCTCCAGCCTGGGCAATGATAAAGCGCGCGACTGAATGGCCGGCCGATCTTGCCGTAGTGGGTTCGCATGGTCATTCGTCGATAAGTCGTCTGATGCTGGGAAGCGTATCGCAGAAGGTGGTCGTTGAGGCGCCCTGCTCAGTGCGTGTCGGGCGAAAAGATCGCCGGCCCGCAGATGCTCCGGCGAGGATTCTCGTCGGTCTCGACGGATCGACCGATGCGGATGCGGCGGTGACTGCTGTCGGAGCGCGCGACTGGCCCGCGGGCAGTGAGATAAGGCTGATGACCTCGATCGATGCGAAAATATTATCGGCCGCACAGCTGCCGACAGACTCAGTCGCAAAATGGATCGCCGAGGGTGATGAAGACGCGTCATCCTGGGTATCGCGGATGATTGCGCGGTCGGCAGAGAAGCTGCGCATAAGCGGACTTCGCGTTTCGTCGCTCATCAAACAGGGTGATCCGAAAAACTCCCTGCTTAAGGAAGCGGAAACATGGGATCCCGACGCGATCTTCGTCGGCGCACGGGGTCATCGTCTGGTGGACCGCCTTCTTCTTGGTAGCGTCTCCGCATCGATAGCAGCGCGTGCGCACTGCTCAGTCGAAATCGTGCGGGAGAGAGCGACAGAGTCAGAGCACTCGGCATGAATCAATCATTCCTGTGGGTGATCTTCAGCGCTGTGGTGCTGGGGCTGCTGGCGCTCGACCTGGGGGTTTTCCATCGCAAATCGCATGTGGTGAAGATCCGTGAAGCGCTAATATGGAGCGCTGTATGGATCTCTCTGGCGTTCGCGTTCAATGTCTTCGTGTACGTTTCGTACGGACCCGGGCCGGCGCTCGAGTTTCTTGCGGGATATCTGATTGAAGAGGCCCTCAGTGTAGACAATCTCTTCGTCTTTCTGCTCATCTTCTCGTACTTCCGCGTCCCGGCTATCTTCCAACACAAGGTGCTCTTCTGGGGGATTCTCGGCGCGCTGATAATGCGCGCGTTCTTCATTGTTGCCGGGATCGCCCTCGTTCAAAAGTTCCACTGGATCATATATGTCTTCGGCGCTTTCCTTATTCTCACCGGAATCAGAATGATTACCGAGCAGGACAAGGAGATACACCCCGAGAGGAACCCCGTGCTTCGTCTCTTCCGTCGGCTGATGCCCGTGACGGAGGGCTATGAAGGAGGTCACTTCTTCGTCAAGCGCGGTGCGCGCCGTTTTGCGACGCCGCTCTTCATTGTGTTGCTAATGGTCGAGACCACCGATGTTATTTTCGCAGTCGATTCCATTCCGGCAGTTCTGGCGATCACGAGAGATCCATTCATCGTATACACGTCAAACGTCTTTGCGATCCTCGGGCTCCGCTCGATCTATTTTGCGCTCGCAGGACTGATGCAGCTTTTTCACTATCTCAACTACGGCCTCTGTTTCATTCTGGTCTTTGTCGGGGCTAAGATGCTCGTCAGCGAGTTCTACAAGATTCCAATCGGCATCGCGCTCGGCACTATTATCGTGATCCTCGCCGCTTCGGTCCTGGCTTCTGTCATCTGGCCTCGCCGCGAAGAAAAACCGACCAAATCCGAGCCATTGACTCGTACACCCGAGTAACCGGTTGGCTCTTCCATCATTTTGGGGAAGCCGGGCAGGGACAAGCCCTGCCCCTACGACGTCGTTCCCAGGCCGTCCATCAGGTAGCCGTCGTTAGAGCTTTGCGAGAAAGCGCTCGTAATCACGAACAATAGCCCTCTTACCCTTAAGCATCACCGTGTGCCCTTCATCTTCAAGCCGGACCCTTTGTTCTTCAATTCCGCCCGGGTACTTGGGATTCAACTCTCCGCCGGATTTGAGAGTCCGCCAGTAAGGAGTGATTTTCTTCTTGCCATCCGCCTCGTCGTCGGCTGCGGCTCGGGAAGCAATCATGGCGAAGATGCCTGTTGTTATCGGGCAACAAATCGATGCGTCGTGTCTCAGAGCCAGGGCAGCTCTGATTTCATTGATGGTCGTGAGTTTTCCCTTCGGGACTCTCTTCATCATTTCGTCAACCTCGATCGGGGCGGGAATGACGATCGTCCCGGTGCCCC
>Ga0068859_100008219_pt1 | contig 10587 bp, 6 predicted proteins | sample KBSSwiS22_FD_66585 | JGI IMG/M metagenome (GOLD analysis project Ga0068859, IMG submission 66585) | Switchgrass rhizosphere microbial communities from Kellogg Biological Station, Michigan, USA - KBS Switchgrass S2-2 | ecosystem: Host-associated > Plants > Roots > Rhizosphere > Soil ... | reverse complement strand
GGGCGGCCTGGCCTTCCCGGTGTTCCTGATCGCGAAGCAGGGCACCTGCCAGCTGGGCCAGACGATGTCGTGCAAGGAGCCCGCGATGGTGCCGGTCGCGGGGCTGGCCGGCGGGTCCGGCCGCATCCCCGTGGACGACGACCCGGTGCTGTACGCGGGGCCGTCGCAGACGCTCGGCCGCGGTCTCCGCCCGTGAGCTGACCGATTTCTTCCGAGGTCAGGGCAACGGCGCGCTAAAGGGCGTAACGCGCGCGGACGAAGGCGAGCCATTGGCTCTCGAAGTCCGGCAGCGCCACCCCGAGCACGGCCCCGGTGTCGCCGTGGGCGGCGATCAGCGAGGGCAGCGCCGCCGTCCCCCAACGGTCCACGACGAACTCGGCGATGGAGTAGCCCACGTCGTAGACCCGCGTGTCGCTCAGGGCGTCGAGGGCCGCGAACGAGGGCGGCTGCAGCGCGGCCATGTAGGGGACGGAGCGGAGGTCCACCACCTGCCCGGCCTCATACAGCGCGACCGCCTCCCACAGCCAGCGCGGGTCGTTGGCGAAGGTGGGCTCCAGGCGCAGCGAGACGCAGTGGGCGAACTCGTGGACCAGGTTGGTCACCGCCTGGGCGTAGGGGACGCTCGCCGGCGCGTTGGGCGAGATCATGTGGATCCCGGTGGCCGACGTGACCAAGCCCGACGCGAAGGCCGGGATCGTCCCCACGATGGGGGCCACGGCGGCCTGCAGCGCCGCGTGGTCGGCGTGGAACGTCACGTCCACGGCCGGCATATCGGAGACGCCGAGGTCGGCCAGGATGCGCGGGCGCTCGGCCTCGACCGATGCGGCGATGGCGCCGATGCTGGCGGCGTCCAGGGCGGTGTAGTGGAAAACGAAGTGGTCCGAGGTGTGCGTGCCGCCCGGCGCCGGGGTGGGCGGGGTCGGCGCGGAGGCGCCGCCGCCTCCGCACCCGGCCAGGACCGCGGCCAGCAGCGCGGCGCCGGCCGCGCGCTCCCGCATCAGGGTCCGAACTTCACGAACCCGGGGTTCAGGCGGCCGTCGGGGTCGTGCGTCCGCTTCAGCGCGGCGAAGGACTCGAAGCGGTCGCCGAAGTGCTGCCGCCACCCCTCGGCGTCGAAATCGATGAACCCGGAGAGGTAGCGCTTGCCCCCCATGGCGATGGACAGCTCGCTGGCCGCCTGCAGGCGCGGCCGCACCGTGTCCCACATCTTCGGAGGCACCGCGGGAAGGATGCCGAAACCGATCAGGTATTCCTCCTGCGGGTGCATGAACAGCGGGACCTCCGACACCGACGAGCGCGCCGGCCAGAGCAGGATGTGCCCGCCGACCTGCACGCCCGGAGAGAGGTCGGGCAGGATGGCGTCGATGTAGTCGGCCGCCGTGGACCAGGGCAGCACGACCTCCATCCAGGGGTGCATGTGCTCCCAGGTGCCCAGCCGCTTCCAGATGTCGAAGGTGGGCAGGAGACGGTTGGCGAACTCGTGCGTGGGCAGGTCGTCGACCAGCAGGTTGTCGTAGGGGCGCAGGCCCTCGAGCATGCGGGCGTCGTCGGGCGGCGAGCCGGGGTCGAACTCCACCGTGAAGTGGAACGGGAAGAGCCAGCGCGCGAAGGGCTGGCGCACCCCGCCCACCCATTTCAGGCCCTGCACGGAGGGCGAGCACCAGGACTCCAGGTAGTCCCACTTCCCGGAGTCCATGGCCAGCCGGGCGTCCTCCATGAAGCGCCGCGGGTCGTCGTAGACCAGGTCGTAGGTGCGGGTCATGCGCTTGACCGTCCGCAGCCGCAGCGTCGCCTTCAAGATGATGCCGATCTGCCCCAGGCCGGAGAGCACGCCCCAGAACAGCTCCGGCTTCTCGCGGCGCGAGCAGCGGTGCACGGCGCCGTCCACCGTGGCCACCTCCAGCTCCTCGACGTTGTCCGTCTGCGCGCCGTGCTTGAAGGAGGCCACGCCGATGCCGGCGATGGAGAGCGTGCCGCCCACGGTCACGGAGAGGTTGTTGGTGAGGACCGGCGGCATGAGCCCGTGGCGGTACGAGCGCGCCACCACGTCGCGCCAGATGGCGCCCGGCTCCACGGTCACCGTGCGCGCGGCCTCGTCGAGGGCCAGGATGCGGCCCATCGACTTCATGTCGAGCAGGATGCCGCCGCGGCTGATGGCCAGCTCGGACTGCGAATGCGCGGCCCCCCGCGTGGAGACGGTCAGGCCGTGGCGCGCGGCGTAGGCCAGGGCCGCCAGGACGTCCTCCGCGGTGACCGGCTTCACCACCACGCGCGGGCGCCAGTGGTGGATGTGGCCGAAGTTGGTGAGGAACTCGTCGTGGGCCTGGACGCCCGGCAGGATCACGCCTTCCACGCGCCCGCGCAGCTCGTCGAGGTCGGTAGGAGGCGCCTCCTCCTGAGGAGGGAGAGCGACAGGGGCAGCCTGGGTGGGCCCGTCCGCGGGCGCCGCCGCAGCCGCGCCCGCCGCGGCCCGCGCCACCGTTTCCCGAAGGCCCTGCTCCACCTTGGACTTCATGAAGGAGAGCGGGGCCTTGAGGGTGGCGCTGGCCCGGATCTCGCCGGGGCGCACCTCGATGCGCCCGTCGGCGCCCATGCCCACCAGCCGGAAGACGTCGCCCTCCCAGAACCGCTGGATCCGCCCGCCCGGGAGCCGGGAGGCGATCTCCGTCTCGATCGTGGCCTTGACTTCGGCCACCGGGCGGCTGGTGGGGACGCTGAACTCGAAGTCGGACATCCCGATCAGGGCCCCGCCAGCTCCTCGGCGAGAGCCGGCGCGTCGTAGACCTTGCGCAGGGCCTCGAGGATGCCGCGGGCATCCACCGCCACGGCGCGGGCCTGCTCCTCGGTGAAGTAGTAGTCCAGCGCGAGGCTCTCGATGTTGCCGTCGAAGATGATGCCCACGAACGCGCCGTCCCGGTCGATCACCGGGCTGCCGGAGTTGCCGCCGATGATGTCGGCGGTGCAGACGAAGTCGAGCGGCGTGGCCAGCTCGAGGTCCTTCTCGTGCTCCACCCAGCGCGGCATGAGGTTCCACGGCGGCCGGTTGCCGAAGGAGGCCGCGCGGTCGTAGAGGCCGTGGAAGGTGGTGCGCGGCGCGACCATGGTGCCCTCGGCCGGAAAGCCCTTCACGGTCCCGTAGGACAGGCGCAGGGTGAAGGTGGCGTCGGGAGGCAGCGTCTTGCCGTAGGCCTTCCACCGCACGGCGGCGATGCGCTCGCCGGCGCGCTCCTGGACCGCGTCCACGTCGTCATCATGGAACTTCCGCACCTCGCGTCCGAACGGATCGATGGTGCGGGCCAGCACGATCATGGGGTCGGTGGAGGCGGCCACCGCCCTGGGCCCGCCAGCCACCAGGGCCTTGCGGGCCGCGACGTCGTGGAGCTTCGTCCCGGCGACGGCCGCGTGGGCCACCTCCTCCGGCGACCGCCCACCGAGCACGGCCTTGACGTACGGGTGGTCCGGGCCCAAGGCCTCTGCCGCCTCCTTCAGGCGGTCGGCCAGCGTGATCTCCTCGATGTCGTCGTAGAGGGCGGCCGGCGAGTAGAGGGTGTTCTCGAGCGACGCCAGGTTGGAGTCGCGGAACTCCTCCAGCCGGACGTCGTTCGGCTTGGCCTTCTCCGCGCCGTAGCGAAGGATGGTCCCCGCGATCGTCAGCAGCTTCGAGCCGCCGAATCCCTCCAGGCGGTACTCCTGGAACCGGGCCTCGTACTTCTTCTGGGCGGCGGCGATCGTCTCCCAGGGGTCGGGCCCCTTGGGGAGCTGGGCGTCCGCGGCGTAGCGCTTGCGCAGATCGGCTTCCACCTCCGCCTTGACCGCCATGGCCCGCGCGTCCTCGAGCGCGTCCAGCCCGCCGCTGCGGGCCTTGATGCTGTTCTCCAGGCTCCGCATCAGCGGGTTGGCGCGGCGGGCGCTCTCCGGCGAGCGGGCCGAGAAGGCCCGCAGCGCATCCACTCGGCGCTGGAGCGACTTCAGGAGCGTGGGCTGGATGAGGGTCCTCTCCGACTCGAGCTGCGCCATGGTGTCCAGGCGCGCGGTGGACCCGGGGTTGCCGGAGACGAAGACCAGGTCGCCGTCCTCCGCGCCCTTGCGGGACCACGGCAGGTACGCGGGCGGGACGGCGGGCGCGCCGTTCTCGTAGGCCCGGAAGACGCAGATGTCGAGGTCGTGCCGCGGGAACGTGAAGTTGTCCGGATCGCCGCCGAAGAAGGCGGTCTGCTCCTCGGGGGCGAAGACCAGCCGCACGTCCGTGTACTTCTTGTAGGTGTGGAGCTGGTACTGCGCGCCCTGGTAGAGCGTGATCACGTCGCAGCGCTGGCGGGTCCGGTCCGCGCACTCCTTCTCGATGCGGGCGGTGGCCGCCTTGCGCGCCTCCCCCGCCTCCTTGTCCGACATGGCGGGCTTCACCGCGCCCAGCACCCGGGCCGTCACGTCCTCGAGGCCCATGAGCAGGTTGACCTCGTAGCCCGGGCAGGCCGGCTCCTTGTCCCGCGACGGGGCCAGGAACCCCTCGGTGACGTAGTCGTGCTCGGCGTCGGAGATGTTCTGGATGCAGTTCAGGCCCACGTGGTGGTTGGTGATCAGGAGCCCGTCCTTCGAGACGAAGGACCCGGAGCCGCCGTCGTTGAAGCGCACCGAGGCCAGGCGCACCTTGTCCAGCCACTCCTGCGAGGGGACGAACCCGTACGCCTCGCGCAGCCGCTCGCGGGGCGGGGCGTCGAAGGTCCACATCCCCTCGTCGGCCAGGGCGGGCAGGGCCAGCGCGGCGGCGGCCGCCAGCGCGGCGGAGAGCGCGGGCAGGCCCCTCAAGAGCGGGCTTCGATGGGCAGATAGTCGCGCCGGGCGGAACCCAGGTAGACCTGCCGGGGCCGCGCGATCTTCTGGTCCTTGTCCGTGAGCATCTCGTCCCACTGCGCGAGCCAGCCCGAGGTCCGGGGGATGGCGAAGAGCACCGGGAACATGTCCACGGGGAACTTCATGGCCTGGTAGATGAGCCCGGAGTAGAAGTCCACGTTGGGATAGAGCTTGCGCTTGACGAAGTACTCGTCCTCCAGCGCGATGCGCTCCAGCTCCAGCGCGATGTCCAGGAGCGGGTTGCGGCCGGTGACCTCGAAGACCTGGTCGGCCATGGTCTTGATGATCTTGGCACGCGGGTCGTAGTTCTTGTACACGCGGTGGCCGAAGCCCATGAGCCGGACCTCGCCGCCGCTGGTCTTGACGTCCTTGATGAAGGCGGGGATGCGATCCTTGGAGCCGATCTCCTTCAGCATCCCCAGCACCGCCTCGTTGGCCCCGCCGTGGAGGGGGCCGTAGAGGGCGGCGATGGCGGCCGCGGTGGCGGAGTAGGGGTCCGTCTCCGACGAGCCCACGTTGCGCATGGCCGAGGTCGAGCAGTTCTGCTCGTGGTCGGCGTGCAGGATGAAGAGGACCTCGAGCGCCTTCTCCAGGACCGGGTTGACCTTGTACTTGAGCTCGGTCATCCGGAACATCATCTGCAGGAAGTTGCCGCAGTACGAGAGGTCGTTGTCCGGGTACGCGAAGGGCATGCCCACGGAGTGCCGGTAGGCGAAGGCGGCCAGCGTGGGCATCTTGGCGATGAGGCGGAAGGCCTGGGCCCGGCGCACCTCGGGGTCGTGGATGTGCTTGGCCTCGGGGTAGAAGGTGGAGAGCGCGCCCACCGTGGCCAGCAGCATCCCCATGGGGTGCGCGTCGTAGCGGAACCCGTCCAGCAGGCCCTTGATGTTCTCGTGGACGATGGTGTGGTGGGTGATGTTGTAGACCCAGGCCTCGTACTGGGGCCGGGTGGGCAGCTCACCGTTCAGGATGAGGTAGGCCGTCTCCAGGTAGTTGCTCTTCTCCGCCAGCTGCTCGATCGGGTAGCCGCGGTAGTTGAGGATGCCGCGGTCGCCGTCGATGAACGTGATCCGGCTCTTGCAGGCCGCGGTGTTGGTGAAGGCGGGGTCGTACGTCATCAACCCGAAGTCGTCTGCGCCGGTCGTGATCTTGCGCAGGTCCAGGGCCCGGATGGTCCCGTCCTGGATGGGGATCTCGTACGTCTTGCCGGTGCGGTTGTCGGTGATGGTCAGGCTGTCCTTGGTCATGGGAAGCGGGCCGCGCGGACCTCTGACGCTAGCACCCGCGCGCGGGGCGCGTCAAACCAGCAACCGTCAAGGCAGCTGGATGACCCATATCCCGGCCGCCGCCGGGCGCTCGCCTTCGGCGGCGGGCAGCGCCGTGCTGAAGCGGAGACAGAGCCTGTTCTCGCCGGGCACCAGCCGTCCTTCCGGCACGAAGACCTGGACACGGCTGCCCTCGGGCAGAAGCGGCCCCGCGCCCACGGTCTCCCCGTTGGCCACCACGGTCATCGTCTGGGGCTGGGCGGCCGGGGGCGCGAAGGCCTCGATGTCCACGCGCAGGTCGAAGGGCTCCTCGAGCGGGATGCGGACGCAGGCCTCGGGATAGAGCGCCCAGCGGAAGTCGGGGTGGCCGGCCAGCCGGCCGCGGGTGGACCAGCCGCTCAGCAGGTATCTCTCCGGGGCCGAGGGGTCGGCGGGGACGATGGTGCCGCCGCGGTTGAAGGCCGTGTAGAAGTATTCGCCCTGGAGCGTCTTGTAGGCCAGGGCCCGGCCGCGCGGCCCGGCCACCAGGCCCAGCACCCCTTGCGCCGCCGCCTTGAGGACGCGGGCCTGATCGCGCGCCACGCGCTCGAGGGGCGCCGCCCCCGGGTAGGCCCCGGCGCGGAAGACCGCGATGAAGCCGAGGTTCCACAGGGCCAGCGCGGACAGCAGCGCGGCAGGCGCCCACAACGGGTGCCGGGCCAGGAGCGGGGCGGCGCGGGCCAGCAGGCCGCCGAGGCCCACGGCGAGGAGCGGCACCACCACGTCGTACCGGCGCGCGCCGAAGGCGTCGCTGGCCGCCCAGTCCCGCACCGCGCCGTTGATCCACGCCGTGGCGGCGAAGACGAGGAGACCGCCGGTGGCGAAGACGGGCGCGTCGCGGAGCATGAGGGCCAGGCCGAGGAGGCCGAGCAGGAGGATCGGCGTCCAGGTGAACAGGCCGTGGTCGGCGGAGACCAGGGTGTCCCAGAGGTGCGGGGACGACCAGTCCATGAACCCGCGGCCCTGCGGCAGGGTCACCAGGCGGCCGTAGAGCCGGTTCCAGGCGATGAGCTGGGGAACGAAGACCAGCGCGCCGGCGGCGGCGGCCACGAGCGCCCAGCCGACGCGCGCAGTCCGCTGTTGGAGCTGCCGCACGACGAGCGGCGCCGCGAGCAGCGCGCACACGATCCCCTGCCAGCGCATGAGCGTGACCAGGCCCAGGCAGGCGCCGATCGCGGCCCAGGCCACGGCTGAAGGGCGGCGCTCCGCGCGATCCCAGGCCCACACGAGCGCCGCCGCGGCGGCGAACGCGGCGCCGTGGGCCATCGTCGGCACGACGAACGTGTAGTACGCGATCGGCGAGCCGACCGCCGCGCCGCCCAGCGCCAGAAGCGCGATGCAGCGGCCGAAGCGCGAGGCCATCACCCGGTAGAGCAGGCCGGCACCGAGCGTGACCGCGGCCAGCGTGCCGAGCGCAGCGGACCGGCGGTACGGCGCGCTGTAGCCGTCGGCCGGATACGGCGCGGCGGCCAGTCCGAGCTTCACGTAGGCGTGGGCCAGGAGGTAGAACGGCGTCCACAGCACCGCCGGGCCGACGGACTGGACGTTCTGGCGGAGACCGGTGACGGTGCGAGCCGGCTCGGGGTAGCCCCAGTGCTCCCACTCGTTCGCGAAATCCAGGTCCCGGTCGAGCACCGCGGACCGCACGTACGCGAAATAGCTGGCGGAGTCGCCGCGGAACTCGGGCAGGCCGTAGGCCGATACGGCCGCCGCCGCGCCCAGGACGGCGGGCAGGACGACGCGCAACCGCCGCGGGCGTCCCGCCAGGAGGAGGCCGAGGGCCGCCGCGGCAGGACCGCCCATGATCCCCGAGGGGCGCTGCGGGTCGAGGAGGGCCAGGGCCGCCCAGGCGAGGCCGAGGACGACGAGGGCCACGCCGAGCGCGCGGCGACCGGCCGCGGATGGCGGCGTGGGGACGCCGTCGTTGTCCAAGGCAGCTGATTATGTGCTAAACGGCGCATCCAGGAGGCGTATGACCGAAGACCGCTCGCGGACCTATCCCCTGCTCCTCGCCCTCTTCTTCCTGTCCGGGGCGTGCGGCCTCGTCTACCAGGTGCTCTGGCTGCGCAAGCTCTCGCTGGTCTTCGGGACCACGACCTTCGCCGTCAGCGCCGTGATCAGCTCGTTCATGGCCGGGCTGGGCCTGGGCAGCTACCTCTCCGGGCGTTACCTGGCCCACCGCGGGCGGGCCCTTCGACTGTTCGGGGCCATGGAGATCGGCGTGGGCCTCTACGCCCTCCTCCTCCCGTGGCTGCTGGCCTCGGTGGAGCGCTCGTTCACCCTCGCCGTCGCCGGACTGGGCCTCACCGTCTACGGTGAGAGCGTGCTGAAGCTGGCGCTCTCGTTCGTGGTCCTGCTGCTGCCCACCTCGCTCATGGGGGCCACGCTGCCCCTGCTGGCCGAGCACACCGTGGAGCGTTTCGGCCACCTGGGCACGCGCGTGGGGCGGCTCTACGCGTTGAACACCCTGGGCGCCGCGGTGGGCTGCTTCGTGGCCGGCTTCGCCGCCATCCCCGCGCTCGGCGTCACCGGGACGACCTGGGCCACCGCCGCGCTGAACTTCACCGTGGGGGCCCTGGCCATCACCCTTGGCCGAGGCGCCGCGCGCTCGGCCGTCGTCGAGCGGCGGCCCGAAGAGGGCGCCCCGGCGGCGCCCCTCTATCCGGGCGAAGCGCTCCGTTGGGCCATCGTGGCCTTCGCGGTCTCGGGGTTTGCCGGCCTGGGCCTCGAGGTGGCGTGGACGCGGCTCATCACGCTCATCTTCACGGGCACGACCTACGCGTTCACGACCATGCTCGCCGTGTACCTGGTGGGGATCGCCGCGGGCAGCCTGGCCTTCGGGCGGATCGCGGACCGCTCGAGCGATCCCTTGCGCCTGTTAGGTATGGTGGAGATCGCGATCGGCGTGTCGGTGCTGGCCTTGGCCCCGCTCTTCGCCTTCGGTCCGCGCTGGGTGGCGGGACTGATCGCCGCGCTGGGCGGCGGCTGGCTGGCGGAGGCCGCGGCAAAGTTCGCGGTGGGCGCCGTGCTCCTGATCGTGCCCACCTTCCTGTTCGGGACGACGTTCCCTATCGTCTCGCGCGTGGCCGCCCGCAGCCTGGCCGGCCTGGGGGCGACGATCGGACGCCTGTACGCGGCGAACGTGGCCGGCGGCATCGCCGGCGGTGTGGCCGCCGGCTTCGTGCTCGTCCCCCTCCTGGGGACCGACCGGACGCTGCACGTCCTGTGCGCCGCGCTACTCGCGCTCGGCCTCCTGCTGGTGGCGGCCAGCCCCCTGGCCACGGCGCGAGCGAAGGTGGTGGCGGCGGCGTTCGCGGCCCTGGGCGCGGCCCTCGCGGTCGTCACCGGCTTCTCGGACACCTCGCAGGCCATCCACCGCCAGTGGCTCCAGCCCGGGGAGCGGGTCAGCTTCTACCGCGAGGGCGCGGAGGCTACGGTGTGGGTGGCCGAGTCGCGCACGGCCAAGCGGATCCTGGTGAACGGCAGCCAGGCCACCGGCACGCAGCTGGCGGCCATCTCGATCAACCGGCTCCAGGGCGTGCTGCCCTTCCTCTTCGAGCGGCTCCCGCGCCGCGTGCTGGCCATCTGCTTCGGCAGCGGCACCACCTTCGGGACCGTCTCGGAGTTCCCCTCGGCCCGGGTGGACGGCGTCGAGATAGCGCCCCAGGTGGTCCAGGCCGCGGGCCGCTTCCGCCGCGAGAACTACGACGTCCTGCACAACCCGCGCTTCCGGCTCCACCTCGACGACGGGCGGAACTTCCTGCTCAAGAGCCGCGACCGTTACGACGTCATCACCATGGAGCCCATGCACCCGGCCAAGACGGGCGTCGTGAACTTCTACACCAGCGACTTCTACGCCCTCTGCCGCGCGCACCTGGAGCCGGGCGGCGTGCTCTCGCAGTGGGTGCCGCTCTACAACCTGCAGCCCTCCGACGTGCGGATGCTCTACCGGTCCTTCACGGAGTCCTTCCCCTACGCCGTGACGTTTCTCTACGGCTACGACACCTTCATGGTGGGATCCGACCGTCCCCTGGACCTGTCGGCGGCGCGCTTCCTGGGGCGCATGCCGTCCGAGCGCCTGCGCCAGGACCTGGCCGCCCTGGCCCTGGACACGCCCGCGCACATGCTCTCCACCCTCCTGATGGGGCGCGACGCCATGGTGCGCTTCGCCGATGGCGCGCCGCCCGTGACCGACGACCGTCCGCTGGTGGAGTTCACCGGGCCCAAGTCGCTCAACGGGCCCGACACCATCCCCGTGAACCTGAAGGCCCTGCTCCCCTACGCGGAGCCGGCCACGCGCTTCCTCTCCACCGAGCCGGGGGCGGGAGACTCCCGGCTGCGCGACGAGCTGGAGTCGCTCTTCGCCGATCGCGACCGCTTCATCCGCGGCGCCGACTGACGGCCGGCCGCCCTAGGGGCCGAGCGGCGCGGC
>Ga0068859_100008216_pt1 | contig 10589 bp, 7 predicted proteins | sample KBSSwiS22_FD_66585 | JGI IMG/M metagenome (GOLD analysis project Ga0068859, IMG submission 66585) | Switchgrass rhizosphere microbial communities from Kellogg Biological Station, Michigan, USA - KBS Switchgrass S2-2 | ecosystem: Host-associated > Plants > Roots > Rhizosphere > Soil ... | reverse complement strand
TGGACGATTCACTGAGTCCCACGCCATCTGCTGCGTATACAACATTCACGGCGGCCACCAGGGCAAGTCTATCCATCGAACAGTTTATGGCCGGGTTTCAGAAGCCGGTGATGGCGAGGGGGCCTTTCAAAGACTGGCGCGTGACTCATATATACCGGGTTCAAGTCACAGGAGGTATCCAGCGGCAGCAAGTAGTTTGTGGAGACGGTTCACGACCAGAAGGATGGGTCGCCGTGAACGCCGAACCTCGTATGGTGGAGGCGAATGTAATCGTCGAAGGGCAGACAGTGAACAACGTACATGCAGTGGTCGTTCGGCTCCGACCTGAGGCAGAGAACTGGCGCGTTCATAGCGTTCACTTCGCGACCACGGGTATGGCAGGCAAATCTGCTGAGGACCTGCGTAGAGTTGCTGAGGTGGAACACCAGAGGCAACACAGTTTCAATGCATTCATTCTATATACGACGGCCATGCAGTTGGCGGACACAGGTCCATTCCTTCGACTCGGGGTCCGGTCTAAGATTGAGGAGGAAATGACAAAAGTTGTGAAACCCTCGATTCTTGAAGGGGCCTCACCCTTTTCGTGGACATTCGAAGGCTCGACTTTCAAAGTGATGAACGTCGGGCCTATCGGCGTAGGCGGAAAGCTTTATCTGCTTGTGGACCATGAAATTGAGCCTTGGTCACAAGACAAGGTAGCGGACCAAAGCAATCGAGATTTGATCGCAGGACTTAACAGATCGGTTGCGGAGTACAAGGAGGCATTTGCCGGGTTAGTCATCCGAGCGCATGAGCGCGGAGGCCCCAGAGGCTTCGGTACTGTTCACGAGAATGATAAATAGGGTCAACCGTGGAGTGCACGATCCGCAAGTCGCCCGGATAGACGAAATCGCCGTAAAGCACCATCGTTTTTTCCCTGAGACGAGTCGAAGTCACGCTTCCTTGAAATAGACGTCCTGCTCCGTTCGGCATTGCGTGCAGTTTCCGCGAAGTACGGTAATCCGCTCTCCATCGAAGAGAATTCTTTCTTCGGTGAAGGATTCTTTTTGGAGTTCAAGGCGGAATCCGCAGCGGCATTTCAAGGCGCGATGCTTCAACATGGCTTCGCCATTCAGGACGGGAATTGGTGTTGATGGATCGCTTCCCAGTTTGGAACGAGGTTGGGTGTGAAACGCGCGGCGGCGTGTCATTACGCGATGAAAGAAGAAAGCGCCCCCGCCAATCATTCCGAGAGCCAACACGAACACCGTAAGGGCTCCGGTTGGGCTGAACTGTTTCCGTGCCGACTGCATTGGCAGGTTATAGCCGGTGGAGTCCCAGATGCTGTCGAGAGTCGCGAGGTGCTTCTGGACTTCCTTTGCCGGCACATGGTCGCGGCGGGTTTTCAGAGAGTAGTCCAGCACGAGCCGTTTTCCCTCGCGAGTGCGATTGAAGTGAAATTCCACGGTCTCGTTGGTGAAGGATCTAGTGACAGCCGATTCATACCCCTCCCCCGGCATCTCAATCTCGATCCTCTGCGCGATATTGAGTGGATATCTCACGGCCAGCGGCAGCGAACGGCGCGACACACGCGGCTTTTCGATTTCTCCCGCGATACGGTCCGCCCGAAGGTAGTGCTTCGAATCGTTCCAGAAATCCGGAATCGTGTAATTCTCTCTAACGATGATGACGTTGTCGGCTTCATCATCCTTGATCTCGGGCAGCCCATTCTTTTCGATGCCTGGATTCTCGTCGGCGTAATAATTCAAATAGGAATCGGACAGCTTCTCCAGTGTCGTTCTGGCGAAGTGGTAACGAAAATCATCGGCGGCCTCGCCAATGTATGTCGTTGTCACTGTGAAGGACACCGGGGAGGTAGTGTCCTGAACCTGGTATTTTTCACTGACAAGCACACTGGGCGCCGTCGTAACGGAGACCGGAATGTCTTCGAGACTCGTCGTTTCTTCTCGCAGGACCAGAGCTTTTCCGAAATTCGGACTGTAAAACTGCTGCAGCCTGCCGCGTTGAAACGAGTTTGTGCCATCGAGCCAGTAGGTCTTGCCATCGAGTCGAACAGTGACAATTACATGATCGAATGCGATCGGCGAAGGTTGTCGCTGGTGAAGTTCCTTTCCGAATTCTGTGTCCACCAACGCAGGGGCTGCATCGATGCCTAATTCACGGAGAATCGTCGTCAGTAGAAGCGCCTTGTCCTTGCAGTCACCGAAGCGGCGTTCGAGCACCTTCGAGGGTGGGGTCGGCTGGTGAGAGTGCGGCCCCATCTCGATTCCGAGATAACGAACCTCATCCTGAACCAGTCGCAATGCGGCGACTACACGATCGGCCGGAGTACTGCTGTTCTTTGCAATCGCCTCAATCCTGACCGCCAGATGGTGCGACAGGCTGCCCGGCGTGTAAAGCGGTAAAGCCCATTGGACAACGTCGCGCCAGTTTTCAAATTCGCTGACGTCTATCCACGAGCCATTCCGGTACCAGTTCGGAACGTTGTCTTCCTCTGGGAGCGCCACAACGTCGTGTCTTTCCCACACGTATTCGGTCTCGACACCTGGCGTTACCTTTGGCTCGATCATGGTGTTGTGGCTGCGCAGAAATAGTTTTCGCTTTGACGGCCACAGCAATCGAGAACGGAGATATTTGACGGGAAGACGGAGATCGAGAGAGACGGTCCCCGAGTACTTGCCGCCCATCACAGGGTTTTGCCCGGTGACCGTGTACGCAACATCAACGATGTCTCCTACACGCAAGTCCTGCAGAATAGCGACAGCCTGAACCGTTCCATTGAAAATCTGCTCTTCCAACTCCTCTTCGCGATGCAACACCCGAATGTCGGTGGACCGCAGAGCGTCGATGACCTTATCGCTCCTGCGAATCTGGATGAAATGGATGGCTAGAGATTGATATGAAGGTTCGAATTCAATCTCGACATGACCAAAATCCTCAAGGTCCTTCTGAGTGGCGATCAGCTGAGTATGCCGCACGTACCGTTCAACAGAGCGGTCCGTTACCCGCGTCTGATGGTCATCAAGCAACATCGACACACCCGGGGAGTTCTGTGGCAGCTCAGCTGCCTGGACCCATGACGCAGGCGGCTTCACGCTGAACTTTTCAGTGCCTTCCGCCCGTAAACGAATCGTACCGGACAAGATCATCAGGGCGACAAGAAAGGGGGATCCTCGATGCAACATCATGGCCGCGCTATTCTAGCGTGGGGTCGTAAAGTAAAGGATCTATCCCCGCATCCCCGCAGACTCGGTAACCCCGGCTTTTCGCTTTTCCCGACAAAGTTGTCATGAACGGGATCGAAATAAGCTGCCCCTGACCGTAGAGCTTTCGCTGCGGGCAACTGTCGGGGCCTGTCGGGGACGTTGATCGAATTCTGATTCACGTCAGTTCGATCAACGTCACCGATGAAAGTTGGGGTGGCTACGGCAAGGCGAACACGAAGAGCCGCGGAGACGCAGGTGCCGGCACTCGCCCAGCCGGAGTTGGCGGCGGAGGTACGCCGCGCTGTGGTGCGAGACCGGGCTCCTGCGGCGCACCGCCGCGAACCGGGGCGGGCGCGGGCAATCCATTCGATCCGCCAAGGACTCCCTGGCCGCCCATCAGCGCCACGTACTGTTTGCCATTGTGCATATAGGTGATCGGTGGCCCCATGCCCGCGGTCTCTCCGATCGCCAGATCCAAAAGGCGTTCGCCTTTATCTGCGGTATAGGCGCGGAGCCTTCCTTGCGGTGTGACCTGAAACACGAGATTTGCCGCAGTGGATACAGCGCCTCCAAAACGCTGTCCACCACCATCCGCAAACCAGCGCTCCTTTTGAGTGACAGGATCCCACGCGCTGAGAATGGTGGTGCCGCCGCCCTTGAAGTCGCGGACGGGACCGATGACCGGCGGTTTCGCCAGATTCTGGGCTCCAAACGCTGCGGTGTTGAGACCGAAATTCTGAGCGCCGGGAGTTACCGCGAATTTGTCGGCGGCCTGGAAGTTAAGGGTGCGGCCGGAAACGTCGATGGGCACGTAGACCAGACCAGCGCTGGGATTGAACGCCATCTGCGATGTGTTGTGCATCTGGACCGGCGTGATGCTCACACCTTTCTCTGCAGTGTAATACGCGTCAGGATTGACTTTCGGCCGACCGGTTTTAGGATCCACACCACTCGCCCAATTCACGGGTCCCATCGGCTCGGCAGAGATGAACTCACCTGTCAGCCGATCGATAACGTAGAAGAAGCCGTTCTTGTTCGCCTGCATGATCACCTTGCGCTCGCGCCCGTTGATTCGAAGATTCGCCAGCATCAGGTGCGAGATGGCGTCGTAGTCCCACTGGTCGCCCGGAGTCGGCTGGAAGTGCCACTTCAACTCGCCGGTGTTGGCGTTGAGCGCGATGATGGATGCAACGTAGAGATTGTCGAGATGCGCTGTGCCCTTTCCCTGACGTACGTCCTGCGACCACGTTGTGCCGTTGCCCGTTCCGGCATAGACCAGATTGGCGTCAGGATCGTAGGCCATGCCGTCCCAATAGGAGCCGCCTCCGCCCTGCTTCCACCATTCGCCCGTCCAGGTCTTGGCGGCCTGTTCCATCGCCTTGTTCTCGAACTTCTTCGACGGATCTCCCGGCACGGTATAAAAGCGCCACAGCTCCTTCCCCGTGTTTACGTCGAACGCTGAGAGGTAGCCGCGATAAGGCGGAAACTCGGCGCCCGCGTTTCCAATGAAGATCTTCCCGTTCGCGACACGCGGCGCCATCGTGATGGAGTAAGAGGAAAGTTCGCCCGGCGCGCTCTCCGGAATCGCCAGAACCGACCACAGGAGTTTGCCGGACTTTGCATCGATCGCCTCCAGACGGCCGTCGATGACAGGAACAATCACCTTCCCTTCATAAAGCGCGATGCCGCGGGAATTGACGCCGCAGCAGAGTCGCGAGCGTCCAGGCGCTGTCATGGCTCGGTCGGCTTGAGGATCGTAGCGCCAGATCTCCTTACCGCTCGTTGCATCTACTGCGAACGTGATGCTCCAGTTCGTTATTCCGTAGATGACGCCATTTGCATAAAGCGGGGTTCCGGCCTGCGGCCCGCCGCCGGTGCCAACTTCATAGGACCATGCCGGGGCCAGCTTCCCGACGTTGCCGGCATTGATCTGCGTGGCCGGGCTGTAACGCTGCTCGGAGTAGTCCATGCCGATGGACAACCATTCGGTCCCGCCCGCGGCTTTTTTCAGCGCCTTGTCGTCTACGCGCGGCGTCTGAAAAGCCAGCACTGCCACTGCGAAAATCAGCATTCCGAGAATGGCAGGAATCATCCATTTCACTCTGTGTTTTGTCATGCAGTCGTATACCTCACCGGAAATAATGGCATAAGCAAGGGGAATAATGTGAATCGATGGACCGGCGTTTTCCTCACCAGCGCCCGCTCCGGCTAATGCCTCTTTCAGCCTGCTGAGGAGCTTTCGCCGACGAAGGGCAGCCAGAGATTGCTGGGGCTTTAAGCCCAAACGCCGGCGCTGAAAGAACGATGCACAGCTTCACGAGCTCAACATGGACCGATGGGAAGCATCTAACATTTCGCGGAAAGGAGAGTGACGGCCAAACTGCACTCAACCCTCGAGGTTATGGAAACTGGGAGGCAGGGATTCGAACCCCGATAAGCAGATCCAGAGTCTGCGGTCCTACCGTTGGACGACCTCCCAACAAATCGAGCGCAAAAAAGCCTAACAGAAATCGAAGGTGTAGGACAATATCCCCGTCATGTCTGGGAAGTTGATTCGTGACGCCGTTCACGGAGATATTCAACTGGGATCCCTGGAGATCGAGATCATCGACACCCCGGAATTCCAGCGTTTGCGGGGAATTAAGCAGCTCGGCACGGCCTACTTTGTTTTCCCTTCGGCGCTCCATACCCGGTTTGAGCATTCCCTGGGCACGTCCTGGATGGCCCAACGGATGATTGACGCCGTACGCCGCGGCTACAACATGTCGCACGACGAAGCCCGGCTGATTCGAGTCGCTGCGCTGCTCCACGACATTACCCACATTCCCTTTGGCCACACGCTCGAAGACGAGCGCCGCGTGCTCCCGCGCCACGACAAGGATACGGACCGCGTCCGTTACTTTCTCGAAGAAGGGAATATCGGACGGATCCTCGACCGCGAGGGCATCCAGGGCCCGGTTGTCGAAGCCCTGACGCGAGGCGGCTCCCTCGTGGGCGATATTGCCGGGGGGCCGATCAGCGCCGACCTTCTCGACTATCTCCGACGCGACACCTACTTCTGCGGATTGTCGCAGTACTACGATTCACGCGTTTTCGAATCGTTCATCGTGGAAGACGGCCGGCTGGTCATGAATCTGGAAAAGCGAGGCGTGCTGCGGCGCGATGCACTTTCCGAGCTGGTGAACCTGTTGCGCATCCGGTACACCCTGTCCGAGCGGGTCTACTACCATCACACCAAGATTGCGTCCGGCGCCATGCTGTGCAAGGCCGTCGAACTCGCCATCCAGGAGGGATTCGAGATCGAAGAGTTGCGTTCGCTGAAGGACGAAACCCTTCAGTTCGTGCTGAGCCAGCGGTTCGCGGCGCATCCCGCTATCGTTCATCTGATCGAGTGCCTCGAGCGACGCCAGCTCTACAGGCCCTGCTTCACCCTGACGGTGGATATCGGCGAGGATTTCCGCGGCATCCTCGTCAATCGCTTTCACTACGATGGGGATCTGCGTGAAGAAGCCGAAGAAGCCCTGGCGTCCTCGGTAGGGCTCCTGCCGGATCAGGTCATTATTTATTGTCCGTCTTTCGGAATGGCGCTGCCCGAAGCGGAAGTTCCGGTCCGTATGGAAGGTGGTCAGGTGCTACCGTTGTCGGGCAGCAACAATGAAGAAATCCGTATACTGAAGGACAAGCACAAGGCACTCTGGAAGTTCTTTGTGCTGATCGATCGGGCTGCCTCAGACAAGAGCGAGGCGCTGGCTCGAGCGGCCACAGAATTCTCAGGGATTGGCGGGGACCGGCTTACTTCATGATTGCTTCGATGTTCTTCTTTCTGTTCTCCCAACTTGGCGTTGGGATGATGCTGACTCTTTTGTTCATTTCTCCACGCAAGATTGGTAATGGCTTCTTCAAGTTTGCGAGCCTGACGGCCGCAATCCTGATGGGCGTGACCCTTGGTTTCAATTTCATGTTTCCGTCGTTGTACCGCGACGGCCACGGGCCGGAGATCCTTCTGCTGATTTCCGTAATCCTGACAATCCTCTACAACCGCGTCGTCAATCTCGACAAGTTCACGCCCGCCCTCGTCCTGCTGATTGGCGCAACGGTGACGGGTCTCATCTCGATTGCATGGGATTCGCTCGCGTTCACCGGGTTGCTGCATGTGGCCGGCTGGGAGCACTGGATACTCGCGATCAATCACTTCGCCGCGACAGCGCTGCTCGGATCTGTGTTGCTGGCGATGGTGTTCGGCCACTGGTATCTCATGATTCCAAGGCTTTCGATTGACCATCTGATGAAGCTGACGAAGGTTCTGATGGGAGCGATCCTGCTGCGGATGGTTTCCGTGGTGGTGACGTTCGCGCTGATCAAGCTGGAGCCGTCGTTGTCGCTGTGGAATTTGTTTTCAGCGTTGATGGTCTCGATGAACTGGGGGATTTTCTTCTGGCCACGGATCCTGCTGGGAATTGTCGCGCCGATTGTCCTGGCCGTGATGATTCACAGCACCGTGCAGATCAGCGACACCCAGGCCGCGACGGGCTTGCTGTACGTGGCGGTAGTCACGCTGCTGTTTGGCGAGTTCTTTTCGAAGTTCCTGCTGTTTGCGGCGAAGCTGCCGTTTTAAGCCCCTCTCCCACCGGGAGAGGGCGCCGCGAAGCGGCGGGTGAGGGATTTTCAGGTCCTGCAGATCCCTCATCCGGCCCTTCGGGCCACCTTCTCCCGGTGGGAGAAGGGCTAGTTCCCGGCAGTAGTAGGTGTCTTGACCGGCGATTCGCTCGCCTTGTTCAGCAGCGTCGTGATCTCTTTCTCCAGCGAGGCCATCTTCGTAGGTACGTTGCCGAGATACTTCTTGTGGATGTTCCAATCCTTATCGACAAGGAAAGTCGTGGGATATCCGAGGTGTCCCCCAAACCCGACATCGACTTCATCGGTTCCCATCACCACGGGATACGTGATCCCCAGGTCCTTGAGGTAGGGCAGCACTTCATCGACATCCTGCGACTCAAACGTGACGCCGACGAACTCCACATCCAGCCCCTTGAGCTTTTCACGCAGCTTGACGTACTCCGGAATCTCCTTCTTGCACGGCACGCACCACGTTGCCCAGAAGTCAACGACCACGACTTTGCCCTTCAGTTCGCTCGACTTCAGCTCTCCTCCCGTTACCTTCCTCAACGAGAATTCGGGGGCTTTCTGAATATTGGCGCATCCGGTGAGCAGCAGGGCAGCGCAGAGGGCCGCAACAAGGATTCTCATAGTGAGTTAGTATAATCGGGTTCGCATGAAACCGCGTAAAGAGTTCCAGGCCCTGCTAACCCGCAAGAAACTCAAGAAGACCTCCCAGCGGGAGTTCATCTGGCAGTTCCTCATGGACTCGAAAGGGCATCCCTCTGTCGAGGAGATCCGGGATCATCTTCTCGACAAGGGGCAACGCGTCGGGATCGCGACCATCTATCGCACGCTGAAGATTCTGCTGGCCGCGGGCATGATCCGGCAGTCGAAACTCGGCGGCATGACGCGCTACGAAGCGGTGGTGAAGGAACCCAATCACCTGCATTTCGTCTGCAATGCCTGCAAGCGCACGGTGGAGTTTCCCTCATCGGAGATCGAGAGTCTTCTGCGCTCGGTCACTGCCGAGCATGGATTCACGGAGCGGTACAGTCGCTACGTGATTTTCGGCTTGTGCAAGGCTTGCCAGAAGAAGCAGGAGAAGGCGTCCACCATGTCCGAGCGCGTGCGTCTGGAGAAGACGGCGGTCCGCGACGCTCTGGAACTGACCCTCGCCATCGAGCGCCTGGGTTTCACGTTCTACACCAACGCATCCCGGAAAACGAAGAACGATCGCGGCCGCATCATGTTTCAGCGGCTCGCGGCCGAAGAGTCGGATCACCTTCGACGTTTGCAGGCGGAGCATCGCGCGCTGCTCGAAGAGAATCAGTGGCTGCGTCGTGAACCCACACGATTGCCGGTCAGCAGGAAGATCGCTCAGGAAATCTTTCCACAGAAGGAACTGCTGAAGCTTCAGGTCACCGACGAGATGACCGAACTTCAGGCACTCGATCTCGCCATGGACCTCGAGCGCCGCTCGCACCAGTTCTTTGAAGCCTTTGCGAAACAGCTTACCGATCCGAGCGGCCGCAAGGCCTTCCTGGATTTCGCGAAGGCCGAAGAAGCGCATCTAGAGGAACTGCGCGCCGAATACGACGCCGCAGGAAGAAGGGGAAGGTAGCGGCTGCTCGAACGCTGGTTCCATCTTTCCGAAAATGGCACGACGGTGCGCGCCGAGGTTCTGGCCGGCCTGACGACATTCATGACGATGTCGTACATCCTGTTCGTGCAACCCGCCGTTCTGTCTTCCGCCGGCATGGATTTTCAAGCCGTGCTCGCATCGACCTGCCTGGTCAGCGCAATCGGGACACTGCTGATGGCGTTCCTGGCAAACTATCCCATAGCCGTCGCTCCAGCGATGGGTCACAACTTTTTCTTCGCGTTTACCGTTGTTGCCGGAATGGGCCTCAGCTGGCAGGTTGCACTGGGCGCTGTCTTTCTTTCCGGTGTTGCCTTCCTCGTGATGTCGATCTGGGGCGTGCGCGAACTGCTGATGCGCGCCATTCCGGATTCATTGAAGCACGCCATTGCAGTAGGAATCGGCCTCTTGATCACGCTCGTCGGACTGGAGTGGGGCGGCTGGGTGCAGAGCAATCCGGGAACTTACGTTGCGCTGGGCAATCTGCGTCAGCCGGCGGTATGGATGTCCGGAGCGGGAATTCTCGTAACGCTGGTGCTGCTGGTTCGGCGCTCACGCGGCGCGATCCTGCTCGGGATTCTCACGAGCACTGGTGTTGGTCTCGCACTGGGAACGGTGAAGTTTCACGGCATCGTGAGCGCGCCGCCATCGATTGCTCCTGTGGCGCTGAAGCTGGATATCTGGGGCGCGTTGTCGCTGGGCGCGATTCCGGTCATCTTCATTTTTTTCTTTCTCGATTTGTTCGATAGCATCGGGTCGCTCATCGGCATTGCGGAGCAGGGAGGCTTCATGCGGGACGGGGAATTGCCTCGTGCGCGCGAAGCGCTTCTGGCGGACGCGGTCGCGACATGCAGCGCCGGACTTCTCGGGAACTCTACCGCGGTGAGCTACATCGAAAGCGCCGCCGGAGTGGCCGAAGGCGCAAAGACCGGACTGGCGGCCGCCGTTGCCGGGTTGCTGATGCTCTCCGGATTGTTCCTGTCGCCGCTGGCCCGGATGGTCGGGGAAGGCTATCCGGTTTCGCCGTCGTTGACCCTCTATCCCACGGTGGCGCCGGCCCTGATCGTGGTCGGGTCCTTCATGATGCGCAACGTGGGCAGGATCGCCTGGAGAGATCCTCAGGAATATCTTCCGGCTTTCCTGAC
>Ga0068859_100008215_pt1 | contig 10590 bp, 11 predicted proteins | sample KBSSwiS22_FD_66585 | JGI IMG/M metagenome (GOLD analysis project Ga0068859, IMG submission 66585) | Switchgrass rhizosphere microbial communities from Kellogg Biological Station, Michigan, USA - KBS Switchgrass S2-2 | ecosystem: Host-associated > Plants > Roots > Rhizosphere > Soil ... | reverse complement strand
CCCTGTCCGGCCGATTCGGGGTGAACCCGGTCCTCACGGTCTGATCGGCGATCCTCCTGGCGTCGGCGCTGTCGCAGTTGCTGATTCCCGGCACGCGCACGCTGACCCGGGCGGCCGCCGCCGGTCCGGCTCACACCCCGCCGGAAGTGCTCGAAGCCACCACCGTCTAGGGCAACAGCTCGCCGATCGCGGCGATCAGCTGCGGCTTGCTGGGGACGCCGGTGGCCCGCTTCGCCACTCGTCCGCCCGAGTCCAGGACGAGCAGCGTCGGAGTGCGCCAGATGCCCAGCTCGCGTACCTCGTCGAGGTGGCTTTCGGCATCGATCTCGACGTGCTGGACCCCGGGAACCATCTCCGCGACCTCGGTGCTGACGCGGCGGACGGCCCGGCAGGGGGCACAGAACGCCGACGAGAACTGCAGCAGCGTCACCTCGGCCGGCCCGACCCCAAGCCGCTCCAAGAGACCGGGCGCGAGTTGCTCCCCGTCCGCGTTCGGATCCGCCGAGTCCTGCACCACGCCCGGTTCCTCTTTCTCGTCCGGCACAACGGGCGACATATCGTATTTGCCTGCCTCTGGGCCCACCGCCGCGAGCGGCCGGACCGCCGCGTGCACCTCGTGCGTTCCCCGGAGTGCCACGGCCGCGGCGGTCGAGGCCGCCTTGGCCGCCGCGGCCGCCGTCGCCGTGGGCGAATGGTCGGGCAGTTCGACCGCCTCGAGCCCGGCCGCGGCCAGAATGTCCGCGCGCCGCTTCCGGTCCTCGGTTTCGTCGCGGATGATGCCGTCCGTGCGGCGCCGCCACAGCCCGAACGTCGTGGCGACGAGCAGAACGGCGACGATGACTGCCACACCCAGCGGGTCCATACGAAAAACTCTGCCACGCGAATGTTGCCACGCAGCCCGGTGCGACCGGACTCACGCCGACTGGTACGCGCTGGCCTGCAGGGTGAACAGCTGGGCGTAGATCCCGCCGCTCGCCATCAGCGATGAGTGGTCGCCCTCCTCGACGATCGCGCCGTGGTCCAGCACGTAGATCCGGTCGGCGTCCCGCACGCTCGCCATCCGATGCGTGATCAGCACGACCGTACGGCCGGCCGCCAGTTCCCGCAGCCGCTGGTAGACGTCGTGCTCCGCCCGGGCGTCCAGGTTCGCGGTCGGCTCGTCGCAGATCAGCAGCGGCGCGTCCCGGTAGAACGCCCGGCTCACCGCGAGCCGCTGCCACTGCCCGCCGGAAAGATCGGCCGCCCCGCCGAACCCCGCACCAACAACGGTGTCGAGACCCTCGGGCAGGCGGTCGACGACCTCGCCCAGACCTGCTGCTCGCAGCGCGGCCCACACCTTCTCGTCCTCGCCTCCGGCCGACATCAGCGTGACATTCTGCCGAACTGTCAGCCGCAGGTGCGACGAATCCTGAAAGAGCACCGCCCGGCGAACCGACCGCCACTCGACGCTGCCGTGCGGCGAGCGGGCCACGGCTTCTCCCGAGTCCGGCTCCAGCAGGCCCGCCATGATTTTCACGAGCGTGGTCTTGCCGGCTCCGTTGGGCCCGCTGATCGCGGTGAGACCGAGCGGAACCACTGCACTGATGCCGTCGAGGGCGAACCGGCGCTGCCCCGGGTAGCGGTACCGCAGATTTCGGAGGTGAATCTGCGAGCCGGCCGACACCGCGGCGGGACTCACCGCCACGGGCGCCGGGGCGCCGGCGGCGGTATCCAGGAAGGAGAACAGAATCCGCAGGTACTCGGCCGAGCCGAACAGTTCGCCCGCTGCGTAGACCAGCGAGGACACGTAACGGGCGCCAAGGCCGATGACGCCGAGCAGGATCGCGACCGTCCCCGGGTCCGGCGCACGGCCGTCCGTCACCTGCCGCGCGAGCGCCAGCCCGCCGATGACCAGCGCGATGCCGACTCCCATCCCGACTATCGCGCGCCGCGCGGCTGTGCGGATGACGACTGCGCGCAACCGATCGAGGTACCGGTCCGCGAGCCGCCGGTACTCCTCCTCCAGGATTGGCGAGCCGGCCGCCCGGACGTCGCGCTGCCAGTCGGCATCGATGCTCATCTGGGCGAGAAACTGCATGCGCAGCAGCAGCGGGGACGACGCCGTCTGGACATCGATGAGGCTGTTCTGCAGGCGGGACTCGACGAACAGCGCTGGCGCGGCTACCAGCGGCAGTACCAGCACGAGCGGTCCCAGCACTGCGACGGCGCCGGCGAAGATACCCACGAGGGCGGCGACGGCCGTGACGGTCGAGACGGCGTTCTCGACGAGCGCGCCCGGCCGATAGGACGCCTCCCGCAGGACCAGGCCCACGTCGCCCTGCCACCTGTTGTCCGAGATCTGCTCGAACGGGACAGCGCGGACCCGGGTGAGCACGAGACTGTTGACCTCGGCCGAGGTCTCCTGCCGGACCAACGTCTCGAGCGTCTCGCGGCCTGCCGCGGCGGCCTGCTGGACGCCGACGAGGACGACCAGCGGGACACCGGCCGTCAGGACGCTGCCAGCGTCGAACAGGCGCCCCAGTGCGTGGTCAAGCAGCACCAGACCGAGGCCGAAGACGATCGCGTCAACGGCCGAGAGGGCGAGCAGGGCGATGGTCGCGCGCCGGTGGGAGCCCCAGAGCATGAGACCGCCACGACGCACTGCGGCGGCCCTCGTTAGCGTTTCCCCGCTCGCCATACGCGCCTCCCTGGATGTGGCCTCGGCGACCGTCACCCAACCGCCGGACGAATCGTCGCGAAAACCTCGAGATCTGTTGGTCGGCCGCCGCGCAGCGCGGCACCGCCCAGTACACCTTCCGAGATGAACCCGGACCGCACAAGGACCTCTCGGTAGTCGCCGCCCGGGCGCAGAACGGCGGCAGAGATCCGGCGCAGGGGGAAGGCCCAGAAGACCACATCGAGATATCGCCGGAGCGCGGCCGTCGAATCGATCCCGGCGAGCAGCGCGAAGAGCTCCGCGTTCAGGTCACGGTTGTCCACGTTGGTCAGCGCGAAGAGCCCGAGCGGCTCGTCAGCGGCCGACCAGGCCATCATGGGCGTCGCCCATAATTGCTGGCCGAGGCCGCTGATGACCAGCTCGGCCTGCTCCATGCCGACTAGATCCAGACCGTGCGAGAAGGCGTTGAGGCCGCGGGCCGACAGTTCGGCGAACACGGGTGCGTGATCGGATTCGACCGGTTCCAGCCAATGATCCGGCCCGACGAGTTCCGGCGGGGTCGTGGCGTCCCGCGTCATCGATGGGTTCCACCCGCCAGGGCGGGATCGGTCATCGCTCCGATAAGCGCGTCCGTCAAGGGCAGCCCCGCATCCAGTTCGAGCCACAACCACTGGCCGTTCGGGTTGAGGTCAAGAAACACGTATTCCCCGGACGGGGTGAGCACAAGGTCGGCCGACGCGAACTGAATGCCGAACCGTCTGGTCATCTCGACGAGCCGGTCGCCGATCGCGGGCGGCAGGTCGTGCGCCTCGTAGGCAACGTCCGGCGGCAGCCCACGGACGTCGTCCAGGGCTTCCGGATGGGCCTGGCTGTTCACCGTCGCCGCGAACACCCGGTTACCGACGATAACCGCCCTAATCTCCTGCCTCTTCGGGATGTACTCCTGATAGATGGCAGGCGCGACCTCGATGCTCGCGTCCGAGGCGTCCCCATCCCAACGGCTGGTCAGCGGGAAGCGAAAGCCACCCTCGGTGAAGACGCCCTGCACGTGGTACGGCTTGACCGCGACCGGCGCCCCCAGCCGGGCGTGGAACTCGCGGACCCGGACCGGGTCGTTCGAAAAGCAGGTATCCGGCGTCCGCAGTCCGACCTCGGCTGCCACGACAAGCTGCTGGATCTTGTCCTCGGCAGTCCGCAACCGCTCGGGCGACGCCAGCCAGCGCCCCTGGAGCACCCGATACAGAGCACGGACCATCGCCGTGCTCTGTCGGGCCGCGTACTCCTCGACATCTGGCGGCCCAGGGTACGGCCGCACGGGGCCAGGCCGCCGGTACCAGGCCATGCTCACCCGGTCGAGAGTGATCGCGTGGAAAGCGTTACGCACCTCGACCCGGGTCTCGCCAGCCGACTGCCACACCGAAATCGAGCCTTTCGTCGGGAAATCCTCCGGGTGAAACCGGAAGACGGGTATTCCCCGGCTGGTCAGTTCTCGCACGAGGTGGTCCGCGTGCGCGTCGCCCGCGTCGGTGGAGATGAACACGGTGTCACGATGCGCCATGGCGCTACTTGTCGTCCTTCACCTGGTCACGGACGCTGATGTCGATGCCGCCGACCGAGGAACAACAGACACCGGAGCACTTGGTGCCACCCATCGTGATGTCGTAACGGCCCATCTGGAGAACCGGGTCATACTCCGCCGCACGCGCACGCTCCTCCTCGGCCAGCGCCTCCAGGGGCGAGAATTCCACGGGCTCGGGTAGCGTGAGCCTGAGCGGAAGAGGCAATGTGTCGGCGGGAGCTGGTAGCAGAGCTTCGGCAGCGGACATTTTCTCTCCTTTGTCGTAATGCGGTGACCTGCAGCGCCACGACATGAAAGCGCACTGCACCAACGCCAGTGCTCAGTGGATGTATAGAAAGGCCGGGCGGATAATCCGCCCCGGCTACCACTGATTCCTTCTTACCGGCGTTCGTGGCGACGTCGGTAGGATAGGCACCGCATCTCGACAGAGTCAAGAGAGTAAGGAAGACCGGGGCTTTACCCCCGACTACCCGGCACGGCGGGCACCGGAAACGCTCCCACCTGCGAGGATGTGAGTAGCCAAGTTGTTCACGCAACAAATTCAGGCTCCACGGTTTCGCTTGTGATGTATACTACAGCGACCGCCGGAATAATTATGGACAGCCCGCGGCAGAGCTGTAGCTGTTTACCTGGGGTGGCGGGCGTCGTTGTGGGCGTGCGCATCCATCTGTGCAGGTCGAGGTGCCCCGTGAAGAGCGGGGTTCGTGGGTCAGGGTGTTGGGTGTTTGGGTGTCAGTCAGCCGGGCCGGGTGGAACGCGATATCCGTTCCACTCGTTCTGATCGTCTCGTGCCGCAACTTCATGGCGTCCAGCATCGTTCCTTGTCACCATGCCTTCTGGGAGCGGAGCTGAGCTGCCGGCGGACAACGACCACCCGAGGATCACGAGCCCAGCGGTCGGCCTGCCGGTCACTGGCCCTCGCTGCTTCCGGCTGGAAACTGCACCCGCGGCGTGGGCCGTCTACCGGTCCCGAAGCCCGCAGCCTCACCGAACTGCTCCAACTCGTCGCGCTGGGCCAGACCATCGCCATGTCCCACGGTTCGTGACCACGCCCCTGCGCCACGACCTCGTCAGCGTGCCGGTGACCGACGCCCAGCCCATCACCCTGCTGCTTGCCTGGCCCGCCCACAGCACGTCACCAGCCATCGCGGCCCTCGCACGAGCCGCCCGCCCAGCCAGTCCGGGCGCAGAACCCCCGCCCGCATCACCTGATCAACAAGTCGGTCGAACACGCGACTCTGCCAGTACCGTCTCCGACCTGGCCTGCCGCGGTCCCCGTATCGTTGGATCACAGACATGGCTGGCGGCACGTGCCGGCCGCGCGCGGTCCCGAGGAGGTGCGATCGTGGCGACGACCGAGGCGATGCTGGATGCGATGGGGTTCACCTGGGACCGGTCCGCCGTACGGCGGGACATTCCACGGTTCTCGGTCGAGCGGGCCGTCTGGCGGTTTCACCAGTCGCTGCCGGAGTACGTGTGGGACGCCGCGGTGCTCGAGGGCAACCCGTTCACCTACCCCGAGGTCCAGACACTCCTGGACGGAATCACCGTTGGCGGGCGGAAGATCAGCGATGAACGTCAGATCCTGAACCTCGCCGAGGCGGCGAACGAGCTCGCCCAGCTCGTCAGGACGGGCGACTTCCGGCTCTCCAAAGAGATCTCCGACAGGCTCCAGTTCCTGCTCGCCCGGGACGAGGCACTGGAGTCAGGCCACTTCCGCGGCGAGGGCAAGGAGACTCTTACTCCTGGTGTCAGCCTCGGACAGCATGGTCGCTACCTGCCACCCGCTACCGAGCGCGGCGGCGAGAACCTGCGTCGCATCCTCTCGCGCGGCCTGGAATTCCTGTCCACCGAAATCGACGCCGAGTTCGAGCAGGCGATCGCCTATTTTCTTTTCGGCTCCCTTCAGCAGTTCTACTACGACGGCAACAAGCGCACTGCCCGCTACATGATGAACGGTCACCTCATGTCCCAGGGGATGGATGCCATCAGCGTCCCGGCCGCACGCCGCCAGGAGTTCAACACCGAGATGGTGGAATTCTTCCGGCGCAGGGACGGTACGGGCATGTTTGGTTTTCTGACATCCTGCCGGCTCGCCGCCGATGATGGGGTCATACCGCCAGGCGGCGACTAGAGACTAACCCGGTCGTCCCCGGTCTCGGATGCCCCCACTCCATGGTTCCGGTACTGGCTGGTCCAGCACCATACCGATAAGAAGCGCCAACGGGTCGCTGGTCAGCAGCTCGTCTGCCTCGTCGATCTGGCTCAGGTGCAGTTGTTGTCGATGGCCGGGTCGCACGGGAACGCGACGAAATACTGCGCAGGGGCAACCGATGATGGACGCCGAAGTGATCATCGGCTGGAGTCCGGTCGGTGCCGCGGCCGACCGGGCTCTAGCAGTTCAGGCTGCGAGCACCTCCCAGCGGTCGGCTATCTCGTCGAACAGTCGCGCATCCTCATCGGGCGCCGCCGAACCGAGGCCGAGGCAGAAGCTGGCTTCCTCAGTCACCGCCATGTACTCGCGCACCGCCCACACCCGACCGGCATCGCGGCGCGCGCAGTCGAGTCGCGTGCCCGGCCGGCCGGCGACCGGCATCGCGGTCACCTCGAACTCACCGAATCCGGCCCCTCCGAGCGACACGCTGACCGACTCGGCCAGCTCGGTCGCCGACCGCGACCGGAAGATCGGCATCCGGAGCACGATGGCGATACGCCGGTGGTCGTCGGCCGCGCCAAACCGGGCCGTCTCCCACGGGCTGTTCTTCAGGTTCGGCGGCCGCTCGTCCCAGCCGTCAGGAACCCAGACGGCGTATTCGAACTCGGGCTTGGCGACGCGGCGCCAGACAATCTCGGGCAGGGCAGGTTCGGGCATCGCGGGCTCCTCGGTGGAGATCCGTCGCAGGTGCCGGAGCGCGGACGTGTAGGACTCGCCGGTGCGACGCATCCGCGCCCGCACCAGCCGCTTGAAATCCTTGTTCGCCGTCATCCGCTTTCGCCGTCATCCGGCACCCACGCCACCGGCACCGTCCCCCAGCGACGCCGCCGACAGCGGGCGGATTGACAGCGATCCGAGGAGAACTCCCCTTTGCCTCCGCCACGTGGCGCAGCTGGGGCGAGCCAAAGGAGGTTGGGCGGTAGATCAACGCCGAGGTGAGCATGCCTCCGGCCGCGCCAGACCGTCAAACGGTCTGGCCAGGCTCGGGGTGGTCGGCGGAGCTGTCAACGGATGATGGCGCACGCGGATCACGGGACCAGCGGTCGGCCTGCCGCTCACTGGCCGGCATGGCCTCCGGCTGCCTCAGGTGCTCCTTGTTTGTCCGACTTGCTGGTCCAGCACCATCCCGATCAGCAGCGCCAACGGGTCGTTCGTCAGCAGCTCGTCCGCCTCGTCGATCTGACTCAGGTGAAGTCCCACACCCATCACGGTAACCGGACCCGCGCCGCTGTCGTGTCGCTGGTCATGACGCCGCGCGGCCGACGTCGTCCCGCCCTCTGACCCGATCGACCGCGGCTGAGCCAGCGGCACCCCGGCACCATCCACCTCGGTGACCCCGTCGCCCTCGGGCTGTTCCCGCGGCCGGGCACCCGGCGCGATGTGGCCGGGGCTCCCGCTCAGGGCTGGGCGAGGCGGGTGGCGAAGTCGGCCACGATCGCCAGCTCGGCGTCGTCGTAGCGGCCGAGCAGCTCCATCAGGCCGGCTCCCTTGGATCCGTAGAACGCGCCCATGTCCGCGGCGATGCGCTCCTCGACGCGGGACACGATGACCTTCCTCCGGTCCTCGGCGGAGCGATCCCTGCGGACGTAACCGGCACGCTCGAGACGGTCGAGCACTCCGGTGACCGTGCCGGTCCGCAGGCCGCTCAGGTCGGCCAACCGCCCTGGCGTCAGCGGTCCATGCACCTCGAGGAGTGTCAGGAACTGCGCGTCGCTCGGGCCGAGCCCGATCTTCTCCGCCACCTCATGGCTGTAGAGGACAGCCCCCGCGATCAGGCGGACGACCGCGGCGAGGACGTCCGCCTCCATCTGGGCGCGGCCATCGTCGTTCGACAAACTCTCTCGCCTCTCCTAGTATCTCGTTTTATCGAGATACTTGCTCGACCGAGATACTCGGCCAGCGGCCACTACCTTCACCCTAGGGGGTCCACGATGGCAAACCTCACCGTCGATGCGGTCGACGCACCGGTCCGCGTCCAGGCGTTCGAGGCCACCGTGCGCAAGCTTGGCCACTGGACCACCGCCCGAATCTTCGAGGTCCGCGCCCGCCGGGGCGGCGCCCTACTCGACCTGCGCTCCCCCGGCATCCCGGCGGGCGACGTCGAGGTCCGGGTCGATCTGGACCGCTCGGTACTCAAGCTGCTGGTGCCCGACGACGCCATCGTCGACCAGTGGGGTCTGCGCTTCACCCATCGGGGCCGGGTCAAGGACGCCCATGGCCGCGGCGCGCTCGCCGGGCGGACGATCCGTCTCACCGGCCGGGTCGACCGGGGAGAGATCCGGGTTCGGCGAAGCGGGGTCGCCGTCCTGTCAGCGATCTTCACCCGCGAGTTCCTGGCCGATGCGCGGGCCTCGCGGCGAGCCGGGCACCAGCCGACGGTCGCCGATCCCGCCGCCAGTTTTTCGACCGCCGCCACCACCAACACCAACCCGCGCCGGTAACTCAGGCCGACCAATACAGGAGACGACCCGATGAAGGACAGCCGACGGGAGAAGTTCGGCGTGCTGACCATGGAAGGCCCGATGGCGCGCTGGTATACGCGCCTACGCGGGACCGAGACCCAGCGCAAGTCCTACCGGAAGCAGGCCGCCGCACTCACCGAAGGCCTGGTCGACGGCGCGGCCGTGCTGGAGCTCGCCCCCGGGCCCGGCTTCCTGGCCATCGAGATCGCGCGCCTAGGCCGGTACCCGGTGAGCGCGCTCGACATCAGCCGGACGTTCGTGGGCATCGTCGCCGAGCAGGCCGCCGCGGCGGGTGTCCGCGTCGACGTCCGGCACGGCGACGCGGCCGAGATACCCTTCCCGGCGGACAGCTTCGACCTGATCGTCTGCCAGGCCGCGTTCAAGAACTTCACCCGCCCCAGGAAGGCGCTCGACGAGATCCACCGCGTCCTGCGCCCCGACGGCACGGCGGTCATCGAGGACATGAACCACCTGGCCACGGCGACCGACATCAACCGCGAGGTGGCGTCGATGCGCCTGAACCGGATCAACGGGGCCATGACGAGACGGACTTTGCGCGGGCTACGGCGCCGCGCCTACTCTCCGGACCGGTTCGAGGAGTTGGCCACGGCCAGCACATTCGGCGGCGCGACAATCCGCGCCGAGGGCATCAGCCTCGAGGTTGTCCTGCACAAGGCCGATGCCGGCCGGTCACTTCCGGCATAGGACGCTGACACCACCCGGTCCGATGAGCGCGGATTGCCCCGTGCCGCTCCATCCAACGTCCACCCCTGGACGAACTCGGGGCCGGGCGGCTCGACGAGGCTCGGCATGTCGATCGCGCTACGGCCAGGGCGTTGACTCTCCAGCGGGTGGAGGCCCCACGATCGGCTCCATGATGATTGGCCAGCTTGCGATGAGCAGCGGGCTCTCGGTACGGACGTTGCGGTTCTACGCCGACGCCGGGGTGCTGCCCGCGCTCGACCGCACGCCGTCGGGATACCGGCTGTTCGCCCCCGACGCCGTGCCGCGGGCGCGCCTCATCCGCGCCCTGCGCGAACTCGGCGTCGGGCTGGAGGACATCAAGCGTGTGCTCAGCGCCGAGACCTCTCTGGACGAGGTTGCCAACGCGCACCTACACGCACTCGACGCCCAGATTCGCGTGCTGCGGCTGCAGCGCGCGGTACTGCGCGCCTTCATCGGATCGACCGACCCCGAGGAGCTCCAGCGGATGACCGACCTGACCAACCTGACAGCCGACCAGCGTCGGCGCATCATCGACGACTATCTCGACGCGGTCTTCGGCGGCCACCCCAGCGCGGTCGCAGACCGGATGGCCCTGGGCGCGCCCGAGCTGCCCGAGGACCCGACCCCGGAACAGCTCACCGCCTGGTTGGAGATCGCGGAACTACTGCGCGACCCCGACTTCGTCGCCACCAGCCGCCGGATGGCCGAGCGCGCACGCGCCGAAGGACCGAAGCCGGACGCGGCCCAGCTCGAGGTCAGCAAGGCCGTCGGCGCACTCGCCGGCCCCGCCGCCCGGGCGGGTGTCGACCCCGCCTCGCCCGAGGCCCTGGCCGTGGTCGAACGACTCGAAGGCCTCGGCTCGGCCCCGGCCGAAGACCGCAAGCGAGCGGCCGATCGCATAGCCGCCTTCACCGACCGCCGCGTGGGCCGCTACTGGACCCTCGTCGGCATC
>Ga0068859_100008213_pt1 | contig 10591 bp, 10 predicted proteins | sample KBSSwiS22_FD_66585 | JGI IMG/M metagenome (GOLD analysis project Ga0068859, IMG submission 66585) | Switchgrass rhizosphere microbial communities from Kellogg Biological Station, Michigan, USA - KBS Switchgrass S2-2 | ecosystem: Host-associated > Plants > Roots > Rhizosphere > Soil ... | reverse complement strand
CTTATCGCGCACAGTATGCAGGCCTCTCCAACCCAGCAATTATTATAATAGGAGAAGTAGTGCAACTGGCAGTTGCCAGCCTCGGAGCAAATGCCGCTTCGTACCACAACCATGCAAACAATAACGAAAATTATAACGGTCAGCCACGATTGAAATAGTTTCCCGGCAGATTTATAAACATTATACTTGCAGATTAATAACTATGTATTATTTGCCACCTGCATGAAAAACAATAAACACAGTTGCGACCTGTCTTCCTGCTTCTTATGTTCCCGCTGTCTGAAAGAATGGCATCCGGCTATTGCAACCCATAAAAAAACGGTTCACGTAAAGAAGGGCACCCTCATTTTCAGAGAAGGTGATACTGTTGAAGGCATTTATTTTATGTACACCGGGAAAGTAAAAGTGCATAAAAAATGGGGGCCCGACAAAGAGCTGATTCTTCGTATCGCAGGCAAGGGTTCGCTTTTTGGGCACCGGGGTCTTGGGAAAGTAAATGTTTATCCCATCTCGGCCACCGCATTGGAGCCCGTCACCTATTGTTTTATCACCATGGATTTCTTTATGGCAACATTAAAAGTCAATCATGATTTTGCACACCAGCTCATGATGTTCTTTGCGGAAGAATTACAGGAATCTGAAAGAAATATGCGCAACCTGGCACACATGAGTGTAAAAGGCCGTTTGGCCCAGGCTATATTGATGCTTCACGAGAAATTTGGCAACAATGCACATGGCAATATCGACATTACCCTGAGCCGCCAGGACCTTGCATCACTGGCAGGCACCACTTATGAAACGGTTTTCAGGATTTTAACCGAGCTCACACAAGATAATATCCTTGCTGTTTCCAATAAAGATATCGCCATCATTGATAGAGGAAAATTGATCCGGCTGACCGATGAAACAACATAGGGAATTCAAACCCGCGGCAACCCTGTAATCATCAAAACATATATCTTCACTCGCTAAAATCAAATAGGTATGAGATATGTTTTATTATTCAGCCTCCTGTTTGTATGTTATGCTGTTTGCTATCCACAGCAAAAACCGGCCCGCCTCATTGTGCGCGGTGACGATATGGGCTACGCACATGCCGGCAATGAAGCAATCATTGAATGCTATAAAAATGGTATCGAACGGTCTGTTGAAATCATCGCACCCTCACCCTGGTTTCCGGAGGCTGTGAAATTATTACAGGAAAATCCCGCAATTGATATTGGCGTTCACCTGGCTATTACCAGCGAATGGGACAATATAAAATGGAGACCGCTTTCCGATTGCCCCAGCCTGAAAGACGCGGATGGCTATTTTTATCCGATGATCTGGCCGAACAAAAACTATCCCGGGCATTCGGTTACGGAGAATGGCTGGAAAGCTACAGACATCGAAAAAGAATTCCGCGCACAAATAGAACTCGTACAAAAAAAATTACCCCGTGTTTCCCATCTTTCAGCACACATGGGTTGCACCGCTATAAACGATACCATAAAAAACATTGCTAAAAAACTTGCAAAAGAATATAAGGTTGATATTGATCTGGAAGAACTGCAGGTAAAATACGCTACCTACAAAGGACCACATGCTACTGCCGCCGAAAAAATAGCTGCTTTCATTGCCATGCTGGATGACCTGAAACCTGCCGAAACCTATCTTTTCGTAGATCATCCCGGGCTTGATTCACCAGAACTGCGCGCCATTCATCATATCGGTTACGAAGCGGTAGCGGTTGACCGGCAGGGCGTAACCAATCTGTTTACCAGCGATGAAGTGAAAGCAGCGTTAAAGAAAAAGAATATCAGCGTGATTGGATACAACCAAATAAAATAAACGTTTTTTTTATCAAATATCCATTTTCGCATAGCAGTCGCTTTATTAACTTTAGGATGGTTTGGCATTACTGAATGCACTTTCTTTGATTGTGTCTCATTTCACAATCTTAAAACAACTCCTGCGTAATTTCCCCGAAAAATCAAAAGGCGTGGTGGCCTTGGTAATATCTGTTACGGAAGCAGCATTTAAATCAGCAACGGCCAATTGAAATTTAGTATAATTGGTGCTGAAATATAAAATGGCACCAGGCTTCATTACCCTCAGGCATTTGTTAATAAGTTCTGCATGGTCCTGCTGTATATCAAGAAAATCTTTCATGCGCTTGCTGTTGCTGAAGGTAGGCGGGTCAAGAATCACGATGTCAAAACTATCGGGCGCCAGTTCGTCCAGGTATTGCAAAACATCGGCGTGCACAAAATAATTTTTGCTTTCATCCTGTAGATGGTTGAGGATGAAATTATCTTCGGCCCAGCCCAGATAAGTTTTAGACAGATCAACCGAGACAACCGATGCTGCACCGCCTGCTGCTGCATACACAGAGAAAGAGCCGGTATAGCAGAATAAATTCAAAACCTTTCTACCTTTTACCTGCTCTCTTACCATCGCCCTGGTGATACGATGATCCAGGAACAAGCCTGTGTCCAGGTAATCAGACAGGTTTACTTTAAACTGCAATCCGGCTTCCCGTACCGTAAAAAATTCCATTTCTGCTCCAGTTTTCTGGTATTGATCCTGCCGATCTGTTTTACGTTTCCGTTGCTTTAAATAAATATGGTCATCGGGAACGCCGGTCACTTCTGAAATTACCCGCAGGCTTTGGTTCAGCCACAACTCATGCTGTTCGTCAGTCAGGTGATGCCTTGCCTTGTATTCAGACAGATAAACTTTGTCTTCATACATATCAATGATAAGCGGAAATTCCGGCAGGTCCCTATCATAGAAACGGTAGCAGCTAACCTGTTGTCTTTTGGCCTGTTTACTGATGTGCCGGAACACTTTTGAAAGCCGGTTGTAAAACATTTGTATTTTCTCTTCCTCCGTCATTACTCTAAAAGTACAACAGATGTGGTAGTTTTGAATTGATATGCAAAATATACCTATCCCAACTATTCATTTGTTTACTATTCTGGAAGAAAAGCTTATTGAGTTACTTTATTCATTAACGCCGGAAGAATGGCATAAACCTACCATTGCCAGACGCTGGAATGTAAAAGACGTGGCAGCCCATTTACTGGATGGCAATATCAGGACCGTGTCTATGCTGAGAGATAATTATTTCAGCGATCCGCCGGGCAATATTTATACAAACAATGATCTTGTTAATTACCTCAATGGTTTAAATGCGGGCTGGGTAGACGCCATGAAAAGGATGAGTCCAAACACGCTGGTTGCCTTACTGGAAATAACGGGTAAACAGTACAACCAGCAGATGGCATTGCAGGATCCATTTGCAGCAGCCATATTTGCGGTATCCTGGGCCGGTGAAACTTCTTCCGTAAACTGGTTTCATATTGCGCGAGAATATACAGAACGCTGGCATCACCAGCAGCAGATACGAGACGCAGTTCAAAAGCCCGGTATCATGACAAAAGAATTGTACTGCCCGGTATTGGATACATTTATGATGGCATTACCGCATACTTACAGAAACACGATGGCAGAAGAAAACGCAGTGATACAGGTCAGCATCAGCGGCGAGGCCGGCGGTGACTGGTTCCTGACAAAAAAAGAAAACTGGGTATTGTCTAAAACAAATGATCTCCCGGTATCAGCCCGCACCACTATTAACGGCGATATAGCCTGGAAGCTGTTTACAAAAAGCTGGAGGCAACATGATGCCCGGGAATACATAACTATTGAAGGCAATACTATGCTGGGCGAAGTAGCATTGAACATGATAGCTGTAATGGCTTAAGATGAACCGGCATGTACCACCCATGCCGGAAGCATGGGGTGCAAATCCCCAAAAAAGTCCTGTAATCATTTAGGGCGCAACTGCAAATTGAAAATACACCCCCGATATTTTGGGGTTCCCTCCCATGGATATGGCCGAGTAAGGACCGGATTTGAATATATTACTGTCTATAAAAAAATATACCGATTGATAAGGCAGCATTGAAATCATTTCACGGACGGGAAACAGCTATCCACTCAATCAGATGGCGATCCCGATAAATGGCGTTTAAACCGAAGAATAAAATTTGTTGCTTTACGACCTTATTACTCTCTGATTAGTGCATGTATCATGCATTCCTTTATGGTGAGCACTTCTATTTAATGTACACAATATCTCTTTCGGCTTCCGGATTCGGTAGTGGAGATATTTTAATTACTAACCGGTCTGATAGCTTATTTCAGTAGCTGCAGCTTTTTTGTACTTATTATTTTAAACTTTTTCAAAGCATTGTTATGCAACCGCAACACTCCCACATCTTCGTTTTTCTTCACCCCCAAAAAAAATCACCATGAAATCGTTCATCACAATTTTATCCAAAAAAAGGGCGCTGCTTGCCCTTATTGCCATTTTTATTTTTTCTTCCTGTCAAAAGGAACTGAAACCCGATCCGGCCGCTACAGCCTTAAACGATATCGCTGCTGCAAATAGCGATAAAAATGAACACGGCCATTTAAAACAAACCAATACTTACTCATCAGAAGTGGTATTTAAATGGATAGACATGCAGTTACGGCTGATGCGTACCAGTGCACCTTTCGTTGGCGGACTTCCGGTTTCCCGTATATTTGGCTATACCGGCATTGCATTATATGAATCTGTAGTACACGGCATGCCGGCATACCAGGGTTTATCGGGGCAATTAAATCAATTCCCGGAGATGCCAAAAACCTACCCGGGTCTTGCATACCACTGGCCCAGCAATGCCAATGCTGTACTGGCTGCCATGACCCGCAACTTTTTTCCGGCCACTTCTGCCGCCAACAAGGCTTCTGTAGATTCATTAGAAGGAGCTTTGAATGATGAATATAAAAGCTCCGTTAATCTGGATGAGATTCAGCGTTCCGTTGATTTTGGTAAATCAGTAGCTCAATTGGTTTTTAACTGGTCAAAAACAGATGGTGCTGATCACGCAAATGATTTTTATTCTGTACCAACCGGTGTTGGGTTATGGGTTCCTACTCCCCCGGCGTTTGCTGCACCTTTTGGGCCTTATTGGAAAAATAACAGGCCGATGGTAACCGGCAGTTTAGATGGAATAACCGTTCCCCCACCGCCAAGCTATTCCACAGATCCTTCGTCCGATTTTTATAAAATGGTAAAAGATGTTTATGATGTTTCGCAAACACTTACCCCGGAACAGCTTGCAACAGGTTTCTATTACAGAGACAACCCGGGTTATGGAGGCGGGCATTACCTTAGTATTTTAAAACTGGTATTACAGCAGGAACATGCCACACTGGATATTAGTGCCCTTGCTTATGCCAAAGTTGGCATAGCTATAGTAGATGCAGGTATCGGATGCTGGAAGGTAAAATATATCTACAATCAGCTTCGCCCTATTACCTCTATCCAGAATGTTTTGGGTTATACTACATGGGCGCCCAAGTTCGCCACGCCTAATTTCCCTGATTATATTTCAGGCCACGCCACCCTTGCGGGAACAGTTGCAGTAATGCTTACATCAATGTTCGGCGATAATTATCATCTGACCAATAATACATATAGTTTTTTGGGTATGCCAGACCAACATTATACATCTTTTTATGATATGGCCGACCAAATAGGTAAGTCGCGGGTTTATGCAGGCATTCATTACAGCATTTCCTGTACGGAGGGGAACAAGATGGGGCAGCAGGTTGCAAAGAACATATTGAATAAACTGAAATTTTTAAAGGATTGATCCTGCTGTAAGCAATCAATAGTGCGTAGCAAACAGGTAGTAAAATTGCATACTGATTAGCACAAAAACAGGCAGTCATCATTTGTTCAGGGAACCCGTATTGATCGGTTCTATAAAGATTTGTTTAGCAATAGAAATAATAACTCCCCGCCGTATTCTTATGGTGGGGAGCATTATTATAATGATTCACTTTGTAGCTAATCTGCCGATTGGCCTGCCTGCACTCGCAAAGGCCGGAGAAGAAATGAACCGGGATTCCAAACAACCAATACATAAAAAAACTGTGCCGGTTAAACCGGCACAGCTATCAATATTCAGGTGAAAAAATATTACTTTAATTTGGCCAATGCCTCTTTGATCCTTACCCAGGCTCTTTCAATGTTAGCCATGCTATTGGCGAAAGAAAAACGAACGCAATTGGGTTCACCAAATGCATCGCCCATTACAGAAGACACATGTGCTGTATTTAAAAGATACATACAAAATTCAGCCGCATTAGCAATGCTGGTAGTGCCATCGCTTTTACCATAATAATAACTCACATCAGGAAAAATGTAAAAAGCGCCTTCCGGTTCAAAACATTTTATCCCCGGAACTTCTTTTATGATTTCCAGCACACGTTTTCTTCTTCGTGTAAATTCTTCCGTCATTTCTTTTGAGGGTCTTAAATCACCTGTAAGCGCAACAATAGCGGCTCTTTGGGTAATAGCAGTTGCCCCGCTGGTAAACTGTCCCTGTAATTTTTCACATCCTTTTGCCACTTCAGCATTGGCAGCAATATAACCAAGGCGCCATCCCGTCATGGCAAAACCTTTACTTAAGCCGTTTATAATGATGATACGATCTTTCAAATCGCTGAATTGTGCAATGCTTTCATGTTTTCCTGCAAAATTGATGTATTCATAGATTTCATCTGAAATAATAAAAATATCGGGATGTTTTCGGAATACCACCGCCAATGCTTCCAGCTCTGCCTTGCTGTATACTGCGCCGGAAGGATTGCAGGGTGAAGAAAACAAAAACATCTTTGTTTTAGGAGTAATAGCGGCTTCCAGTTCGGCAGGGGTTATTTTGTACCCGTTTTCCACGGTGGTTCTCACTTCAACAACTTTACCGCGGGCTATTTTTACCAATTCACTATAGGTAACCCAATAAGGCGTGGGTATGATAACTTCCTCATTGTCGTCTACTACAGCCAATATAGCATTTGCCAGGCTCTGTTTGGCGCCGGTTGATACAACGATATTCTCCGGTTTATAATCAAGGCCGTTATCGCGTTTTAATTTTGAGCAAACAGCCTCACGTAAATCAAGGTATCCCGCTACCGGTGTATAATGGGAAAAATTATCGTCTATTGCCTTTTTTGCTGCTTCCTTAATATGGGCGGGCGTATCAAAATCGGGTTCGCCCAGGCTTAAATCAATAACATCTATTCCCTTGGCGCGGAGTTCGCGTCCAAGTTTTGCCATTTTAAGTGTTTCCGGCTCATTAAATCGTTGAAGTACTGATGACAGTTGCATTAGCTAGTTTTTTTGAGGGCACAAAAGTAATGATTGAACACGAATTAGTAAGACACTAATTAGTAAGAATGTGAACGAGTGATTGCCAAAAGCTGCAGGTAAATAGCGGGGTGGAGAAATTAGCACATGTTGCAATCATTTTTTTATCAATGAACGTTAGTTAAATAAATATTCCTGAGGAGGCGTCTGACGGAAAATATGAGAATCCGGATCCGATTCTAAAAAATTAACAGCTATTTATTCCAATTCGCGAAAATTGCTGTTAAAAAAAAAGCCCTCCTGGGAACAGGACGGCCTCTAACGATTGCTTGCCATATGAAAAAAGTGAAATTATTTTTTCAGACAATCAACTTCATTACGTCATTATTTCTTTTTAGAAGTATCCGCTTTTAAAGTATCGGCCTTCATTTTTGAAGTTGTGTCAACTTTAACAGTATCAGTAGTAGTAACTTTTGTAGAATCAACTACAGTAGTAGAATCAGTTTTAGTAGCAGTTGTTTCTGCAGAGTTGTTACATGAAGTCACAATTGCGCCAATGGCTAAAACCAACAGAAGTTTTTTCATTTTGAGTGTGTTTGTTTGTAAAATAATTATTTGGTCTTTATACGCTAAAATGGAAAAGGTAACCCGGTATTTTTAAAAAAAGTTTTGGGTGGCAGTTTGGGTTACAATTAGTTAATTTGAGTATTAAATAGCAGAAAGATTGAACACCGCGATCCAGGAAAAAGAGTTATTGAAAGGACTGGCAAAAAATGACAAAAAGGCTGCCGAAACCATTTATAAGGACAATTATAACATGGTACAGACGTTGATTATCAACAACAACGGCTCTGCAGACGATGCTCGGGATATTTTCCAGGAAACGATGATCGTGCTTTATGAAAAGGCAAAATCCGGCAGCTTTGAATTGAATTGCCAGTTAAAGACCTACCTGTATTCTGTAAGCAGAAGATTGTGGCTTAAGCGATTACAACATTTACAGAAATACCACGGTCGGGTTGAAAGCATGGCGGAAACGGTACCTGTAGAAGAAGAAATAGAAAATCATGAGCAGCGCAATACCCAGTTCCTGGCCATGGAAAAATCGCTGATGAACCTGGGGGAACCCTGCAAAAGTTTACTGGAAGCCTATTATTTGCAGAAAAGAAGTATGACGGAAATTGCCAGTAGTTTTGGGTATACCAATGCAGACAATGCCAAGAACCAGAAGTACAAATGCCTGAACCGGCTGAAAAAATTGTTCTTTGCACAACATAAAAATAATAACGGACAATAAATGGAAGACAGTCAATTACAGGATGCTGTTGAACGCTTTTTGAAGAATGAGATGGACGAAGCCGAACGCGCCCATTTTGAACAGCTCCGTAAATCAAACCCCGAAATAGACCAGTTTGTCGTAGAACACAGTTTATTTCTAAACCACCTGAACGAATTTGGCGATCGTAAGCAATTTCAATCTGCCCTGCAAGAAATCCATACCGATTTGCTTGCAGCAGGAACTATTAAACCGGCAGCAAATAAAGCCAGGGTGGTTGACCTGTTTAAAAAATACAGACGCGTTTGGGCAGTAGCGGCCTCTATTGCCGGCATAATAGCTATTACCGTGAGCGGCCTGATGGCTTATTTCACGCCTAATTCTCAACCCCAGATTGAGCAACTGCGCCGGGAAGTATCCAGGTTAAAAACACAGACCAATATTTTAACCAGCGAAGTAAGGGACAGTGCTAAAATTACCAGGGTGCCCCAGAATGAAATATTCAAATTTGGTGGAACCGGGTTCCTGATTGATGCTAAAGGCTACCTGGTTACCAATGCCCATGTTATTAAAGATGCCAAAACCATTATTGTGCAGAGCAGGGGCCAGGAATTTAAAGCTGCCGCAATAAAAATAGACCTGGAACGGGATCTGGCTATTCTCAAAATTGAAGACGCCGATTTCAAGCCTTTTGCCAGCCTGCCTTACGGATTTAAAAAGACGGGGGCTGATTTGGGCGAACAAATTTTTACCTTAGGGTTCCCAAGAGACGAAATTGTGTACGGTGAAGGTTATATGAGCGCCAGTACCGGCTATAATGGTGATACCATGAGTTGCCAGATTGCGGTAGCGGCTAACCCGGGTAATAGTGGTGGCCCCGTTTTTAATAAAAATGGCGAAGTAATTGGTATTTTAAGCACCCGCCAGGCACAAACGCAGGGATTTGTTTTTGCAGTAACGGCCAAAAATATTTTTAAATCACTGGAAGACCTGAGAAAAGATACTGCTTACCAGGATATCAAAATGAATACCCTTTCTTCTGTGAGAGGAATGGAAAGGCCGCAGCAGATTAAAAAAATAGAGGATTGTGTGTTCCTTGTTAAAACCTACCAATAATATTTCCTGATTAATGCCAATAAGATAAAAGCCCTTTCCGGGGCTTTTATTGTTTTATTACTTCTTGTTATTTATTTCCAGAGGCTGGCCGGATATTCACCTGCAGTCACCAGTTCATCCAGGCTTGCTTTAACGCCGGGTGCATCTTCCTTATAAGTTACGCCAAACCATTGCGAAGAGGTAGGTATTACTTCAATAACGCCGCCCCCGCTGTTAATAAATTCATCTGCCACAATAGGGATAAAAAATTCTGATTTTGGATTGCCCAGGTTTTTACCGAGGAATTCATTAAACAATTTTTCCGAATAAGGGAAAATGGATGGAGAAAAGCACCAGAAATTCATAGATACACTTGAATTTATCGGTAGTTCTTTGGGCAACTGGTTGTCATCGCAGATTATCTTACCATCTTTTCTGGCAATATTGATCCGCTCAGCTATGGCCGTAAGATTTCCATTTGCATCTACCTGGCATACGCCGCGGTTAACCGTTCCATTATCTGAAAGCGTCTTCAGCAAATCATAGCCGATGATAGCGTAGACCTTATCAGCTGCGTCGGTTGCGAGAAATGCATAAGCTTTTTTGAATGCATCACGGCCGTAGAAATCGTCTGCATTGATAACAGCGAACGGTTCATCGATAGCAGCTTTTGCGCATAACACGGCGTGGGCCGTGCCCCATGGCTTGGTACGGTCTGCCGGCACCTGGTACCCGTCTGTAAAGGCATTTAAATCCTGGAAAACATAATCAACCGCAACTTTACCTTTTAATTTAGGTTCAAAAATCTCTTTAAAGTCGTCTACAAATTCTTTACGTATAATAAATACAACTTTTGTAAAGCCGGCACGTATTGCATCATAAATGGAATAATCAACAATGGTTTCACCGCCAGGACCAAAAGACTGTATTTGTTTCATACTTCCATAACGCGAGGCCATACCGGCGGCCAGTATCAAAAGTGTCGGTTGCTGCATGTATTTTTATTTTTTGTCGGCACGAAAATATAAAAT
>Ga0068859_100008211_pt1 | contig 10592 bp, 8 predicted proteins | sample KBSSwiS22_FD_66585 | JGI IMG/M metagenome (GOLD analysis project Ga0068859, IMG submission 66585) | Switchgrass rhizosphere microbial communities from Kellogg Biological Station, Michigan, USA - KBS Switchgrass S2-2 | ecosystem: Host-associated > Plants > Roots > Rhizosphere > Soil ... | reverse complement strand
CGTCGAGTTGGGCCAGCGTGGCGTGCATGATCTCGCGGACGCGTTTCGAATTGAACTCGCCGAGCTTGCGATACACCGGAGCGCGTCGCGCGACGTGAATCGCAGCCAACGCTGGATCGGGAACGTTCTCTTCAACCTGTTCTGGATCGGGTTCGATCGGTTCGATGTTCGGCAGACTGGCGTGTTGTTCCGGCAGTGCGATTATTTCCAATTCATCGGCTGGACGTTGCAAGCGCAGCTTGTACGCGCCGCGCCGCGGTTCCAACTCCCAACGACCAAACGTAATAAAGCGTGTCCCGGGAACCAACCGCGCTTTGTAGTACTGGACTATGTCGTACGCGCGGCGGCCGGAAACAAACCACCAAACCAGCACATCGCGGCCCGTGTGTCCCGCATCGCTCGCGGCCACTTCGAAGATAAACAACCGCGCCTTGCCGAAGTTTGCTTTGCCGCGTACCGGGTAACCGTGCGCGTGCATCACTGTCAGATCGAGCGACGCTTCCAGGCCGTCCTGTAGATCGCGAATCGCCGCGGTGCGTGAACGATCCTCGTAACGCATGGGAAGATACATGAGTAGATCTTCGACCGTGACCTCGGATCGGTTGCGTTTGTGGACCTGGCCGGCCAGCGCGGACGCGAGTTTGCGTGAAGGATTCTCGCCGAGTCGTGCGATGCGAAAGTTGTGAAGATCCTCGACTGGAGTGTCGAGGGAGATGGCGCTGGGCATCGCCGGGATCATAGCATAGCGCCCATAAACAGCGGATTTGAGCGGGGAGCTAACGGACGGGGGGAGGTGCAATGGCAGACGAAAATGTGTCGGACGTCACGCGCGATGCGCTGAAGGATTTGCGCAAAGGAATGTTGCGGCTGCACAAGATGCTGCTCGATCTCGAGCGGCGCGGGTACGAGCGAGCACGAGGGCAAATCGGCAATAGTTACGAGTTCTTGCAGCTGGTGCTGAAGGACCCGTGGTTTGACTGGCTACACCGGCTGTCGGAACTGATCGTCCAGATCGACGAGACGTTGGACAATCGCGATCCCGAGCATCCTACGACTGAAGAAGACGCGAAGGCGTTGCTGGGGCGTACGAAGGGGTTACTAGCCCCGGCAGAATCAGGAAGTGAGTTTCAGAAGAACTACTTTCTCGCTCTGCAGCAGTCACCGGACGTGGTGCTGCTCCATGCTGAATTGATGAGACTATTGGGGAAATAATTTAACTCTGCGAACTTTGCGTAACCTCTGTGTCTCTGCGTTAGGTTTAGCCGTGCAAGTCATTTAACGCAGAGGCACAGAGGTTACGCAGAGTTACGCAGAGTTCGATTAACCGAAGATATCCCGGACTTTATCCACCAATTTCTTATCGGCGAGGTCCGTGGTCTCTACGTCGGCTAGCTGTTCGAGAAGTTTGCGTTGTTCGCGCGTGAGGCTGGTTGGCGTCAAGACTGTGACTGAGACGAAAAGATCGCCGCGGCCTCGTCCACCAAGCGCCGGCATTCCCTTCCCGCGCAGACGAAACACCGTACCGGTTTGAGTGCCCATCGGGACCTTAAGTTTCTCTTCACCGTCGAGGGTCTTCACCATCAGATCGGCGCCGAGCGCGGCTTGAGTGAAAGTGATTGGCACCGCTTCGTAAAGATTGTTGCCCTGCCGTTCAAACTGATCGTGTTCCGCAACGTGAATCACGACATAGAGATCGCCGGCGGCGCCGCCGTTGGTTCCGGCTTCACCTTCACTCGGTACACGCAGTCGTGAACCAGTTTCGACACCCGCCGGTATCTTGACCTCCATCTGTTTCTCACGCTCGACACGACCCGCGCCATTACACTTTTCACACGGAGTCTTCACTACTCGACCCGCACCGCGGCAGACGTGACACGTACGAGCGACGGAGAAGAAGCCTTGTGTATATCGAACCTGGCCAGTGCCGTTACAGGTATTGCAATTCTCCGGTTGCGTACCTGGGGCGGCGCCGGTGCTCTTACAAGTCTCGCAACCCTCGAGACGCGGAATACGCAACTGCGCGGTCATCCCGTTTGCAGCGTCTTCGAGAGTGATTTCCAGGTCGTAACGAAGATCGGCCCCACGTTGCGCCGAGGAGCGTCGCGAACCACCGCGCCCGCCACCAAACACATCGCCAAAACCAAACAGATCGCCAAGTATGTCTTCGATGCCGCCGAAACCCGGCGCGCCCCAGGAACCCGCACCAGCAGCACTGCTCGAAACGCCCGCATGTCCGAACCGATCGTAGCGCTGCCGCTGCTCGGTATTCGACAACACGCTATAAGCCTCGGCTGCTTCCTTGAACTTCTCTTCCGCTGACGCGTCGTTTGGGTTTTTGTCGGGATGGTACTTGACCGCAAGACGCCGGTAGGCCGTCTTCAACTCCTGATCGCTGGCCGTACGGCTCACGCCAAGCACTTCATAATAATCACGCTTACTCATTCAATCCTCTTCGTTTTCCATTTTCCGTTTCTCATTTTTCATTTGTCATTTCAGAAGTCCGGGTTGGGAATGAGAAATGAGAAATGAGAAATGACAAATGGAAAATGCTCAGACTTCGCTGGTAGTCGTGTCGGGTGTGGGGTTCAGCATTGCGGATGTGAGTTGCCCGGCGACGCGCTCCAGTTTCTTCATTATTGAGTTGAGATCTTCGACTTTTTCTGCCTCACCGGCTGCTGCCGCCTCTTTGAAAACAGTCTCCGCGTTTCCCTGATCGATTGCGGACAGCAGCCCGCCGAATTCTACAAACGATTTCTTCGTATTCCTAAGCAGCGACTCCACCTTCGTCTTCATCACGAGCAGGTCTTTCGCAACGCGATCGCTGTCCGCAAATTCTTCCGCCTCGCGGATCAACTTGTCAATCTCATCCGGCGACAGCCCGGACGTGGGCGTAATGCGGATCTGCTGCTCGCGTCCGGTCGCCTTGTCCTGCGCGGACACAGACACGATGCCGTTGCCGTCTACTTCAAAAGAGACTTCGATCTGCGGAACGCCGCGCGGGTTCGCCGGAATGCCGACCAGTTCGAATTTCCCGAGCGAACGATTGCCACTAGCGATCTCGCGTTCGCCCTGAAGGACGTGAATCTCAACGGATGACTGATTGTCGACCACGGTTGTAAACGTGCGGCTCTCGCGCAACGGAATCGTCGAATTGCGCTCGATGATCTTCGTGAACAAACCGCCACGCGTCGCCAGCCCCAGACTCAACGGCAAAACGTCGAGCAGGACGATATCTTTGACGTCGCCACTCAAAACACCGCCCTGAATCGCGGCGCCCATGGCGACCACTTCGTCCGGATTGATTTCCGCCGATGGTTTATGCCCGAAAATCTTTTCGACCGTGCGCGCGACGATCGGCGAGCGCGTTTGACCGCCAACGAGAATCACCTTGTGAATGTTTGCGGCTTGAAGTTTCGCGTCGTTGAGCGCCGTCTGACAGGGCTCGACGGTTTGGTCGACCAGGTCTTGAACGAGCGATTCGAACTGCTGACGCGTCAGCGTCTTGTTGAAGTGTTTCGGACCGGTCGCGTCGGCAGCGATGAATGGCAGGTTGATAACCGTTTCGAGTTGCGACGACAGATCGCACTTCGCTCGCTCCGCCACTTCCTTCAGCCGCTGAAGCGCGAGGCGATCCTGTTTCAGATCGATTCCGGTGTCGGCGAGAAACTGTTCCGCCATCCAGTTCATGATCCGCTCGTCGAAATCCTCACCGCCAAGGAACGTGTTTCCCGACGTTGACAGCACTTCGAACACGCCGTCGTTCATTTCGAGAATCGAGATATCGAAGGTGCCGCCGCCGAGGTCGTAAACCGCGATCCGTTCGGAGTTTGACTTCCCGAGACCGTAAGCGAGGGCGGCGGCTGTCGGCTCGTTGATGATCCGTTCGATCTTCAGGCCCGCGATCTTGCCGGCGTCTTTCGTCGCCTGGCGTTGCGTGTCGTCGAAATAGGCAGGAACAGTGATAATCGCGTCAGTTACGGACTCACCGAGAAACTCTTCAGCCGCTGCTTTCAAGCGCTGCAACACGATTCCCGACAATTCGGGCGGGCTGTAGTTTCTACTTTGAACACTCACCCGGGCGTCGCCGTTGGGCGAGTCGACAATCTCGAACGCCGAAGTCGTGCGCATTCGCTCGACCTCACGTGAGTTGAACTTCCGGCCGATCAAACGCTTGACGGCATAGACGGTGTTTGCGGCGTTAGTGACCGCCTGACGTTTGGCGATCTGGCCGACGAGCCGCTCGCCTTTGTCAGTGAACCCGACGACCGTCGGTGTGGTTCGTCCACCTTCTTTGTTCGGCACGATCTGCACGGCGCCGCCTTCAAGAACTGCGACGCAGCAGTTCGTCGTGCCTAAATCTATGCCAATCGCTTTGCCCATTATTTGGCTAACTACTCTCGTGTAGAGACTTTGACCAGCGCCGGGCGAATCAGTTTGTCGCCGATTTTGTAGCCGGTGCGGATCTCCTGAATGACCGTGTCAGGGTCGTACTCGTCGGTAGCTTCAGTGACCACTGCTTCATGAACGTGCGGGTTAAAAGGCTGTCCAACGGCGTCGATCGACTTCACGCCGAGAGCGTCGAGCACGCCGTTCAGTTGCTTCCAGATCAGGTCGACGCCACTCAGGAAGTGACGAAACTCGTCTGACTCCCCTGACTCAACCGACGACTCGGCCTCCAGCGCGCGTTTCAGGTTGTCGGAAACCGGCAACAACTTCTCGGCGACGTCGGCGACGACGCGATTGTAGGTATCGCTTCGCTCCCGATCGACGCGCTTCCGGTAGTTTTCAAAGTCGGCCTGCCGGCGCGCGAGACTGTTTTTCAGCTCGGCGTTTTCGGCCTCGACGCGTTTCAACTCGGCACGGGTCGCGATTAACTCTGCCGTCTCAGGTCCGCCGAGGTCGTCTGTACTGAGATCGTCGAGCCCGAAGGCCTCGTCGGCTAGCAGTTGATCTTCGCCGGCAGACGAAAAACCTTCGGTTTCAAAGTCGGCATTTGGGTCGGGATCTGGTCTGTCCATCTCGGCTGGTGTGTTCGTCGGAGATTCGCTCTCGTTTTCAGCGTCGCTGAATTTGATTGGGATGCGGAACCCGCGTTTCTCTTTCCTGTCAGAAGTCATTAGGAAGGGTCGGAATCTCCGCGAGTTTATCGGGCCGTCGGCTCGCCGAGGCGCTGCTCTATCAACCGCGCCATGTAGTTTACCATAGCCATTATCCGTGCATATTCGATTCTCATGGGACCAACGACGCCGAGCGTGCCCATGCTTTCGTTGGACCCGACACGATAAGGCGCCGTGATCAGGGCGCAGTCGCGCATTGAGCTCGCGAGGTGTTCGCGGCCGATGGTTACATGCACGTCGCCAGGATAATTTGCGGCCTCGTGAACACACTCGTTCAGAATCTTTATCAGGCGCGACTTCTCCTCAAACATCCGGAATAGATCCCGCATCCGTTCAATATCGTCGAAATCGGGCTTGGTGAGGATGTTGGACGCGCCGTCGACATAGACTTCGCCAGTCGTTTCCTCACCTTCTAGACTCCGCTCACACAACAGCACCGCGTTTTGCAGTAACCGGTCGTAGAGCGCCTTCTCTTCCTTCATCAGTTCGACGATCGCGGCGCGGATCGTCGCCAGGCTCTTGCCGTTGAACTCGACATTCAGATAGCTCGCGGTGCGATCGAGTTCCGCCTGCGTGAACTCGTCGGCGACGCGAATGACTTTGTTGTGAATGATCCCGGACATCGATACGAGCACGACGAGAATGCGTTTGTCGGGGAGTTGCACAAACTCGATGTGCTTCAAACGATTCTCTGCCAACGACGGCGAGACGACGATGCCGACATTCTGCGAGAGTGCGGACAGGACGTGCGACGCAGTCTCCATCAGACGGTCAGGAGACGACGAAGCGTCGATGTCGTGGGCGCTAAACAAATCATCGATCGCTCTGAGATCGCTGCGCGAAAGACGCGCCTGGCCAAGCATGTTGTCGACGTAATAGCGATAACCCTTGTCGGTCGGTACGCGGCCGGCGGAAGTGTGCGGCTGATCGACCAGTCCCGCCTCTTCCAGGTTCCCCATTACGTTGCGAATCGTCGCCGGACTCCAACCGTAGCCATGCGCAAACCGGTCGGAGAGAACGCGGGACCCAACTGCCTCGCCCGTGACCAGATGTTCCTTGATCAAGGCCGCCAGCAGCACTTCGTCCCGCGGATCCAGCGGGTTTTTCTCAGCATGTTGAAGATTTGAGGCTCGCCTGGGCATAAGTAACTAAAGCCTGAGCAGTATAAGGATTTACTCAAACCCCTGCAAATAACGCGTCCAGAGGCTCCGATCCGCTAGTTTTTGGGTGTTTTTACGGGGAATTTTCACCCCTCCCGCCGCGGGTTGACGGGCCGCGCTCGGCGTACTTAAGATTAGGCCCGCTGGAGTTCAAAAACCTGGTCACGCCAGAGTCACTCGGTCCGACAAAAAACTTACTCCTTCGTGTTTGCCGGTTAGGCGTTACTGTCCCCGACCAGAGGTTAATAGCTGCGAGTATCCGCATGAACGACGTAAAAAAATACTTCGCAGACGCATTTCGCCATATGGGCGCCAATCGCGGTGTGCCCGCGATTGAAGTGCGCTTCTATCCCTACGCCGGCCTCAGACACACTATTCGGCTGCGCTCTGGTCGGGTTTACGTGCGTCTTTCCGACATCTGTAAAGACTCGCCGCCGGAAGTGCTACGTGCTTTGGCCTGGATTCTGGTCGCGCGACTCCTCGGCAAACGCGTGCCGACGATTCACGACCGCGTTTACCGCGATTATTCGTTGACGCCCTCCGTGATGCGCTCGTCTGACCTGGCGCGACGCGGCCGCGGACGAAAGATGATCTCCACCGCGCACGGCGAGGTTTACGATCTGGAACGGATGTTCACGAAATTGAATCGGCGCTACTTCGACAGCCAACTGGATAAACCGACGTTGACGTGGTCGCAGCGACGCACGCGCAGCATCCTCGGTCATCATGATCACATTTACGACAGCATCACGATCAGCAAGACGCTGGATTCGCAGGACGTCCCCGACTGGTTCGTGGAATACATCCTGTATCACGAGATGCTGCACATCAAACATCCCGCTCGATTGATCAACGGTCGGCGCTACTATCACACGAGCGCGTTTCGCCAGGACGAGCGGCGGTTTCCGCACTATGAACAGGCGCAGCGATGGCTCGAACGCCTCGCCCGTCTGCGTCGCGTCCCACGCGCCCGCGCTGCCTGAGCAGCTCTCTCATAATTGGAACCATCAAGAGCCTGGTGCGTTTATCACACCGAGGTAGGTGGGCTCCTCAAGGAAAAGGGCGGTTCTTCCGAGTTTTACTGGAAGGCCGCCTTTTTCGATTACGTGCGACGCCTGCGTTGAAATAGCTTTAAACGCAGAGTGCGCAGAGAATGCACAGAGGACCGCAGAAAACACCTTCAAATTAGACATCACCGTGTGTGTCTTGCCCACTAGACAACCTACAACGCGCCTCGCTAGACTACCTAGCTTTGTAAGTGTGCCCTACCTTTATCTATTGGAGAGTTCAGTTTTATGGCAATCCCTGCAACCCAGATTCGACGTGGCATGGTGATAGTTTTTGAAGGCCAGCCGTGTAAGGTCGTCGAATTCCGGCACCACACACCCGGCAATCTGCGCGCGATGGTGCAAACCAAGCTACGAAATATTCGAACCGGGTCGTCTTTTGAACATCGTTTCCGCTCCGCTGACACCGTGGACCGTGCGGCGCTCGAGCAACACGAGATGGAGTATCTCTACTCGGACGGGTCGCACCACCACTTCATGAATACCGAGAACTACGAACAGATTGCCCTCAGCGAAGATGATCTCGGCGACGCCGCCCAGTGGCTGACGCCCGGACTCAAGCTTCAGGCGGAGTTTTACGAAGGCTCGCCGATCGGTATCGACTTGCCGCCGTCGATGGAATTGGTTGTGACGCAGACCGAGCCGCAGCTCAAGAGCGCAACCGTGTCGAACGTAAACAAGCCCGCGACGCTCGAAAACGGCGTCACGATCACGGTGCCTCCTTTCGTCAACGAAGGCGACCGCATCCGCGTGGATCCGACCGAGGGGCGATACATCGAACGGGCAAAATAAGGTTTTGTACTTGGTACTTTGTACTTGGTACTTTGTACTTGGTACTTTGTCCTTTGTGCTTTGTGCTTTGTTCGTTCAACTGAAAAGTTCGTTCGCGGTGAGAGTAGCCTTTAGCAGGCGAACAAAGCACTAAGAACAAAGCACTAAGAACAACTGAAATATGTACCTGGCTTACAGCCTCCTGCTATCGCTCGGTCTTCTCGTTCTAATCCCTCACTTCCTGTATCAAGCGTTGGCGCACGGTAAGTACCTTGAAGGTCTGCGCCAACGCCTCGGTTCCCTTGCTCCAATCGCAGGCGAGCGACCGCTAATCTGGTTGCACTGTGTCTCCGTTGGTGAAACACAAGCGGCACGTCCGCTGGTCGATCGTCTGCGCAAAGAGTTTCCCGAACACGCGCTGGTTGTGTCGACGATCACGCGCACGGGACAGAAACTCGCGCAGGATGTTTTCGGGCGACAGGCGGACCGCGTGTTTTACTTTCCGTTCGACTGGCGCTGGAGCGTGCGCCGCGCGTTGCGAGTGATCAACCCGTCGGTGGTGCTGTTGATGGAGACGGAGCTGTGGCCAAACTTTCTGCGCGAGTGTAAAGCGCGCCAGATTCCGGTCGCGCTGGTAAACGGACGGATCTCGCGGCAGTCGTTTCGTCGTTATTCATTGATCAAGTTGTTCCTCAGGAGGGTGCTCGAATCGGTGAGCATTGCGGTCATGCAGTCTGAAGCGGATGCGGATCGGTTGCAGGAGCTGGGGATGGCGCCGGAGCGCATTTGCACGGCGGGCAATTTGAAGTTTGACGGGGGAACGGTCGCGTCAGCAGCTGAGAAGACCAACGAGATTCGCGAACGGTTCGGTTTGCACGGAGATGCGCCGCTAGTTCTCGCCGCGAGCACACACGCGCCGGAAGAAAAGATCGTCCTCGAGAGTTTCAAACAACTCCGAGCATCACAACCTGTCAGCGCCGAATCTGCGTTGCGGCTGATGGCCGCGCCACGTCATCCCGAACGCTTCGCCGAAGTCGCCTCATTGATCCAGGACTCCGGACTGAGTTGGGCCCGAAGAACAAACGCAGCGAATGCGGCGGACGCAGAAGCGAGCGTGATCCTGCTCGATACGATCGGCGAACTGCCCGCCACATACGCACTCGCGACGGTCGTGTTTGTCGGCGGTAGCATCGTCGATCGCGGTGGTCACAACATCCTCGAGCCGGCGGCGGCCGGCGTGCCGGTCGTAACCGGAGCGCATACGCATAACTTCCACGCCATCGTCGATCTGCTTAGAAAAGCCGATGCGATAGTTCAAATGCCACCCGTTGAAGGTGACGCAGCCGCAACGGAACTCGCGAAGACGGTGGGCGAGCTACTTGCTAACCCGTCACGCCGCACCGAACTCGCCACACGCGCAAAGCAACTCATCGTCACCAACCAGGGCGCCGCTGAACGAACGGTCAAGATCATTACTCCGCTGCTGTCCGCGAAACGTCGCGACAGTTCACCATCAAACCCCGTCCTCGCCGCCAACGCTCAGACTTCATGAAGTCGCTGCTTCTTCCGCCACTCAGCGTTCTGTACGGCGCCGTCACGCGAACGCGCCTCTCGCTCTATCGCCGCGGAACTTTTCATTCGACAAAACTCGATCGCCCTGTAATCAGCGTCGGCAACATCACCACCGGGGGAACCGGCAAGACTCCACTTGTCGAATGGGTCGCACGCACCGTCGCGAACGACGGCAAGAAGGTCTGCATCCTGACGCGCGGTTACGGTCGTGATAATCCGGGGCGCTTGGTCGTGGTTTCAGATGGTCATTCCGTCCAGGCGACTCCAGCAGAAGCCGGCGACGAGCCATTTCTGCTCGCGACGAATCTGGCCGGTGCAGCGGCCGTGATCAGCAGCGCGGATCGTGTTGCCGCGGGGAACGAAGCAATAAAGCAGTTGGGAACGGATTGTTTTGTGCTCGACGACGGCTTCCAACACCTGCGCCTCGAACGCGATCTGAACATCGTGACCATCGACGCGACCAACCCGTGGGGCGGCGGTTCGTTATTGCCTTACGGCCGCTTGCGCGAACCGCTCAGCGGTCTCGAGCGCGCGGACTGCATCGTCATCACGCGCACCGATCAGGCCGGTAATCTCGATCAACTCCGCGACGAGATTCGCCGGCACACAGGCGACATCCGGATCTTTCAGTCGCGAATGCAAACTACGCGAATTACGCGCTTGGATGGATCCCTGGACGCGATCGTTCCGCCCGTCGCAGCATTTTGTGCGGTAGGCAATCCGCGTTCATTCTTCAATCAAGTACCGGACGAACTTGTCCGCGAAACCGCCTTTCCGGATCATCATCATTATTCACAACGCGACGTCGATTCATTAACTGAAGCCGCGAAGTACGCGGGCGCGAACAGCCTCGTCACCACGGCGAAAGACGCAGTGAAGCTGCGCTCGCTCTCGTTCTCCCTGCC
>Ga0068859_100008206_pt1 | contig 10595 bp, 8 predicted proteins | sample KBSSwiS22_FD_66585 | JGI IMG/M metagenome (GOLD analysis project Ga0068859, IMG submission 66585) | Switchgrass rhizosphere microbial communities from Kellogg Biological Station, Michigan, USA - KBS Switchgrass S2-2 | ecosystem: Host-associated > Plants > Roots > Rhizosphere > Soil ... | reverse complement strand
TGGCCCAACAGCCGTTCGTGCGGTCCGCTCGGCAAAGTCCTCGTCTTTTGTGATGATGACGGCATCGACACCAAGCGCATGATTCCAGATCACGAAATCTTCCGCACCGGCCAGACCGACATCATTGACGTGTTGGGCTAAATGTCCCTGGTCGGCCAGCCACCGAGCCAATCCGGGAGGCAGTTGGGCATCGACCAGGAAATTCACCACGAGACCATGACCACCGCGTGATCGATCTGGGCAGCGGCGTATGCGAGAGACGCTCGAATATCGTCAGGTTCAAGGTAGGGAAAATCAGCGAGTATCTCTTCTTCCGAAGCACCGCCGGCGAGCATGTCGAGAACGTCTTTGACGCGGATTCGCATCCCGCGAATGCACGGACGCCCGCCACACTGACGCGGGTTCGAGGTGATCCGACTTAGCAGTTCGGTACTCATTGGTACGCATTTTAACACAGACATAAAGACTTCGGCTTCGACCGTCGCTAGGTGATGAAAACATCAAACTGGGATTACTTTGGCGTCCCGTACGGGAATCGAACCCGTGTCGCCGCCGTGAAAGGGCGGTGTCCTAGGCCGCTAGACGAACGGGACGCATGTGATAGGTGGGTGCCCGCTAGCGCAAGCGCGTTACGTTAACGTAACGCATTTGATGATGTCAAACCAACCCAATCCCAACACTCAAATCACAACAACTGTTCCCACCCAAACCCGTTCTTAACTATAATGCCCGGCAGCCGTTGCGCGGTCATCCCGTTCAAGCACAGGAGAAACCCCATGTCCATTGCTTTCCCCCGCATAGTTTGTTTGTTGGCGACACTATTCCTGTTAACAAGCAGTGCAATCGCGCAACACGATCCGGGTGGCATCACCGGGGGCGGCATGATCGGCGGCAGCACCAGCCGCCCCACAACCAAGCCGGCTACAAAACCCGCTACCAAACCGGCGACGACAACAACAACCACAAGACCCAAACCAAGACCTACTACGCCGGTCGTCAAACGCCCAACATCAACAACATACACTGCCGACTACTATTACCAACAAGGCGAGTCGCTCTATAGCGCGCAGAAATATCGCGAAGCACTCGATCAATATTTAAAGGCCACTGAGATCAATCCCTCGATGAGCGCCGCGCTCTATCGCATCGGCTGGATCTACAACGATCTCGAAGACTACGAGTCCGCTGTCGATCCGCTCAAGCGCGTAACCTCGCTCCAGTCAAACAACGCAGCCGCGCATTTCGAGTTGGGTTATGCCTATAAAAAACTAGAACGCTACACAGAAGCTCTGCCAGTTTTTCAAACAACGATTCGCCTTAAACCTGACTACGCAGCCGCGCATTACGAGATCGGGTGGATCAACAACGAGCAGAAAAACTACGACGTCGCGATCCGCAGTTTAAGATCGGCACTTAGCTATCGCCCCGACTATCCCGAAGCACACAACGAACTCGGCTACGCCTTCCGAAACCTCGGTCGTTATCCCGAAGCAATCACCGAGTACCAGGCAGCGATTCAACTCAAGCCTGACATGGGCCTCGCGCATCTCGGTCTGGGCGACGTCTATTACTACAACACGAAGAACTGCGCCGAAGCCGCGAAGTCGTACAAGCGCGGTCTCGAGCTCCGCCCCGGCAACGCGACCGCTCAGTACAATCTCGGTTGGTGCGACAACGATCTGGAACGCTTCAGCGAAGCCATCGCAGAACTGCGCAAGGCGATTGACGTGCAGCCAGACTATCCCGAAGCACACAACGAGCTCGGGTATGCACTACATCAACTCGGGCGATATCAACTAGCCGTGCAGCAATACCAGATCGCGATCCAGCAAAAGACTGACTACGCCTCGGCACATTACAACCTCGGCATGTCGTTCGTCGCGCTGCGTAATCGCCAGGCAGCGCTCCAGCAGTATCGCATCCTGCAACGCATCGATAACGCGCGCGCGACAAAACTTTTCAATCAAATCAAATAAGACATCCTGAACGCACGACTTCTCATCACAAATTCCGATTGAACGGTCTCCTCAGAGCGTCACTTTTTTACGGGTTTCGGTAACAAAGCAATAGAGGCTCCCCGAGCCGGCAGCGTTTCATTGCCGGTATCACCGTTTCGACTTCCTTTCTGTAAGTAAACTTCTAACTAACCGCGCTCGGGCTTTCGTCCGCCGTCAGAAGTGTGCTTGCAGGACAAACGAGGTTTGCGATGAATACTGAATACCAGGCCACCATCATCGAGACCGGGCTCCTGATCCAACGACTCGCAATTCAGTTTGCATTTCTACGTGAAGAGCTCAAACGAAACTGGATTGAATTTAGACGGAACCTGATCAAATTTCTGACGTCTATGATATTTGCGCTCAGGCAGCGTATCAGGAACTTGCTCTCGACTCCGCATTTCCTGAGCGCAATATCAACAGCAATCACGGCTGTTGCCTGCGTTGTCGTCGCCGCGCTTTTGTTCGAGAAAGCGGTTTCAAAACCTGAGCTCGTAGTTGAAGAGCCGCCTTTAGAGATAGTCATGCTCAACGTTCCACAGTCGAGCAACGATCTCGGCATCGGGTTGAACGGAGATGGACCAGTCGGTTTTCAGACTGGCGGTCATGGCGAAGGCTCCAGCCTGACGCCGCAGCACGCACAGGGAGGAGGCAGCGGTGGCGATGAAACTCCGTTGCCACCGCAATCCGGAGAGTTACCGCCACCATCGGAGATACCGGCCGCGATACCGATTGCGCCTCCAGTCAATCCGCCGGTGCTCCCTGTCGCCGGCATCGATATCGATCCCGCACTCTGGCAGGATTTGAAGCAGCCGGTTTATGGTGATCCGTTGTTAGCGTCTGAAATACCATCCAAAGGTCCGGGTACAGGCGAAGGGATCGGGACGAGGTCGGGAACTGGCGTCGGCACTGGACTTGGACCAGGCTATGGACCAGGCAGGAATGGAAATATGGGCACTGGCGATAAGCAGATCGGTTATGGCGGTTCGGGTGGATCGATTGGTGACGGCGAGCCCAGTGATGGTGGTGGGGGGCCTGGTTTCGGCGGTGGATCTCTTCAACGGGCACATCTTTTATCTAAACCGGAACCGCAGTACACCGAGGATGCGCGCAGGAATCAGGTTACCGGGACGGTGGTGCTGAAGGTTGTTTTCGCAAGTTCGGGTGAGGTGGTGCAGATTCGTGCGGTGCGTACGTTGCCGTTTGGGTTAACGGAACGAGCCATTGCGGCCGCACGTCAGATCAGGTTCGAGCCTGCGAAGCGAGACGGACAACCCGTGTCAGTATCGATGCAGCTCGAGTACAACTTCAATCTATACTGACTACTCTTGGGTGAGGTCAGTACCACCTGCGGTAGCGGGTGGGTCCATTGGCAATAGCAGATCTGAGAAACGCGACGACCCACCCGCTACCGCAGGTGGTACTGACCCTCATCCAAGCCGAGTCTGTTTTGGAGGAAACCATGCATAGAACGCTTCTCACGGTAGTGCTGCTTTTGGTTGCAGTGCCGGCAGTCTTTGCGCAAACGGGCGAAACGTCCGGATCGCTGGCGGCACTCGACGCTACAGGTAAAGCTAAGGGCCTGTGTCCGCTGAAACACACTGACGTGAGGGCCGAGATCAGTGGTTTCATTTCGCGCGTGGTCGTGACGCAGCAGTTTCAAAATCCTTTCAAAGATAAGATCGAAGCGGTCTACACATTTCCGCTACCGCAAAACGCCGCCGTCGACGACATGACGATGATTGTCGGTGAACGAACAATCCGCGGAAAGATCCTGGCGCGCGAAGAAGCGCGTGTTGTTTACGAAGCAGCAAAGTCGAGCGGAAAGGTGGCCGCTTTGTTGGACCAGCAGCGGCCAAACATCTTCACGCAATTCGTAGCAAACATCCTGCCCGGCGAGCAGGTGAAGATCACGATCAGCTACGTCGAAACGTTGAGCTACGTCAACGGCGCCTACGAGTTTGTGTTTCCAATGGTGGTTGGTCCACGTTACATCCCGAGAAGCGTTTCCGATGCATCGCGCATCACTCCCAAAGTGCTTCCTTCCGGCACCAGAAGCGGACACGACATCTCACTCGAAGTCACGCTCGACGCAGGTTTAATCATCGACAACCTCTCATCGAAGAGTCACCTCGTCGACATACAACGTCCTGACAGCCGCAGCGCGCGGGTTCGTCTCAAAGAAAACTCAACGATCCCAAACAAAGACTTCATTCTCCGTTATGACGTCGCTACGCAAGCCATCCAGGATGCGGTGTTGACGCATCGCTCCGAAAGAGGCGGCTTCTTCACGATGATTCTGCAACCACCCGAGCGCATCACGGTTGCAGACGTGACGCCGAAAGAGCTGGTGTTTGTGCTCGACACGTCAGGGTCGATGCAGGGATTTCCGATCGAGAAGGCAAAAGAGACGATGAAGCTCGCGCTCGATAGTCTCAATCCGTCTGACACGTTCAACCTCATCACCTTTGCCGGCGATACCAGCATACTGTTTCCCGAACCGGTGCCGGCCACCAACGCGAACCTGCAACAGGCCCGGGCGTTTCTGAGTTCGCGCAATGGCGCCGGTGGCACCGAGATGATGAAGGCAATCGAAGCAGCGCTCAAACCGTCTGACGATCAGTCGCACGTTCGTATCGTTTGCTTCATGACTGATGGTTACGTCGGCAACGAGATGGAGATCATTGCCGAGGTGCAGAAGCATCCGAACGCGCGCGTGTTTGCATTCGGCATCGGACAGAGTGTGAATCGTTTTCTGCTCGACAAGATGGCCGAAGCCGGACGTGGTGAGGTGGAGTATGTCGGTTTGAATGACGATGGCTCGGCTGCGGCGCGACGTTTTCACGAACGCGTGCGAAATCCATTGTTGACCGATATTTCAATCGACTGGAGTGGACTGCCGGTCGCGGATGTTTACCCGCAACGTATGCCCGATCTGTTCAGCGCCAAACCGGTAGTTGTAACCGGGCGCTTCACGGCTCCGGGCCGCGCGACCATTCGACTCAAAGGCAAGATGGCGGGCAACGATTTCGTGCGCGAGATTCCGGTTGAGTTTCCGGAGACGATGGCGTCACACGACGTGCTTGCGTCGTTGTGGGCACGCGCTCGAGTTGACGATTTGATGGGTCAGGATTTCGAGGGACTTCAGTCAGAAAACATGCGCGCCGATTTGAAAGATACGATCACTCAACTCGGCATCGAGTACAGGTTGATGACGCAGTTTACTTCCTTTGTTGCGGTTGAAGAGATGGTCGTGACTGATGGCGGCCAGCCGCGCCGGATCGAAGTGCCGGTCGAGTCGCCGGAGGGTGTAGCGACAGAAAAGTTTATGTACGCGCAAACCGGAGGTGGTCCAACCGGATTGTTCACGACTTATTCCGGGGCAAACTTGAGTACACAAGCTAATGGATATGTTACTAGCTCTTTCATCGGCCCTGTAAACAAGGGTGTAACTGGAGGAATTATGTCGGGAGGCGGCGGCGGCGGCGCCGGGAGTGCTCCTCCTGCGAAATCTGCTCAGGCACAAGCTCAGGCAACAGCTGACGCTGCGTTGGGGAGCACTGGTCTGATGGTCACCGTCGTTCCGCAACCAACTCCGGAGCCGAGTGAAGAAGAGAAGGCAAAAGCAGCCGAAGAGCAGCGCCACCAGGAACTGCTGCGAAAATTACATCGCTCTGTATTAGCGGTCGTCGAAAGACTGCAAAAGAAAGAAGCGCTGACAAGCGCGGACGAAGCACGCTTCATTCGCAACGGCAAAGCCGAAGTGCAAGTTTGGCTGACTGAGAAATCAACCGCGAATCTCGCGAAGCTACAGGAACTCGGTTTCGAAGTCGTGCTCGACGTGAAGAATCCGAGACTCATCATCGGTCGTCTATCGATCAATAAGCTCGAAGCATTGGCTCAGTTGACGTTTGTGAGTTACGTGTCGCCGCAAGTCTCGAAGTAGACCACAGATTCGTGTAATCTGTGCCAATGTCAGTGGTGATGAAGTTTGGCGGCACGTCGGTCGCCGACGCTGCCTTCGAGAATGTTGCGCGCATCGTTGCGAACGAGTGTGATGCCGCGCCGATCGTCGTCGTCTCGGCGATGAGCGGCGTAACTGACAGTCTACTTGCCGCGACGAACATCACCTCACTCGAAAACGTATTCGATCGCCATCACGCAGTTGCACGCGAACTTCTCGATCCATCGCAAGCTGCCGCGTTCATCGATCGGCTGCGCGAGGCGGCGCATAAAATCGACGAACTGCTCCAATCGCGAGCTCAGAAACCAGCCGGGTACAAATCACTTCAGGACGCGATCGTTTCATTTGGTGAAACTCTTTCCAGCACGCTGCTGGCCGCAGTCTTAAATCAAAAAGGAATTAAGGCACGGCAAGTTGATGCACGCCGTTGCATCATCACTGACGAGGAATACGCGAACGCTACGCCGCTGATGGCGGAGACGTTTGCGCAGACCCAAAGCGAGTTGATTCCGATTTTGGAAACCAGCGTCGTGCCTGTGCTCGGCGGGTTTATTGGTTCCACCAAACAGGGCGTAACGACGACTCTGGGACGCGGCGGTTCGGACTACACTGCGGCGTTGATCGGCGCTGCGCTCGGTGTGCGTGAGATACAGATCTGGACCGATGTTACGGGAGTTTTGACTGCGGATCCGCGCGTCGTGCCGGAGGCACAGACGATTGGGCGTTTGTCGTATGGAGAAGCGGCCGAGCTTGCATATTTCGGAGCGAAAGTTCTGCATCCGAAAACGATTCAGCCGGCCATCGAGAATTCAATTCCCGTGCGTATCTGCAATTCGCGCGCGCCGCACGAGCCCGGCACCCTCGTTGGTCCGGAAACGGAAACGTCGCCGCGGACAATCAAAGCAATCGCGCATAAGACGGGTGTTACAACGGTTCAGATCAGTTCCGCGCGTATGCTCGGTGCTTACGGTTTTTTGCGGGCGCTGTTCGAGGTGTTTGACCGGCATCGCACGGTCGTCGATGTAGTGACGACGTCTGAAGTCAGTGTGTCGCTTTCGTTGGACGATGCGAGCGCGTTGCCGGCGATCGTTGCCGAACTGGAACAACTCGGGAGCGTGAGAGTCGAAGAAGGCCGCGCGATCATTTGTGTGGTTGGTGAAGGTTTGCGCGGTACGCCGGGTATCGCGGCGCGTGTGTTCAGCACGATCAGCGACATCAACGTGACGCTCATCTCGCAGGGCGCGTCGAGTATCAACTTTACTTTTGCGATCGAAGAAGAGCGCGTGAAGGAAGCGGTCACGAGATTGCACAAAGAATTCTGCGCCACAAAAAAGGTACATAAGACACAAAAGTAATTAATGAAACTTTTTGAGTTAACGCGCGAGCTTATAGATATTCCATCGCTGACTGGCGAAGAGTTGGAGGTGGGCGGGTATCTGGCGAAGTGTCTCGAGGAGCTTGGTTATCACGTTGAGAGACAAGTCGTAGAGGGGGATCGATTCAACGTGATCGCGACCACGCGTGAGTCGCCGCGCCTCGTGTTCTCGACGCACATGGACACGGTGCCGCCGTTTATCGAATCGAGTGAAGACGAAGAGTTTATTTACGGGCGTGGGTCGTGTGATGCGAAGGGAATTATCGCCGCGCAGATCTTTGCTGCCGAACGTTTGCGCGAAGAAGGTGTGAACGACATCGGCATGTTGTTTACGGTTGATGAAGAGCTGAGCAGTATTGGCGCCCAGGCTGCGAACGAGCATCCACTCGCGCGCGAGTGCCGTTACTTGATCAACGGCGAGCCGACTGACAATCGTCTGGCAACGGGCACCAAAGGATCTGTGCGCGTCTTCATTACCACTGAAGGGCGCGCGGCGCATTCCGCGTATCCTGAAGCGGGCGAGTCGGCGATCGAGAAGTTACTCGACATTCTGGAAACGATTCGCGGTGTTGAGTGGCCGGAGGATAATTTCTTCGGCACGACCACGTGCAATATCGGAGTGATTGCGGGCGGCACGCGCCCAAACGTGATCCCGGACAAGGCGCGTGCGGAATTGCAAATCCGGCTCGGGATCGATATAGAGCACGTTAAAAAAGTTCTCGAAGATGCGGTGAACGAGCAGGGGCGGCTTGAGTATGCGTCGGCACACAATCCGGTGCGGCTTTTTTCGGCGCCGGGTTTTGCGCAGTGTGTAGTGCGATTTACGACAGACATTCCGTACTTGTCGTCGTGGGGTGAGGCGCTGTTGCTTGGTCCAGGTTCGATCCTCGACGCACACACAGATCACGAACGCATTTCAAAACACGAACTCAACGAGGCCGTTCAATTGTATGTGGATCTCGCGAACACATTAACACGATGAGAGTAGCGCTAATCGGGTTTGGAGCAATGGGCCAACTGGTTGCCGCCGGAGCACGCAAGGGCGGCGATGAACTCGGTGCGGTGCTCACCAGTAAAGAAAGCTCTCTTACTGTCGAAGAGCTGGCGCAAAAACTAAGTGGTCACGACGTGGCAATCGATTTCTCGATCGGCGAAGCGGCACTAAGAAATATTGAAGCGTGTGCGCGAGCGAAAGTCCCACTCGTCGAAGGAACGACGGGCTGGAAGCAATACGAGCCCGCCGCAAAACAGATCGTTACTGAGAACTCCGGCGCGATGGTCTATGGCGCGAACTTTTCTATCGGCGTCAACCTCTTCTACCGCATTACTAAACAGGCTGCGGCGCTCTTCGCAGCCGTCGAGGGCTACGCACCGTTCATCGAAGAGGCTCATCACAGTCGCAAGCGTGATGCGCCTTCCGGCACGGCTCTAAAGCTGCGCGAGCTGATGTCCGAACACCTTGACCTCGACATACCAACAGCATCGACACGCGCAGGTCATATACCCGGTACGCATCGCGTCGGTTTCGATTCCGAAGCCGATCAAATTCTGCTCACGCACACGGCACGTTCGCGACAGGGCTTCGCGAGTGGCGCCTTACTCGCCGCGCACTGGATCGGCGGACGTACGGGTGTGTTTGAGTTTGGAGAAGTGATTGAAGAAATTTTAGCCACAAAAATGCACACAAAGCACAAAACAACCTAAGAAATTATTTTGTGTCTTGTGTGTTTTTGTGGCCAAAGATAGGAGCGATATGACAATACAACTCGACTGGCTTCGCGGATGTGCGACGGCTCTCATTACGCCTTTTACGAGCAGTGGCGCGGTTGACGAGAGATGTTTGCGCGACTTGATCGAACATCAGATCAACGGCGGCGTGCGCCTGCTCGTGCCCTGCGGCACCACGGGAGAAAGTGTGACGATGACTGATGAGGAGAACCGCCTCGTCATCAGCACGACTGTTGAAGTTGCGCGTGGTCGAGCGAAAGTGATCGCCGGCACCGGCAGTAATTCAACTGCCGTGACGATCGCTCGCTCGCAGGCAGCGCGCGAAATCGGAGTCGATGCCGTGCTCACCGTCGCGCCTTATTACAACAAGCCGACACAGGAAGGTCTCTACGCACACTTCCGCGCGATTGCCGAAGCGATCGATGGGTTGCCGGTGGTGCTTTACAACGTGCCCGGTCGAACTTCATCAAACATTTCCGCCGAGACAACTTTGCGTCTCGCACGCGACGTGGAAAACATCGTCGCCGTTAAAGAGGCCTCCGGCAATCTCTCGCAGATCATGGAGATCCTGCGCGGCCGGCCGGAAGGCTTTCGCGTGATCTCCGGTGACGACGCGTTGACGCTCGCGTTGATCGCGCTCGGCGGCGATGGCTTGATCTCGGTCGCGTCGAATGAAGCTCCAGCGCTGATGTCACAACTCAACGATCTTGCTCTAGCAGGCCAATGGGATGAAGCACGTGCGCTTCACTATCGTATCCTCCCGTTGATGGAAGGAAACTTCATCGAATCCAGCCCTGGTCCACTAAAGGCCGCGATGGCGATGATGGGATTGCTCGAAGAAAATCTCCGACTACCGCTCGTGCCGGTGCAGGAAAAGACGCGCATACGCATGCGCGAGATCCTGATCGAAGTCGGACTGCTGAAGGAAACTCATGCCGTTGCGTGAACAGATCGAGGCGCTTGCCTCACGCAGTGAGTTCTCCGCGGAAGACCGCGGCGTCTTCGAAGAACTTAAGCGTTCTCTCAATCGCGGTGAGGTCAGGGCTGCTGAAAAAAGTGAGACTGGTAAGTGGCTCGTCAATTCGTGGGTGAAGCAGGGCTTGCTGCTCGGGTTTCGCATGGGCGCGATCGCCGACGTGTCGAGCAGTGACAGTTTCAAATTCTTCGATAAGAACACGTATCCCGTCCGGCCCACGACTCTCGAGGACAACGTGCGCATCGTTCCCGGCGGCTCGACGATTCGAGACGGCGCTTACATCGCACCGGGCGTCGTTTGTATGCCCCCGATGTTCGTAAATGCTGGCGCGTATGTCGACACCGGAACTATGATCGATAGCCATGCGCTCGTCGGATCGTGCGCGCAGATTGGCAAACGCGTTCATATCTCCGCGGCCGCTCAAATTGGTGGCGTGCTCGAGCCTGTCGGCGCAGTGCCCGTGATCATTGAGGACGACGTACTCGTCGGTGGCAATTGTGGCGTGTATGAGGGAACGATCGTGCGCGAGCGTGCGGTGTTGGCCTCCGGCACGAT
>Ga0068859_100008205_pt1 | contig 10595 bp, 5 predicted proteins | sample KBSSwiS22_FD_66585 | JGI IMG/M metagenome (GOLD analysis project Ga0068859, IMG submission 66585) | Switchgrass rhizosphere microbial communities from Kellogg Biological Station, Michigan, USA - KBS Switchgrass S2-2 | ecosystem: Host-associated > Plants > Roots > Rhizosphere > Soil ... | reverse complement strand
ATGCGTTTTGGCCGCACACGGCGATCAAGTCCCTGGCACTTATGAATGTTGTAAGTTGTGACCCGAAATGATGACACCCTGGGTATATTTAAGCATTACTTCAAATCGCTGTTCCACCCGTATCAGTCGACTGCTTTGTACAAGAAGTCCCGAAGCTTATTTGCTTTCTCTGCGCGCTCTGCGTATCTCGGCAGTCTCTGCGTTGAAAAGGCCACTAACCGCCGAGTACGCCAGAGAAGAGAACGCTGTCAATAAGCTTTTGTGCAAAACCTCAGTCGACTGCAATCCACTCTGCCGTTGCGGGAAAGAGTTTCTTCTCGGGATCGATCGTCACGACGTACGCGCCGAGTGCGCCGATGCGGCGGTTGGGGCCGAAAGTGATCTTCGGCATCAGGCCTGTGTCGTATTCGTAGAGGCCTTCAAGCGCGGTCACGAGACGTTCGCGGCTCAGATCCTTGCCACAAAGCTCGAGCGCGTAAACGAGGATGCGCGCGGCGGCGAGCGCCGATGCTTGCGCGGCTGCGTGCGTCGAATCGAGTTTGTTTTTTTGCAGCAACGCTGTGTATTCAGCGGCGCCGGCGGCGGACACATCGGTGGGGACGGTCGGGAAAGCCAGGAAGATGTTGTTTTTCATCTTCGCGCTGAATGAGCCAGCGACGTTCCTTCCGAGCAGCGAACCGAGCAGGTAGAACGAAGGCATCCAACCAGACGTCTCGGCGGCGCTTAAGATCGCAGCTGCTTCGTTGCCCGCACCTAGAAGAAAAACCGTGTCGATTTCTTTTTGCTTCAAATCGGCGATGAGCTGAACTGCTTGGAAATTATCTCGCGAGTAGTAATTCGTTGTGACGCTACTCCACCGGCCCTTCTTCGCTTGTTCTTCGAGACTCGCAGCGATCGTTCGATTGAACTCCAGATCAGGCGAGACGATGGCGACGCGCGACTTCGCCGGATCGGTTTTCTTCGCTGCAAATACCGCCAACGCGCGCGCCTGCTCTTTCAAGCCCGGCAGCAAATAAAAAATGTACCGGTTCAACGGTAAGCCTCGTTGCGGGAGCAGGGTTGATGGACCAACGAACGGAACTTCTTTCTCCTGGGTCAACGCCGCCACACCGTCTTCAGCGCCCGCCGTGAGACCACTCACCATCGCGAACACCTGATCGTCATCGATCAAATGTCTTGTGTTCGAAACCGTTGCTTTCGAGTCGCCGTACATCAGACGCAATTCGATCTTGCGGTTGTAAATGCCACCGCGACTATTGATCTCCGCAAAGTAAGCCTGCAACACGTCGCCGATCGATTGGGACAAACCATTTAATGACGCTTTATCAGGTAGAACAGTGCCGAGCACTATCTTGGTGTCAGTCAAACCCGGATCGGTGTCCGTTTCGATTCGTTTTAGATAAGCAATGAGGTTCGCCATGTCTTCCTGCGGCATGCGGTACAGGGGCATGGCGACAGCCAACTTGTTGCCGCCGGGATCCATACCGCTCGTCATCGTGCGAACGAAAGACGCTTCAGTGAACGCCGGGTGCTTGCGTCCTCCTTCGTCAGCGTGACCGTAGGGCTTCGTCAAAAACGCCCACCTCATATTGCCGGCCGTGACCCCGCCTTCTGTTCTTCCTTCGCCGCGGCTGCCATGACAACCAGCGCAGTTCAGCGTTGTCGCCGGCACGTCGACCTCGCCCATCATGGCGGTGATCTCCTTACCGGATGCGCTTTCGCCGCGAAGATAAAAGGCCTTGCCGCGTTTTTCCTGTGACGTGAGTTCGCGGCGCTCAGACGGCGACTGGGCCACAGATTGTTCGCTCCACAGCACGAAACCGGCAATGCCGATTAAAAGAATTAGTGTGAGTTTTCTAATCATCGGTCGTTGATTACATCCTCGAGAATCTGGATCAGTTCGTCGGCCTTCGCTAAGCCAAGCGCTTTCTTCCAAAGGCCCTTGGGCTCGTTGCCGATGATGAAGATGCTGGTGTGCTCATCTTTTGCCTCGACGTACTGGCCCAACTTGTAAAGCGCCCAGTCGACGTTCTCTTTCTTGCCGGTAAGAAATAACCAGCCCGGCTTCGCATGGAACCGTTTGCCGTATTCCTTCAGACGAGTGGGCGTATCAGTTTCCGGGTCGACGCTGATCGAGACGAGAAATACGTCCTTGCCGAGCCGATCGCCAAGCGCTTCCTGCATCTTTTCAAAGTTGCGATTCATCGGCGGACAGATGCTGGTGCAGGTCGTGAAGAACGTGTTGATGGCCACGATCTTACCTTTGAGCACGTCGGAGTAGAAGCGTAGTTTTCTGCCGTCTTGATCGACTAGCTCAACATCGGAAAAGTACTTCTGCGCGGCTGACTTCTCGTCCTGACCACGAATCAACATCGGACAGAGAATCAAAAACAGAACTACGAGACTGATTCTCATGGCTTAACCTCTGCGGACTTGGAAGTCTCTTCAACTCTGCCTTCCATAACGTCCGCGATAACACCCATGATCTGGTTAATCTTCGCGAGACCATAGGTACGGGTCCATACACCCTTGCGGTCGTTGCCGATGATCAGCGCCGGAGAGTGATCCTCTCGTTTCGACACCGCGGCGCCAAGCGCATTCAACAACTTGTCCATCTCCTGTTTCTCACCCGTCACGAAAGTCCAACCCGGACCGGCTTTGAACTTCGCGCCCCAGGCTTTCAAACGCTCCGGCGTGTCAGTCACCGGATCGACGCTGATCGAAATGAGGTGAACGTCTTTGCCGATCTTCTCGCCCATCTCTTTTTGCAACCGCTGAAAAGTGGCGGCGAGTGGCGGGCAAATAGTCGTGCAGTTGGTGAAGATGAAGTTGATCGCTACGGTCTTGTCTTTGATCAGATCGGTGTAGAAGTGCAGCTTGTTGCCGTCCTGGTCCAACACCGCAACGTCCGGGATTTCCATCTTCGCACGCTTGGCATTCGCCTCCGAAGCAGCGGAAGCTGGAGGGTGGCAGCATGACGACTGCGCGCTCGATTTTGATTTCGATTGGGCGCTCACCGTCAACATCATGGAAGCAAGTATGATAACACTGACTAGAATGGATTTGATGTTCATGTATTCACCTCGCGTCTGCTTACTCGGTTGCCTGTAGCATCAAGTAAGGAAGGTCTACGTAGCGCACGCCCATCGAAGAAGATTCGACGAACAGCATGTAGATTCCGGTTTGCGGCACGTTGATCTTGAGCTCGTAAACTCCGTCGCCGATCGACTTCGCGATGTCGCGTCGTTGCCACACGCCGGGACTCAGGAACGTCAACACTCGCACGTCCTGTAAGTCGGATTTGGGATTGCCGGTTGCCGTATCGATCAACTTGAAGCGAAAGATAAAGTCATGGTTCGCGGTCAACTTCTTGTCTTTCACCTGATGTTCGATACTGAGTGCAACCTGCGGTTTTTCTTTCAGCCCCGGGTTTGCTTCAGCGTTCAGTTCGAAGCAATGGGCCACTCGCGGAGAGTCGTTCAGGAACGCCACGTCGTATGGGCCACTCGCAGGCAATTTGATTGTCGTGGAGTAAACACCGGGCTCGGTCTCGCGCAGACTTCGATCCACTACCAGAACTGCCAATGGCTCGCGTCGATAGTTCTGAAAGTTACCCATCGGCGCCGCCATTCCCTCGCTGTAGTAATAAAGGACCCGGTCGACGGGATTCGCCACAATGACGGCGTTCCCTTCCGGAGCGAGGACGATCGAATCGGCTCGCACCGGAGTTGAACCCTGTCCCGGCGCGCCCTGTCCGCCCGGAAACTCAGTAATGTCGACCTCTTTACCAATCGTTCCCAACCGCAACATCTCGACGTTCTCGGTCTCGAGTGATCTGACGAACGCGAACGTGTCGCTGAACATGATCTGATCGGGCGACTTGCCGGTGTTTACCTCGTGCAGTAGCCGATTGGAGGCGGCGTCGAAGATGCTGACCGTGCTCTGTTTGGTATTGAGGACGAATCCATAACGTCCGCCGGGTGCGAAACGAATCGAGCGCGCACCGGGTTTTGTCCTAATAGTCGCGACCTCCTGACGGTTCTGGGTCTCAATCACGGTCACTGATCCGTCGTCTTCGCTCGCGACATACAGCGCCTTGCTCAGTTCAGACAGCGCCATTGAAACCGGTCCCGCACCAACCTTGATGTCCTGCGCCTTTGTCAGCGTGCGAACATCGATGATCGAAACCGTTCCACTTTCATTGTTGGAGACAAACGCGAACTTGTTGTCGTTGCCGATCACGAGATCATGAGAACCCGCGCCCGTGGGAATCTTCGCTGCTACTTTCAAACTCGCCGTCTCGATCACCGTCACGGCGCCGTTCTTCTCGTCGCCGTCATTCGCGACCCAGATGTATTGCTGATCTGACTGCAGCGCGATACGCCTCGGTTTGACTCCAGTGTCGATGTAGTTCGTAACTTTCCAACTTCTCGTGCTGATTACCGCAACCTGGTTGATCAACGGCAACGTAACGAACAGCCTCTCACCGTCGCGTGTCATCAGCCAGTCTTCGCCGGGACTCTTGAGCATCACGAGCGTCAGCAACTTGCTGCCGCCGAAACCCAGGAGCGGATCGATGACTGAGATATCAGGACTCTTGTTGAGCGAAAGCACGTAGTAGGAATTCAGATCGACGTCAGGACGCGCGCGCAAGCTTCCGGTTAGATACGACTGGATCTTCTCGCGACACTGCGCCGGCTCCGTCGCTTTGTCTTTCGACCGCGTGTTGATCCATGCCGAGAGACCGAGTCCTTTCACGGGCGTGCCGGTTGTCGTATCGGTAACTTTGAATCTGACGTTGACGTCTTCGGCCGCCCTGATCGACTTCGCGTTCGGGGCGAGCGGATCGGCTGTGAACTCGATCGCAATCCCCTGCTCGACGATCTTCTGTTTCGCGTTCTGTGCCTGAGCGGTCGTTAAGAACAGGAAAACTACGGCGATTGATGAAATGAATGTCTGGTGGGTGTGTAGTCGCATGTTTGCACTCCTGTAGTTCGGGGTGATTGGCCTTCACGGTGCAACCGTTGTGCCTGCAAGAAACCGAGCAAACTGGTCTAATTGTTTGTGAACAGGTGGGGAAATTTACTGCGCGTTGCGAAAAAATAGGGGTGGTCCATGACCGAACCACCCCTATCGCCGCAAGACGGGCCACACCGAACGGCCTGGACGTCTACGGCGTTACGCGGAAGATACCCCAAATTCCGCCATCGAACTGGAACGAGTTCTGTGTCCGATACAGATAGTCGCCGGTAACTCGACGAGCACCACCCGCACCATTCACGGGAATCACTTCGTAGTGCGACGACGGTCCAACTCCGTACTGGGCGCCTTTGAACTCTGACAACGGATTGTCGCCAATCATCTTCGACCTGTTGGCGTACGGTTCATCCTGCCAGAAGTGGCCGTGGAGATTGAACACGTTGTTGCGCGCATGACCGTTGGCATTCAACACGCGCAACCGGACCTGTTGGCCGGCCCTGGCGGTGAACACCGGAGTCTGCGGATCGCCTCCCACCTGCGCGTTAGTCAACACGTTGGTGAAGTCGAAGTTACGCGTTTTCTCAAACGGAGTTTCCGGAGCATATCCCATCCGCTTCCAAAGCGGCTCAGTGCGATAGTTGATCGCTTTCTGCGCCGAGTCTTCAGCGTCTTCAGCGCCGTCCGGACCACCCAGGTTTGGCACCGGGCTGCCGTCGGCAAACCTCATGTTGATATCGGTCTGGAACTGAAGCACGAATTCACGGAAGGACGTGCCATCCGGTTTGGTGACTGTCGCCTGCGCGCGTGATCCGGCGTCTTCAACCCAGCTCGATCCTTCGGGTTCAATGATGAGTGAACCAATCGCGCCTTTGTTGCTGTGCTTGATTGGGTCGGAAGAAATCAGGTTCGTCGCGCCAAACTCGATCGGCGTCGCGATGCGCTGGAAGCCGTTGATAACAACGTCGCCGGCGTACCACGTGTACCGGGCGATCCCGCCTGGTCCAACCGTCTGGTTTGGATTGAAGCCTACATTCTTACCGTCGCTGTTCGCCACGTTGTAAGCGAGCAGTTGCGGATGCAGACCGACCTGATTCGATGGTTTGACCTGGTTCGCGTTGAAGTGGAACAGCAGGTTCGGCATCGTATTGAAGCCGTCGAGATCCGGCAGCAGCTTCGGCAGCTTGTTAACCAACGTGAAGTTGATACATTCGCCGGCCTTTGCGCGAACGACAAGCGGTTCGATCGGGACTCCAGCCTTCACCTTGCCGAAGGCGTCAATGTCCGAACTGCGGAAATACATGATCGCCGTCGGATCGTTGAGCGCGCCTCCGTTGCCGGCGCGGCTGTTGTAGACCAGTGTCCCGCCCGGCAATGCTGATGCACTGACCGCCGTGACGCTGATGGTTCGTCTGGGAGCATTCCCCGGACAGATACCGGTGGCTACTGTCTTGCCGGTAGCAAAGTCAGTGGGAAGCGCGGTGACGATGGTCTTGGTACCGATGAGTCCACCTTCAAGCGACGCGCCTTGAGCACCAGTCGTATCAGAGATCATGTCAGGCGACATGTACCTCTGATCGGTCGTGACCTGAGTGTCTCCAGCTACGGATGCGTCGCTGGTGTCCTTATAGTCAGTCACACCATTCGGGAAGTCCGGATCGGTTGTAAACGACGAGTCGTTAGCTGACAGTTGGGCCGCGCCCTCCAGGTTGTTGGGTAAAGCCATCAAGTCCGCCAGCAATCCGCGCCGTCCGTTGTAGACTCGGAAGAGTCCCCACACGCCGTTCCACTGACCATCAACAGACGCGCTGTTCTGGTAGAGGTAATCGATGTAGGGCCGATTGCCGAGCACCGATTCCTTGCCAGTCAGAAACTCGAAGTGCTCGGAGATACCGGCGACCTGAGAGTTTCTGTAACCCGAGTTGTTGATTGCGGTCGGGTCTTGCGGCGTGCCTGGCTGATGCAGCCACTTGTGACCGCTGATCGTCAGGTTGTGTGTTTCTTCATGCGCACCGACGAGAATACGAATCTGAACTTTGTCGTTTTCGTATGCTCTGAGCAGCGGTGTGAACGGGTCGCCCGGTTGCACACCTTTCGTCAGCGCAGGATAGAACCATGGCTGCACGTTGAACTGCGGATCGGCACGCCAGACGTTTGACTTGTAGACTTTCGACAAATCGCCCGCGGAGCCTGCCGCCTGCGTGTTCGTGTTTGGATCGCGCACGCGCATCGGCACCGGTTCATTGCGATAGTTAACGCTCATGGTTCCCGGGTCGGCCGCCGAAATCGCTTCGGGACATGGCGCCGGAACTCCGCCCGGGCAAACCACGCCATTCTCGACGATGAACGGCAAACCTACTTCGTTGATAATCGGCGGGTTGATTACGCCTTTCGGATCCGCGATCGGGTTTCCTTTGGCGTCAACGCCCGCACCGGCTTCGTACGCGAGCTGGTAGTCTGCGAATTCAAACAGGAACTCGCGGTGACTGAGCGACGGATCCTTCTCGACGATCGCCGCCTGCCAGCTTGTTGGTCCACCATCGACTGCGCGGGATCCCATGATCGCTCCCGTTTCCGGGTCTTTCCAAACGGAGCCCGCCGGCTCAATCACCAAACCAGCATAAAGACCGGTCTGTTGATGACTCGATGGTCCGTAGTGATCGTGGGTAAACACGGTGCGCAGTGTTCGGTCGATCTTGTTGTTGTTGAGCACATCGTCGGCAAACCAGCGCTGGACCGTGGTCTGTGCGCCGACCGTGCCGAAGAACGGGTGGGCCTTCGCCACGGGACAAGCAAAAGTACCGTCACGCAGGTCGCCTGAATTCACGCCGGCGCAAGCATTCTGTTTGCGAATGGCGTGTATACGTTCGACAACTTCGTCAGGACTAAACGTCCCGTCTTCGTAGTTAAAACCATTGCCTGATCCGTCTGACGACGTGACGTCAAACTTCACGAGGTGGATGTGTTGTCCGATGATGTCGGTTGGTGTGCGAATCTGGAAGTCGTCCTGCTCGTACACTCCGGGTACCAGGTTCGTGTGATAGAACGTGATGCAATCGCCGGAATTCGCCCGGAAGAAAAATGGTTCCGGTGGTTTAGTTCCCGCCTGCATGGCCGCGACGTCGGCCCAGAGACCAAGGATGCGAGACTGCGGGAAGTGCCAGCCCGCTTTGTTGAGTTTGATGTCGAGTTGGAACGCCGCTGCTTTGTATGTGCGGGCAGTTCCAGTGGGCAATCCGTTGTCGTCGACGCAAGGATCGGCGAATGGAGCGCCCGGTTTGCGTGGCTGACCATTGAGCAGGAAGCTGGCGGCGGTGCCGTCGGGCTTATAGCTCGGATGGAAACGTTGTTCGTGATAGACCATCGCGGCCACTTCCGTAGCCGTTCCGGTTTCCGCGATCTTTTGCGCCACCGCGGTTATGAGTTCTTTACTGAAGTCGAGACGGGTTTCAACGCTGACGAAAGTGCCGCCAGTAATGATATGTCTCGGTAAGCCGCCGTCGTCGATCGTGTCGAGCGGTGGTTTCGGAGCGCGATGTCCTGCCGCGGCGGGAACGAAGAACGGATAGCCGGGCACGCCCGCGGTCGGCATCGGAGCCATTGCGAGTGTTGGCAGGGGAACGATTGCGGGTGTCGGTGTGCCGGCCAGGATTTCGCCATCGGGTAAAGCGCGCGATCCGGGGACCGGAACTCCCTTGGCGTCGAGCACCGTTCCTGCTTCAAACACATCATGTGCGCGCCACAATTCCCACATGCCCTGGGCAAAGTGTGGGTAGAAGTGGCAGTGGAAGATTGAATCGCCGACAGTCTGGTTGCGGTTGCCCGTGCCGCCGTGGGCGATCTCGGTCGTGAATGCGTAGCCTGGTCCAAGACTCTGGCTGTCGAGATAAGTTGAATTATCGTCGTCAGGAGTTTGCAACCACTGGTGCGCGTGCAAGTGGTGCACGTGATGTTCTTTCGGTCCCGCATGAACGACTCTCATCTTCACCGGGTCGCCGATGTAGCTGTGATGCACGTTGGAAGGATCATCCGGGTACAGGACCTTGGTGGCCTTTCTTCCCGGGATCAGCTTTCCGTTTGCGTCAGTGGCGTTGGCGGGCACGTCAACTATCTGTGCCGGGTCGCCGACCGTCCAGGACGAAAGGAAAAACTCCTCGAACTTGCACTCGGTGCAGTTGAACATCGGGCCGACGCCCAGCCGGTTCGCGAGAATCTCCGCTCCCGCGGCCGCTACGCCGTAGTTGATGCCGAACCCATCGCGAACGCTTTGCAGCGTGTGCTTCAGGACCGGATCTTCAAACTGCGGAAACGCCTGTATGGCTTTGATTTCATCGTGATAGATCACCGTGAACTCACGAAATGGACGTTCGCGATCGGGTTCGGTCTGGTTGAACTTGAAGGTTCCCGCCGGAAAACGTCCTTTGTTTGGGCCGGTGATGATCGCATTGAGATCGGTATGAACGATCGTGTCGCCATTGAGCATCTTGAGGATCGGTTTACCGGCCTTCGGATGTCCGATTGGATACACAGCGTCGTAGTTGATGACCGGCTGGCCGCCCGGTGTCGTGCCCGTTTGCGCCAGTTTCATGTCGTCCTGTGTGACCTGCGAGCGATACCACTCGGCCCCTTTGGCTTCGACATTGACGCTGCCGAATAGGCCCTGGGCCAGCGTACCGCCGTCTGCTTCACCGCTTGTAGTTGCGGCGGTGCTGTACATCAGATTGTTTCCTTCACGAGTTGCGGTGAAGGTGTAGATCCTTGTTGCGCCAGGACCTACGAGGCTCGGTGTGTTGGTACCGACGTTCGAGCCATCGGAAGTGATGCCGCCTACGAGCTCCATTCCGTTTACGTGAATACCCGCAAATCGTGTTGCGGGTTGATCGTCGCTCGGAAGGCTCGATAGAAGGTTGGTGAAGCTTAATCGCAGACAGTCGCCACTGTTCATCCGCAGTACGATCGGTCTTGGTCTCTTGTCAGAGCGCAACTGAACGTTGCCGGCGACAAGACCCTTCGCCGCATCGATCGCCACGACGTCTTGTTTGAGCGCGTAGATCATGCCGCCCGGATTTATTGCTCCGAGGCGGTTGTACATGATTGCCTGGTCTAGCGCGACGACGTCAGCCTTGATGGTGCGGCTGCAGACGGGCAGGGGTGTAGGCGACGGCAATGGAAGCGGTATCGTTCCGCCGTCGTCAATGGGTGCGATAAGTTGTGTCTGTGCCTGAACATTCAGGGCGGGTAGTAAGAGTAGAAGCGAGGATAACAAGAGCAGAAAGGAGAACTTTCTCCTCGGGTGCATGTAGTATTTGCTTTTCATCTTCCTTTCCTCCGCGTTTCGGTCTGTCGTTGGACCACGCTCGAGGTGACTCGAGTGAGTTAAGGGGGCCACTGTGCAACCACCATGCCTCGCGGTTGGACCACAGATTTAATTACTGATGTTGGGAAAATGAGATCGACGGCATGTCTCAGCGTGAGACATAGGATGCGATTGTGGTCCAGGGTGAAGCACGATCCGGACCACAGAACTCTACGCGGGACGCTCGACTGTAATACCGAGTTTCTTGAGTTTGCGGTAGAAGGTAGGACGCGGAAAGCGAAGGATCTGCGCGCTGCGTCTG
>Ga0068859_100008203_pt1 | contig 10595 bp, 7 predicted proteins | sample KBSSwiS22_FD_66585 | JGI IMG/M metagenome (GOLD analysis project Ga0068859, IMG submission 66585) | Switchgrass rhizosphere microbial communities from Kellogg Biological Station, Michigan, USA - KBS Switchgrass S2-2 | ecosystem: Host-associated > Plants > Roots > Rhizosphere > Soil ... | reverse complement strand
GGGCCTCGTGCAGCAGGCGCGCGACCTACCCGCCGGGCACTTGATCACGCTCGACGAGGAGCAGGGAGTCGTCTCCGCGGTGCGCCTGGTGCCGAAGACACCGCAGGCGCCTTCCCCGGCTCCGGGCTCCGTGGCCGAAGCGGCACGGCCGAAGCGTCTTCTCCCGGAACCGGCGGCCGCCCGGCTCGACCGGGACGCGCTGCGCCGCGTGGACGCGCTCGCCCGCGAGGGCACGGCCCAGATCCTGGCCGGCCGGCTCCGCGAGGGGATCTCGGCCTACGAGAGCGCGCTTCCGTTCCTTCCTCCCTGGGATGCGGCCAGCCAGAGCGCGGATGCCCTGGGCTTCGGCGACCGCGAGCGCTACCGCGCGTTCCTGGCATCGCTCTACGACAACCTCGGCGTCGCGCTCATGCGCGCGGAGCGGCTGGACGAGTGCGCGGAGCCCATCGAGCGCGCGCTGGCCCTCGACGCCGGCCGCGGCAAGTTCCACTACAGCCTCGGGCTCTGCCACTTCAACGCGGGCCGTTACGCGGCCGCGGTCTCCGCCTTCGAGGCCGCGGCGCGCGCGCCCGGCCCTCCCGCGACCCTGCCCTACGATCTCGGGCGCGCGCTCGCCGGCGCCGGCCGCTGCGCCGACGCGGAGCCCATGCTCCGGCGCGCCATCGCGGAGATGCCGCGCCCGGATCCGCGTGGCAGGGAGGCCGAGGCCTGGTATCAGCTGGGCAGCTGTCACGCGGACGCCGGGCGCCTGGCGGAGGCGGCCGCCGCCTTCCGCTCCGCGCTGGCCGTCGTCCCCGGGCACCAGCGGGCGCTCTTCCGCCTGGCCTCAGCCTGGCGGCGGGCGGGACGAACGACCGCCGGCGCCGCCGCCGAGTCGCTCTTCGCGGCCCGGCAGCCGGCCGAGGAGGTCGTCCTCGCGCTCAAGCGCCGCGGCGTGCGCGACGGCGCCGAGCGCCTGCGGCTGGCGCAGGCCTACCTGGACGCCCGGCTGGCGCCGCAGGCCGTCCAGGAAGCGCAGAAGGTGCTGGCCGGCGATCCTGGCTCGACCGAGGCGCTGGTCCTGCTCGGCGACGCGCTGCTCGCGCTGCGTCCTCCCGCCCTCGCCGCGGCCGAGGACGCCTTTGCGCAAGCTCTCGCGGTGAGCCCGCAGCTGGCGCCGGCGCTGCGCGGGATGGGCGAGACGCTCCGTCGTGCCGGCCGCACCGAAGAGTCGGAGCGCTGGCTGCGGCGAGCGCTCGAGTCGCGTCCCGACGACGCGGCCGCTGCCGCGGCGCTCGCCCGCCTCGAAGCCGCGGCCGGACGTCCCGAGGCGGCGGCCTCGCTGTTGCAAGGAGTCCTCGACCGGGAACCCGGCGACGCGCAGGCCCTGCGGGCCCTGGCCGAGGTCTTCACCGGCGCCCCGGCCGGACCGTGGAGGCGGCCGGAGGAGGCGCTCCGCCTGCTCGATCGCGCCGGCGGGGTCTTCGGCGAGGGCCTCGACGTCCGGCTGAGCGCGCTGAGGCTCGCCGGCCGGGAGGCCGAGGCGACGCGCCTGCTGGAGGAGTCCGCCGTGCTTCCCTACGGCGGGGCGGACACCAGCCCGAGATAGCGGCTCGCGTCAGGTCTCGGTGGTCCGCATCCTCGAGAGCCAGAGCGAGGCGTAGAGCCGCGGCACCTGCCACCATCGCTTGTGGGGATGCGTGACGGCGTAACGCAGCCCGGGGTTCGGCACGCGCCCGCGCCACACGCAGCGCACCTCGGCGAAATCGCGCGGAGGCAGGGCCAGCTCGCGGTAGCCCCAACGCACGAGGTGATCGAACGAGACCCGCCCGTTGCGCGCGCGCTCGCGGGCATCGCGGCTGGTGGCCCAGGTCCCCGCCCAATCCTCGAGGGCCGGGGAGGCGAACACCCGCGAGGAGGCCAGAAGCTCCACGGCGGACCGCGTGAAGCCGATGCACCCGCCCTGCACACAGGGCGGATCGAGCGGCTCGTGGTGCGCCTGGGTCTCGTGCTCCAGGGTGCCGAACACGCACGTCCCCGCCGGCAGCCAGCGGAAGCGCCGGTGGACGCGAGTGTCGGTGTCGATGCGGAACAGCCAGGGCGACGGTCGCTGCAGGAACAGGTCCAGCATGCGCTGGACGACCTGGCCGCCGCGCCGGACCGCAGAGAGCCGCTCCCCGCGGACGTACTCCGCGCCACAGCGCCCCGCCAGCGCCGCGTGCCGCGGGTCGTCGTCGCCGTCCGAGACGAGGATGACCCGCGCGGCCGGGAACACCCGCCGCAGGCCCGTCAGGCAGGCGCGGGCCAGCCCGTGGTCGCGATACACCTGGAGGAAGAAGGTGAGGTCCGGGTCCTGGTAGTCGGAGGTGTCGGCGCCTTGACGCACGCTCGGCCCCTCCGCTAGGCTCCCCGGGCGGGCGCAGCCACCGGGACCCCTCCAGAACCGTTGGGGCGAGCCGCGGATGAGGCGCGTGGCGCGCGATGCAGATCCTCCTCGACATCACCCATCCGGCTGACGTTCACTTCTTCCTTCGCCCGATGCAAAACTGGCGGGCGGCGGGCCACACCGTCGTGGTGGTAGCGCGCGACAAGGACATCGTCCTCCCGCTGCTGGCGGAGCTGAAGGTGGAGTGCCTGCCCATCGGCCGCGCCGGACGCGGGCCGGTGGGCCTGGCGGTGGAGCTGCTGCAGCGCGAGGTGCGCCTGCTCCGCCTCATGCGCGACCGCCGGCCCGACGTGGTCTGCGGGTTCGGCGGCACGTTCGTCGTGCACCCGGCCTGGCTCCTGGGCGTGCCGCGCGTCGTGTTCACCGACACGGAGAACGCGCGCGTGGCCAACGCCCTCGCCTTCCCCTTCGCCTCGCTGGTCTGCACGCCGCGCGCGTATCCCCACCGGCTGCGGCGGCCGCAGTTCCGCTACTCGGGCTACAAGGAGCTGGCCTACTTGCACCCGCGGCACTTTACACCTGATCCCGGAGCGCTCCACGACGCGGGCCTGAGCGAGACGGAGCCGTTCGTCTTCATGCGCCTGGTCGCCTGGGGATCCGGCCACGACTTCTTCGACCACGGGCTGTCCGACGTGCGGGCCGCGGTCGAGCGGCTGAGCCGCTTCGGGCGCGTGGTGGTCAGCGCCGAGGGGCCGCTGCCCGCCGAGCTGGAGCCGCTGCGCCTGCGCGGTCCCTTGCATCGCGTTCACCACCTGCTGGCCTTCGCGCGGCTGTACATCGGCGAGAGCGCGACCATGGGCGCGGAGAGCGCCGTTCTGGGGACGCCGGCGGTGGTGGTCTCGACGTCGCGGCGGTCGTACCTCGACGAGCTCACCGCGCGCTACGGCCTGGCCTTCTGCTACGACCACCCGCGCTGGGGGCAGGCCCAGGCGTTGCAGCAGGCCGAGGCGCTGCTCGGCGACCCGCAGACCGCGCAGCTCTGGCGCGAGGGGCGCGCCCGGATGCTGGCCGAGCAGGAAGACGTCTCGCAGTTCGTCACCGACCTCGTCGTGCGGCAGGGGCGCGAGGTGTGAGCTTCCCGGTGGGAGGCGACCCGGCGGCCGCCGCGCTGCGTGCCGCGGGCCGGGGCTTCCGCGCCACCGCCACGAGCCAGGGGGCCATCAAGCTCGCGGCCCTTGCCTTCGGGATCTGGGTCGCGCGCCAGCTCGGGGCCTCCGAGTTGGGGCGCTACTCGGCCGCGCTCGCGTTCGCGGGGTTGTTCGGGGTCGCGACCGGCCCGGGGGCGGCCAGCTTCGGCTCGCGCGAGATGGCGGCCGACCGCCGCGCGCTCGGACGCCTGGTGGCCGACATCGCCGCCCTGCGCCTGGCCCTCGCGATCGGCATCGTCCCCCTGGTGGCGCTGGCCGCGTGGGGACTGGGCCGCCGCGGCGACGCCCTGGTCGCGGTGGCCGTGGCCGCTCTGGGCCTGCCGCTCTACGTCCTGGCGAACACGCTCGACGCGGCCCTCGTGTCGCAAGGCCGCCTCGATCTCGCATCCGCCTGCGCCGCGGCGCGGCAGGCGCTGTTCATCGTCTTCGGCGCCGTGGCCCTGTTGTTCGGCGGCCGAGCGGTGGCGTTGCTGCTGGCCGCCCACCTGGCGGGCGCGGCGCGCGCCGTGATCACCTTTCTGGCGTTGCGGCGCGCCACGGGTGCGCGCCTGGAGCGCCCCCAACCGCGGCGTTGGCCGGACCTGGCGCGGCGCGGGCTGCCCTTCGGTGTCGAGGCCGTGGCCGACGTGGCCGGGTTGCACCTGCCGATGGTCGGGCTGACGCTGTGCGCCGACGACGCGGTGCTCGGCTTCTTCGGGGCGGCGTTCAACCTGATCCTGGCCGCGCTCCCCCTGGCGCAGGGCGCGGGGGCGGCGCTGGTGCCGGCGCTCAACGCCCCCGGAGCGCGGGAGCTGCTGCCCCGGATCACGGGCACCGCGGTGCGCTGGGCAGTGGCGTCGGGCCTGGTCGCGGCGCTGCTGGTCGGAGCGCTGGCCGGGCCGCTGGTGACGCAGTTCTACGGCCCCGACTACGCGCCGGCCGCCGGCCCGCTCCGTGTCCTGGCCTGGGCGCTGCCGCTCATGCTCATGTGGGAGGTGGTGCGGGCGGCGGCCCTGGCCCTGCGTCGCGAAGCCGCCGCGGGCCGCGTGGCCGTGCGCGCCCTGCTGCTGGAGGCGCTGGCGGTGGCGACGCTGGCCCCCGTGCTCGGTGCCACCGGAGCGGCGCTGTCGTTCGTGGTCCTGCGCCTGGCCAGCGTGGCCGGCCTGTCCTTTCTCCTGGTGCGCAGCCTGTCGGCGGGAGAGGCGCGCCTGTCGTTCGGCCTGCCGGCCGGAGAGCGCACCTGACAAGCGTCGCCGTCATCATCCCGAGCCTGAACTCGCCGTTGATCGGTGACGTCGTCGCCTCTGTGTTGGCGCAGGACGGCATCGATCGGGTCGAGGAGGTCCTGGTGGTGGGGCGGGACGAGCCCGGCCGGCTGCGCAGCGGCGCCAGAGTCCGCTTCATCGATACCGTGCGTCCGGTGTCCGAGCCTGTGGCGCGGAATCTCGGCCTGGCCGCGACTCGCGCGGACCTCGTCCTGTTCCTCGACAGCGATTGCCTGCCGCAGCCCGGCTGGCTGCGCGAGCACCTGGCCGCCCACGCCGCCGGCCACCGCCTGGTGAGCGGCAGCGTCCTCGCGGAAGGCGAAGGATACTGGCCCCTCGTCTACAACCTGTCGCTCTTCTATGCCTTCCTGGAGAGTGTCCCCGGCGGGCCGCGCCCGTCGCTGCCGACGCTCAACCTCTCCCTGGCGCGTGGCGTGGCCGAGGCCGTGGGACCCTTCGACGAATCGCTGACGCGGGCCACCGACCTGGACTGGACGCTGCGGGCGCGCCGCGCCGGCGTGGGGCTCACGTTCTGGCCGGCAGCGGCGGTGCGCCACCGTCATCCCCGGCGCACCTTGGCCGCGGTGTGGCGCGACTGCGCGGGATCCGGGTTCCATTCGCGCCGCGTGCGTCTCCGGCACGCCGAGCTCCTGGGCACGCCGCGGTGGCTGCGCCGGCGCCTGGCCGTGCGCGCATTGTCGCCGTGGCTGGCCCTCTGGGTCACGGCCAAGGTGGCCGCGCGCTGGCCCGCGACCTTCCGCGGCCGCTGGCACACCCTACCCGCCTTCCTCCTGACCAAGCTGGCCTGGGGTTGGGGCGCGAGCGCGGCCGGGCCCTAGCGGCCGACCGCCGGCGCCCGCGATCGTCAAACGATGTCACCGGACGGGCGGACGGGGCCCGGGCAGCGTACATTGTTGCTGGAGCAATCATTGCCGAAGCAAGAGCCTGTCGGACGGCTCATCGCCCTGGCCCGCCGCCGGCTGCGCCAGGCCGTGGGGCGCCGCGTGGCCGGATTCGGCCTGACCCCCCAGCAGTTCTGGATCCTGGTGAACCTGGCGGAGGCCGACGAGCCTTCGCTCGTCTCGCTGTGCGACCGGCTCCGCATGGACGCGCCCACCGCCTCGCGCATCGTGGCCTCGCTGTCCCGCCGGGGGCTGGTGCGGCCGGCCCCCGATCCGCGCGACCGCCGCCGGATGCGCGTGACGCTGACCGCGCGCGGACGCGGGCTGACCGGGCGGCTCCTGCCCCTGGCCGCCGAGGTCCGGGCCGCGACGGCGCAAGACCTGAGCCGCGCGGAGGCCGACGAGCTCCGGCGGCTGCTCCGCAAGGTCATCGCCAGCCTGGAGCGTTACGACGCCGCCGTCGCAGGAGAACCGTCATGAAGACCCGAGCCGTGCTCGTGCTGCTTTCGTCCACCGCCGCGGCCGGCTGCGGCCGCACCTCGGCCGCGTCGCGGCCCGCCGGTCCACCCGCGGTGCCCGTGGTCGTGGCCACCGCCGCCGTCCGCGACGTCCCGGACCGCATCGAGGCCGTGGCCACCGTCGAGCCGCTGGAGACCGTGAAGGTCAGCGCGCAGGCCAGCGGGGCCATCACCGCCGTGCGCTTCGCCGAGGGGCGCGACGTGCGGGCGGGGGACCTGCTGTTCGAGCTGGACCCGCGTCCGTATCAGGCGGCCCTGGCCCAGGCCGAGGGCAACCTGGCCAGGGACCAGGCGCAGGAGAAGAAGGCGGCTGCCGATGCCAGCCGGGCCGAGGCCCTGTTCGCCGAGGGCATCCTCTCCAAGGAAGACCACGATCAGGCACGGGCCACCCTGGACTCGGAGCGCGCGGCGGTGGCCACGGACGCCGCCGCCGTGCAGAGCGCGCGCCTGGAGCTCGGCTACACGCGCGTCCGCTCGCCCATCGCCGGGCGCACGGGCGCCGTCCTGGTCCAGCCGGGCAACGTGGTAAAGGCCGCGGACGCCACGCCGCTGGTGGTCATCAACCGGGTCGATCCCATCTACGTCTCGTTCGCGGTCCCCGACCCGCGGCTGGCGCAGATCCAGCGCGCGCAGCGCGTACGGCCGCTGCCCGTGGAGGCCGTGATCGCCGGCGACGAGGCCGCGCCGCCCACCGGCCGGGTCAGCTTCGTGGACAACCAGGTGGACGCGCAGACGGGCACCATCCGGCTCAAGGCGACGTTCCCCAACCCTTCGGGACGGCTCTGGCCGGGACGCTTCGTGCGCGCCCGGCTCACGCTCGGCACGCAGGTGGGGGCGGTGGTGATCCCCGCCGCGGCCGTCCAGGCGGGCCAGCAGGGCAGCACCGTGTTCGTGATGAAGCCCGACCAGACCGTGGAGCAGCGCGGTGTCGTCGCGCATCCCGCGGGCGAGGGGCAGGTCGTGGTCGACCGCGGCGTGGCCGCGGGGGAGAGCGTGGTGGTGGACGGCCAGCTCGGGCTCACGAACGGCGCGAAGGTCCAGCCCCGGGCCGCATCGGGAGCCGGGCAATGAACACCGCGCTCTTCATACGCCGTCCGGTGGCCACCACGCTGGTGATGGCGGCCATCCTGGTCTTCGGGTTGTTCGCCTACGGGCAGCTGCCGGTGAGCGACCTGCCGAACGTGGACTTCCCGACGATCTCCGTGAGCGCGAGCCTGCCCGGCGCCAGCCCCGAGACCATGGCCGCGGCCGTGGCCACGCCCCTCGAGCGGCAGTTCTCCACCATCGCCGGCCTGGACAACATGACCTCGGTGAACGCGCTGGGGGTCAGCCAGATCACCCTGCAGTTCGCCCTGTCGCGCGACATCGACGGCGCGGCGCAGGACGTGCAGTCGGCCATCGCCAAGTCGCTGCGCCAGCTGCCGCCCGACATGCCCAGCCCGCCCTCCTACCAGAAGGTGAACCCCGCCGACTCGCCGGTCCTGTACCTGGCCCTGAGCTCGCCGACGCTGCCCCTGTCGCAGGTGGACGAGTACGCCGAGACCCTGCTGGCCCAGCGCATCTCCACCGTGAGCGGGGTGGCGCAGGTCGGGGTCTTCGGGTCGCAGAAATACGCGGTGCGGCTGCAGCTCGATCCCGAGGCGCTGGCCGCGCGCGGGCTGGGCATCGACGAGGTGCAGGCGGCCGTCCAGAGCGGCAACGTCAACCTGCCCACGGGGACGCTCTGGGGCCGCGACCAGGCCCTGACCATCCAGTCCAACGGCCAGCTCACGCGCGCGTCCGACTACGGGCCGCTGATCCTGGCCTGGCGCAACGGTGCCCCCGTCCGCCTGGGCGACGTCGGCCGGGCCGTGGACGGCGTGGAGAACGACAAGGTCGCCAGCTGGTTCAACGGGACCCGCGCCGTGGTGCTGGCGGTGCAGCGCCAACCCGGCACCAACACGGTGGAGGTGGTCGACCGCGTCAAGGCCCTGCTGCCCAGCTTTCGCGCGCAGATCCCCGCCTCGGTGGCGCTCGACGTGCTGTTCGACCGCTCGCAGTCGATCCGGGCCTCGGTCTCGGACGTGAAGTTCACGCTGCTCCTGACCGTGGCCCTGGTCGTGATGGTGATCTTCCTGTTCCTCCGCAACGTGTCCGCCACCGTGATCCCCAGCCTGGCCCTGCCCATGTCGATCGTGGGGACTTTCGCGGTGATGGCCCTTCTGGGCTACAGCCTGGACAACCTGTCGCTCATGGCCCTCACGCTCTCCGTCGGGTTCGTGGTGGACGACGCGATCGTGATGCTCGAGAACATCGTGCGGCACATGGAGCAGGGCGCGCCCGCCATGGAGGCCGCGCTTCTCGGGTCGCGGGAGATCGGCTTCACGATCCTGTCCATGACCGTGTCGCTCGTGGCGGTATTCGTCCCCGTGCTGTTCATGGGCGGCCTGCTCGGGCGGCTGCTGCACGAGTTCGCGGTGACCATCGCGGCGGCCATCCTGGTCTCGGGGTTCGTCTCGCTGACGCTGACGCCGATGCTGTGCAGCCGCTTCCTGAAGCCGCCCCGCGATCAGGAGCACGGCCGGCTCTACCAGGCCTCGGAGCGCGCGTTCGGCGTGTCTCTGGCCTTCTACGAGCGCACGCTCCGGGCCGTGCTGCGCCGCCGCCGCGCGGTTCTGGCCGTCTCGCTCGCGCTCCTCGTGGTGACGGGATGGCTCTTCCAGCGGATGCCCACCGGCTTCCTGCCCAGCGACGACACCGGGCAGGTGTACGCGGTCACGGAGGGGGCGCAGGGCACGTCGTTCGAGTCCATGGCCCGCCACCAGCAGGCCCTGGCCCGCATCGTCGGCCAGGACCCGAACGTGGAGGCCTACATGTCGAGCGTCGGCGCCGGCGGCTCCAGCAGCACCGCCAACGCCGGGCGCATCCTGATGCGCCTGAAGCCGCGCACGGAGCGGAAGCTCTCCGCCGACCAGGTGATCGCCGAGCTGCGGCCGCGGCTGGCCCAGGTCCCCGGCATCCGCGCCTACCTCCAGAACCCGCCGCCCGTGCGGGTGGGCGGCTCCCTGACCAAGAGCCTCTACCAGTTCACGCTCCAGGGGCCGGACACGAACGAGCTGTACCGCTACGCGCCGCAGCTGGAGGCGCGGTTGCGCGCGCTGCCCATCCTGCAGGACGTGACCAGCGACCTGCAGATCCGCAACCCCGAGCTGCACGTCGAGGTGGACCGCGACCGCGCGCAGGCGCTGGGCGTGAGCCCGCAGCAGGTGGAGACCGCGCTCTTCACCGCCTTCGGCAGCCGGCAGGTCTCGACCATCTACGCCCCCAACAACGAGTACCAGGTCATCCTCGAGGTGCGGCCGGAGGACCAGCGCGATCCCGGCGCGCTGTCGCGGCTCTACGTGCGGTCGTCGGCTGGGGCGCTGGTGCCGCTGGAGGCCGTGGCGCGGACCGTCCCCGGCGTGGGGCCGATGGCGGTCAACCACGTCGGACAGCTGCCGGCGGTGACGCTATCCTTTGATCTGCGGCCCGGGGTGGCCTTGAGCCAGGCGGTGGACGCGGTGGCCCGCGAGGCGCGCGGCCTGCTGCCGCCCGGGATCACCACCAGCTTCCAGGGCACGGCCCAGGCTTTCCAGTCGTCGTCCAAGGGGCTGGGCGCGCTGCTGGTGCTGGCCGTGCTCGTGATCTACATCGTGCTGGGCGTCCTCTACGAGAGCTTCCTGCACCCGATCACGATCCTGTCCGGCCTGCCCTCCGCGGGCGTGGGCGCGCTGCTCACGCTGATGCTCTTCGGCCGTCCCCTGGACATCTACGGTTTCGTGGGCGTGATCATGCTCGTCGGCATCGTGAAGAAGAACGCGATCATGATGATCGACTTCGCGTTGGAGGCGGAGCGCCGCGACGGCAAGCCGCCGGCCGAGGCCATCTACGAGGGGTGCGTGGTCCGCTTCCGCCCGATCATGATGACCACCCTGGCCGCCCTCATGGGCACGCTGCCCATCGCGATCGGCTTTGGCGCGGGGGCGGAGTCGCGCCGCGCGCTGGGCCTGGCGGTGGTCGGGGGGCTGGTGTTCTCCCAGGTCCTCACCCTGTACATCACGCCGGTGATCTACACCTACCTGGAAGGGCTCCAGGCGTGGGTGCGCCGCCGGCGCGCGGTCCCGGTGGCGGCCACCGCGGCCTGACGCCGGCGCGGGCCCCGCGGCCTCAGACGATCACCACCTCGATGTTGTGGGACTCGAGCGCGGCCACCATCTCCGGCGAGACGCGGTCGTCGGTGATGACCTTGTGGACCTGGTCGAGCGGCGCGATCACGGAGAGGCTGCGCCGCGCGAACTTCGTGGAGTCCGCCACCACGATCACCTCGCGCGAGACGCGGA
>Ga0068859_100008202_pt1 | contig 10596 bp, 8 predicted proteins | sample KBSSwiS22_FD_66585 | JGI IMG/M metagenome (GOLD analysis project Ga0068859, IMG submission 66585) | Switchgrass rhizosphere microbial communities from Kellogg Biological Station, Michigan, USA - KBS Switchgrass S2-2 | ecosystem: Host-associated > Plants > Roots > Rhizosphere > Soil ... | reverse complement strand
CAATTTGAATTTCCTGCATGTCCGAGTTGCAAGGAATACTTTGGTGGGCCGGTCATGTCCTTAAGCAGTAATCATATGGTCCTGACAGGCGGACCGTTTCAAAGGAACTATAGTTCTTGGGTGTTCGGCGGCACGGAAAGTGGTTTCAAAATACCAGCCCCGCTTCTTTCTCTCACCGCGTCCTATAGTTCGAACAATATCACTTTGAATTGGGAGAATTCTCCCGGAGGGTACGACAGAATCGGTGTGATCATCTTGCTTTTCCCTTGGTATTCTTTAGATGGAGCGGCTACAAACTTCATCCACAATCCGACAATGGGAGGCTGGGCATCCGGTGACGTTACCTATCAACTCGTTGGTTACAAAAATGGAACGCCGTCAAATCTGGTCGGCTTGCGGCTAAAAAACTATCTCAGACAGGAGTCCTTGATGAACGTGCCGTTTTCATGGGGAGTGGCTCCCGGTTTTAAGACATGGACGCTCAATGCGGCGCCGGATTCATTGCGGTTTGAGCAGGGCAATTTGCCTGGCGTGGCGCCGGGGGTTGAGCTTCGTTCTTTTGTAGCGAATGGTTTTTATCAAGTACTCCGGGGAAATGGGTCGTTCACTGGAGGCGTTTCGAGGCGGTTTCTGGGGTTGAATTCGGGACATGCCTATCGTGTCTCGGCACGGGTGAACACATTTGATGCGAAAGAAGGGGATTGGGTTTTCTCAGTCCATGCGGCCTATGGTTCCGCCCAAGGCGAGGCTATCAGTCCTGATCAAATGGCGGGAAAGGCCACGTTGCCGAATAAAATGAAAGGTGCCGATGCCGGGTTGGTCGCTTCATATAACTCATCCACCAATACCGCAGGCAACTGGATCACCTGCTCGTCTGAATCCACAAAATCTGATGTCACGTTGCCTGATAATGTAAATTCCCTGACGATTTGGTTCCGGCTTCAGGGCAGTCACGCGACCAACGTGGTCGTTGGCTTCGACTCGGTGACCTTGGAGGATCTGGGAATCTTAAGAGTAACGACTGACGACAAGGCTGGGCAGTATGCGGTCGTGGATTCAGACAAAGAAGTCGTTACCTTGAAAGACGCTGCAGGAAATTCCCTTTGGTCAACAAACGTGATCAACATATTCAGAATACCATTTAGCGGAGAGAAAAAAATTTACGAAATGAAGCTTTTCAATGACCAGTTGCTTATCAAGGCTGGATTGAATGCTTACATTCTTATCGATAAGCACACCGGCCAAGTATTGGATTATGGGTCGGGATAACGGCCCACCCTTTTCCTGCCGATGAAATGGAATCATATAATTTCGACAATCGCACTTTGCCTGGTCGCTGCGATTGCAGCGATATGGGTGAAAGAACACTCCTTGAAGATTACTACGTCTTCCGGAGCCAGCGCAGGTACTGCGTCGAATAGCGTGCCCTTTGTAACAAATCGTCCTGAAGTGGCAGGAGCAATCGGGAAAACCAATACCGCCGATGAGGGAGGTTATTCCAGGAAATTCAATGACCCGAAGACGGGACAATGCGCGTTTCTCAGCTCGGATAAACGGACTCTGACATTGAAGGACAAAGGCGGTAATGTGATTTGGACGGTGAAGCTGGCCGACTTAAAACAAACGGATGGTGCTTCTGATGTGTTTACGGATGTAAACTCGGTAACCTTTGTCGAAAATCCGCCTGTTCTATTTATAGAAAATGGAATCGTTTCCTGTGATTTGGATTTGCGCACAGGAAAAATAATACATGTCGGAAGGCGAATGTTCCTGCCGTGAAATGGCGAGCGCGTGGCCTTGAACAACCAAAAACCAGTAACCTTGTTTCGATTGGTTGCCTCAGCCGATCTGCCCTTAAAATGAACCTTCGCCGGTTGCGCCACTAAAACCGTTGACGGAAACGCTCCGGTTCAGCTACCTTGCACGGCTCTTTAATCGAAAAAACATTGTGAATATCACCGTTGAAAATTTGGCGCCGTGCAAGAAATTGCTGCGGGTGGAAGTGGATGCGAAGGCTGTGGATGAGACGTTTGACGCCATCGTGAAGGATTTTCAGAAGCAGGCCGCGTTGCCGGGGTTCCGCCCGGGCAAGGCGCCGCGCGACATGGTCGTCAAAAAATACGAGGCCGACATCCAGGAAGAGGCCAAGCGCAAGCTCATCGGCGACCACTACCGCAAGGCGCTCGAGGAGAAGAAGCTCAACGTGCTGGGCTATCCCGACATCGAGGAGATCCAGTTCGGCCGCGGCAAAGTATTGCAGTTCGCGGCGACGGTGGAGACGGCGCCGGAATTCCCGCTGCCGGACTACAAAGGTCTGCCGGCGAAGCGTGAGGCCAAGTCGGTGAGCGACGAGGACGTCGAGCGCGCGTTGAAGATGCTGGCGGGCCAGCACACGAAGTTCGAGACGGTGGCGCGCGAGATCCGGATGGGCGACGTCGCGGTGGTGAATTACCACGGCACCTGCGAGGGCAAGCCGGTCACGGACATCGCCCCGACGGCGAAAGGCCTGACGGAAAAGGCGAATTTCTGGCTCGATATCGAACCCAACGCGTTCATCGCCGGTTTTGCCGAGCAGATGCTGGGAGCGAAGGCCGGCGACAAGCGGACGATCAACGTCGATTTCCCGGCGGACTTCGTGACGAAGGAATTGCAGGGCAAGAAGGGCGCGTTCGCGGTGGAGATCCTCGAGGTGAAGGAAAAGATGCTGCCGGCGGTGGACGACGAGTTCGCCAAAAAGTACGGCGCGGAGAACCTGGAGAAGCTCCGGGCGGGCGTCCGGGTGGACCTGGAGAATGAATTGAAATATTCGCAGGCCAAGGCCGTGCGCGGCCAGATCGTCCGCGGGCTGCTCGACAAGGTCCAATTCGACCTGCCGGAAAGCGCCGTGGCGAACGAGACGCGCAACGTCGTGTACGATATCGTCCGGGAAAACTCCCAGCGCGGCGTCCCGCGCGACTTGATCGAGAAGCAGAAGGACGAGATCTATTCGGTGGCGGCGAACAGCGCGAAGGAACGCGTCAAGATGGCGTTCCTGATCCAGCGCATCGCCGAGCAGGAGAAGATCTCGGTGACACAGGAAGAGGTCCTGCAACGGGCGCACCAGATGGCGGGCATGTACCAGATCCCGCTGGAGAAGTTCATCAAAGACCTGCAGAAGCGCAACGGCGTCCACGAACTCTACGACCAGATCGCCCACGAAAAGGTGCTGGCGTTCCTGGAGCAGAACGCGAAGGTCGAAGACGTCCCGGCGGCGAAATAAGGCCGGCTTCAAATAACCATTTAGTTACCTTCGGCCGCGCCGCCGCGTCTTGAGTTTGACGATTACGTCCGAATGACTCAAAATGCCGCCATCATGAACTGTCGCAGCGCCGTCGCGTTTTTCTTTTTGGCCGTGCTCACGGCCGTGGCGCAGACCAATCCCCCGGACCTCGCCCCGACCAATTTCGCGGCGTCGGCCAGCCGCGACATGTCGTTGCAGGACTGCCTGCGCGAGGCGCTGGCCCACAACTTCGACGTCCAGATCGAACAGACCAAGCCGGAGATCTCCCTTTACGACCTGCGGTCGGCGTATGCCGGTTATTATGAGCCGTCGCTGACGATCTCGGCCGAGCATGATTACGACAAGACCGGCGACGAAGGCGTCCCGCCGGACGTTTCGCGCGAGAACAAGATCAATTCCAGCATCAGCGGGTCGTTGCCGTGGGGCACGAGCTACACCTTGAGCGCGAATGCGCACGAAAGCTACGGCGCCAACGCGCTGACCAATTTCTTCGATGGTTCGAGCGGCACGGTCTCGCTGGGGGTCACCCAGCCGTTGTTGAGGGATTTCTGGATCGACAGCGGCCGGCTTTCGATCCGGCTGGCGAAGAACTCCTTGAAGTCGTCGGAACAGGACGTGCGCGACCAGATGATCAAGCGGCTGACCGACGTGATCGATGCGTATTACGAACTGATCTTCGCCCGCGAGAACCTGAAGGTGCAGCGGGAGGCGTTGAAGCTGGCGGAGACGCAGCTGGACCAGGACCGGCAGCGGTCGCAGATCGGCACGATCGCCGAACTGGACGTGCAGCAGGACGAAGCGCAGGCGGCGCAGAGCCGCGCGGGCCTGATCGACGCCGAGAACACGCTGGCGGTGGCCGAGAACACCTTGAAGAACCTGATCACCGACGATTACCGCCGCTGGCACGAGATCGACATCCAGCCGTCCGAAACGTTGACGGCGACGATGGAAGCCTTCGACCTGCAGGACAGTTGGAACAAGGGCTTGAGCCTGCGGCCGGACGTGTTGCAGGGACGGCTCGACGCGGAGCGCCAGGGCATCCAGTTGCGGTTCGACCGCAACCAACTTTTTCCGCAGCTCGACCTGACCGGGTCGTACGGGTACAACGGGCAGGGCGTGGAATTCAGCGACACGACCAGCCAATGGCGTCGCCGGGACCGTCCGTCTTATTCCTATGGGCTCGTTTTTTCCATCCCGCTGGGCGAATTCGGGAACCGCAACCAATACAAATCGTCGAAGGTGAGCCTGAAACAGGTGTTGCTGCAGCTCAAGCAGACCGAGCAGAACGCGTTGGTCGACATTGACAACGCGATCAAGAAGGCGCAGTCGAAATTCCAGAGCGTCGAGGCCACCCGCCAGGCGAGGATCTATGCGGAAGCGGCGTTGAGTGCGGAGCAGAAGAAATATGACGTCGGCAAGAGCACGACCTTCACCGTGTTGCAGCTGCAGAACAAATTGACGACGGCGCGGTCGCAGGAGATCCGGGCCCTGGCCGATTACAAGCAGGCGCTGGCCGACCTCGCCGAGGCGGAAGGCACGACGCTCGAGCAGAACCGGATCGACGTCGCGGTGAAGTGATCAGCCGTCACCAGAAGTGCCAATCGCCCTTCCAGACGATCCACAGCCCCAGTAGCAGATTCGTGATGGCGTGCGCCGTCATCGCGTCCCCCAGATGGTTCCGCCGGAGCACCAGCCATTGGTAGACCGCGCCGCAGCCGATCCCCGCCAGCCATTCATTATGCGCCAGCCCGAAGACGGCCGCCGTGGCCAGGAACGGCACCGGCAAAAATTTATTGAGCGGCACGGACATGAAATGTTGGCTGGCGATGAAGCGATAGAGGAACGAGCGATAGAACAATTCTTCGACCGGCGGAACGACGAAAGTCATCCCGGCGATATGGATGGCGACGAAGAACCAGGCCATCGCGGAACCGGCGCCGAAGACGTCGAAGGGATTGCCCGTCGCGGCGCTGTGGAACATTTTAGGATACCACGGGTCGAGCCCGACCCAGGCGGCGAAGACGACGATGCCGGCGGCGACGGCCTGCCAGCTGAAGGTCCAGCGCAGTTCGGGGACGAACGGCCGGACTTCGAGGATGAGCCAGGCGCCGACGAGGGTCTTGGCGAGGTAGAACCAATAGGCCGAGGCGGGGCCGAACTGGCCCTGGCAGACGGTCAGGGCGAGGAAGACGAGGAACGGGGTGACGCGGGCCGCGGCCGGCGAACCGCCGAAGATGGGCCTCAGGACGCGCACCGGTTATTTGCCGAGTTTGATCTCCTGCAGGACACCGTTCGTGCGTTGGAACGTCACGCTGTTGCGCGCGATCACCTTGACGGTGAAGTTGCCGACGCGATCGCCGATGCGGACGGTTTTCTTGTCGACGATGGCCACGGGGTGGGCGGGGTCGAAGAAGATGCCCTGGACCTTCGGCGGCACTTCGACTTCGGCGACGGTGTTGGTGGCGGGGACGTTGGCGGCGGGCGGGGGCACTTCGGGCGCGGGCGCATTGGTCATGGCCGGCGGGGCGGAATGATGGTCGCACGCGAGCGGTCCGGCGAAGAAGCAGGCGGCGGCGATGAACAGGAGCAGGGCGGAGATCCACATCCAGTTGGACCGTTTGGCCGGGGCCGGCCCGGCGGGCGGCGTCGGGACGGGGACCGCGGGCGCGTTGGGCGTCTGTGAGGCTTTTGCGCGTTTGAGCGCGTCGTTGATTTGGCTCATATATGTATTTCTCCCTCTAATTCGCGGATCGCGCGGCCGATCATCCGGAAATCGATGCGGTCGCTGCGTTCGACGAAACCTGCGAGCAACGCCTTGTCACAGACGGCGTTGACCAGCCGCGGGATGCCGCAGCTGTACCGGTGCACCCGCCAAAGCGCCAGGCGGGTGAAATACGGCGCGCCCTTCGCGCCCGATACCTCCAGCCGGTGCTGGATGTATTGGCCGGTCTCGGACCGGGTCAACGGCTTGAGATGATAGCGCACGGTGATCCGCTGGCGCAACTGGCGTAAATTCGGGCTGTTGAGACGTTCCCGCAGTTCCGGCTGGCCCAGCAATATGATCTGCAGCAGCTTCCGGTCATCGGTCTCGATGTTGGAAAGCAGCCTCACCTGTTCGAGCAAATCTTCGGTCAAATTCTGCGCTTCGTCAATGATGAGGACGGTCTCGCGCCGTTGCTCGACCTGTTTGAGGAGGAAACCGCTGATGGCGGCGATGGTTTCCAGGCGGTCGAGGCCCTTGACGTCCAGGCCGAACTCGGTGGCGATGGCCTTCATCAATTCGTTCGAGTTCAGGACCGGGTTGAGGATCAGGGCGGTGGAGAACTGGCCGTCGAGCTGTTCGAGCAGGGCGCGGCAGAGCGTGGTCTTGCCGGCGCCGACTTCGCCGGTGAGCTGGACGAAACCTTTGCGTTCGCGGATGCCGTAGAGCAGGTGGTTCAGCGCCTCGCGATGTTTGCGGCTGTGGAACAGGAAACGCGGGTTCGGGGTGATGTCGAACGGCGCCTGTTTCAACCCGTAAAACTCCAGGTACACAAGAGAAGATTAGCAAAAAACGGGGCGCGGGGAAGGTAAAACGCCGACGATAAAAGAGGTGATAGGAAATTTGCCTCACCGGGTCGATGGAATTTCTGCGCTTGGACGCGCCGGCGGGTTCAGGCATCCTCCCGCCATGCATGACCGCGCTTCCACCGTTCTCTGGATCTACATCATCCTCTTGCTGGTCGGCGGGTTGATCGGTTTCTTCAAGGGCAAAAGCAAAGTGTCGCTGGTCACGTCCACGGTGTTCGCCGTGATCCTGATCCTGACGACGTTCCACGACGTCTTCCAGCCGCGGTTCGCCAACACCCTGGTCAACGCCGTGATGTGTGTGCTGCTGGTCGTGTTCGTCATCCGCCTGGCCAAGACGAAAAAATTCATGCCAAGCGGCCTGATGGTGGTGGCCACCGTGATCGCGCTCGCCTTGCGGAACATCTGATCCGGCGATGGCTCCTCCGTCGACCACCACCGGCCATCGGCCGATCGTGTTGGCCTTCGTCCTGTTCCTGCTCGCCGTCGCGGTCTTCCTGCCGTCGTTGCGGAACGGTTTTCTCAATTACGACGATCCCACGTTCGTCACCAGCAATGCCCACGTCGTCCACGGCTTTACCCGCGCGGGCATCGCCTGGGCGTGGACGGCGACTGACGGCGGCAGTTGGCTGCCGTTGACGTGGTATTCGCACATGCTCGATTGCCAGGTCTACGGGCTGAAGCCGTGGGGCCATCACCTGACCAGCGTGTTGCTCCACGGCCTCAACACCGCGCTGGTGTTTTGGTGGTTGTATCGGATGACCGGCGCGCGCTGGCGCAGTTTCGTCGTCGCCGCCTTGTTCGGATTGCATCCGTTGCACATCGAATCGGTCGCCTGGGTGGCGGAACGCAAGGACGTGTTGAGCACGTTCTTTGGACTGCTGGCCTTGCTGGCGTATACGGAAAACGTGACGCGTGGCGGGTGGCGGGTGACGCGAAGCGGCGCATCAGTCCCGTCACCCGCCACCCGCCACCCGTCACAATATTATTGGCTGGCATTGATTTGCTTCGCGCTGTCGCTGTTGTCCAAGCCGATGTACGTGACCTTGCCGTTCGTGCTGTTGTTGCTGGACTATTGGCCGCTTGGTCGAATGCGGAGTGCGGAACGCGGAGTACGGAATTTCGGAAGATTGTTGATCGAAAAAATACCCTTTTTCGTGTTCACGATCCTGGCGTCGATCGCGACGGTGGTCGCCCAAAGACACGAGCACGCGGTCATCCACCTTTCGAAATTTCCCTTCGTCGACCGGGTCGAGAACGCCGTCGTCGCCTACGCGCGTTACCTGGGTAAATCATTTTGGCCGCAGGACCTGGGCATCTTTTATCCGCGCCCCGGTCACTGGCCGTGGTCGCTTGTGATCGGGGCGTTCTTCTTGCTGGCGGCGATCTCGCTGGGAGCGTGGTGGCAACGACGACGCTGGCCGTGGGTGGCCGTCGGCTGGCTCTGGTTTTTGGGAACCCTGGTGCCGGTGATCGGGTTGGTGCAGGTCGGCCAACAGGCCATGGCCGACCGGTACACGTATTTCCCCGGCATCGGGTTGGCGATCGCGCTGGTGTGGACCGTGCAGGCGCTGGCGAAAAGTGGGAAACAACCGTTCGCCGTCGGGGCGATCCTCTCGATCGCGGTGATCGGCGGATGCGGGTGGTTGACGCAGCGGCAGATCGGTTATTGGCGCGACAGCGAGACGGTGTTCCGGCACGCGATCGAGGTCACGGGGGACAATGCCGTCGCGGAAGCGAACCTGGCGGGGGCGCTGGTGCAAAATGAAAAGATCGACGAAGCCATCGTCCACTACCGGCGGTCGCTGGCGATCGACCCGTTGTATCCGGATTTTCACGTCAACTTCGCGAATGCGTTGTTGCGGGCGGGGCGGGTCGACGATGCCGTCGGCCAATACCGCGAGGCATTGGACCTTAAGCCGGATTCGGCGGATGCCTATTATAACCTGGGGGTGGCGTTGTATCAGACCGGCCGGACGAACGAGGCGATGGCGAGTTACCGGCAGGCCGTGGAGCATGACCCGGCGTTCGCGCCTGCCTATTATAATATGGGCGTCGTCTGTTTTCAGCGCGGGCAGATGGCGGAGGCGGTGACGAATTATCAACGGGCGCTCGCGCTCAACCCGGACATGGTCCAGGCGTACGGCAACCTGGGCAGCGCTTTGTTGACGATGGGCCGGGCCGGGGAGGCGATCGGATATTATCGGAAAGCGCTGGCGATCAACCCGGACAAAGCCAACGTCCATTTCGCCCTGAGCGTGGCGTTGTACCAGACCGGGCAGGTGACCGATGCGATCGCGTCCGGCCAACGGGCATTACAACTGGCGGAAGCGCAGGGGAACGCGGCCCTGGCGGAAGCGGCGCGGAGACAATTGGGCGTGTTCGAAAGCAGCCCGGCACCGGCGGGGACAAATTCGTTGAAACCATGACCAGTTGAAAGCGGCTGGCCTGCCATCCGAAGCCCGGAGGGCGTAGGATGGTGCACCCATCAGGAGTTGAACCTGAAACCTTCTGATCCGTAGTCAGACGCTCTATCCAATTGAGCTATGGGTGCGACCAAAAGGAGGATCAAGTTACAAACCCGCGATGGTTCGCGCAATCTATTTTCGCGGGTGACAAGGCAGGCGGGGCCGGCGTTCATCGAAAATTTTTATTGAAATGGTTTTCCGCGCGTTGACATCGGGCGTTTCGGCGCTAGTCTGTTTGAACCACTCCCCCGCTGGCGCGCGGAGTGAGATGTTGTGGCTGAAAAAGACGATTATCTAGCAGATGTCCTGGTCGACCTCGGCCTGGTACAGGCGGACGCCGTCGCCCGGGCACGCGAAGAAGCCGCCGCCTCCGGCGTGGGCGTGATCGACCTGTTGCTGGCCAATAAAGTCATCCGTCCCTCCGACGTCACCCAGGCCAAAGCGGCGCAGTTCGGCGCCGAGGTCGTGCAGCTCAGCACGATGCAGATCCCCGACGAAGCCATCTCCATCATCCCCCGCCACGTCGCCAAGAAGTATCACGTCGTCCCCCTTTTCAAATCCGACGGCAAGATCGCCGTGGCGATCGCCGACCCGTCCGACCTGAACACGATGGATTCGCTGGCGCACCTGCTCGGCGCCGAGATCGAATGGCGCGTGGCCTCGGAGCCGGACATCGAGGCGGCGCTGAACAAATATTACGGCGGCGAGAAGAAGCAGGTCGTGGACGAGCGGTTCAAGGACGTCATCCAGGAGCTGACCGAATCGGAAGTCACCGTTTCGGCGGTGGACGATGACGGGGGGGCGGTGGATGCGGACGCGCCGTTGATCCGCCTGGTCAACCAGATCATCGTCGACGCTTTCAAGATGCGCGCCTCGGACATCCACCTCGAACCGCTGCAGAAGCGGTTCCGTCTCCGGTACCGGATCGACGGCATGATGCATGAGGTGAAGGCGCCGCCGAAGCGGTTGCAGGCCTCGATCATCGCCCGCCTGAAGATCCAGTCGGCGATGTCGATCTCCGAGCATCGCATTCCGCAGGACGGCCGCATCCAGTCCAAGGTCGGCAGCAAGATCGTCGACCTTCGTGTCTCGTGCCTGCCGACCAACCACGGCGAGAGCATCGTCATGCGTATTTTGGACAAGGAAGGCCTGAAGCTCGGCTTGCCGGAGCTCGGCTTTTTCCAGGACGACCAGCAGTTGTTCGAGAAGATCATCTCTTTGCCGGACGGCATCCTGCTGGTGACCGGTCCCACGGGTTCCGGCAAGACGACGACCCTTTAC
>Ga0068859_100008200_pt1 | contig 10596 bp, 10 predicted proteins | sample KBSSwiS22_FD_66585 | JGI IMG/M metagenome (GOLD analysis project Ga0068859, IMG submission 66585) | Switchgrass rhizosphere microbial communities from Kellogg Biological Station, Michigan, USA - KBS Switchgrass S2-2 | ecosystem: Host-associated > Plants > Roots > Rhizosphere > Soil ... | reverse complement strand
GAGCACTCCGCCGATCCGTCCAAATGCTTTTACCATTCCCAGCATAATTACTCCCTTAAATGAAACAGCCCTTGCTAGTACCTATGATCTTCGTTCAAACGGCAGCGGTTCACGCTTTTGGAATTGGGTGGTTTCCCCAGTTCGAAATGCAGTCGTGTCAGTTGGTCTAGAACCAACAACCGATGGTGGTGGTCTACGTGAATCGAAGCGAATGATTCGATCTGAAGACTTTCCGCGACGCAGATAGTCAAACAACATATACGCTCCCAATGCAACTAATGCCACCGGCAATAGTTCCTTGATCGGTAACTGTACACCAAGCAAGGTGTGGAGCAGGAAGAGTGTGCCTATGATAATTAACGTCGTGCCCCAGGCAAATGGATTTCCATAAAGCCTACGGGCAATGACGTCTTCCTCAGCATCCAGAGATAGACCGGCGCGCATGAGTTGAGCCGTTCTGCAGGCATCAACTGCGGCAAACAACCAGGTACCCAGCACACCAAGGATGAAGAAGTGCACTTGGGTAAGCACTGCCATTTGGAAGAAGCTGGCGAAGATCGCGAAGTGAACAATAGCTTTCGAAGTTTGTCCGTTGTATGCCGCCCCCAGACCGGGAACGAAAGAAAGTAGTGTGGCTACGAACGGTGAACTTTTGCGTCTGACGATGTGAGAAGGAGTTGCGTGATGTCGGAGTAGTTCTACGCCGGCGACAATGCAATCCTGACAAAAAGGAAAACCGCGAACACGATGGTCACAAGCAGGGCACAACCAACGAGCGCACTGATTGCACTGAACCACCGCCGGATTCTTTGAATGGTAGCTGCAGTACATCATCTCTTTTACAACCTCAACGCTTGCTATGTCCGTTGCCGATTTTAGCGCCCGACTTGTTTTGATCCTGCGGCTGATCCGTATTGTCCTTCGCTGGTGGCGGTGCCGGTTTTTCCTCGGGTTTGACGAGTTCCTTCAAATCTTCCTGAATCTCTTTTACTTCAGTGTTTGACTTGCCGGTCTGTTCGGCGAGTTGCAAGCTCGCATTGTAAACACCACTGATTGATCCATCTGCTGAAACGGTGTTCGTCAAAACCAGAATCGCGACCAACAGCATCGTTGCCACTGACGCGAGCTGCGGCGAAACAATTGGATCCAACCAGAGTCGTAACCAGGAAGCCGCTCGAGAAGTCCATGGCGCTCTCACCTCTTGTGGAACGATGGTACCTATCGTGGCTTGCAGAATTCTTTCATTTAATCCGACTGGGACTGGTTGTTCTTCACCAATGTACGTGTAGCAAGCGCCGATAGCCCGAACCACTTCACCGGGAAGTTCAGTACAAAGATCACAAAGAGCTGCGTGGCGTTCCCAGCGGTGATACAAATTGGCTGGCAAGAAACCATCAAGGTAATCAGTAAGAAACTCCTCAAAATCGGAGCAGCTCATCGCTGATTCAGGCATGGTTCGTTGAAGAATGCGGGCTTCCAGTTCTTTCGGCGGAGTCGGTACTGTCGCGATGCGACAAGCTTCAACCGTGAGGCGCACTTCAGAAAGTATTTCGTGGCACACCGGACAGCGCAACGAGTGCTCTGCCATTTGGCGATTGATTTCTGGTCCGACCACCCCGTCTATGTAATCGGTTAAATTGTTCTCAAAATCCGAACAAAGCATTATTGTTTCGCTTCCTGCCCCACTTTATTCAAAGCTAACTTTCCCGTCCCTTGGAAAGTGCTTCATTTTCGAATTACGCTTCACTCATTGCCACAACTTTCATGCGCCGCAGAATCTTAGCTAGCTCAATTCGTCCGCGGTTAATACGCGACTTCACTGTTCCTTCCGGTATCCGCAGCAGATCGACAATCTCCTGATAACTCAATTCTTCGATGTCTCTCAATATTACGCATGTACGTAAATCTGGAGAGAGCTTGTCGATTCCAGCTTGTACCTGTTCGCCTAACTCACGACGCTCCATCTCCTGTTGCACCGTGTTTGATCGCGACCGCAGGTGATAACTGTGATCAGCTACGTCGTCAGCGTGATTGTCATGCGGTGTTCGCTGACGCTTACGGTAATCATCAATGATCAGGTTACGAGCCAGACGCATTAGCCAGTTTTGCAGGTCGCCTTGTTTAGAATCGTACTGATCCAGCGAACGGTAAACTCTGACGAATACTTCCTGGGTAAGGTCTTCGGCGGTATCGGATCGGGAAGTAAAGCGGTACGCGAGGTTGTAGATGCGACGGGAATAATTCTGGACAATCTCTTCCCAAGCCGCGCCGTCGCCCGCGCGACACCTGCGAACCAGTTCGGCTCCTTCACTGACTGCCAAAGCTTTTATAGCCCCCACCCTATCTTCTCCGGCTAGCTTATTTCCAATCAGGCAAGGTGGCAAACCCTTGTCAACAGCGGATTACGACGCCTCCTAAACTAAAGTTCCCGGCAACTTTTCTCCAAACATTCGTTGCCGCAAGGCGCATTGGAAAAGGTCGTTGATGTCGTTTCTTGCCGTAAGTACTAAGCTGTAGTAGCCTGTTCGAACGGCCCAACATGTTGTGGTTTGCCTTATACTAAAGTCAAGTTTGATGTCACGCAGCCGGCCCGCTCAGGAAACTTGAAAGCGCAAAATTATCGAAAATACTTGGAGTTCGCAGGTCTCTGCCTTTTGGCTGGAGTCCTGTTCTGGTGGTTTGGCAGGTCGCTGGATTGGCACGAAGTCAGGCAATCAGTAGGTCATTCCAATCCATATTTCTTAGGTGTCGCGGCAGCCATCGTCAGCTTTTTGTACGTTATCAGAGCGTTTCGCTGGGGAGCCCTGTTGCGTCCTTTAGGCCCATCGCGTTTTTCTGATCTTTTCGCCGCCACGACTGTAGGGTTTGGAAGTTTCTTGTTACTAGGAAGAGCTGGTGAAGTTGTTCGACCGGTCGTTCTCACCATGCGGGACCCGCGCGTTAGACCAAGCGCGTCGTTTGTGACGATCATGGTGGAGCGAATCTACGACATGATGGCTGTGGTCCTGCTGTTTGCCATCAACTTGCTGTGGTTCAAACCAACAACGACCACGCATGGCGATTTCACTCGTGTAAGAATCGTTGGCCTTGGCCTGTTCCTTGGAGCTTTATTTGGCATCGTCTTACTAGCCTGGTATCGCAGGAATTCAAAGATAATTATTAACGGTTTCAACCGAGTATTCGAGAAGCTATCGTTCGTACCCAGGCGATTACAGAAACTGGTGATCGGAACACTTGAACAGCTCGCCAGCGCGTTGCGAGTTCTGGTCAACTTTGCGGAGTTGGCAGAAACGATTGGTTGGACAGCGTTGCTTTGGCTGGGCGTGGTGCTTGCAAATTTACTTATCATTCGAGCGTTCGGTGTAAATTTTGGATTTGCCGAAACAGTATTTGTACTTGGTTGGTCCCTTGCCGGCTCGCTAGTACCAACTCCGGGTGGCGCGGCTGGAGCATTTCACGCCGCCACGGCCGCCGGATTGCTCTTTCTGGGAGTTGAACGTGAGACAGCAGCGGCAATTTCAATCGTGATGCACATAATTGATTACGGCCCAGCGGTAATTTTTGGATTTTTCTACTTCATCCGTGGCGATCTGAATTTTTCGAAGTTGCGATCACTTGCCAGCCCCGAGGCTGTCGAACACGTTGTGGAAGACGAAGAGCTGGTTCCTGTGGAAGTAGATAGGGCAGCAGATAAACTTACAAACGCGATACCCGATTAAAGATCTTCGACCCCGTTAGCGAGGTTCACTTCTGATGAAATGTCCTTTCTGTGCTTATCTCGAAGACAAGGTGGTGGATTCACGCGAATCGCGAGAAGGTGATGCGATTCGTCGGCGTCGTGAGTGTTTGCGTTGCGAACGTAGATTTACGTCCTACGAACGTATTGATGAAATTCCGTACATGGTTGTTAAAAAGGACGGACGGCGCGAAACTTTTGATCGCAATAAAGTAATGGCTGGATTGTTGAGAGCTTGTGAGAAACGTCCGGTACCATCAACCAAACTGGACAGCATTGTTAATGCAATCGAAAAGTATGTTCAGGAATCTCCCGAGCGAGAGCGTCCAACAAGTAAAATTGGTGAGATGATAATGCGCAGGTTGAAGGAATTGGACAAAGTCGCCTATGTTCGTTTTGCATCTGTGTATCTGGAGTTTGAAGACGTCTCTGAGTTTATGAACGAACTCAAGCACCTGGTGCGAACCCGGGCTGCTGGTCCGGCAAACAGAAAGTGATTGAGCGGATGATTAAGCCGATCCGAGCGACAGGTCTGGAGCGTCTCGAATTACAGCGGCTACGAGATCGCGTCGGGCTACTGTTTGCAGCGCTTCAGGAAGCGACTGAAGCCGAAAACCCGCTTGCTTCGGGAGCGTGGGCGCCACCAGTTGATCTCTGCGAAACGCAAAACGTTATTCAGCTTCGAGTGGAGCTTCCTGGTGTAAGCGCGGATCAAATTAAAATTGGTTTGTGTAACACCAAACTCCGGATTTGGGGCGAGAAGAAACGTAGGCCGGCTCGACGTAGAATCATCTCTTATCTTTGTTCCGAAAGGAGCTACGGCAAATTCAATCGCGTAGTCCACCTGCGCTGGACCATCAATGTTCGTGGTGCAGAGGCGGAGTTAAATAACGGAATTCTCATTATTCGTCTACCAAAGCTTGATGATCGACGAGGCGGTGAGTTTATCGTTGAGGTAAAAGACACAAGTAAGGCAAGTGAATAGTTAGAAGAAAGTTAGTAAGGTTAGGTGACGCAATTATGGCAATCGCAAAAGAAACCGAGTTTACTGAGGCAATCGAAACTACTGAAACCGACCAGCAGTTACAGATACCTAATGAGCTACCCGTCTTACCGTTGCGAGATATCGTCATCTATCCCTTCATGATCGTTCCGCTGTTTGTATCGCGGGAAAAATCCATTCGTGCAGTCGATGAGGCGCTTGGCGAAAACAGAATGATTCTGCTTGCCTCGCAGAAAGACCTCGATAAAGAAGAGCCGACAGCCGACGACCTTTATTCAGTGGGAACTGCGGCTGTCATTATGCGCATGTTGAAGTTGCCAGACGGCCGCATTCGGATTCTGGTCCAGGGACTCGCTCGTGCAAAGATCGAATCAGTTGACACGAGTGGCGAGTACCTGCGTTCACGAGTCAGTGTCATGCAGGAAGTTTTGCCACCCGAGCGTTCGCTTGAAGTTGAAGCGTTGGTGCGCAATGTCAGGGCTTCGATGGAAAAGGCCATCAACCTGGGCAAGAACATATCGCCTGAAGTGATGGCCATCATCGCTAACCTCGATGACGCCGGCCGGCTCGCCGATTTGTCAGCTTCAAATCTGGAGTTGAAGGTAGAAGACGCGCAGTCAGTTCTCGACATTCCGGACACAACTGCCCGGCTACGAAGAGTCAATGATCTCCTTAATAAAGAGATCGAAGTTCTGACAGTACAGCAGGAAATTAACACCCAGGCGCGTGCCGATATTGATCGTTCACAAAGAGAGTTCTATCTGCGGCAACAGATGAAGGCGATTCAAAGTGAGCTGGGAGAAGGCAATGAGCTTGCTGAAGAGATCGCCCAGTTTCGCGAGAAGATCGAAACCGCAAAGATGCCAAAGCCTGCCGAAGAAGAGGCTTTGCGACAACTCAAGAAGCTCGAGCGCATGCATCCAGATGCCGCGGAAACTGCCACGCTGCGCAACTGGATGGAGATCATGACTGACCTGCCGTGGTCCCGATCGTCTGTTGACAATCTCGATCTGAAAAAAGCGGAAACTGTTTTAAACGAAGATCACTATGGACTCGAAAAGGTAAAGGACCGAATTATCGAAGCGCTTGCTGTGCGCAAGTTAAAGGAGAAACCAAAAGGCCCGATTCTTTGTCTCGTTGGACCTCCAGGCGTCGGTAAAACGTCGCTCGGCAGATCGATCGCACGGGCACTCGATCGAAAGTTTGTGCGTTTGTCGTTAGGTGGGGTTCACGACGAAGCTGAAATTCGTGGTCACCGGCGCACTTATGTCGGCGCAATGCCCGGTCGAATTATCCAGGCTGTGCAGCAAGCTGGTACTAACAATCCGCTCATCATGTTGGATGAAATCGATAAGGTCGGGGCCGACTTCCGGGGCGATCCGTCATCAGCTTTGCTCGAGGTTCTCGATCCGGAACAGAACAATTCGTTCCGAGACAATTACCTTGGCGTCACCTTCGATCTCTCGAATGTAATCTTCATGACGACCGCCAACGTGCTCGACACGATTCAGCCGGCGCTACGCGATCGTATGGAAGTGATCAGGTTGGCTGGTTACACCGAAGAAGAAAAACGTGAAATCGCACTCAGACATCTGTTGCCAAAACAGATGGAGGAAAACGGGATCACTCCTCGCGAACTCAACATTTCCAAGACCGCGTTGACGACTATTATTCAGCAGTACACGCAAGAAGCTGGTCTCAGACAACTCGAGCGAGAAATCGGTCGCATCTGTCGGAAGGTCGCTCGCAAAATTGCGGAAGGACATAAAGGCACGATCAGAGTTTCTTTGAAGAATGTCCACGAGTTTCTGGGGGCGCCGAAAATCATTCCTGAGGAAGCCCTGAAGAAAGATCAGGTTGGTGTGGCAACCGGTCTCGCCTGGACCGCAGTTGGTGGTGACGTTCTGTTTATTGAAGCGCTGAGAATGAAGGGGAAGGGAAATCTCGTGTTGACGGGACAGCTCGGCGAGGTGATGCGCGAATCAGCCCAGGCCGCGTATTCCTATGCAAAATCTCGCGCGAAAGAACTGGACATCGCCGAAGATGACTTCGCCAACTATGATCTTCACATCCATATACCGGAGGGCGCGATTCCGAAAGATGGACCATCAGCCGGAATTACTCTGGCGACCGCAATGGTGTCGGCCTTGTCGACCCGTCCAGTTCGCAAGGACGTTGCCATGACCGGCGAGATAACTTTGCGCGGTAACGTTTTGCCGATTGGCGGTGTGAAGGAGAAAGTACTTGCTGCGCGCCGGGCGCGTGTTTCCACGATAATTCTTCCGCAGCAAAATCGCAGGGATCTGGATGAGGTGCCGAAAGAACCCTTCAAAGACATCCGGTTTGTCTTTGTTGAAAACATGCGGCAGGTTTTCCGTGAAGCGTTGAAAGAAAAGGTTTTGCCTCCCGCGACTTCAACCCCTAGACCCCAAAGAGTGCCGCAGGCGGCCAACGCCCGGCAAGCTTAGTGCAGATAAAGGGTTGGCAGCAGGCAGGTGTCGCTGTTATTTTTGTGCAACCGGGAGCGGTTTTGGTGAATCTTAATTCCGGGTTTGTGAATTAGTTCGACTCTAATTGTTCAATTCGAAGCGGCGCGAACAACGAGCAGTCGAATCAGATTTCGAACTTCAGCAACGTAATTTAGCCCGATCGGTTTTAGCTGCAGTATCTTGTGCCAAGGCACATCCAGGAGTTAGGAATGGGAATTTCACGACGTAGCTTGCTTTCAGTTCTTTTCGCAACCAGTGCCTTACTAATTGCCTTTGCCGGCAACGCTCTTGCTCAATCCAACGACAGCGAAGTTTTCACAAACGTTAAAATCAAGAATTTTGGTCGGATGGATGACCGCTTCTATCGAGGGGCGCAGCCAAAGCAGGAAGACTACAAAGAGCTGGCGTCGCTCGGAATTAAGACTGTCATTGACTTAACAGATAATCCTAAATCGTATGAAAGACCTGCGGTCGAAGCGTTGGGAATGAAATACATCAACATCCCGATGAGCGATACTGAATATCCGCCGAGCGCTCAGATTACGGAGTTTTTGAAACTCGTTGACGATCCTTCGACTGGAAAGTTTTACGTTCATTGCGCCGGCGGTCGTCATCGCACTGGCGTGATGGGAGCTGTTTATCGTTTCAATCACTATGGCTGGAACTTCGATCAGGTCTACAGCGAAATGAAGAACTATGACTTCTACACGCGCTGGGGCCATGGCGAGATGAAGAAGTTTGTTCAGGATTACGCCGTTAGTTTTCAACAGGCAGCAGGCGCTGGTGCGGCCACGAATCAGTTATCTACTGTCAAAGAACGCTGAACTGATCGACTTTTCAAATAATAAAAACCCACGAGTTTGTTGCTCGTGGGTTTTTAATTTTTAGTGAAGAAGGTTGACGCTCACTGATACAAATAGGAGTAGCTCTTCTTTTGATCCCACTCGATACCTTCGACGTGCCGGCCGTCAAGAGAAAGTATCTGTTCACTCAATTCATCAGTACTTACCACCGGACTAACGTCAACCGCAAAGATAATTGCCCCCGGCGATTCATCTGACACGTCGCGATCGATAGTTCTAAGTTCGGTCTCGAAACCATGTTTCTCAAAAACCGATCGTAGTGCCTGCTGCGTGGCCACAACGTCGCGCGTGGTTACTTTTACTTCCATTGAGCGGAAAACAAGTTGCGGTTCGCGCCACTCCAGCAGCCACAAAACTACGAGACTGAACATCGCCAGAATCAGTGCCAGATCCCAGCGGCCCACTCCGGCGGCCAAACCCAACGCCAAACTAATCAACAACACGGTGATCTCTTTTGGATCGCGAATATTTGTTCTGAAGCGAACTAGTGACACTGCGGCGAAAATACCGAAAGCGCGTGCGGCATTGTCGCCAACAATAATCATCAGCGCCGCCGCGACAATCGCAAGGAGTATTTGAGTTTGTGAAACGTAGGGATTGCGTTTCAGCGCGAGAATACGTTTACGTGGACGGAAAGCGAGGGCAGCGCCAAGACCGGCAGCCAACAGTAAGCGCAACGTAAGCCGGCCGATATTCTCAGCCCAACGTTCGCTCGCCTGAAACGATTCATTACTGCTTGTGCCAAACATGCGGTCGATGAAAGTTTCGTTAGTTGGTGTTGGTGTACGCCGCTCTACCTGATCACGAGAGACAGGAGCCGGTTGCTCTGCGGTTCGCGTAACTTCCTCAGTGGCGGAATTGCGGCTGCCTCCAATCAAGTAAACTGCAAGGGCACTAATCAACAGAACGCCGGCAAAAACGACCACCAGCGTGATTATTTCTCGCGTCCTCTTTGAATTTTTTTTCATCAGTATGTGTACCTTCTAGCGATTCCGACTGATGCGAATGTTTGGTCGTAAACCAGCCAGCTCGTTGGATCGATAACGAACGGTTTGTGCCAACACGTTTACTTGTGAAGGTGTGTAGTTTGCTGCACGAAACGCGTCCTTGATTTGGTTATCACTCAGTTGTGAAAGCAAACCAGCTATCCATTCAGCATCAGCTACCGAGATATTCTTCAAGAGCCCACGATTCTTACCGCCATAGTGGAGCACTACGCGATCACCTTTTACCTTCTCCAGGAATTTCGTCTTCGCATACTTCTCTGGGTTGTTGCGACTACGCGTGATGCGCCAGAAAAGAGGTGTGGTACTGGCATGACCAAAAGTCGCGCCCAGGTCACTGATGATGTATTGAAGTTCGTTTTGTCCGTTCTTGAGGTAGACGATTTGATTGTTCGAGTCTTTCAGATCCCAGTTGTTGATTAGGGCCATCATGATCTTCAGACCCTGCAGTTCGCTGGAACCGGTAAAAGGATTCTGCGTCCATTTCCATTCGTCTAAACGTTTCCATCCTTCAGGTCGCGCTTCAAAACGAACATTCTGGAACGTTCCTTTGCCCGGAATGGTCACCGACGGCACGAGGTAATTGATCTCGGTTAGGTAACCAACGCCCCACAGCAACCGAACGGCAGCCGTTTCTGACTGTGCTTCTTTGCCAATCTTTGCGACCCATTCATTACCTGAGGCGTCGCGTACTCGAAACTTTTTTGAATAGCCGCCCTTTTCTTCTTTGAGAAACGTGAGCTTCCGCAGATCCGGTCTCATTGCTTCTCCGCCTGGACCAAGCAAGAGGTCACGCGATCGAATATCATCAGGCTGTCGCCACAAAACTGGAGTGCCGTTGGGCAGTTTTTTTTCTTTTGGTTTGGCGACGCCGGTATCAAGATTTACCAGAACGAAAGCGATGAGCAGGAACACAAAACCCCGTAGCCGATGTACTTGGTTCATCACAACTCCGATTCTTCAAAACGACGTGGCATTGCCGCGTCGTGTGGTTTTGTCCAGGGGCGTGACGGGGATTGGTGAAAGGGAACTGCTAGTTGTTTGCGGGTGTGCGATTAATAAAATAGCTCTGACTATCAAACGGCGAAGTTTTGTCTTCGACTTGACGATAACTTCCATCTGATTGAAGCTCTCGAGCCTTGGTGTTGTCGCGTAAACACGCGTCCAACAACACTTCCTTCAAATATCTTTTAGCTTCGTCATCGCGGACGGGCGCCACAACCTCAATGCGGTGCTTTAAGTTGCGGGCCATCCAGTCGGCACTTCCGATGTACAACTCTTCATCGCCACCATTTTTAAAGTAGAAAACACGACTGTGCTCAAGGAATCGTCCGACGATACTGCGCACTCTAATGTTTTCAGATAACCCGGGAACACCTGGTCGGAGCATGCAAATGCCTCTTACGATCAGGTCGATGTTCACTCCCGCCTGCGATACTTCGTACAGTTTTTGAATCACTTGTTGATCAGCAAGACGATTAAACTTCGCGACGATTTGCGC
>Ga0068859_100008197_pt1 | contig 10597 bp, 7 predicted proteins | sample KBSSwiS22_FD_66585 | JGI IMG/M metagenome (GOLD analysis project Ga0068859, IMG submission 66585) | Switchgrass rhizosphere microbial communities from Kellogg Biological Station, Michigan, USA - KBS Switchgrass S2-2 | ecosystem: Host-associated > Plants > Roots > Rhizosphere > Soil ... | reverse complement strand
AATATTCACAGCTTCCGCCAGATCTTCATCGACGGCCGTAAGCACGTGGTGGATCCGAATCCCACCTGGTACGGCGATTCGATCGGAAGCTGGGACGGCGACACCATGGTGGTGGACACCATTGGGTTCAACGACAGGTTCTGGTTCGATTTCCGCGGCCACCCGCACTCCGAGCAGCTTCACACCATCGAGCGCTACACGCGCACCGACTACGGGACGCTGGATGTGGAAACGACCATCATCGACCCGGTGGCGTACACCAAGCCGTTCAAGATCAAGTTCACGGCTGGCCTCCGGCCCGGCGAAGAGATGATGGAATACATCTGCCAGGAAAATCAGAAGGACGTCAGCCACCTGGTCGGACCCGCGGGCCTTCCATAACGGCCGTAGGCACGAGCCGAAAGCCTATGCCACCTACGGGGCTTTACAAGAGAAGTTCGCAGCGTCGTTGGTGCTGCCGACGCCCGTGTATTTCGCCACCTGAGGATACGGGCACAGCGGACGGGACATGTCCACGCGGTTGTTAGCGACATGCTCCGCCATGAGGAACTCGGGAGCCGTGCCGGATTCGCGCCAACGCTCCATGGCGCCCATATAGTTGAACTGGTTGGGACCGGGACCGCCCTGGCAGTGTCCCATGCCAGGCACCATGAACAACCGGTACCAGTTGTCCTGCTTGGGTCCCATCTTGCCTAAAACACTCTCGCGATAGTTGATGCTGTTCTCGGGCGGGATGGCGGTATCGGACCAGCCGTGGTAGGTCAGCAGCTTCCCGCCGCGGGCCTTGAACAAGGAGAGATCGGGATTGACGGCGTTGATGTAGCCGTACTTCTCATCGACCGCGGCCACGTCTTTGTCCACATCCCAGGTCTTCCAATCCCAGTTCGCGTCCTGGTGCAGGACTTCGCGATAAGTTCCCAGCGAAAGCGCCGTGGGGGTAGGACCATTGGCCGCCAATACGCCCCATCCTGTTTCACTGCCCTTGGCGTAGCCGGGATAGATGAACGCGCCCTTGGACGTCTTGAGCGGCGCGTAGGCTTTCTTGACCGAATCCACTTGTATCGCGGTCAGGCAATCATTCGCATCGGCCCCTTTACATTGCAGCGTGCCGGGATCGAAATTGCATTTACGAGGGTCGTTGAGCAGGCCGTCTTTCACGCCGTCGGCCGCGTCGCAGGCGGCCAGCACCGCTTTGGCCACCAGATCGGTTTTGGTGGCGGGCACCGCCGCTCCGGCCTGGCGCACGAAAGTCTGCAACGAGATGTCGAACGCATGCAGGTGCGTCTGATAGTTGGCCGGGGCGCCGGCGACGATGCCGTCAAAATCCTCGGGATAGCGCTGCGCTTCCATCAATCCTTGGCGTCCTCCGGTGGAACAGCCGTTCCAATAGGAAAGGCGCGGGCCGCGGCCGTAAAAGGCAGTCATAATGGCCTTGGATTTCACCGCCATCTCATGCACCGCACGATAGGAGAAATCAACGATCTTCTCGGGATGTCCCACGGCGAAGCTAGCGTTGCCACCCACGTGTCCGGTATCCGTCGAGGACGTCGCGTAGCCTTCTTGGACAGCGGTCGCGAGCGCCGGGTAGCTGATGATACCGGCCCATCCGCCGCCCCCAACAGCCTCGTATTTCCCGTTCCAGCCCGCGCCCACCGGCATCCAGACTTCGATCTTGATATCGGAATCGGGTGACGGCTTCAGTGTCGCGGTTACGCGACAGTACGCCGGCAGGATCTGCTGGGCTGCGGGCGCGGCTTGTTTACCTTGTGCCGACGTCGCTGGCGCAGCGGGATTCTGAAACGCTCCAGCGGCCACAGTGGTAGCCATGGTGATCGTGGTGTCAGGCAACTTGAGCGACTGCAACTGTTCGCAAGGAGTCTGCGCTAAAACGACGGAACCCGCGGCAGCCAAGAAAATAAGAGCACGATTCATGAGAAGCCCCCCAGAAAAACTACCACAAGCACGGATCATTTGGCGGCTGGGCCCGGCAGGTGCGCGGCGTCCTTTTCGTTTTCGTAACAGATATGCTCGAAAACATCGGTGTCGGGAAGCAGCTCCTCGACGAAGTTAATCGTGAAGGGCTTGGTGAACATTTTCGGATCGGTGATCGTCACGGCGACTTCCAGGTGGCCGTAGTCGCGCCGGTGGAAGCGTTCTTCGACGCGCATGTCTTCGCTATGCCCGTGACCGCGGGCATCCAGCCAACTTAGATCGTTGAATCCCATCGTGTCTACCACCAGCGTGTCCCCGTCCCAAGTCCCGATCGAATATCCCAGCCAGGTCGGCGACGGATCAGTGGGATGCTTGCGCCCATCGGTGAAGATCTGGCGGAAGATGGTCTCCACTTCGTAGAGCAGCACGAGTTGGCGGGGCGTCTGGATGATCTTGAAGGGCTCCGGCAACAGATCGGCGTGGGGCACCCCGTCCGGCAGACACTTCAGGTTGTAACCGACCACTCCCGGCTGGCTGCGCTGGCGCAAGATTTCCCGTCCCGCGGGCGTGAGAGGCTCCTCGCCGGGCTTGAAGTCGGACAGGATATCCCTGAAATATTTCGAATTGGGGGATTCACCCAATCCGAAGAGGCCCGGCCCGCGGGGCTCTGCCACGACCTGCCACACTCCTGAAAGGTCGGGCTTGCCGTTGACGCGGGGAACGGGCCCGGTCATATTCACCTTGCCATCGGGCATGCGCGGGGCATCTGGAGTCGGCTGATTCAGCCACTGCGCTTGCGTGCATAAACCAGCTCCAAGAAGAACGATTCCGATCCAGATAGGGCGTCGCATACTGCTGATTAAACCACAAGCCTTAGGCCGCGTCTTGCGACCAAGCAGAATGACTAGAATGTGGTTTGGCGCCCCTTTCCATCCGCAACCTCAGCAAGCGGTATGGCGATGTTCGAGCTGTAAACAATCTCAGTCTGGATCTGATTGAGGGAGAGATCCTCGGATTTCTGGGTCTCAACGGCGCCGGCAAAACCACGACCATTCGCATCCTGCTCGATTTGCTGCGGCCCAACAGCGGGAGAGCGATGATCCTGGGGCACGATTGCCAGTCGGACGGTTTGCGCGCGCGGCGGAACATCGGTTATCTCCCCGGAGAGATGGGAATTTACTCCGATCTGACAGGGCGCGAGGTGCTCGACCTCCTGTCAAGAATTGGCGGCCATGTGGTCGACAAGGCCCGCCGAAGCGAGCTCCAGGAGCGCCTGGAGTTTCCCGACAGCGACCTGCGCCGGCGGCTGAGGGAATATAGCACCGGCATGAAGCGCAAGCTGGGACTGATTCAAGCGTTTCAATCCGATCCCCTGCTGCTGATCCTGGATGAGCCGACCGAAGGCCTCGATCCGTTGATGCAGGAATCTTTCTATCAACTCCTGGTGAATGTGAAACAGCGCGGCCGAACGGTGTTCATGTCGTCGCACGTGCTTTCCGAGGTGGACCGGGTGTGCGACCGGATCGCGCTGGTCCGCAAAGGTGAGATGGTGCTGCTGTCGAATGTGGAAGAACTCCGGAAGCTGGCGGCACGGCCGGTGAGGGTGCTCTTCTCCGAAGACGTGCCGGCCACAGAAAGCTTGCCGCCGGGCACCGCTGCGATCCAAATGAGCCCGCGTTCGTGGAACTTGAACGTCGAGGGACCATTGGGGCCGCTGCTGCGAGCGATCGCCACCTTGCCGGTGCGGGACATCGAGATCGCCGAAGCGAAACTCGAAGACGTGATTCTCAAGTACTATCGCGAGGGAGCGCCTATGGGAAAGCGATGAAGGCCGCCGCGCTCTTGTTCGCCTATTCGCTCAGACGCGCGCGAACTGTGGTGATCACCACCGGTCTCCTGCTGGCCGCCTTGCAGTTGGTTTTGATTTTTGTCGCAGGACAACTCCATAGCACCGGCGCGTTCGATCAGCTCAGCGCGCTGCTGCCCCCGTTCGCGCGCGAGTTGCTGGGTCCATCTTTTGCGGTTGTCCTTTCGTTTGGCGGAATCGTGTGCCTGGGGTATTTTGAATTGGCCGTAATGGGTGCGCTGATCGCGCTGGCGGTTACGCTCGCGACCATCCCGGCGTCCGAAGTAGAGAGCGGGTTCATGGACTTGATTCTGGCGCGTCCGCTCGCGCGACATTGGGTGATCACCCGCACTATCCTGCTCACCACGCTCGTGACGGCAATTCTGCTGGGGTTGATGGTGGCGGGGACGTGGTCCGGCCTGCAGATGTTCGCGCCCCAGGGCGTCGAGTGGCCGGCGGCGAAGCTGGTCAACTCACTAGCCGTTAACTTGGGGATGCTGACGCTGTGCTGGGGCGGCGTGGCGATGGCCATCGGCGCGGCATCGAGCCGCCGGAGTGTCGCGGGCGGCGCCGCGGGATTGCTGGCGCTGGCGACTTTTCTTCTGGACTATGTGGCGCGGCTGTGGCAGCCGGCCGAAAAGATCGCGTGGCTATCGCCGTTCCGATACTACAATCCATTCGATTTGATTATGGGGAATCCGCTACCGCTGAAGAACCTGGCAGTGCTAGGCGCGATTGCCGCAGCGGGATTCGCGGCGTCGTACGTGCTGTTCGCACGGCGGGATATATCGCATTAGAAAGTCGGGCGAGGTGTACCTCGCCCCTACCAGTTCGTAGCCCGGCGCTTAATCCGGCGCCTGGTAGCTATGCAGGAGATCCTGATAGCCGTTCATCGCCAGACGGCAGGCCATTTCAGTTCCCGCGAAGCGCGCGCGATGCCAGGTTTCCCGGGGCGTGTACACAATATCGCCCTGGTCCGCGACAAAGATGGGGAGCGACCCGATTTTATATTCCATCTTGCCCAGCAGGATGAACCAGAACTCCGATGACTCCAGGTGGAAATGGCCCCAGTCGGTGTCGGGCGCGGGCCTCTGCCTGGTGGGATCGCCGATAATGATGTTGGCCACGGCGCGGTCGTCCGCAACAAAGCGCCGCTGCTTTTCGGTGCCCGCCACGACTTGGTTGAAGTCGATATAGGGCTTGTTGGCCGGGTCATACTTGCCCTTGCCGCTGATCCGCACCTTGACGAAATTAAAACCAGGCATGGCCGCCGGCTTTTCGTCGACCGGGTACATGGTCTTCGCGCCACCGATGTTTACTTCCAGCCGTAGTGACGGTTTATCGCCCACCGTTTCCATGCTGAAGGCGTTGCGATACGGCACCTGCACCAGGTAACCTTTCGAAGCCACAAACGGCTCCTGCCCTTCGATACTGAAGCGGATCTGGCCGTCCTGCACGATCCACCAGGCGCGCGTATCGGGATGGAATTGGCGCAACGTCTTGACTCCGGGGGCCATGGAGATGTAGTCGGCGTGGAGGGAACTGTCGTCGACCACCGTCTGGGACCAATTTGCCTGGCCTTTGTGCTTCGCGAGCAGGTCGGCGAGTTTCCAGTGGGGCTGGTTGGGAGCGACCCAGGTGTTGGGTTGGACCGGCAGGGGCGCCCAGGCGAGGGTTTCGCGCTGCTGCGCGCGTGATATCGAGACTAAAGCCGAAAAAAGGCCGCAGGCCACGGCCGCGAGAATCGCGAGTTTTTTCATAGCACTGAATACAATACCATCTCCACGTGATAGTGTCATGGGGATGATCCTGCGAATAGCGTATACGCTTGCGTGCGGGGCCGTGCTCCTGTCCGGCCAGGCGAGGGACTACGGGCGATCGATGGTCATCACGCAGCAGGGCATGGCGGCCACCAGCCACACGCTGGCTTCGCAAGCCGGCGCCCAAATACTCGCAAAAGGAGGCTCGGCCGTGGACGCGGCCATCGCAGCGAACGCCGTGCTGGGTGTGGTGGAACCGATGATGGACGGTATCGGCGGCGACCTGTTCGTGCTCTATTGGGATGCGAGGTCGGGGAAGCTGACGGGGCTCAATGCGTCGGGACCGGCGCCGCGCGGGCTCAGCGCGGAATTCCTCACGCGGCAGGGGTTCCAGACGATCCCCGAAGGCATCCACAGCGTCACGGTGCCGGGAGCGGTTGACGGTTGGGCCAAGATGCACCAGCGCTTCGGGAAACTCCCTTGGAAGGACCTGTTCCAGGCTGCGATCGTATACGCCGAAGAGGGCTTTCCGGTGACCGAAGATGCCCAGCGGTACTGGGCGGGATCAGCAGCATCCTTGCGTGCTCAGCAGGAGACAGCACGCATCTATCTGCCGGGAGGCCGCGCACCGCGCGTAGGTGAGCTTTTCAAGAACCCCGAAATGGGGCGCGCACTACGTGTGATCGCCGAGAAGGGCCGCGATGCGTTCTATAAGGGCGACATCGCGACCGCGATTCTCAAGACCTCGAAGAGCTTGGGCGGGACCATGACCGCGGAGGATCTGGCGGCGTTCTCATCCGAGTGGGTCGAGCCGATTTCCTCGGAATACCGCGGATGGCGTGTATACGAGCTTCCACCCAACAGCCAGGGGATTGCCGCGCTCGAAATGCTGAACATCATGGAGACCATGCCGGCGGGCCAGGGCAACCCCTCCACAGCCGACGAGCTGCATCGGCGGATCGAATCGATGAAACTGGCTTATTCTGATTTGCGATACAACGGCGATCCGCGCTTTGCCGATATTCCCGTGCGCGGACTGCTGGCGAAAGACTACGCGCGCAAACGGGCCGTAGCGATCGATCCGATGAAAGCAAATTGTTCGGTGGCGGCGGGCGCTCCGGCATTCGGAGAGACCACCTATCTCACGACGGTCGACAAGGACGGCAATATCGCGAGCTGGATCCAGAGCCTCTACAACTATTTCGGTTCCGGGATCACGGTGGAGGGCCTGGGATTTCTGCTGCACGACCGCGGGCAGAATTTTACGTTAACTGGTGGAAGTCCGAATGTGCTGGCCGGCGGAAAGCGTCCCTCACACACCATCATTCCGGGATTCCTGGAAAAGGATGATCAGCACATAGGGTTCGGCATCATGGGCGGATCGAATCAAGCCATGGCGCACGCGCAGTTTGTTTCGAACGTGGTGGACTACGGCATGAACGTCCAGCAAGCCATGGAGGCCGCGCGATTCCGCAAAACGGGTGCGCCGGGATGCGATGTTCGCATAGAGGGTCGTGTGCCGGCATCGGCGTTACAGGATCTTACGAAGCGGGGACATGCTGTGCAACTCCTGGCGCCCTATGATTCCGCCGTCACCGGACGAGGCCAGGCGATCTTGTACAACGCGACGAGCAAGACTAAGTTTGGCGCATCGGATCCAAGGGCGGATGGCGCGGCGGTGCCCGAGCCGATTCGGTAAGGCATTCCTTACCGTTACAATGAGGGATTCATGCGCGTGTTGTCTTTATATGCACTCCTGGCAGGGTACGCGTTCGCGCAGACGCTGCCCGCGAACTGGCGAATCCAGCCCGCCGGAACTCAGGTGGCGCTCGATTCGCTGCCGTTGAGCGCTGCGATTTCTCCCGATGGCAAGTTTCTGCTGGCGCTGAACGCGGGCAACAAGCCTTCGATTAGCGTGGTCGAGACGGGCGCGATGAAGGAAACGGCTCGCGTGGTGATTCCCGACGCGGGACTGGGATTGGCGTTTTCACCCGACGGGCGGCGCGTCTATGCGGGCGGCGGATCGCGAAATGCAGTGCTGGAGTTCACCTTCTCTCCCGCCGGCGAACTGAAAGGATCCCGCGAAATTTCTGCTGGGCAGGCAGGCGCGATGAATTTCATCGGCGACGTCGGCGTCTCGCCGGACGCCCGAACGGTCCTGGCAACCGATCTCTTCCATGATCGCGTGCTGGTGATCAACGCGCAATCGGGCCAGATAACGGCGACGCTCAAGTCGGGACGTAGGCCCTATCGGATTCTATTTCATCCCGACGGCCAGTCGTACTTCGTTTCGAGCTGGGCGGACGCGTCGGTGTACGAATACAGCCTGCCTTCGGGAACCGAGATGGCGCGTGTCCGCGTGGGTGCGCATCCCACCGACTTGGTCTTAAGCAATCGCAAAATTCCCAATGAGCAGAATACCTGGCAGTATCGATTGTTCGTGGCGGCGGCGAACACCAATGACGTGTTCGTGATGGGCGTGAGCGAGGGCAAGGATCTGACCGTTCTTGAAACGCTGAACACAGGATTTAGCGCGCTCGCACCCGCGGGTATGACCCCCAGCGGCCTGACTCTCAGCGCCGATCAGACCAGGCTGTACATTGCCTGTTCCGATGCAAACGCAGTAGCGGTAGCGGATATCTCGGAGGCCCGTAGCCGGCTAGCGGGATTTGTTCCGGCTGGCGCGTATCCCACCTCAGTGCGCGTGTTGAGCGGAGGGCAGCTCGCGGTGCTAAACGGTCACAGCGGCAGCCTGTCCGTCATGGATGCCCCTTCGGACGACATGCTGCCGGAATTGACGCGCAGGACCATGGCGCTGACACCGTATCGCGAGTCGTTTTCGGATTCCCTGCCCGAGCAGCGCTCGTCCCTCGATCATGTGATCTATATTCTGATGGACGGCGCATCTCCCGGTCCGAACGCCGCCAAACTCGCGCGCGAGTTCGTGCGCGTTGAGAATTTTCGGCCCATCGGAAGTTCACCCTCCTCAGCTCTCAACTGGGCTGTAGCAGGCATTGCTCCAGACTTTACCGAGAGGTTAAGCCCGAGTTTCGCGGCGGGACGATTGCACTACAACGGCTTTGAAGGCGGCGAGCCCGCCAACTTGCCGCCGGCGGGCTACCTGTGGAGCAACGCGTTGTCGGCGGGCTTATCGGTGCGAAACTATGGCCTCTTCGTCGACTACGCAGCGCAGGCGCCCCGCGTTAAAGATCCATCGCTCCAGGGTGTGACGAATTTGAAATATCGTGGAACTGACCCGCAGCCTTTTCTGGACGACTTGAAACAGTTTCAGTCGGGCGTGATGCCGAACTTGCTGATGCTCCACGTTGAGAACGATGCGGTACTTGGGCGCATCGTGGAGGCCGTATCGAAGAGCAAGTTCTGGCCACAGACAGCGATTTTCGTTATGAATCCTACCGGTCCAACCCTGCTGGCGCTGTCTCCTTACACGCGCCGGACGGCGACGGACCCGACCCTCTACGACCAGGTATCCGTGCTGCGCACCATCGAGCTGATTCTGAATCTCCGGCCGATGACGGTTTTCGATTTCTCCGCCCGCTCGCTGGCGGCTGCGTTCGTTTCTACCCCAAACAACGCTCCCTATTCCCCGGAGCCAACGAACTAGTGACCTCACTCTGTTTTATATGGCACATGCACCAGCCGTTCTACAAGGATCTGTGGACCGGCCAATATAAACTGCCCTGGACGCGGCTGCACGCGCTGAAGGATTACGCCGGCATGGTCCGCGTGCTGGACGAATTCCCGCACATACGGCAGACCTTCAACCTGGTTCCTTCCATGGTGGCGCAGATCGCGGAATACGCTGCCGGGACGGCCTCGGATCCGTTTTTCGAATGCGCGGCCATGCCCGCGGAGGCGCTTACCGAAGCACAGCAGACTTTCGTCCTGCGCTATTTCTTTCAGGCCAATGTGGACAAAATCATTCGCCGCTATCCGCGCTATCTGGAGTTATACGAGCGGCGCCGCGGACCGATGTCCATCCCGGATCTGCGCGATTTGCAAATTCTGAGCCAACTGGCATGGTTCGATGAAGACGTTCTGGCCAAGGACGGGGAGCTGCAGGAGCTCATTCGCAAAGGGCGAGATTATTCACTGGATGACCAGGAGAGGATGATCCGCAAACAACGCGAGTCGCTGGCAGCGGTACTGCCGGTCTATCGTGATTTCGCGGCGCGGGGTCAGATCGAGATTGCGACCACGCCTTTCTACCATCCGATCCTGCCGCTGCTGTGCGATTCTGAAATCGCGGCAGTCTCGCATCCCGGCGTCGCACTGCCGCGGCGATATCAGTATCCGCAGGACGCGCTTACGCAGCTCGAACGAGCGCGATCGTACATGCGCGACATGCTGGGCGTGACTCCGTCGGGTCTGTGGCCTTCGGAAGGATCGGTTTCAGATGAAGCCCTGGCCATGGCGGCAGGCTGCGGCTTTACGTGGGCTGCCAGCGACAACGGGGTACTTTCGCGGACGCTGGGGCAGGCCGCCGGATGCGATGAGACCTATCAGCAGTATCTCTGGCGGCAGAACGGGCACGAGATGCGGCTGCTGTTTCGCGATCATTACTTGAGTGACCTGATTGGATTCGAGTATGCGCGCATGGGTGCGGAGGCGGCGGCGGAACATTTCCTGGCGCGGATTCGTGAAAACACCAGCCAGCACGATGTACTGGTGCCCATCATTCTGGATGGCGAAAACGCGTGGGAATGGTACGAAGGGAACGGACGCCCGTTTCTGCGCGCGCTGTACCAGCGCATTTCCGACGATCCTCAGCTGGAAGCGACCACGGTCTCCGAAGCACTGGAGCGGTATGACACGCGGCCGCTGGACCACGTAGTTCCGGGATCGTGGATCAACGCGAATTTCGATATTTGGATCGGGGCGGAAGAGGACAACGAGGCTTGGGATTTGTTGCTGGATGCGCGTAAGATCTACGACGAGCACGCGGCGGAGACCATGGAAATCGCGCGGCTGCTAGCGTATGAAGAACTGCTGATCGCCGAGGGAAGCGACTGGTGCTGGTGGTACGGACCGGAGCACG
>Ga0068859_100008196_pt1 | contig 10598 bp, 8 predicted proteins | sample KBSSwiS22_FD_66585 | JGI IMG/M metagenome (GOLD analysis project Ga0068859, IMG submission 66585) | Switchgrass rhizosphere microbial communities from Kellogg Biological Station, Michigan, USA - KBS Switchgrass S2-2 | ecosystem: Host-associated > Plants > Roots > Rhizosphere > Soil ... | reverse complement strand
CGGAATGTCGCGAGCCGTTCGAACGAGGCGGCGGTCGCCACCATGACCTCGCCGCCCCAGCTCGTGCCGTCGGTACCGAATCCGGTGCCGTCATAGGCGACGCCAATCACCGGTCCGTCGAGATGGTGCTCGGCCATTCCCGAAACGACATGCGCGTGGTGATGCTGCACGCCGACGCGAACCGCATGCGGGCGCGACAACGCATAGCGTGTCGACAGGTAATCGGGATGGAGATCGTGCGCGACGATCACTGGATCGACCTGGAGAAAACGTTCAAACGCCTCGATCGAACGCGTGTAGGAGTCGAAGGTGTCGAGGTTTTCGAGATCGCCGATGTGGGGACCGAGCCAGGCCTGATCCTTCGATCCGATGCAGAAGGTGTTCTTGAGCAGGGCGCCGCAGGCCAGCACGGGGCGCGGGAACGTCGACGCCACGCTGATCGCGCGCGGCACGTAGCCGCGCGACCGACGCAGCACCGTGCCCTGGCCGGCGATCACCGAAACCACCGAGTCGTCGCAGCGGGTTTCGATCTCGCGGTTGTGAATCAGGAAGAAGTCGGCAATGCCGTGGAGCCGTCGGATCGCCTCGGCGTTGGTCACGGCGATCGGCTCCTCGGATAGGTTGCCCGAGGTCATCACCAGCGGCCGGCCGACATCGCGCAGCAGCAGATGGTGCAGCGGCGAGTACGGGAGCATGAGCCCAATCTGCCGGTTGCGTGGGGCCACCAGATCGGAGAGCGGGCCCGGCTCTTTCTTTTCGACCAGCACGATCGGCCGCTCGGCCGACGTCAGCAGCTTGCGCTCGACGTCGAAAAGGATGGCCAGATCAGCGGCCGCAGTCAGCGATGGCACCATCACCGCCAGCGGTTTTTCGTCTCGATGTTTCAGACGCCGGAGGCGCTCGACCGCGTAAGACGACGTGGCGTCGCAGGCCAGATGAAACCCGCCAATGCCCTTTAGCGCCACGATCCAGCCTTCGCAGAGGGCCTGCGCGGCGAGGGCCACGGCGTCCGAGGTCCGGCTGAAACCCTCTGTCGCAGACGTCGTGTCCGGCTTTAGCCGGACTGCCCTGGTTTCCAGCGCTTGCCCGTCGGGCCCGCAGAACAGCAACCGCGGACCGCAATCGGGGCAGGCGATCGGCTGGGCATGGAAGCGGCGATCGGCGACGCTCTCGTACTCGCGGCGGCAGCGTTCGCACATCACAAACGGCGCCATCGTGGTGTTCTCGCGGTCGTAGGGCGCATCGGTCGCAATCGTGAATCGCGGGCCGCAATTGGTGCAGTTGGTGAAGGGATAGCGAGAGCGGCGATTGGCCGGATCGAAAATCTCGCCGACGCAGGCGTCGCAGGTCGCCAGGTCGGGAGGAATCGAGACCCGGCGCTCGACCGATCGGCGGCTGTCGATGATGACGAACGACTCGACCGGCTCGGGTGGAATCGTAATGCTGTGGTAGTGGGCGATTTCAGCCGCCGGCGGCGGCGAGATGTGAAGCGCCTGTTCGAAGGAGTCGAGCGCGCCGGATTCGCCGAACGCCTCGATGGTCACGCCCAGCGAGTCGTTCAGGACCCGTCCTGCGACCCCTGAGGCTTCGGCCGCGCGATACACCCACGGGCGAAACCCGACACCCTGGACGGTGCCCTGGATCCTGATCCGACGTCCCTCCGCAGCCGCACGGTCCATGGTCGGTACATAAGCATGGGCAAACCGGTTGCCACGCGGTTTTCTTCGAAATTCCTCGGAATTTTGAGGAGATTGACGGATTTCCGGAGTGCGACGCGCGGGAAAACCGAGGCGATTGGGGATTATTACGCGCTGAGGGCTTGCGCGAAGTCGGACATGACCACTTCTTCCGAGGCCTTGTCCGCCTTGAGGTGCACTTTGTGCCCGAAGCGTTCGAGAGTGGTACGGATGGCATTCACGGCAGCGGGCACCGCCATTTGAACCGGTTGGGTCAATTCCAGCGACATTCTCACCAACCCCGGGACCGCGCCGATCACAGTCACGGTCTCCGGCGCACGGTCCGCAAAATCGAGCGTGGCCAGCGTTTCCTTCACGCCCGGATCGTGCGGGCTGACCCGCGCCAGCGGCGCGTGCTTCATCACATCGTCTTTTTCGTAGAGGCGCATCGAGCCGGGCGGCAACGCCGCTTTCACGGTGTCGACGATGATGATGTGCGGGGTATCGGCGAACCAGGGCGTCAGATCCAGTCCCGGCGTCCCGAGATCGACGACCTCGACGCCCTCGTCGAACTCGTAGGTATCTTCGAACTCGTGAACGACCGCCGGCCCAAAGCCATCGTCGCCCATCAGCGTGTTGCCTAATCCAAGCACGTATGTTCGTGGCATCGAGTGTCCTTCTTGGCCGCACAGCACGCAGCACTCGCAGAGACCCAAATGGTCACGTCCGCTGCAAGCTCCGCGGCTGATTACAGCGCTCTGACTTTCGCGATCTCGTTCCCTTCCACATCCAGCGTGTGAATGGCGCAGGCAATGCACGGATCGAACGAGTGAACGGTTCGCAACACTTCGAGCGGCCGCTCGGGATCCGCGATCGGGTTGCCGACGAGTGACGCCTCGTAGGGCCCTGGCTGATCCTTGCTGTCGCGGGGACCGGCGTTCCACGTCGACGGCACCACCGCCTGGTAGTTCTTGATCTTGCCGTCCTCGATGACGACCCAGTGCGACAACGTGCCGCGCGGCGCCTCGTGGAAACCGAAACCCTGCTGCTCGCCCTTCGGAAACACCGGTTCGTTGAAGATGGTCGTATCGCCCTTGCCAATGTTTTCCGCGAGCAGGTTCCAGTGCTGGTCGGCGAGCTCGGAAATCACGGCGGTGCGGATCATGCGGGCGGCGTGACGGCCGAGCGTCGAGTGCAGGACTGCCGGCGTGAGGCTGACGCCAGCCACCTTGCCTGCGGTTTCGAGCGTCTTGACGGCCCAGCGCTTCGTCGGCTCATGTCCGGTAGCGAATCCGACCAGCACCTGAGCCAGCGGACCGACTTGCATGACATGGCCGTCGAAGCGCGGAGACTTGATCCACGAATACTTCTTCTCGGCGTCGTACTTCGTATACTGCGGAACGGTGTCCTCCTCGTAAGGGTGCCGCTGCCAATCGCCCTCGTACCAGGAGTGCGCGATCGACTCCGACACGTTCTTCTGAAAGTACGGATCAGTAAACGAGGCAATCGGGGTTACTTTCGCAAGGTCGCCGCCAAAAATCGTTCCGCCCGGGAAATCGAAGGTTGCCCCCTTTCCATCCAGAGGAAGATCTGGAACCGAGAGATAGTTCGTCACGCCGCCGCCGTATTTCAGCCAGTCTGCGTACATCGCGCCGATCGCGCAGACATCGACGAAGTAGACCTGCTCGATGAACTGCTTCACCGAGTCGAGCAGGTCTTTCACCTGATACAACTTCGCCATGTTGAGCGTGGCTTCGTTGTCGAGATTGATCGCGTTGGCCACGCCGCCAACCGCCAGGTTCTGGATGTTCGGTGTCTTGCCGCCGAGAATGGCCACCACCTGATTGACCTTGCGCTGATAATCGAGCGCCTGCAGGTAGTGCGACACCGCGAGCAGATTGACCTCCGGCGCCAGTTTCATCGCCGGATGTCCCCAGTAGCCGTTGGTGAAGATGCCGAGCTGACCGCCGGCGACGAACCTGGCCAGGCGGTCCTTGACCGCCTCGAACTGCTTCTGACTGTTGCCCGGCCAGTCCGAGATGCTGGCGGCCAGCGCGGCCGTCTTCGCAGGGTCGGCTTTGAGCGCTGACACGACGTCGACCCAGTCGAGCGCGGAGAGCTGATAGAAATGCACGATGTGATCGTGCATCGCATGCGCAGCGATGATCAGATTCCGGATGTATTGGGCGTTCTTCGGGATCTCGAGGTGGAGCGCGTTCTCGACGGCGCGAACCGAGGTGATGGCGTGAACGGTCGTGCACACGCCGCAGAACCGCTGGGTGAACACCCACGCCTCGCGGGGATCGCGCCCCTGCAGAATCCGCTCGATGCCGCGGAACATCTGGCCGGACGACCAGGCTTTCTTCACGACGCCACCATCGACCTCGACGTCGATGCGCAAGTGCCCTTCGATGCGGGTAATCGGATCGACGGTGATGTGCGTGCTCATTATGCAGCCTGCCTTTCCGGTGTGACGTGACGGCCACCGGCAAGAATCGGGAAGGTCCGGACGATGAAGATGTAGGCGACGATTTCGAGGGCGACCAGGCCGGTCGTGACGAGCAGTTCAGGCACGCTCGGGAAGTACGACCACTGCGAGCCGGGCCGGAACGCGACCAGATAGACGTCGAAGCGATAGAGCGCGCCGCCGAACATCATCAGCATGGCCGCGCGGACCAGGTGACCGAGGCTGCGCCGCCGGCGGCCGTTCAACAGCATGCCCGCCGGAATCAGGAACAGCGCGAACTCGACGATCACCAGCATCGACCGGACGTCGCCGGCAAAGAGGTTCTGGATGACGCCGCGCTGGGCCAGATCGACGATGCGCAGCAGCACCACCAGGACCTGAATCGGCACGATCGCCGCCGCCAGGCTCGCGAGCATCCCGATTTCCGGCTCGCGCTTGAACGCGAGGTTCGAGAACGCCGATTCGAACACCACCACCGCATAGCCCATCGACACACACGTCAGCAGGAAGAACAGCGGCACCAGCGGTGTGCGCCAGAGCGGATCGAGGCGCGAACCCGCCAGCAGCATCAGCGTGCCGAGCGACGACTGATGCATGGTTGGCAGCAGCAGGCCGAGCGCAATGATCCAGATCGACGCCCGCTCGAGCATCGGCAGGGCGCCACGCGACACGCGGCGCAGCAGCAGATTCGAGCTGTCCTTGAACTTCTCGAAGAACGCTGGCGACAGCTCGATCCAGAGCACCACGATGTAGGCCATGATGCAGAGCGCGATTTCGAGCAGTGCCGAATTGAAATTCCAGTGCCAGAAGTAGAGGGGAACTTTCCAGAGCAGCCACCACCGGCCGACGTCCAGTCCGACGCCGATGCCGGCCAGCGTATAACCGAGCGCACTGGTCAGCAGGGCCGGCCGCACCACCGGTGAATACCGTCCCTTGTTCAACACGTACACGAGGATGGCGACCGCATAGCCGCCGCAGGCCAGCGCGGTGCCGGTGACGACGTCAAAGGCGATCCAGAGGCCGAGCGGATAACCATCGTTCAACGCGGTCGTCGCGCCGAGGCCGGAGACCAGCCGCCACAGAATCATCACGGCGCCAAGCCCGAAGATCGCCGTGAGCACGCGGACCGCGGGCGTGAACAACCTGCCGCCGACTGGCTCTGCATGAACATGCATGATCGCCCTCGCCCACTCATTGGTAGGGGACGGCCTTTTAGGCCGTCCCTCAGTCGGGACGGGCTCAAGCCCGTTCCCTACTTCTTCGCCGGTTCGTCCTTCCGCCGATTCCGCATCATCACCATTCCGAGCACGCCGTAGAGCGCGACGGGGGCGATGAAGCCGCGATACACCCCGTGCTGAATCGAGCGCGCCAGTTCCGGCGCCGGTTCCTCGCCGAGCGTCGGCAGGCCGAGTTTCTCGAACGGCACGTGCGACAGATACAGGCACTGCGTGCCGCCGCCGTCGGTTTCGCCGAACACTTTCGGAACATAACGATCAGGTTCAGCAGCAATGCGGCGCTTCGCTTCGAGCAGCAGGTCGGCGCGCTTGCCGAAGATGACCGCCTGGCGCGGGCACACCGTCGTGCACGCCGGCTCGAGTCCGGCCGTGAGCCGTTCCCTGCACAGCTCGCACTTCACGATCTTCGGCGCGGTCTTCGCCCACTCGAATTTCGGCACGTTGAACGGGCACGCCACCTCGCAGTAGCGGCACCCCACGCACAGGTCGGGGTCGTAGCTGACGATGCCGAACTCGCGTTTCTTGAGCGCGCCCAGCATGCAGGCGGTCGTGCACGCCGGATCGACGCAGTGCATGCACTGCGCCTTGAAGAACGACTGCTCGTGACCGTCCTGGTAGAGCTTGATGACCGTCTTGGCGCGTTGATTGAGATCGAGCGGGGCGTCGTAGCGTGGGCCGAGCGCCACCGTGTCGCGCGGCAGGCCGTTGGCGTCCTGGCAGGCGACCACGCAGGTCTTGCAGCCGATACAGAGCGTCGCATCGTAGAGCAGACCGACGGCATCGGCCGGCGGCACCGGCAGCGTCGCTGCGCAGGCCGAAGACGCCGTCGAGGAGACGCCGGCCATCGTGGCGCCGCCGACGAGCATGCCCTTCAGCGCCGCACGTCGTGTGATGCCCATGGCTACGCCTCCGATGTCGAATGCGAAGTGGGCTCGTCAGCCGGCGACATCGGCGCCAGCTTCTTCGAGGCGATATATCCACCTCCGGCCAAGGCGCCGACGATCGCGCCCGCTACGCCTGTTGCGACGGGGCTGATGCCGCCCTGCGTCGCGCGAATCGGGGGATACGTGTCGGGGGGAGTCGGCCGGAGGATTTCAATCGTCTGGTGCATGGGCACGCGGAAGCCAATCTTCTGTTCGGTGCACCCGAAGCAGGGATGCCCGAGGCCGATCGGCCAGGCATCGACGACTTCGCCGAAGTGCTGCACCGAGCAGTTGGCGTGGGTCGCGGGCCCTTTGCAGCCAAGCTTGTAGAGGCAGTAGCCGAGTCGATGACCGTCGTCGCCAAACTTCTCGGCGAAGCGGCCGGCGTCGAAATGGGCGCGACGCGGACAGTGGTCGTGGATGGTGCGGCCATACGCGAACTTCGGCCGTCCTTCTTCATCGAGCTCGGGCAGCGTGCCGTAAGTCGCGTACTGCAGGACCACGCCCAGCAGGTTGTACGGATTGGCCGGACAGCCGGGAATGTTCACGACCGGTTTGCCTTTGATCACGGCACGAACCGGCGAGGCCCCGGTCGGGTTCGGATCCGCCGACGGCACGCCGCCCCACGATGCGCACGAACCAATCGCAATCACCGCGCCCGCCTTGCTCGTCACGTCCTGGACAATCTCGAGCGCGGTGCGGCCGCCGATCATGCAGTAGATGCCGTCGTCTTTGGTCGGCACCGCGCCTTCGACGACACAAATGAACTTGCCGGCGTTCTTCTCCATCGCCTGCTTGAGGGCCGCTTCGGCCTGATGACCGGCGGCGGCAAACAGCGTTTCGTGATAGTCGAGGGAGATCAGATCGAGAATCAGTTCGTCGACGCCGGGATGCGAGGTGCGCAGGAGCGATTCGGTGCATCCCGTGCATTCCTGGAATTGCAGCCAGACGACCGACGGCTTGACGCCCTTCTCCGCGGCCTCCACGAATTTTTCCGCAGCGAGTGGACCGAGGCCGACGGCGGCTGCCGCCATCGTGCAGAACCGAACGAAGTCGCGGCGGGAGAGCTCCCCCGCGCCCGGTCTATCGAGGGAAAAGGCAGCAAACAAAGGACACCTCCATGACCGCTCGGCCGATGCGAGGCGCGTTCGCTGAGGATGCGAGCGCGTGTATGCTCTGACCGGTAGCAACCAGGGTGCCACATCGAATTGCGGCCCAATCGTTGCACCGGGCGGTGGCAACATGAGCAACGCGATGATCGGCCGACGGAATTCCGGCGATGACAGCGGCCGCTACCCGGACCCTGCCGGATCATCGTCAGCGTTCGACCGGCGATTGTTTCTCGATAGCATCCTGTCGATCGGATTCGTGTCGACGGCCGCGGCGATCGCCTATCCGATTTCACGCTATCTCGTACCGCCCGCGACCGGCGAGCCGGCAACCGCCAGCGCCGTCGCCGGCGCCGCCAGCGCGCTGAAGCCCAATTCGGGCGTGCTGTTCAAGTTTGGCAGCCGCCCCGCCATCGTCGTGAAGACGATCGACGGCGAGATTCGCGCGTTCAGCGCCGTGTGTACCCACCTCGATTGCACGGTGCAATTCAAGACCGACACGTCGCAGCTCTGGTGCGCCTGCCATAACGGCACCTACGACCTTGGCGGCAACGTGGTATCCGGACCTCCACCGCGATCGCTGGAGCGTTTCGTCGTCAACCTGCGGGGCGAACCCGGCCAGGAAGAAATTGTCGTCTCGCGAGGCTGATTGATGATGAAACGCACTCTGGACTGGGTGGACGAACGCGTCGATCTCAGCGGCCTGCGCGAGTTCATTGCGCACAAGCGCGTGCCGATTCACACCCAGGAGATCTGGTACTACCTCGGTGGGATGACGCTGTTCCTGTTCGGCGTTCAAGTGGTGACCGGCATCCTGCTGCTGCTGTATTACCGGCCCAGCGCCACCGAAGCGTACGAGAGCGTCCAGTTCATCGTGTCGCAGGTCGAATTCGGCTGGCTGATTCGCAACATGCACAGCTGGTCGGCCAATCTGCTGGTCGGCCTGGCGTTCGCGCACTTCATCAGCGTGTTCCTGCTGAAGTCGTACCGGAAACCGCGCGAGCTCACGTGGCTGAGCGGCATCCTGCTGCTCTTCCTGATGCTCGGCTTCGGCTTCAGCGGCTATCTGCTGCCCTGGAACGAGCTGTCATTCTTCGCGACCAAGGTCGGAACCGGCATCGCCGGTTCGGTGCCGCTCATCGGCAAGTTTCTGCTCCGCCTGCTGCGTGGCGGCGACGATGTGACCGGCGCGACGTTGTCACGGTTTTACGCCGTCCATGTCGCCATGCTGCCGGCGCTGGCCACGGTGCTGGTAGTCGTTCACTTGCTGCTCGTGCAGAGACAGGGCATGAGCGTGCCGCTGAAGCTCGAACGGCGTGTCAAAGAGGGCCAGCCCCTGAAGGAGATGAAGTTCTTCCCGAACTACGTGCTGCGCGACGTGCTGGCGTGGTACGTGGTGCTGGCGGTGCTGGCGGCGCTCGCCGCGTTTTACCCCTGGGAACTCGGGCACAAAGCGGACCCGTTCGCGCCGGTTCCGGCCGGCATCAGGCCGGAGTGGTATTTCCTGGCGATGTTTCACACGCTGAAGCTGCTGCCCAGCCACATCCTCGGCATCGAAGGCGAACATGTCGGGGTGATTGCGTTCGGGCTGCTCGGTGCGTTTCTCGTCATGGTGCCGTTTCTCGATCGTCGCGCCAGCCGCGGCGAGCGGAGTCCGATCTTCACGGCGATCGCGATTCTCGGTCTCGCTTATCTCATCGTCTTCACGATCATCGGCCGATATGCGAATTAGAAAACGTCCCGGCGTCGGTGTGCGGATGGTTCGGCTGCTGCTGATGGCGGCGGCGGTGATCGGCGGCGCGGCCGCCACTGCGCGGGCGCAGGCCCAGCCGCGCGCGAACGCGTGTCTGACGTGCCATGGCGGGCTTGCCGAGGCGCGCTTGTCGGCGCCGGCGACCCTGTTCAGCGGCGAGGACATTCATCGCAACAGCGGGTTCGCGTGCGCCGATTGCCATGGCGGCAATCCTGAAACGCGCGACGCCGCGATGGCGCACGACCGCGGCCGCGGTTTTCGCGGGGCTCCGCGCGCCTCGGAACAGATCGCGGTCTGCGCACGCTGTCATAGCGATCCCGACCTGATGCGCCGCTACGCGCCCAGACAGCGGGTCGATCAGGCGGCGGAATATGCGACCAGCGTCCATGGCAAGCAGCTGGCGAGCGGCGATTCCCGGGTCGCGACCTGCGCCAGTTGCCATGGCGCTCATGGCATCCGCGTCGTGCGCGACGCCAAGTCGCCGGTGTTCCCGACCAACGTGGCGGCGACGTGTGCGAGCTGTCATGCCAACGCCGCTCACATGACCGGCTACAAGCTGCCCGACGGCAAACCGCTGCCGACGCAGCAGCTCGCCGACTATCAGAAGAGCGTCCACTACGCCGCGCTGACGACGGGCGGCGATCTCTCGGCGCCGACCTGCAACGACTGCCATGGCAACCATGGCGCAGTGCCGCCGGGAGTCGGATCGGTGGCGAATGTGTGCGGCACCTGTCATGCGGTCTTCGCGCAGAAATTCGCCACCAGCGTCCACGCCGAGATTTTCGACAAGGGCTGCGTCGAGTGTCACAGCAATCACGCCGTGCTCAAGCCATCGGACAAGATGCTCGGCGCGGGGGAAGGCACGGTCTGCGCGACCTGCCACAGCGGCGCCGACGACAAGGGGGCGATCGCTGCCACCGCGATGCGGTCCGGTCTCGATCGGCTGACGGACGCGCTCAAGAAATCCACCGACGTCATCGACCGCGTCGGCAATGCCGGAATCGAGGTCAGCGCCGAAGAACTGAAGCTTGCCGATGCGCGCAATCACCTGACGCTCGCGCGCACCGAAATGCACGCGTTCAATCCCGCCGTGGTCGAGCCGGTTATTCAGAGCGGGCTGACGATCATCGGGGACGTCGACAACGCCGGGCAACGCGCCGGGAACGAGCTCAGCTTCAGACGACGGGGCCTGGCCCTCTCGCTAGCCGCCATCTTGTTCTTTGTCGCGGCGCTGTGGTTGAAGATCAGGCAGATTGAGAAAACCGAGCGATAGACGCGTCGTAGGGCACGCCCTTTAGTCGTAGGGCACGTTCTTTAGTCGTAGGGCACGTTCTTTAGTCGTAGGGCACGCCCTTTAGGGCGTGCCATCCCATTCGGCCGCTGATACCATCGTCCGTGCCTCCATGCACGGCCTCACTGCAACCGCCGCCATTGC
>Ga0068859_100008191_pt1 | contig 10599 bp, 8 predicted proteins | sample KBSSwiS22_FD_66585 | JGI IMG/M metagenome (GOLD analysis project Ga0068859, IMG submission 66585) | Switchgrass rhizosphere microbial communities from Kellogg Biological Station, Michigan, USA - KBS Switchgrass S2-2 | ecosystem: Host-associated > Plants > Roots > Rhizosphere > Soil ... | reverse complement strand
CGGAGTTATTTAGCGGACGCGTCCAGCCGGCCTCAGACGTCTACAGTCTTGGCGCGACGATGTTTCACCTCCTGACCGGATCGGACCCGCAGGACAATCCGCTGCTGATTTTCGACTTCGCGAAGAACCCGCGGCCGCGCCAGATCGCGCCTTCAATCTCGACCGAGATGGAGCACATTCTGATGCGCTGCGTCGAGTACCGGCCGGACGATCGGTTCCGCTCCGCAGGTGAGTTGCGAAACTCGCTCGCGGTGCATCTCGAGATGCTGATGAAGGGCGAGGTGAGTTACGGCATGCCCGCTCCGGTGCTCGGCGGCGAGACCGTTCAGGTTGCGACCGTCTACTGCGGCTTTTGCGGTGGCCGCATCGCGGCGGACGACGTTTTCTGCGCACACTGCGGCGCCCGGCAGCCGCTCGTCCCGGTGGGCCAGAGCGCGATGTTGCACACTGCGCGACCGACCGCGAAGCTGGTCGTTACCGGAACCACCGAACTGGACGCGTCGTTCATCCTTCAGAAAGACAGCAACTTGCTGGGACGCACCGACCCGCATTCAAACATCTTTCCCGAAATCGACCTCTCGCGGTTCGATCCGGAAACGAAGGTGTCGCGGCGTCATGCGCGCATCTGGCTCGAGGGTGAGACGTATCTCGTCGAGGATCTCGGATCGGTGAATGGCACCGTGATTAACGATTCGGTGAGACTTGCGCCGCGCCAACCGCGCGTATTAGATAGCGGAGACAAATTGCGCGTTGGCGAGACGACGCTGCACTTTTTAGTTGGTTAACGTTGGTCTTTGGTTTTTGGTCTTGGGCCTTTGTTAACTCAAGACCAAAGACCTAAGACCAAAGTCCTAAGACGAAGTTTTAAGTTCCCAAACGATGACTGCTGCCCAGGGTTTGCCCCACTCCCAACCACGAAGTCGTACTGCCAGACAAGCTGGTAAAAGGCTTCGGGCCCCGTTTCCACTTCGTTGTGGCGCGATTCTGATCGATTACATCGTGCTGATCGCGGTGCTTGTGATGACGACGCTGCTCGCGCGCATGCTCGGCGGCGGCGCTCGTGCGGCGGGAAGTTCTGCTGAGACTGCCGGAATTCTGATGACCATCGCGCTGGCCGTGCTGAACCTCGGACTGTTGCCCGGTCTGTTCGGCGTTACTCTCGGGAAATGGGCCACCGGTTTGCGAATCGAGAAGAATGACGGCGGCGACGTGGGAATCGGGCGAGCTTTTTTGCGTCACTTTGTGGGTTATCCGCTCTCGTTTGCGCTATTAGGTTTAGGTTTTTTGCTGGCGGCTGTGTCTGTGCACGGCAGGGGCTTGCACGATATGATTGCCGGCACCATTGTAGTTCGCGAAGGTTCTTTATAGGTCTCTTGATGCTCCGCTGCGCGCCGTAATCTGCTGAACAATGTCAGAGCTCATAGTTAAGTACCCCGATCGCACTCCCGACCACTTTCCGTTGGGCCGTCTACGTATCACCATCGGCCGCTCGGCGAGGAACGACCTCTGTATCCCTGACCCGTTTGCCTCGCGCGTGCACGCGGAAGTGCGACGCGAGGGTGACGAGTATGTGTTGCAGGATCTCGGTTCGGCGAATGGCACGCTTTACAACGGAGCGACGGTCGACGGCGTCATTCACCTCCGCGCCGGCGGGCGGATTCAGATCGGTGAGACGGAGATCATCTTTGACGATGGCACCTATAACTCCGGTATGGGCGCCACGATGATCACTGACAACTCGGGTACGTCGCTTCCGGAAGCGACGATTGCGCTTGCTTCCGGTGATCGGACCACGTCCGGACTACTGGAAGCGATCGAAGGCGCGCGGACCAAGCCCGAGGAGATCGCGTCTGTGGCGACGGCAGTCGCTCCGAAAGCAAAACAAGGCGACCTGCTCGCGCTGATCAGTAAAGTGGGCATTACGTTGCTTGCTTCGGCGACGTTGAATGAAACCCTCGAACAGATCGTGGCGCTCGTGTTTGAAGCAGTGCCCGCGGATCGTTGCGTGATCATGATGCGCGACGAGGGTAGCGAGGAATTGCGTGTGGCGGTCGCGCGTTTGCGAGATCGCGTTGGTGAAGTTGGCGAGATTCGCGTTAGTCGCAACGTGTTGGACGAAGTTGTGATTCGTGGGAAGTCGGTGTTGACGTCCGACGCGCAACACGATCCGCGCTTCGCGAGCGGGACGATGGTCTTGCAGGGCGTGCGCGCGGTGCTGGCGGTGCCGCTTGGCGTTGCCGACAAAGTGTTTGGAATCATCTATGCCGACTCGCCGATCGCGGAAGGCCGGTTTACGGAAGACCATCTCAAGGTTTTGACGACGCTGGCTTCAGTCGCGGCGATTCGCGTTGAGAATGCGCGGTTGGTGGAAGCGCGGCTCGAACGCGAGCGTTTGGAACGCGAGTTGGCGTTGGCTAGTGAGATTCAGCAACGGTTTCAGCCGACAGCGCCGCCGCATATCAGCGGTTACGAGTTGCAGGGGATCAGTTTTCCCTGTTACGAGATCGGCGGCGACTATTACGACTTCATCGAGCGTGAAGACGGTCGGTTGGTGATAGCGCTAGGCGACGTGTCGGGTAAGGGAACTGCGGCGGCGTTGTTGATGTCGTCGCTGCACGCGGCGATTCACGCGCAGTCTGCGTCGCACGATTCGCTCGTCGCCACGATTTCGGCCGTCAATCGATATCTTGCGGACAACATTCCTGCTAATCGTTTCGTGACGCTGTTCTATGCTGAGCTGGATCCCGATTCAGGCTCGTTGGCGTTTCTCAATGCCGGGCACAACCCGCCGCTGATCGTCCACGCCGCCGGCACCGTCGAACAACTCGCCTCGGGTGGGTTACCTTTGGGCATCCAGCGCGATGCGGAGTATCGCGAGGGACGTACGCAAATGCAGCCTGGTGATGTTTTATGCATCTACTCCGACGGCGTAACCGAAGCGGTCAGTCCGAGCGGCGAGGAGTTTGGCCCAACGCGTCTCTATGAAGTGGTCTCACGCAACGTCGAAGCCTCGGCCGCGGGCATCAGGGATCGCATCGAATCCTCCCTGACAAAGTTCTCCCAGGGCACCAGCGCCGCCGACGACATCACCCTCGTGATCGTTAAGCGGCAGGCTTGAGATTGTCGCACCTGCTTCACCGTAAGCAGGCTGGCCGGCCCTAAACTAAGAGGTTCGGTCGTCTTAACTCAAAGATCCTTGCACTCCTTCTCTGATCGATCAACATGGCGCTTCCTGAAAATACGATCGAACGGGCAATTGAAGGCCTCAAGAAATCGCCTGCTACATTCCAACGATTAGTGGAGAGCTATGTCTTTCTGACCTATCCCCACCAATTCAATCGGATAATTCCCCAGGGCAGGAACTCAAGCGACGTCACGGTAAAAGGGTGGCCCGATATTTATTCGCTTAATCCGAGCTTCAAGTTAAATGTTGTGGAAGTCACTCACAGCCCCAAGTGGTCCGTTCATCTCGAGGAGGATCTCGCAAAAGCAGAAGCTTTGGGTAGTGGACAATTGTCAGGCTTCGTATTCGTGGCGTGGGCCAATGAGCCAAGCCCCTTGGCGGACAACAAACGAAAGACTAAGCAGAAGGGTAAACAGAAGGATAGACAGAAGAACCCCAAACACGAGCAACTAGTCAGTTACAGTAAACGACTTCTTGCGTTAGGAATCCCGCCGGAAAACATCAAATTCGTCTTCAAGAAACAACTCGTCCGCGAATTATCGCAACCTCGTTTCACTCGTGTATTGACGGACATCTTAGAGTTGCCAAGTTCCAGCACTCCCTTTCTCTTGCTTAGCCGTACAACTGAAATCTTTGGCACGTCATCACGCGACTATCTTTTTGCACCCTCCAAAGAAGAATACCAGCACAACTTGGTTCATCGCTCAGCTATAACAGACGACGTTGAGAAGCGCCTGAACACCGTGGGGTGGGCTTACCTTCGCGGCCGCGGGGCCGCCGGCAAAACCGTTCTTGCCATCCACATTGGACTGGCCTATGAATCTCGATCTCTTCCCGCCTATTACCTGAATTTGGTAAAGACGGACGTGAGCGAGTCTGAGGCGCTGAAAGCCATCACGACCTACGGCGATGACGGAGTGCTGTTCATAATTGATAACGTCCACCTCAACGAGGCTTTCGCTCGCAACTGTTACGAACATTGGATGTCTGTTGCGTCCGGAAGCCATCTGCTACTAATAGGTCGAGACACGACTGTTATTGATTACCGGGGTACCGCATTACCACTTGATGAGATTAAAGGCGAAGCCTTGATCCTGACAGTTACGCAGGAGGATCTTGAAGGAGTTCTTCTTCGGCTACTGCACAGGGATCGTAACTCACTAGATTCGGTTTCGCGTCCGCCGCAGAATGCTCTGCAACTTTGGCACAAACTCTTTGGAGGAGATCTGATTGCCTTCAGCGCCGCAGCCGCGCATAGATTGGAACAGTTCAGACAAAATGACTGGACCATTCAGGCGAGAGACGCAACGCGATACGTCCAACTCGCATATCTGGGCAACGCGACTGACGACGAGCGTCTGATTCTCTTACGTCTGGCCGCATCAGCACAACTGGAAGTTGATGTGCCGGAGAAGGCGCTCGATCTAACGAAGATAGGACCGTTTTTGCAGAACGGCCTGGTGCATGCCGTCGGACGTGGATCGCATAAAACGTATGGATATTACCGCCTGGTCCATCCCGGTTTTGGCGACTTGCTTCTGACGGCGGCCAACTATTCAGATGATGAGTTGAAGCGGTTTATTTCAGAGCAATATGGATACATTGCATATAAGGATCCGCCCACCGGCCTGTCTATCGCGATCCGACTCGAATCCAGATCCCGAATTCAAGAAGCCGCTCTAATCCTAAAGGGCATCGTTGAGCTGGAAGACGGTTTAGAGCGGATGTTGGCTGGGTCCGGAATTCAATCCTTTCCCGTCCAGTTTGAACGTCTGACTCGTTTGGGGATTCTTTCAGCAGCCGAGATTGACGATAAACTCACTTCCTTAGATTCGCTAATTACCAGTGCAGTCCTAAACATTCCGCTGCATTTCTTAGCAGGCTTCCTGGAGTATGCTGACGAGAAGCTGCCCGCGTTGTACTCCTCACTCATGGCAATCCTTCAGAGGCCGGAGAGCGCCAAGAAAATAACTGAGAGCGCCCTGGTTACTCCGTTGGGTGACTTAGTTACGTTCTTCAAGTGCGTGGAGCGAAAGCTGCCCAGACTGTTTACCTCGTTGGTGTCCGGGCTAGAGGCACCGGAGAGTGTTAGGGGTGTGACTGAGTCGATGTTGAGTACCCCAGTTTATTACTTGCCGACTTTCTTCGAATACGCCAAGCGAAAGATGCCAAAGTTGTACACCTCGCTTGTGGCCGGATTCGAGCAGCCGGAAATTGTTAGAAGGTTGACTGAGTCAATGCTCCGCACCTCGGCCCATTTCGTAGCCAATTTTTTCGAATACGCCGAGGAGAAGCTTCCCAAATTGTACACCTTGCTCGTGGACATGACCGACGAGCCGCGAACCGTTGCCGGGTTGATCGACTTAACATTACGGTCGTCATTGGATTCCCTACCAGCCTTCTTAGATTACACGGAGAAGAAATTGCCCAAAGTGTATTCCTCGATCGTGGCGGTGCTGGAGCAGCCTGAGGGCACCAGGAGATTGAGTGAAAGAGCGCTTCAGACTAAGCTCAACCAACTTGCCTTCTTCCTGGAATACGCTAATCGCAAGCTGCCGTTATGTAATGAAGCCTTGGGAAGGAAACTAACTGAGCCGGCAAATATCGATTACCTTGCTGATCGAGCCTGCCATACACCTTTAGATGGTCTTGGGTATTTTTTGCAGACGGTAACGTTCGCTTCGGCGGTAGTGGCGGCAATCGATAAAGAGAAATGGGATAAGTCTCGACTCGAGTTTGGATCTGAGCAGCTCGAGAGCTTTCCGGCGACAGCTGGAGTCTTTCACTCCCTTGCTAGACCAGACTTGGCCGAAGCGCCGGCAATCGCTCTCGTAAGGCATGCTCAACAACAGCAATGGAGCGCAGCCAACGTTGGGCTTCGTCATCTCGCGTACGTCATGCGTTGGGGGCGAGGAGCAGGACAGGACAATGTTAATAGATTCATCTCACGTATCGTTACGCCATCCTGGCTCAAAGCCAACTATGAAAATGCGCCGACGTATGGCATCGCCTCTTCCCTATTCAACATACGGGGATATTACGACGATCCCATTTTGAGTCGCTTCAATACCGCGACTCTAAAGTCCCGCGTGAGGAGGGAGTTGAACTATCTTGATAAATCGACTCCTGAACAATTGTTGCCCGCTCTGCAATTAATCGGCGTTTCGGCATTAATTGGAACTCGCGTAGGTGCGATAAGTACAACCTGGCCGAATGAGGATTGTATTAATGAGGCTATTCGACTCGCGAACCCGGACGAAATGACAACGATTAGCTCTCTCACGATTCAGCTGTGGTTGGGATTACGGGTTATGGCCGGGTTGCGAACTGATCAAATATCCATTCAGGCTGATCAGGGAGAGCTTGTGCTTCTTAGGTGGAAGAACTCAACCGGTTCCACCGACAAGCAGAATGCACTCAACAGATCAATGATTGATTGGATGCAACGGTGCGCTCAGTCTGAATGGAAATTAATTGCCGATCGCCAAAGGGACAGCTCAAACCATGAAGAACATTGAAAAGTCTAAGCGTTCGCCTCACCTCTTCCAACTCCACTGAATAGATGCAGCAGAGTACCAACCGCGATCATGATCGTTCCCGCAAGCGAGAGCGGTGTGTGCAGTTCCTCGAGATGGGGTTCGTAGAAGAAGGCGATGGTGAAAATTACCGGGGCGATCGTGATGAGGATCGAGCCGGTGATTTGTAAGGCGCGGCGCATGCGGGTCGGACGCGAGATGAAGTAAGAACCAATCCCCACGTGGACCAGTCCTGCCATTAAGATGAAGATGTGCCGCGTCCGGTACAGCATCCGTGGTCCATCCGACATGTACATCAGATGATAGTGAAACCGGTCCATGTACTGTCCGGTCAGCAGAAACACGACCAGCACCGTCAGGCCGAAGATCAGGTGGAAGCGCTTCATATTCTTCTAATCCGTGTTACGTTATGGGTCGCCGAAAGGAAACCAAAAATATCACGGATCGCGAAGATGGACCCGGATACCGACATCGGCGGCGCGCAGCAGCGCTTCCCAGTCACCAACCAGTCAGCAATCGCAGCCGCGCGCAGTGACGACCACGTGGTGCGCCAACGCGCGTTCGACACCATCCTCACGAGCTACTGGAAACCCGCGTATAAATACATTCGACTCAAGTGGCAGGCAAACAACGAAGACGCCAAAGATCTGACGCAGGGCTTCTTCGCGAACGCCTTCGAGAAGAACCATTTTGCCAACTACGATGCCCGCAAAGCCAGCTTTCAAACGTTCCTGCGCACGTGTCTCGACGGCTTTGTCGCCAATGAAAGGAAGGCAGGCAAGCGTTTGAAACGCGGCGGCGACGCCAACCATTTCCAACTCGACTTCCTCAGCGCCGAAGACGAGCTCGCGATGCAAGCGACGCAGGCAAACGATCTAAATCCCGAAGATTATTTTCATCGCGAGTGGGTGCGCTGGATGTTCACGATGTCTGTCGAGATGTTGCGCGAACGATGTCAGTCGTCGGGACGTAATGTTCACTTTCAGTTGTTCGAAGCCTACGATCTGAACGACGACGACGCGACGACGGTTTCGTACGCTTCGCTGGCAAAAACATTCAATCTCGACGCGACGACAGTGAACAACTACCTTGCCGCCACACGCCGCGATTTCCGCCGCATCGTCTTAGACAAGTTGCGCGAGATCACCGCCACCGACGAGGAGTTTCGCACTGAAGCACGTTCGCTGCTCGGAGTCGACGTGAAATGAAGTGGCTGTCAGACAGCAAGGTGAGTCACTTGCGAGCCGTCGTCGGCAATCCCGACTTCAGCGGCACGAAGTACACGTTCGTCAAAGAGCTTGCGCGCGGCGGCATGGGCGCGGTCTATCTCGCCGAAGACACGGAACTGAATCGACAGGTGGCGATCAAGGTGCTCAGCACGCCGGAGATAACCGAAGATCTGCGACGCCGCATGATTCGCGAAGCGCAGATCATCGCGCGACTCGAACATCCCGGCATTGTTCCCGTCCACGACGTCGGCGTGTTGCCGGACGGACGCGTGTTCTATGCGATGAAGTTTGTGCGCGGCGTTCGTCTGGATGAATACGCCGCGAACACAACGTCGACGAGAGAGCGGTTGCGAAAGTTTCAGGCGGTCTGTGACGCCGTCGCGTTCGCGCACGCGCACGGAGTGATTCATCGCGATCTGAAACCGCAGAACATCATGATCGGATCGTTTGGTGAGGTGTTGGTGCTCGACTGGGGCGTCGCGAAGATCCTGCGTGCTGAAGTTTCATCCGAGGCAGACACGTTGATGCTACCCGCCGCGGGCACGAACAAAGCCGGCGACACCGCGCACGGGACCGTCATCGGCACACGCCAGTACATGTCGCCGGAACAGGCGCGCGGCGAGATCGATCAACTCGACGAACGTTCCGACATTTATTCACTCGGCGCGGTGTTCTATTTCCTGCTGACCGACCAGGCGCCAAACGACGAACGACCGCGCACACTAAACCCGAAAGTGACCAAGCCTGCCGAGGCGATCTGTCTTAAAGCAATGGCCCGAGATCGAGCGAGTCGTTACGCCGGCGCCGGGAAAATGTCGGCGGACGTGAGCCGGTTGTTGGACGCGGAACCGGTTTCCGCGTATCGCGAAAATGCCTACGAGAAGGTCAGCCGGTGGGTCGGCAAGAACCGTTTTCTCGTGCTGTTGGTGCTCGCGTACCTGCTGATGAGAATTTTTTTCATTTTCACCTCGCGCAGTTAAAGAAATCGCCCGCGACGTTTAATAGAAGGATAAGAACAACCCCCAAAGGAGAGATACACATGTCGAAACCGCTTATTGGAGTAATACTCGGCGCCGTCCTTGGCGCGATCGATGGCCTCACGGCATGGTTCACGCCCGCCGTCCGCGATCAACTCGCGGGTATCGTGTTTGGTTCGACGGTGAAGGGAATCATCGCCGGTATCGCGATCGGGTTCTTTGCGAAGAAGTTTCATTCGCTGCCGCTCGGAATACTGTTTGGTCTGCTCGTCGGCGCGTTCCTCGCGTTTCTGATCGCCTTGATGCAGGGCGGCTACTACTTCGAGATCGTACTGCCGGGCACGCTGGTCGGATTGATCGTCGGGTTTGCCACGCAGAAGTACGGCAAGTCGCCGTCGCCTGCGAGCAGCTAAGTTATTTTCCTGGTCCAATAATTTTTAAAGGAGAGATGGATAATGCCTAGAGTTGTGCATTTTGAGATTCATGCGTCCGAACCGGAACGCGCCGTGAATTTTTACAAGACTGTGTTTGACTGGCAGTTTCAGAAATGGGAAGGGCCGATGGACTACTGGCTCATTACGACTGGTCCAAACGAACAGCCCGGGATCAACGGCGGGCTCGTCCGAAGGCAGGGCGAGCTCGATGGACAAGCTGTGATCGCTTACGTCTGCACGATCGACGTCGCTGATGTTGATGCGTCGACGAACACGGCCACGTCAAACGGCGCGCAGGTGGTGTTGCCGAAGATGCCGATCCCCGGAGTGGGATGGTTGGTCTACTGCAAAGACACCGAAGGCAACATTTTCGGGATGATGCAAGCCGATCCGAACGCTCACTAAAATCTGTGGTTCTTAATCGCTGGGACGGCCCGTTAACAGTGCGTCGCACTTCAATGTTTGCGGGCCGTTTTCATTGCAGATGGCGAACGAGCCACCCTCGTACATCGTTACGCCCGCGAACTCACCCTTTGCATTGAGAATGTAGAAATTGATCCCGAAGTTTGGCAGGCCGCGACTGTTGAGCAGTCGCTTCTCGACGGTGTTGTTCTTAATCCTGTTCAAGACCTCCATGCCGGCGTCTTTCGGATGAGCGCCGCGACGCATTTCCTCGACGATCACAAACGAGCACAGATTGTAGAGATTCGCTTCGCCGCGACCAGTCGAACCGGCAGCTCCGACAGCACCATCGACGTAAAGGCCCGCGCCGAGTATCGGCGAGTCGCCGAGGCGTCCGGGTATCTTCCACGCGAGACCGCTCGTCGTCGTCACACCGCAGATCTCGCCTTTCGAGTTGATGCCGTCGCAGTTGATCGTGCCGTGCATGTTCTCTTCGCGGAGCATTCCGAGGGCCAACATATCCAACGCCGCTTTGTGTCCCGCTTCGGCACGCTTCTTCGGATCCAGATAGTGTTCGGGGTCACTCCGGCGCTTCCACTCGAGCCACTTCCGACGCGAGTTTTCCGTGTTCAGATCGTCTTCGATCTTGAATCCCATGTTGCGCGCGAACTCCTGGGCGCCCTTGCCGACGATCAGGTGATGGTCCGTGTTCTCCAACACCGCTTTCGCGACCAGCGACGGCGTGCGCACGCCTTCAAGCGCACCCACCGCACCCGCCCGCTTCTTCGGACCATGCATCGCGGAGGAGTCGAGTTGCACCACGCCGTCAGCATTCGG
>Ga0068859_100008190_pt1 | contig 10601 bp, 6 predicted proteins | sample KBSSwiS22_FD_66585 | JGI IMG/M metagenome (GOLD analysis project Ga0068859, IMG submission 66585) | Switchgrass rhizosphere microbial communities from Kellogg Biological Station, Michigan, USA - KBS Switchgrass S2-2 | ecosystem: Host-associated > Plants > Roots > Rhizosphere > Soil ... | reverse complement strand
TCGTCTGCCCGAACGGTCAGAGCCAGCATCGCATTAAAATCACCCCAACCTTCACCCAAGCCGCCGGAGAGATTGGTTTCAAGTCCCGCGCCGTTTCCGACCAGGCGATTTGAAATATAATGCCCCCATTCATGGAACATGACCTGATTATCGATCGTGCCGTCGCGATCAGGCTGACGGAGAAGGTGAGCCGTTACCGTGTTTCCAAGCAGTAATTCGCTCTTGATGCTTGCGGCCCCGTTCCACGAGGTAACCGCAACCGGAGTTGTATTCGCGGGTACAAAGCCAGTAATGCTCGCAATAGAGCTTGGGGTGGACTGCTGAAAGTCCATCAAGATTGCCGATGCCGTCGTGGTTGTGGTCAGCCGAGCAATACGTGTTGAGAACGAGCAGCCCGTGCCATCAGTGTTATCAAAATCAAACAATGCTATTTTTCCAGCCAAGGCAGCGGCGTTCGTTACAGTACAGGTCGTCGGACCGCTGGTGAATGTAGCCTTAACGATATCCGCTGTAATATCGAAGGCCTGCGGTCCCGACATCGAGATACCAATGTTTCTCTTTCCCGCTGCCGCCGGCGTCGCTTGGACATCAAGTACGTTGCCGATCGAGGGAAAGATGTACATGCGCATACGCGGACGCGAACCGTCGGCCGGTGTCGCCATGTTAGCGTTGTTGAAACCCGAGAAATCCTGAGCCTGAGCTTTTATATTGTCTGCCGCGAGCCCACCGCGTCCATAGTTGTCGGTTTGGGCGTTTCCTGATGGCTCATCGAACCCGGCGTCATAGAACCAGTCATGCAGGAAATTCAGGTTGTAGAACATTTGCTGTATCGCCGCCTGTCGAGCCTCCGCTTTTGAGGTGTCGGTACCGGCCGTAAAGGAATGCTGGAACGCATTTGGTCCGGTTGCCTGTGCCCGGAAGTCTCCTGTCGGAATATCGGTCGGCGTGGTAGTTGTCGCAGTGCCAAAGCCATCGGGGCTAAATAAGTTAAGAAAGGCGTCGACATTATTGCCGTTTGTCTCAGTGGCACCAGCCGCCAGCCAGGGATCTGTTGCGCTATGACTAAACGGATAGTTGGCAAGTGAAACATCCTGCTGTGCCACAAACGAGGCCTGAGCACCATCCGGTACCGCGATCAACTTGGGATGGACACCATTTCCAGCAGGTGAATCGTATGGAGCCTTCGTCGTCGGGTCAGCCCAAACGCGATAAGTTGATGATTGGTCAACCACCAGGTTCTTGCGCATAAGGATCTGGCCGTCCTCGGCCGATACTACATACAAATAAGCCCATTCCTCCGACAAAGGAGTTCCGGTAGCGCTGATCGTCGCTTGATCAGATGAAGGCATCAGGATCGACGTTTCAACATAGTATGCCGGAATGTATCTGTCCGGGGTGTGAAAGATCATCGGACGGGTCCGCGAAGGCTCATCCGAAAAGGAGAATCCCTTTAGGTTGCTTGTCGCTGCGGTAAAACGAAGGTAAGGGTCGTTCGTTGGTTTCGCCGCCGCCGACTGCCTTCCTCTAAGGGTACCCATCGTACTTGTAGCCGGAGCCAAGCGGCTGAAACTCGCCGGATCGACCGTCTGTCCGGTCATGTCGTTCAATGCCACGGATAGAGCCTGTTCGGGCTGAAGTGCAAAATTACCTACCGCCGATGTGTCGGTCATACCGGCGCCGGTCAGATAACCAGTAATCGCAACGAGTTGGAGGTTCTGGTTCATCACGACGTTGACCTCGTCGCCGAAAACCTCGATACCGCCGATATCCTGTTTGAACTTTACTATGATCGCTCCGTTCCCAGTATCGTGGACCGCAGACGCTCTCGCAGCCACCAGATCCGATTTTTCCAGCCGGTAACGGTCAGCATATCTGCTCAATTGTGCACGGGCGATCGAGACTATATTGTCCCGGCTTTGGGCGGGCGACATGTTTAGCTGTCGAGGTGCGCCCGAATCCGGTGCCCAAAGAAAAGTCGGTTCGTCGAATCGAGGTTCTGTCTGGACGCTCTGACTCGAGTCGGCGCTCAAGGAGTTTTGTGTAGTCGGACTCGAATTTGCTTGAGCAAGGACGTTGAAATTTGCAGGTTTGGTTCGGACAGGTGCGCTCCTCGGTGGTTGCCGGACCTGGGCGGACTGACGAGACCCGAAGGGAATAATTGACAACACTAAGAGTATGACCGACAGCGTGAGAATCGAATAGAAACCAGTTTTGCGCATCTTTGAATTTCTCCTCGTTTTTTAAGGGCTTCTATCGCCAGCGTAGGGATACAGCTACCTGGTGAGAGATCTGGAAATGAAACTGGAAACGTCGTCTTTGAGTTTCTTGAGTGAATTTTTTTCTATGTACATCATATGTCCTGCTTCGTAATATTGGAAGCTAATATTTTTCCGAAGCGTGGGATCAAGATTTAGCGATGACACCGTGTACTCCGTGGCATAGAAAGGCGTGGCCATATCGTAATAACCGCAAGCGATCATTATCTTCATGTACGGGTTTTTCGCCATCGCGTCCTTTAGCGGGATGCTTGTGTCCGCATAGCCGTTGTTGACTCCATAGTTCCAGGGCGCCGTGATGCCGCCGCCGAGAATGTAATACTCGACGTCCGATTTATATCCGAGTTCACGCCGAACATAGTCGTTGAAGGCCGCTGTATACGGCGGCCGTATCGCGTTCATGCTCGGATCACCGCCGGAGCTGTCGCCTCCGGCATCCCGATCGATTCCGAGGAAACGGCTGTCGAGGCGGCCCGTCGTCCGCCTGCGATCGCGAAGCAATTCCTTATTAAATTTATCGAGTTCTATACGGAAATTGTTTCGGTCGATAAAATCGCTACTCAACCCGGTGTACATGCTGAATTTGGTCAGAAGATTCTGCTTTTCCTGCGGCGAAAGAGTGTCGATACGCAGCATCGCCGGCATGTACTCGCTGGCCGCGAAACTCCTCGCCTCCTGGGCCACTTGTGCCACCGGTTTTGCCTGCATCTCGGGCGATAGTTTTTTGTGATACCACGCTGTCGTTGCGTAGGAAGGGAGGATCAATACAAGAGGCAGATCGTTGTTGTTCGCAAAACGCAGAGTCTGAAAATTCATTACCGTCGAGATCAGGATGATACCGTTCAGCCCGATGCCATGTTCGAACAAATAATCCGAAAGGCCGGAAGCTCGGGTTGTTCCGTAGCTTTCACCAACCAGAAACAACGGCGATGACCACCTTTCATATCGGCCCAGATACAATCTGATAAACTCGCCGACCGATTGGATATCGCCCTGCACCCCAAAAAACTTACTTGCTAGTTCCGGTCTTGCGGCACGCGAGTAACCCGTCCCCACTGGATCGATAAAGACAAGATCAGTATTTTCCAGCCATGTTTGCTGATTGTCTTCCACCTCGTAAGGGGGAGGAGGCATCATTCCGTCATCCAGCATTTTCACGCGCCGCGGCCCGATCGCGCCCATATGAAGCCAGACCGACGCAGATCCGGGGCCACCGTTAAACGAGAACATCAGCGGACGGTTTGGACCTCCGCCATCCAGGGTGTAAGAGATGAAAAATATCCGTGCTTCTGTTTCGCCTGAAACCGGATTTTTGAGCGGTAAGAAACCGGTTGTGACCGTGTAGCTAAGTGATTTTGAGCCGACGCGAACGTTGTGTTTTGTGACTACGGGCGGCTCTTCTTTTTGCTCCGGAGTCGGTGATGGACGCGTTTGTTGGGCCTCGGGCGGTCTATTAACTGACGGCCCCACAGGCGAGGAAGTCGGAACCTGAAAAAGAAACAGAAAGGGTAGAAATATGGACGCAAGCATATTTTTTTCTGAATTTAATCGGATATTTTGGATTGCGGATAACGAGAGAGAATGTAGCACAAAGAAGCTGAAAAGCTAAATCCGCATCTTGATCACCACCTCGTCAAGGGTGAATCCGCGAGGCACAAATTCGAGCGACACGATCTCGCCGTCCGATCCTGACTTTGAATCCGGCGTATCCCGATAAATAAAAACAACCGGCACATCGATCGGCTGCATACGGCAGCCAAATTGCATTCCCTCGAGTTCTCGCGTAAACAGCCGGATAGGCATAGTCTCAGGCGCCCCGCCAGCGAGCCTGTATGTTTTGGCCACCATTCGTATCACGTAATAGCGTTCGCTGTTGCTGCACTCGATTCGGTCCAGATACCCGAGCATGCGAGTTTCTCCATGCTTTGGCTGATACAAAGCCTGTCTGATGCTGCGAATTATCGCCTCTTGTTCCTTACTGTCTGTTATCTGAGTGGATGGGTCGATCGCAAAGCTTTTGGTCATCTCTTCCTTGCTCAGGATACGAAAGCCTGGCGGTACAAATTCGATCGATATCAGATCGCCGCGGACCGTTCCGTTAGGAACGCTACTTTCGTTATAAGTGATCACCGCCCGGATCGAGGAAACATCCGCCTCGCATCCTACCAACGAAGTTCCAGTCGTTGGGACGAACGCATTCAGAATCAGACTGTCAAAATTCTTACTTGCAAGGGCAAAAGTCTCATTGTCCGTCTTGACGGTAAACAAGATGCCGTTCCGGCAGTCGATCTTTTGAATGCTGCCAATTACGCGCGTTTCCGCCGCCTCAGTTTTTCTGAGTGCTCGGTTAATCGCACGCAATTTTTCGAGTTCCACCTCACGGGTCAGTTCTTCATCGGTCATCGTCGCGGGATCGTTGCCGCGGCGAGCCTGTCCTTCACCGAATGACGGAAAAAGACAAAGATTTACGAGTAGGAGTACGGCGGAAACAAATATGCGGGGCCATGTCATTGGAATATTCCCACGGCAAACGGATTTTTACGAAACAAAAATACCACATTGCCGGAGGCAAAAGAAGATTTTTCGATCAAGGCAAAATTCGAGGCTGCCCGCAATTTATTTGCTGGCAGCTCGGTTTCTTAAGAATCTCGTTGAATTTAATTGAGCGTGAAGCTTTTCGGTACGAACTCCAGTGAAACGATCTCTCCGGCCGATTTCAGCTTCGAATTCGGGCTGTCTTTATAGACAAAAACCGCCGGAGCATCCAAGGCCTTCAACTGGCAGCCGAATTGAACTCCTTCCAAATCGTTGGTGTACGACTTTAAGAAAGGCGAATCTTTTCCCGTACTCAGGAGCTTCAGCGTTTGGGCAGCAGTCCGCATGTAGAAAAAATTGCCTTTGGCAGTGCATTCGATCTTATCCAGATAACCGATCTCACGCTTTTCACCAGCCTGAGGCTGTCGCAGCGATTCTTTGATCTGCTTCATCATGAAGTCGCGACGCATCGCCTCGACGTCCTGATCCTGCGGCCTTTGCCCGCGGACAGTCACCGGCCGGTCCTGGCTCACTGCCGAGCTGTCCGATGCTTCCACCAAAACATTTGTCGAGCCGGGCTTCATTTCATCTTCGGTCATTATCCGGAAATTCTTTGGTACGAATTCGACAGAGACCAGATCGCCGCGCGCGGTGCTTTTTGGTATCGCCCGGTCCTTATACGTTATGAGGGCTAGGAGATTGGAAAAACTAGACCCGCATCCGATCGCTACATCATTGGCTTCGGGGATAAAAACATTGACTTCCAGTCCCTGAAAGTCCTTGCTTACAAGTGAGAATGTCTCATTCTCAGTTTTTATCGTATAAACGACTCCGGGTTTGCATTCGATCTTTTGAATAGATCCCAGAAGACGTTTTTCTGATTCAAGCGGCTTTCTAAGCTCCTGGTTTATCGAGATCAGCTCGGCTTTCTCCTGCAATTTAGCGATCTCTTCCTCTGACATCGGCTTTTCCGTAGATGGGCGTCTCAATGCTGGTCCGCCCGTGTCGGCGACTCCTACGCCGTTGCCGTATCTATTTCGCATGGCCGTCTGCTGCTCGCGGAACTGCTGCATCCGTTTCATCTCACTTTCCAGGTTTTCAGCCCGGCTTTTTACTTCGGGGTCATCGGTCGTGCTGGCGAGCTTTGCCGCTATCGCTCCTGCCTCAGCATATTTTTCCTGCCTGACCAGAATTTCCGCGATCCGCATAGCATACCTTTGATTCCCGGGTTGATACTGCAACGCCTTTTTAAGCAATGCGACCGATTGATCGAGCTGTTCGTTGTTGACCAAATTGACAAATGCGAGCAGCTCATAGCTTTCCGTAAATTCGGGCTTTAGCGCGATCGCCTTTCCCAGAGCATCTCGCATTCTGGCCGCCGTTTCCGGGGGAAATCCCCGAACATAGCCAAAATCATCTCGCCCTTCGCGGCTCAAAAGATACGCATATTGGTAATACGCCATGTGATTCTTTTGGTCGGCAGTTATTGCTTTCTCGAGCAGCGTTTTAGCGTCTTCATATTTCCGCTGGCGCACCTTTACCATTCCCAAGGCCGTATTCGCCATGCTTAGATCGGGCTGCAGGCTGATGGCGGTTCTCAGGTAAGGCTCAGCGTCATCGGAGCGGTTTACGTGATACAGGAGATCGCCGAGATATGCATTCGACGTCGCTTCATCGAGTTTGGTCGTCTGCATTTCGGCGTCAAACGTGAGAGGCTTAGACAGCTTGACCCACGAGTATTGATACGTCGACTTATCTATGTATTTCCTAAGCTGATTTTCCATGTCGGCGTACGTCATTTGAAACGCTTCTTGAAACGCTTTTTCCTGCGGAACATCTTTCAGGACGAGATTGAGAAACTTATCCAGATCTTTACCCTTCCCGCCTTGTATGAGGTAGTGCATCAAGGCCCATGATTCCGCATAAAATATCGTCCTCGAATGGTCTCCAGACTGCGGCAGCTGAGAGTTCGATACCCTGAAAAGCTGTTCTAGCGGGATAAACTTGCTCTGCCGCAGAAGTGCAATGTGCCGTTCTTGTTGAAGACCGAGCTTCACGACCTGGTCATTCTCTATCTGAAAGGTTTCATAGTATTCGGCCATTCCTTCATTGAACCATGGCGGGATCTCTGATTTGCCGAAATTGGTGTCGATTATGAAATGGACATATTCATGAAAAATAACGCCGTACATTTGCGATTCATCACCGTCGACCGCCAGCGTAATATAGTTTTCATCTTCTCCCGGCTGAAAATATCCGGCGACGAATGTGTCAAGTTTTCCGTCGGCTCGCTTTGGCTTAAAGGGCTTATACGCCGAATCGCTTTTGAAAACGATGACGTTGGTCGGAATCGCAGCGCTGAAACTGATTTGCGAAAAGACCAGGCGGAAGGTTTCGCGAAACTGCTCAAGGCGCGTGCCTACTTTTCTGATCTCCTTTTCTGAGGCGTTTCCCACCAAAAGGAAATTTTTGGATCTGACTTGGGTCCACTCGTCCTTTGCCGAAGCAACGGCTTGCAGGCACACGAGTACGAGAAACAACAAAACTACCGCGCGAAGTTGAGAGCGAGATTTGGTTGTCATGAGGTTAGATGGTTTTCTGGGTTTTAGGCCAAAGACAAAATAGCATAAATTGCAGGCCGCCGCTAACAGAACTTGGTGACATTTATCACGGCCGAGAATTCAATTGCAGCTTAGATTTAACGGTGATACTATTTGCGAAGCATGTCTCAATCGGTGAGCAAGGTTAGGAATTATTTTCGCTGCGGCTTAGCGGCCTTTCTGGCTGTCTGGCTCAGCGGAATCGCATTTCTGATCTGTTGCCGGCCAATGACTGCCGCCAACTCCGCCGAGGCTTTTTGTCCTCTGGCAAAAATGGGCGGCCACTGTAATAGGGCGAAAGACGAGCGGGCTCTCTCGTGGAATACGGAAGGCACCGATGACTGCGGAGTCAAGGGATGTGCCTATTTGCCGATCGTCTTCGACAAATCGCGGAAGATCGAGAAGACCCAAAAGCAGGCTGCACCGGCTTCGACTGTTGCCTTGGCCAATTTCGCTCCGCCAGCTGCGTCAAGAATTCTCTCATCAGCGGCTGTTTCTTACGATCGGATCGCATACGATAACCGGATCCTCGCCAGACACTGCATTCTTCGGATCTAGAAAGCCTTTGCGCCCATTTTCGGCCGAACCTCGTCGAGGTTCGGGTTGTCAAAGGCATTTTCTAAATTACGAGGAATAATATGAAAAAGAAATTACTTCTGATCATTGCCGCCTTGCTTGTTCTTGGGATCAGCTTCGCTGCGTTTGCGTACTCGAGAGCTGTTTCCGGAAGTCAGGCGATGGCTTGCTGTTGTTGCAAAGGCGACTCTTGTCCAATGAAAGACAAGGACAAGGCGTCAATGGATGCCAAGTCCTGCTGCGATAATTGTGATTGCTGCAAGGGCGACAATTGTCCAATGAAGACAAAAGGGCAGTCCGCCGACAGCGTAACGCCGGTAGTACCTACAACCGCAGGTGACGCAAAGACCTGCGATTGTTCATGCTGCCATGGCAAAGACTCCAAAACGCAGACCTAGACGGGCTTTCGTTTTGGTCATTTAAAAAGAGGCTCCTCGGAGCCTCTTTTCTCTTATTGAGTCGTTAGGGTTTACTGTAAAGATCTTTCTTGCTGAACCCGCTTTTGATCACTTTTCGTAGAGCATTTCGAAGATGCCCATCCGCGGCGCTAACAAGCCTTCTTACCTTCTGCTCGGGCCGGGCCCTGAAAAAAGTTATATGCTGCGTTTCATGCCCGTTTGGTGAATGCGGAGAGAAATAGTAGTTAGACACGCACCGCCGAACCTGATTGGTTCTTACCTGGTTTACTGAGTGCCACGATCTCTCATTGGTTTCCATCAAGACGAGCCGGTTGAACAGACTTGGGACTTCGATCGCTCTAGTGATCTTTTCATCCCACAATTCCAGGTTCCCGCCATTCTCAGGATCCCAGTTCGGTGAGCAATAGTAGAGCAGATTCAAGACGCGATAATTCTTCCGCTCATAATCGTGTGAATTATCAATATGGGGATTCAGGAAATGTCCTTCCGCCATAGCGCTGATACCACCCGCATAAAGGAACGGGTCAGCAACGACATCCTTTCCGCCGGTGATGTGCGAAACCAGATCTATGACTCGCGGATCATGAAATGCAAAGATCGCGTCGGCGAGAGCTTTCGGCCACCGGTCTGCCGAGCGTGAAGTATATTTCTTCTCACGAAAACTTTTGTAAATCCGCATTTCGTCGACGGGAGGAAATGCGTTGCTAATCTCGGCCGCCGTGTCAGCCGGAAATAGGTCATCGATCGCCGTAAATCGCGTTGGTATATCCCGCGGGCGGGTAAAATCCGCCCTTAGGACATCTAGGTCGCGTTCGAGGCGATCGATAATATACTGACTTAATTCCGAACTCATACAAGAGACATTAATTGTAAATCGCGGTCTTCCGGTTAAAAAGGAGAGAGGCGTCTTGTGCGGGAAACTGGCGACCGCGTGTCTTAGACTATCAGGCCGAGCGGTCACCATTTGGTCTTACCTTACAACGTCGCTTACAACCTGGCCATTGATGATGGTTCCGGTGCAGTGCGAGGTCCATTCGAACGGATCACCGTCGTACATCGCAAGATCGGCATCTTTGCCTTTCTCGAGCGAACCGATACGAGCATCGAGGCCAAGGATCTTAGCGGCATCGATCGTGACCAACGCAAGTGCGTCTCTCTGCGAAAGGCCATTTGCGGCTGCCATCGCCGCTTCGAAAAGGACAACGCGAGTCTTCGGTACGTAGCCTTCATAGCCACTCTGCAGAGCGACGGGTATCCCGGCGGCTTTCAGTTTCGCCGCGTCTTCCATTGATAAGCTCATCTCGTCGCCGTTCGCCCGCGCCATTGTGGGATGGACGATGACGGGAAATCCCGAGGCCTTGATCTCATTCAACAACAGCTGGGCTTCAGCGGCGCCGTCAAGGACGATCTTGAGATTGAATTCCTTTGCGAGCCGCAATGCGGTCATGATGTCCTGAGCCTTATTTGCGGTGATCAGCAGAGAGACCTCTCGCTTAATGACCCTGACCATGATGTCGGATCTCAGATCTTTGGGACCGTCCGTCTTCTTAGAATTTTCCTGCGCTTTGATCAGTTCGGCGCGAAGCATTGACATTTCTTTCGCTCGCGTGCCGGGAGATTTTCCCTGGGCTGCCAGCGAGTCTTCGCCGAGCGTCACGGCGATCATAGCGGTGGGAACAAGCGTGGCCTCGTCAACGTCTTTGCCGGTTGTTTTCGCGATCATCGTCTGACCCGATACAAGAGCTGACGGTTGATGTCCCGTATGAATAGTCGTAACACCAAATTGCCTGACCCACTCAATCAATTTCTCATCAGAGTTGTACGCGTCGATCGCTCGCAGCTCCGGTTGTAAAGGGCCGCTGCCTTCAAGAGCCATTTGATCGTGCGGTTGATTTAGATAACCGTTAAGCCCGATCACGGTATGAGCATCGATCAGTCCAGGAGTAACGACCTTCGCAGAGATCACTTTATAGTTGGCTGGAATTTGTACCGACGACTGCGGCCCGACTGCCTCGATCTTGCCGTTGTTTACCAGTACGACGCCATTCGATATCGGTTCACCGGCCATTGTCCATACCGTCTCGCCTTTTACCGCGATCTGGCCATTTGCAATGGACAGCGAAAAGTTAAAAATGAAAAGAAAAAGACCGATCAAAAATACGTTTCTCGTTTTAAGTTTTTCGTTTTTCACTATT
>Ga0068859_100008187_pt1 | contig 10603 bp, 8 predicted proteins | sample KBSSwiS22_FD_66585 | JGI IMG/M metagenome (GOLD analysis project Ga0068859, IMG submission 66585) | Switchgrass rhizosphere microbial communities from Kellogg Biological Station, Michigan, USA - KBS Switchgrass S2-2 | ecosystem: Host-associated > Plants > Roots > Rhizosphere > Soil ... | reverse complement strand
CGGAAGCGCACGGCGAGCTCGAACGTCCCGTGACCGTGCAACACCATGGCGGCGCGGCGGCCGCCACAGTGAGCGGGAGACAGAAGGAAAACGGGTCGCGCGATCACGAAGGCAGTCTCCCAGGTCGTTCAACCGGTCGCAAACAGGGGACACTCCCAATTTCTCAATAAGAGGACAGTCAAAGAACTGTCCACTTATTGAGAAATTGGGAGTGTCCCCTTTTATGATGTGCCGATGAGCCTGTCGGGACGCATCGGAGAGCACTACGAGATCGCGGCGCTTCTGGGGACGGGGGCGATGGGCGAGGTGTATCGCGCCGTCGACCGGAAGATGTTCGATCGCACGGTCGCGATCAAGTTCCTCTCGGAGCGGCTGACCGACAGCGCGGAGGGGCGGGCGCGCTTCCAGCGCGAGGTGCAGACCTCGGCCCGGCTGCACCATCCCAACATCGTCACCATCTACGACTGGGGCGAGCATCTGGGCCGCGATTACTTCGTGATGGAGTTCGTCGACGGGCGCGACCTGCAAAGCTTCATCAAGGGCGGCATGCCCTGGGACCTGGAGCAGCGGCTCGACGTCGCGTTCCAGCTCGCCGACGCGCTGGGGTTTGCGCATCGCGCGGGGGTGATCCACCGCGACGTGAAGCCGAGCAACGTGATGGTCGACGCCTCGGACACGGGGCTGCGCGTGAAGCTCGTCGACTTCGGGATCGCGCACGTCGAGCGGTCGAACCTGACCCAGACCCAGAGCCAGCCCGGGACCTACTCGTACATGTCGCCCGAGCAGCTCGCGGGGGCCTCGGACCTGGACGCCCGGAGCGACCTGTTCTCGCTCGGGATCGTCCTGTGCGAGCTGTTCTCCGGGCATCACCCCTTCGAAGGCAAGAGCGACGCGATGGTCGCGAATCGCATCCTCTCGGACCGCCCGAGCCTGCCGGGCCGCCACGGCACGGCCCTGCCTCCCGAGCTCGAAGCGGCGATCTTGCGCATGCTCGAAAAGGACCCCGCCGCGCGCCCCGCGACCGCGCGCGAGGTCGCCGAGAGCCTTCGCGAGATCGGGCGGAAGGCGGTGGCGCGCTCGGTCGGCACCGACCCGACCTTCACCGGGCTGGACGACCTGGAGCGCGCGCTCGTCGAAAACGTCGTCACGTGGGCCCGCCAGAAAGAAGTAGACGGCGCCTTCGGCGACGCGCTGGCCGCGTACGAGAAAGCCTCGCGCTTGGCGCCCGAGAGCGATCGCATCCAGAAGAAGATCGCGGAGCTGAAGCACCGCGTCGCCAAACAGCGCGACCTCGACGCGGCCGTCCGCGAGGTCGAAGCCCACCTTGCGGCGAACCGCTTGGCACAGGCCAACGATGCGCTCCGGCGCGCCTTCGAGATCGGCGGCCACGACGCGCGGCTGGCCCGGATCGAATCCGCGATCGCGGAGCTCGCAGCCGCGACCCCGGAAGCGCGCGAGCGCGAGGAGTACATCGCGCCGCGCATGCGGGAGATCGACGAGGCGTTGGACGCCGGGAAGATCGACGACGCGCTGACGGTCGTGTCGCAGATCCTCCGCAAGTACCCCGACCACGGCGATGCCTCGCTGATGCTGGACCGCCTGGTGCGGGTGGCGTCCGAGGGGATCTCCTACGGCGACTACCGCTCCGCCGTTCGCGAAGCTTCGGCCGCCATGAAGGCCGGCAACCTGGCGGGCGCTTCCGCCGCGGCCGAGCGCGCGCGCGCGATCTGGCCCGACGGGCCCGAGATCCACGTCCTCGCCTCCGAGCTGGACGCCGCGCGACGCGAGTCCGCCCGCCGCGTCGAAGAAAACGAGGCCGCGCTCCGCCGCGAAAACGAAGAAGCGCTGCGCCGCCAGCACGAAGTGCTCGAGCGCATGGTCGAGGGGGCGCGGAGCCTCCTGAAGGATGCCCGGGCGGTCGACACGGCGACCCCCGCGGGCGTGCGTCGCGGCATCGCGGCGATGGGCAAGGTGGTCAAAGCGCTCGACCTCGTGCTGGCCGACCGCCCCGATCAACCCGGGGCGAGGCAGCTTCGCGAGCAGGTGCTCGCCGAGATCGACGAGCTGCGCGAACGGCCGGAGCGGCCGCAGCCGATGTCCGAGGCCCCGACGCTGGAGCAGCCGGAGCCCAGGGTCAAGGCGAAGCCCGCTGCCCGGCACGCGCCGGAGCCGCGCCCCGCCGCCGCTCCCATCCGGGCCTCCCGCGGGTGGATCCCGGCGGTCCTGGCGCTGACCGTCGGATTGATCGCGCTGGGCGTGTACGTCTCGCAGCGCGCGACGCCGGATCCTTGGGCGACGCGCGTCGACGAGGTGCTTCAGCTTCCGGAAGACTCCGGGCCGAGCGTCGAAGAGAAGATCAAACGCATCCGCGCGGTCTATGTCCTCCTGCCCGAGGCCGATCGGCGGCGGCCCGCGCTCGCGGCCCAGGAGGAGCGCCTCGGGATCCTCGACGAGATGCACCGCCTGATCGACCGGTTGGACGGCGAGGTCAGCGCCGCGTCGCGCGATGCCTCCCGGGCGGGCGGCGTGGCCGGCGTGGCGGACTCGCTGTCGGCTCTCTTTTCCGGGTACCGGTCGAAGCTCGCGGCCGACGACCACACCGCCAACGAGCTCGACCAACGCTGGAAGGGGCTTCTCTCCCGGATCAGCCGCTGACTGGCACGAAGAAGAACTCCCCGCCTTCGTGCCCGGCGTACTGGATCGGCGCGTATTCGGGAACCTGCTGCTCGCGAAGCGTGCGCGTGTCGTACATGACGCGCGCCTTGACCGACGACCACAGCATGTAGGTGTCGACGGTGTCGGTCGGCCGCGACAGCGCGGCCAGGAGCGAGCGCGCGAAGATCGAATGGCCGCCGCCACCTCCGGCATCGAGCACCGGTGCCAACCCCCCCGACGTGAGCGCCGTGCGCGAGCGCTTGGTGGCCAGCTCCGAGAGCCGGTGGCGGCCGTCTGGGTCCGGCTCGACCCGGGCGAGGGCCGTTCGCGTCAGCGCTCCGGAATAGCACGAGTCCGCGATGACGAGCACGTGCCGCGCCGAAAGCAGCTCGAGCTGCAGGCTGATTTCGCGCGACGAGATCCAGTTGGCTTTGCTCGATTTTTGCGCGTCGACCGGGAGCCAATACCCCTGTCCCGTCGCCGCGTCGATCTCCCCGTGGCCGGCGAAGTAGATCAGGAGGTTGTCCTTTTCGGTCAGCTGCTCGCGCAGGGTGCTGAAGGCGGCGAGGACGTCCATGTAGCTTGCGTCTTGCAGCAGCGTGACCTTGAAGCCGTAACGCTTCTGGAGCACGTCCCGGATCGTCGTCGCGTCGTTGACCGCCGAGGAGAGCACCGGCAGGTCTCGGTAATTCGAGTTCCCGATGACCAGAGCGTGGTAGCTGCCCGACTTGGCCGGGCGGCGGGACGAGGCGGCGATCGCCGGCGCCGCGGCCTTCGCGTCGAGATCGTGGACGAGCTGGCCCCGCTTCCCCTGCCGGTCCACGGCGACGATCGTGATACGGCGCCCGTGCGGGCGGAACCGGAAGAACCCGCCCTCGTCGACCTTTTGACGATCCCCGTCGGCCGTCACCTCGGCCAGCCCCGCGGGCGCTTCGACCCGACCGACGAGCTCCTCGCCCGCGCCGGGGGCGGGGGCGGGGGCGCCGCTGCGCACGGTCGCGGTGTCGACGATCTCGATCGTCGGCCCCGCGACGTCGTAGCGCTTGACCGACTCCTTGAGCGTCGCGATCTGCTTGCGATCGGCCGCGAGCTTGGTTGCAAGATCCGCGGTGCGGCGTTTGAGCGCCGCCGCCTCGGCCTCCGAGCGCTGCCCCGCCGCTTCGGCGGCGGCGAGCTTCTGCTGCGTCTCCGTCAGCTCGCGCTCGAGAGACTCCGTCCCCGCCGACGCCTGAGCGAGCTGCTCGGTCGCGGCGGCCAGCTCCTTGCGGATCGCGTCCATCTCGCTGTCGAGAACGATGGACCCCGAAACACCGGTCGCCTTGCGGTACCAGTCGAGCGCCTGTTTCTGGTCTTGCGGAACGCCCAACCCCTTCTCGCAGAGGAAGCCGAGGTTGATCTGCGCCTGGGCGAGCCCCTGGTCCGCCGCCTTCTTGTACCAGGCGGCAGCCTGTGCGTAGTCGGGAGCGGTGCCCAAGCCCTTCTCGTAGATCTCGCCGACGTAGTACTGCGCCTTGGCGTCCCCCGCCTCGGCGGTCTCGAGCCAGACCTTGAGCGCGGTCTGGTAGTTGGCGCGGTCATAGGCGACGTATTCGCCCCCGCGGATCTCGCAGTCGAGTGCGCTGGTGCGCACCGGGCGGCGGCGCGAGACGAACGTCTGCTGGCGTCCGAGCTGACGGATCTGACCGGGCAACAGACAGTCCACGATTTGAAGCTCTTGCGGGTTGTGCGCCTTCGACGGGTCCGGCCCCTTGGGCGCTTTCTTCGCACCGGCATCGCCGGCGGTCATCAAGGCCGCGAGGACGACCGCGATCAGGGCCCGGCTTCGAACGAGGGGTCGCACGCCGCGAATTCTAACCTCGCTCGCGCCGCCTCTTGTGCATAATGACGCCGCTCGCCTCGCTCATCAGGAAAGGACCAACGGACATGCACTTTCACACGGGATACCGCTGCGTGCGTTTGCTCTTTTCGCTCGGGATCGTCGCGATGGCCGCGGGATGGGCGTCCGCCGGTACCCTGCCCCCGCCGCCTCCCCCCTCGCTCGACAACGTGATCATCGGACTCCTCGAGAACAACTGTTTCTTGCTGGGGTTCAATCCGAACGCGCCGGCCCCCGAGTTCGGCCCGAACCTGACGCGCGTGTGCGACTTCCCCACCACCGGGAGCGGTATCGCCAGCGGCGGCGGATCGGCGTCCCCGCAGGGGTCGACCCTGTCGATCGAGAGCAGCCTCATTCAGGAGCGCCTCGAGCGGGCGAAAAAGAAGAAAAAGGGCGAGGAGAGCGGCTCGTCGTCCACCGCCTCGGCGCTCGCCCGCGGCCGGTCCGGCCGTGCCGGCAGCGATGCAGGCGGAGCGGGCGGCGGATCCGAAGGCTCCGGCTTCGACATCTTCGCTTCGGGCTCGTACGAGAGCGTCGATCGCCAGCCGACGATCTTCGAGTCGGCCTATGACTCCAGCATCGTCGGGGGCGCGGTCGGGTTCGATTACCAATTCAACGACACCGTGACCGCCGGCCTGGCGCTGGGATACAGGAAGCAGGACGGCGACTTCGCGGGGGGCGGCGACTTCACCATGAAGGCGTTCGAGCCGTCCGTGTTCGTGTCGGTGCTCCCGACGCCGAAGATGTACCTGCAGTTCGTCGCAGGGTACGGCAGCCAGGATTCCGACGTGCTGCGCAACGTGTTCTTCGAGGTCGTCGACCAGTCCGCAACGCCCAGGACGATCTCGGGGGCAGCGGCGAGCAGCTCGGACGCGAAGGCGCTCACCGCCGCGGGGCAGTTCGGCTACGACTTTTCGGCCGGCCGGTTCACCTTCGGGCCGCGCGTCGGCGTGAGCTACCTCAAGACCGACATCGACCCCTACACGGAATCCGGAGGCAGCGGGCTCGAGCTCCGCGTCGACGAGCGCAGCGTCAAGTCCCTGCAGGGCGCCGTGGGCTTTTTCGGCTCGGCGGCGTTCAGCGCGGGCCACGCCGTGCTCGTGCCCCAGCTGGGCATCGACTACGTGCACGAGTTCGAAGACGACGCGAACACCGTCAACGCGCAATTCGTCGAAGACCTGCGCGGCCCGACGGCGCTGACCTTCAGCTATCTGACCAACGCCCCCGACTCCGACTTCTTCAATGCGCAGCTGGGCCTCGGCGTGGTCTTCGCGCGCGGCGTGCAAATGTTCGTGAACGTCCGCAGCATGTTCGGCAACGACCTCTTCGACAACACCAGCGCCGTCATCGGCGTCCGCTTCGAGCTCTAGGGGACAGTCCCCGAAATGTCCCGGTTCAATAGCAGAGGGCGTGTTCGCCCGAAGTCTCGTCAGCGCCCTTGGACTTGTTCTCGCAGGTGCCGAACGACGGGTACATCAACGACGACGGCTGGTTCGTGTGGCACAGCCCGATGACGTGGCCGAACTCGTGCGCGGCGACGCCGTTCAGGTAGTACGCGGGCCCCGCGGCGCAGGGACACTGGCCGCCGCCGGACGTCCAGCGGTAGGTCGTCGTGATCCGGACGTCCGCCTCGAAGAGATCGGCGAACAGGTTGCCGCCACAGGAAGCCGTTCGGGTATTCGAGTAGCTGAGGTAGTTGGTCACGCCCAGCGTCCCGCCGCCGAGCTTCGCCCAGCCGACGGTGTTCTGGCCGTCACGGCGGTTAGCCTTCGCCGACGTGGTCCCGGCGTAGCGGATCGCGCTCCAGGGCGAGATCCCGCCCGTGACCGCGGAGTCCAGCTGCGAGGAGCTGATGCACTGGCCCGTCGTCACCTTGCCGGTGGCGTTGTAGCGGACGTCGGCGGGGTTGTTGTTGTCCGGCCACCGGACGCCCGTGAGGCAGTAGGCGGCGGCGTTGGGGGCCGAGAGGATCACGGCCACGGCCGCGGCCCCGGTCGCAAGAGCGATCTTCGTGATGGCGCGCATGGCTTACCTCCCCTCGCCCAGGTTGTCGCGCACGATCGCGCTGTCGAACCTGGGGTGCGCGGCGGCGTAGCTCACGCGCGTCTTGATGTCTTCGATGTCGAACGGCCCGTTTCCGACTTCTTCCTCGCCGACGATCTCGAGGCCGTCTTGGAGCGCGCGCACGACCGACTGCTTGCCTCGCGCGTTCTCCTGCACGTTGAACACCCCGTACGACAGCCCGAGGTTGTACAGCCGGCCGTCGATCTCCTCGACGAACACGAGAACCCGCTGCCCGGGATGGAGAACCGTCTCGCCGATCGCGGTCGAGATCTCGCCGTCGAGCTCGCCGCTGCGGGTGTGAAACGCCAAGCTCTGGCCGCGCCGGATATCGCCCTTCAACGGCGCCGTCACGCGCAGCGTGACTTCGGTCTCCAACCCGTTCTCGGGATCATCGACGCCGCGCTGCGCGACGACTTCCCCGATGACCACGTACCGCGACAACCGCGCCTGGTCTTCGACGGTCAGCCCGATCACCGTGCTCGCCTGAGCCGCCGCCGCGGCGAGCAAACCACTGACTACAACGAGACTGAGTCTCATTCCTCTCATGGTCCCCCCTTGAAAGAAAAGATCGACCCGATGCGTATACGCGCTTCGGGCGCGCACTTCCAGGGGACAGTCCGCTTTTTCTTACAAGATTAAAGGGAGAAGGCCCATCTCTCTTTTTCGCCGAAGGCGGTAATCCGGGGAGCCTTCAAGAAGAAGAGAGATGGGCTCTCTCTCTTTGGTTTTGTAAGAAAAAGGGGACTGTCCCCTACCGGATGGAGCGCATGGCGTGGTCGATGTCCTGGACGAACGCGACGATCTTCGGCGACTGCGCGTAGAACTTGTGGACCTCGAGCGCGGCGAGAACGGCTGCGTCGTTTCCCACGATCGCCCACTCGAAGTAGCAGTTCGGGGCTTTGGACCCGGGGCGTTGGGACGCCGCGCTGACGATGCGCCACGCCCCGACCTGGCTGACGTTGGACATGGGCGAGGCGCGGCGGCGCTCGAACGCGTCTTCGGCCCGGGCCCAGATCTCGGAGTCGTCGCGGCGGATGTAGCGGACCGTGATCCCCTTGCCGAGTCCCGGGTCGAGGATCGTCTCGACGGGAATGCCCCCCTCGTCGGACGGCGTGATGGTCCAGCAGCGGGGCAGGTCGAACGTGATGCCGAGCGGCCCGGTGTGGGCGACCGGCTGCCGATCGGCGCACGGCTCGCCGAGGCCGTGGTGGCTGTCTTGCCAGCTGGCGATGTGGGTGACCAGCACGTGGCCGGCGTTCGAGTGCAAGAGCACGTAGGTCCCTACGGCCGCCGCCAGAAGCAGCGCGGCCGCGGGGAGCCATCGCGTCATATCTGCTTTTTCCGCACGGACCAGATGAAGCCGTCGTACCAGAAGTGCATCAGCGACACGGTGAGCGAGACGGCGAAGGTGAGGCGCGTCGCGCTCGTCGTCATGTTGTAGAAAACGTCCCACATGCCGTACGAGAATCCCACGACCAGCAGGACGCCGAAGCTCGCCGACAGGGAGAGCCGGTCGCGGCCGATCCGCATCCGGTCGGCGATCACCTTGCGCTCGCTCCACGCCACCAGAGCGAAGTACTGCAAGGCGTGGAAGAAGTTCATGATGAACAGCGCCTTGCCGAACGAGTCGAACCCCCAGGTGTAGATCGAGCACGCGCCGGTCGAAACCAGGAGCGCGACCTTCTGCACCGAGACCTTGTAGCCCTTCTTGTAGAGCAGGTAGTAGGAGTAGAGGTAGTAGATCAGGAAAGCCGACCCGAACGCGAGCAACCCCACCGCGAGCTGGGCCTGGAAGCCGAAGGCCTTCGCCGGAACCGCGGTGAAGAAGAAGGCGCCGACCTCGTCGAAATTCAAGAAGTCGTCGAGGTGGTACATCAGCGACGCGCCGCCCAGGATCGGCCCCGCGTACAGCAGCAGGTTCAGGATCTGATCGAGCTTCCGTCCGGCCTTGAGGTCGTTGCCGTAGAGCCGGTCGTAGATACGCCCGAGGCCGAACGTCTGCTGCGCGGAGTGGTAGACGTCCCACCACGTGGCGACGAGGGTGGCGATCACCACCGCCCACAACGAGACGACGCACGCGAGGAACAGCAGCACCGGAACCAGCGTGAACCGGTACGGGTGCAGCTTGAAGATGTCCCGATTGAGGTGGCTGCGGAAGACGACGATGAACAGGTGGGCGGAGATGAACGCCCCGATGAACATCGCGTTGAAGTTCCGCTGCACGCCGAAGACGGAAAACGACCGCTCCCCGAACCCGGTCCGCGCGAGGAAGATTCCAATCGCGAGCGCAAGCAGCGGCGACAGGATGAAGAAGGCCCAGTCGTAGACCGGCCCGACGATGTAACGGCTCTTGGCTTGCTCCGGGCTCGCGGCCCGGAGTGCGGAGACTTCAGCGGTGAAGGAGCTCATCGTCGGCCGTCCTGAGCGGCGATACGCCGCAACGGCCGCTCAATATACTGCGAAAGGACGCCCTCCGGTCGGCCGAGCAGGGTGAGCGGGCGTATCACTCCGCATGTCGCGGGGGCGTCGTCACGGAATCTGGGTTCGGCTGGGCCTGTGCGGCGTGCTCGCGGCGCTTGCCGGCTGTCGCGGCGCCCCGCCCCCCGACCCGGTCGACCCGGTCGGGGCCGCGGTCGACCGCTATCTCACGGCACGGACGGAGCTCGGCCGGTGGAACGGCGCCGTGCTCGTGGCCAAGGCCGGCCGCGTCGTTCTGAGAAAAGGCTACGGCTTCGCCGACGTCGCGCGGCGCGAGCCCTACCGGCCGGAGACCCAGCACGAGGTCGCCTCGGTCTCGAAGATGTTCACGGCTTTGGCGGCGCTCAAACTGAAAGGCGCCGGCAAGCTCGCCCTCGACGATTCCGTCTGCCGTTACATCGACGGCTGCCCCGATGCGTGGCGCCCCGTGACGCTGAATCATCTGATCCATCACGAGTCCGGCATCCCCGACTACGAGGCACGGCTCGAGCTGGGCTCCGAGAAGTACTTCGAGCTCATGGCCCCGCCGGGCGCCGCGGCGAAGATTCTCGCCGACGCGAAGACGCGGCCGCTCGAGTTCGTCCCGGGAGAGAAGTTCAACTACAGCAACACCGGCTACGTCGTGCTCGCGCACGCGTTGGAGCGGGCCTCCGGGATGCCGTTCCCCGAGCTCGTCGCCCAGTTGATCCTCGAGCCTGCGGGCATGCGCGACTCGGGGGTATTGGGCGTGGGGGCGCGGCCGCCGCGGCTCGCCACGGGGTACACCTCTGCGGATCTCGGCTGGACGAAGCTGCTGCACGGCGTCTCGCTGACGGACGGGCAGCTGACGCCGGTCAGGCCGCTCGCGCTCACGCCGCCGGAAGGCGACGCGTGGCTCTACAGCACCGTCGACGACCTTCTCACGTTCAGCCGGCTGATGGAAGGAAGCGAGCTGATCCCGCCCGCCCTCGTCGGCGAGATCGAAACCGCCGGCAAGGACGGCTACGGGGCCGGCTGGTTCATCGCAAAGGCGTTCGACCGCCGCCGCGCCCGCCACAACGGGATGCTTCCCGGATACCTCACCGATTTCATTCGATTCCCCGACGAGAAGACGACGATCATCCTCGTGTCGAACTACGACCGCGTGCGCATCGACCGGGTCGCGCGCGACGTCTCGGCGATCGTATGCGGGATGCCGTTCGACATGCCGGTGCAAGGAAACGTCATCGAGCTGAGCGCCGACCAGATCGCCAAGCTCGCCGGCGACTACGTGATGGCGGACGCGACGCCGCTCAACATCCGCAAGGAGCCGGACTACCTGACGGCCGAGCTGAAGGGGCACTACACCGCGGGCCTGATTCCCCTCTCACCCACCGAGATGTACTTCCCGCTCGGAGACGGCAAGGCCATCTTCACGCTGGGTCCCGACGGCCACGCAACCAAGGTCAACATGAGGTACGGCGGCGAGGATCACGTCGCGACAAAGGGGACACTCCCAATTTCTCAATAAGAGGACAGTTCTTTCTTCTTGTTTTAAACCGGGACATTCTG